>Ga0181573_10005570_pt1 | contig 10414 bp, 7 predicted proteins | sample 101ome_25_FD_148643 | JGI IMG/M metagenome (GOLD analysis project Ga0181573, IMG submission 148643) | Coastal salt marsh microbial communities from the Groves Creek Marsh, Skidaway Island, Georgia - 101409BT metaG (spades assembly) | ecosystem: Environmental > Aquatic > Marine > Intertidal zone...
AATCGCCGCGCTGTTTGACCGGCGAACCTCCAGATGGCAAATCGATACTGACTCGCTTGCCAACACATCAAGGCTCGACTGCAACAGTTTCATGCCCCACCCCTGACGTCTATGCGCCGGGCTGATAGAAAGATCGATAAGCTCGGCGCTGGCATCAAAAACGCTGAACCAGGCAGCGCCCAGCGTTGCGCCAGCGCTTTCCTGAATCCACGCGCGGGTTGTCGGCTGCTGATAGAGCCGCATCAAAAAATCCAGCGAGGGCCCCGCAGTCGTCGCATAAATAGCGGTCAAAGCGCCGTTATCACTGGCCACCAGTGGCCGGATGGATGACTGAACAACAGCCTCAGGCATTTGATAACGAGGTATCCGCAAGGTGTTTGAGCCGTTCCCATGCCTGGCGCTTCAGTAGCGGTTGTTCCAACATTTCGAAGGTGGAGGGAATACAAATCTGCTCGGCGACTCGGGCGTCAATAATCCACTCACGCACGGGCTCGCCCAGCACAATCACGCCGCGATAGGGGTTATCCTTGGCGATCCGCTCGAGCTGCGCGGTCACGCTTTGACGCGCCGCCACCTCATCGCGGGGCAGATGGGGGTGATCAGCCATCGGCCAGATAAACTGGCGCTGATCAAGGTCGACCGGTGCGGCGCTCACGGCGATCGCCATGTTATGGATGAGAGACAGTTGCTCCTTGTGTAAAAGTCCTTCCCTCAGGGATTCGATCCACAGCCACTCCCCTGCGCGCACCAGCAGCAGGTGAAACGCCACCTCCCTCGACAAGTCTTTGGGCGCAATATTCTGGGGGGCTGGGTCTTCGGCGCGGATATCCGACTTGGGTGCGACTTTCGCTCCCGGTGGCGAGCTGGCCCTGGCGTTATTGCCGGCGACTTTCATTTGCTGAAGCGCCGACTTGCCATCTTGATCAGCCAGCGCGTGCCCGTCACTCGCTGACTCCTGGCCAGCATCGGCTTCTGTGACCGGTTTTTCCTGCGCGCTGCTCACCACACCCAAAGACGCCGAAAACCTCGATGAGGCCCTGCCGAAAGGCGCATCAAATCGGCTCTCGAGGGGGTCTATATCGAGCAGAGTAAGAAAGTGACGTCGCCGATGCTCAAGCTGGTCTGGATTTCGCGGTGTATCAGTCATCGGTCAGTCATGTTGGGTTTCGGTCAGTATACCCGGAATCCTTTGGAGATCGCGGGAAGTTCAGACCCAGCGCCAGCCCCAGCGTGAGAAAAAACGTACCCCACCGGCAGCAAACCACAGAATATGCCGCCAGCCTTTTTTTGAAGCCTGGCCGCCGTGGTGAACAAACGGGGGTGCATCACCGCGAACAACTCGCCCGTAGTGTCGCATCCGCATGGCGAGATCATAGTCTTCGAAATAGAGAAAAAACCGTTCATCAAACCCGCTTACCCGTCGCAGCACCTCGGTTCTTGCAATCAGGCAGCAGCCCGACAACAGCGGCACATCGTGCACGGCGGGCTCCGATGGCAAATCCCGTAATTCGTAATGATCGAGCTGCTTGCGAAAACGCTTCTTCAACCAAGTAGGGCCGAAGGCTCTCAGCAGCAGCACCCAAACGGACGGATAGCGCTTGGCAAGGTGCTCCTCATCGCCCCGGTCGTTCATCCCGCGGGTGGCATAAAGCGCTACTTGTTGATTCGCATCGAGAAAATCAATCGCGTCGGTCAACCATGTCGGTGGCAATTCGACATCAGGATTTAAAATTAAATGATATCGCCCCAATTCTCGCTCGAGAGTGACGTTATGGCCCGCGCCATAACCCGCGTTTTCAGCCAGCTCAAAGTAGTCATAGGCGATGTTTGCCGGCTGCAGCATGTCATCACAGACACGGCGGGAGGCCTCGCTGTAGGCCTGATCAAGGCTCTGATCGATCAGGTAAATTCTCGTGTCCGCCAGCGCAGACTGAATTGCGGCCCGCACCCCAAGTAAAGTCGCCCTCAAATGGTCCAAATTCCCACGATGCAAGACAATTGAAACGCTCAGCCTGGTCGAACTGGCGGATTGGGTGTGGGGTTCAGTCATGGCGCGTAGAGTAGCAGATCTTGTCGCCGAAAAAGGAGCCAAAACCCGCGCCAGTCAGCCCAAAATACCCTGTATTTTTCTTCACCTAAGCGTGTATTTGCCGGCATTTTTTTCTGAAATCCCGTGGTAAGGTAAGGGGTATCAATCTGATGACCCGCTGGGTAAATATAGGGAGATAGCACGATGATGAATCGATGGTTAAGGATGACCCGATTGGTATTGCTCTCATTGGCAGCCGTTGCCTTGGTTGGCTGCGGAGGCAGTGGCGGCGGCACGGGCAGTGGCGGCTTCTTGGGGGGCAGTGGGGATACTTGGAATATCAAGCTAATTCTCACTGACAGTGAAGGAAACGCAGTAGACACCCTTGAGGCGGACGAGAGTGCCACACTGACGGCCACACTTACCTCCGCGGGCTCAGGGGATGTTGTTAGCGGCGAGGTCATCAACCTCGTCGGTACGGGCGTAGATATATCACCCGCAAGTGGGTCAGTCACCACTGACGCCGAGGGCGTGGCTCTCTTCACCATTACCGCCGGGGCCGAAGGAGGCGCAGCATCCCTCACAGCAACAGCAGAGGCTCCCGGGGGGAGCGCACAGGCAACGGTTAACTTCAACATAGCAGTTCAAACGCCTTCACTTACGATTGCGCTCACCGACGAGACGGGACAGGCCATCTCCTTAATTGACCCTATTACTCCCGGATTTGTCGTCGTCACCTTAACGGACGCTGAAGGCACGCCCATCGGCGGTGAAATAATCACGCTGTCGACCACAATAGGCTCTATCCAGCCCGAATCGGGTAATGCGCTCACCGATGCTGCGGGGAAGGCAAGCTTCCGAGTGCTACCTGATGGTATCGACGGCGCTGGAACACTTACCGCCGAATACGTTGTTGGGGAAACGAGTTACACCACCTCAATAAATTTTTCAGTCACTACGGCCCTGCCCTATGCCTTGACACCCACTTTCCTGGATGACACAGGTGCCGCCATCACAACGGCAAGTAGCTCCTCGAAAATTGAACTTTCCGTAAAGGTTGAAGACAACCGGAACGGCGAGCCAGTCGTCTTTCAGATTGTGACCGCAGATATTGGCGACCTGGGCACAATTATTCCGGAGTCGGGTGCAGCATTGACGGACGATATGGGCGTTGCGTCTTTCCAGATAACCATTGGTGACCAAGTCGGTCCTGTTACCGTTACCGTATCCGCTGTGCTACCAGGCGGCACGGTATCGGAATCGGCGACGCTGGATGTCGTTCAGGCAGTTCGCAAGCTGGGCTATTTTGACGACGGTACCTTTGTTGAGGGCACCATCCAAATCGAGCCGGCTGAGCAACTTTCACCCACGGGTACCGCCGCACTCACGCTGGCCGTAGTTGACCAGAATGACCAGCGCACAACCAATCCGGAGACCGTTCGCTTAACTTCGGACTGTCTTTTCAGCAACCTCTCCGAATTGGACCCCGTCAGTCCGGTGACTTTTACCTCGCAAGTTACGATTTTTTATACCGCGAAGGGATGCTCAGGGCCAGACGAGATAACAGCGACCTTAGCCTCTACTGGCGCCACTGCTGTTGCGACCATTGACATCGCCCCGCTGGAAGCCGAGAGCATCAGTTTTATTGAAGCCAAGCCAACGATCATCGGGTTGCGGGAAACCGGAAACATATCAGGCTTGCCTGAGAAGGCTACCGTGAGCTTTCTTGTGTCGGATCTGGACGGTAACCCCATCCGGGATGCGAGGGTGAATTTCTCGCTCTCCACCTATGTCGGCGGCACCGCACTTAGTTGCCGCGGCGAAGACATTTGTGACTTCCCCAGTAGCGATGATCAAGCTTTGGGTCGGTCCTTAGCGTCCACCGACAGAACCGATCTGGAGGGAATAGCGGTCGCCGAGCTACTCTCGGGCTATGTAGCCACACCCGTTAGAGTCTCCGCATATATAGACCTTAATAAAAACAACAGGCGAGATGCCAACGAGCCGCAGACCACCACAACGCAACTCGTAATAACTACCGGTCTTCCTGATCAGGATTCAATTAGCCTTTCTACCAGCGCACTGAATGTCGAGGGCGCCTTCACCACCGATGGCCTCACAGCCGATATCACTGTGCGCATGGCTGACAAGTACAATAACCCAGCCCCCGACAATACGCAGGCGGTGTTTACCACTGAATTTGGATCGATTGTGGGCAGCTGCCTTACCACCAATGGCGCGTGTACGGTGACATGGACGAGTCAGGATCCAAGACTTCCCGCCTACGCCGATCCAATCACGATAAGCGGCAAGCGCTGGATCAGCGGTGACTCTTGGGACTACGATTGCCGTTCACATCGCGAGAACTCGGGTCCGTGCCCCGATGACTTAGCAGCACCGCGCGTCAATCGACCGGGCTTTGCAAGAGGCGGTCGCTCTACAATTCTGGTAACGACTATTGGTGAAGAATCTTTCGTCGATAGCAATGGCAATGGTCTTTACGACCAGGGAGAGTTCTGGACCAACTTGCCAGAGGCCTTCCGTGACGATAACGAGGACGGTGTCCACACCCCCAGCCAACGCAAGGATTGTGATGACCCGATTCTCGACGATGACGTCTGTAAAGCGGGCTTTGACGAGGACTTTGTTGACTTCAACACCAACGGTGTCTACGACCTTAACGATCGTCCTAAAGCTGCAGCGGAGTCCTCTTTGCCTGACGGTCTATACAACGGTGTGTTGTGCCCCGACAGCTTAGACGGGGCTGGCGTTTGCTCGAGAGAGCTCCTGAACGTCAGGGACTCGCTTGTCCTCGTGATGGGTTTTAGCGATGCAAGCGACTATCAGCTCATGGCCATTCGTAACAAGGCTTTCGCTCAAAACGAGCCCAGCCGGCTGGATGGTGACGAGTCCTATGTCATCTACATCGCCGATCACTTCAACAACCCACCACCCGCCGGATCAACGATTTCCTATGAGGGCAGTGGCCGCTGCGATGTACTAACGCCAGCACCCACCATCGGTGATTCGAACCGAGCAGGTGCATTTGCCGTTGCATTCGCTGTGAGTACTGCGGATGGAGAGGAGGAGACAGCCGATCCAGACCAAGTATCCATACTGATGACGCTACCCAACGGATCTACCACCGTGAAAACCTATGCCTGCGAAATTGAGGCCCCCGTACAGGAGGGCGACGGCGATGGCTTGGGCCTGGGTCCGGGTTGATCGGTCAATACGCAGCCAAGGCACCTACGGGTGCCTTTTTTGTGGGTTTCTGGCTACTATCGGGACAGGTTTGACGCCTCTCCTTCGCCAGAAGTCGGATAAAACTAAACAAGAGACACATCATGCTGCTACATCAACCGGTTGATTATCACGCCACGCGCAGACCCCACTCGCCTGCCCTCGCAGCCAGTGACCACAGCTGGGACTACCGCACGCTAGTCGCCCGGTCTCACGCCGTAGCACAAACGCTGTTGGACCTTGGCGTTGCGGAAGGCGAGCGCGTTGGCGTCCTTGGCTTGAATTCAGCCGCCCACCTCGCCGTTGTCCTTGGAGCGAGCCGCATCGGCGCGGTGACAGTTTCCGCTAACTTCAGGCTAGCACCCGCCGAGCTTGCCTTTGTTCTCGATGACGCCGAGATCACCGTGTTATTCGTTACCGATAACAGCATTGATGACGTTATTACGGAAACACTCGCCAGTCGCGAACGAGCCACGCGCCTTATTGCTGCGCGCGCAGATGCCGAGCAGCAACTCGATCAGGTGTTGGCGCGGACAGTCGACCCCGTGGTGAGGGACGCGCTGCTGCATGAATCGAGCCCGGTACTCCAGCTATACACCAGCGGCACCACGGGAAAACCCAAAGGCGCCGTGCTGAGTCACCGCAACATGAGCTCGCTCACCAACATGATGGCTATCTCCAACGACAATATTTATGGTCCCGGAACTGTGTGCCTGGTGGTGGCACCTCTTTTCCATATAGGAGGCATGGGGGTGGTCTACATCGGTCTCGCTCATGGGTGTAACAATATTATGCATGAGGCCTTCGACCCGATCCGCGTGGTAAACGCCATTCAGAATGAACGCGTAGCCACCATGTTCATGGTGCCCGCTATGATCCAAGCGATCGTCAAAATGGTGCCCAATGTGCGTGACTATGATTTTAGTAGCCTGACGCTCATCGCCTACGGGGCATCGCCTATCAGCGTCAGCCTCCTCGAGGAGGCCATGGAGGTCTTTGGCTGCGAGTTCAGTCAGGTCTACGGTATGACCGAGACAACCGGCACGGTAATCGCCCTGCCCCCAGAAGACCATGAGCGCGCCCTACGGGAAAAACCCGAACTCTTAACCTCTTGTGGCCGCGCTTGTGCCGGTAATGAAGTCAAAATAGTCGATGAGCACGGTCATCGCGTGCCCGCCAATGAAACCGGTGAGATCTGCCTTCGCTCTGCGAGCAATATGGTGGAGTACTACAACCGTCCCGAGGCAACACAAGCAACGATTCAGGATGGCTGGGTTTTCACCGGCGATGCTGGCTTTATGGACGACGAGGGCTATGTTTACTTACGAGACCGTCTGAAAGACATGGTCGTGAGTGGCGGCGAGAACATCTACCCCGTTGAAGTGGAGAACGTACTCGCGGGTATTCCCGGGGTTGTTGAGGTTGCCGTGATCGGCATACCCGATGAGACCTATGGTGAAGCCTTGCTCGCCTTTTTCGTTATGAAGCCCGACCACGCCATCGACGTGGACAGCATGGTGGAGTTTTGTCGTAGCAAGTTGGCGGGTTACAAAATCCCCAGGCGCCTTGAATTGATTGATGCCCTACCCCGGAATCCCTCGGGGAAAATTCTGAAGACCGTCCTACGCGAGCCCTACTGGGAGGGTGTTGAGCGGCGTATTTCCTGACCTTTTAAGCCAGACCTGGTGTTCCGGAGCTGTTATTCCAGAGTCGGGCCTGCCGGGAGAATGTCGTACCCTACGGTCACGCGCTCACTGGCGGTTTTCAAGGGCTCGGTGCCGTGCCAGAGATAGGAGGGGAATACGACCAGCGAGCCCTCTCTGGGCTTCACCCAGTAGTCAGCTGAGAGGGGTTCCCGCGCCTTAAAGCCGGGCTCCCCGAATTTGATCCAGCCTTCACCGCCATGATCAACTGCATTAGGCACCGTGAGATAGAAAGCGCTGCTTAACCATCCCTGTGAGTGAAAATGGTTTTTGTGAAAGCCATCCCGCCACAAACGCACCGACCAGGAATCGGAAAAGGCAAAATGCCCGGTATTGCGGCCGCAAAGCGGATGATCATCCTGTACCGGCAAACCTGCGATCACCGATGACAGCTGCTCACCTAGCGCGACCCTCAGTTGCTGAATGGCGGGATCTCGACGGCTAAATAAATCATCCAAGGTCTGGGTGCCATGGAGCATCGATTGTTCGACTGGGTGTTGCTTGGTGGTATGCAAACGCAGCAACGACTGACGAATAAAGTCGATAAAGCCGTCCAGATTGTCGAAGTCTTGCTGGCTCGCAATCTCCCGCACCTGAATCATCTTGTCGTAGTCCACCAGCGCTCGGTAAGCCTCTGCGTTGTTGGTATAACGTAGCGCTGTGGCATACAGCGCCCACAGTCCTTGGTCGACAGGAAACTGTTTTACCAGCGAGGTCAGTAACGTGTGCGCTTCCTGATAGTCAGCCCCCGCTGCCATGATGGCCGTGGCAAGCTCACGCTCAGCGGCTGGTGACCGGTTTGCAGCCAAGGCGGATCGGGCGTATTCAAGCCCGCGGGCAAATTCGCCCTGCTCGCGCAAAACGTGACTTAGTTCCTGATGCAAAAACGCAGGCTCTCCCCCCTCACCAAGGGCTGTCTCAAGGACCTGAACAGCATCGTGGCCGCGATTTTCGAGCAGGTACTTTCTGGCGAGGGGAATAGCAAATCGAGGATCTCCCGGGTGGCGCTGCAACGCCCTGTGGTAGGACTTCAAGTAGTCAGCATGGCCCATCACACCCAGGTAACCGTTGAAATACGCATGGAGCTCGGGGTTATCGGGATCCTTCGCCAGCATCGCCTCGTAGGCAGCTACCGCTTCCTCGGACCGGTCGGCAACGGCCAAGGCGCTGGCCAGGTTGAGCAGAACTTCGGCGGAATTGGGCGCCACTTGATGGGCCTGCTGTAGTCTACGTACCGCTTCGTCACCATACCCGAGGGTCTTGAGCGAGATACCCAAACCATTGAGTGCTGCCGCGTTATTGGCGTCAACCGCGAGCACCTCTTGAAACAGCGCCATGGCACTCTCTTGATCTCCGAGTTGCTGCAGGGCCTGCGCCAACCCTATTTGCGAATTCACATGGTCACGCTTGTGCTCAAGCGCCGCAGAAAACTGCTGCGCCGCTGCTTCAAACTGCTTGCCCTCCAGCAGCAGCTGACCGTAGTTAACGCGCGCGGGCAGGTGATCCGCGTCTAAGCGCAAGGCTTCCTGATACCGGGTCTCAGCCTCCTCATGGCGGCGCTGTTGGCGATAAAGATTGGCAAGATTGGCTAGCACGTGGGGTTGCGGAACGAGTGCTACGCTTCTCCGATAGCTTTCCTCAGCCTCCTTGAGCAGCTCCAAGCCTTTTTGCGCCAGGGCCAGCAGCTGCCAGAAATCAGCGGAATCGGCGCCGGCAGATTCTGTCGCGAGCAACACCTCAAGCGCCTGTTGGTAATCCTTGGCCTGTAGCAACCCGGCGGCCTGTTGAAGCTTTTGCGCTAGCACAGGACCTCCAAGGCCCTGCCAGCTCCATAACCGCCGCTCACGGGTTCACCGACCTTTCCTGCCAGCTGGACCCTACTCGCTGACTGATGATTCGCTGATGGGTTTTCCCAAGCCACAGATAATCCACCTGCCGCGGCTCGATGTCGATGACCCAAAAGCTAGCGGGGGGATCTTCTGTGACCGGAAGCGAATCACCGCTCGCCAGGGGGGCCCCGGGGTCAGGCCAGAAAAACTGCGCGCGCGCCGCGTCGGACAACTTGGCCCATAGCGCCGTTCTCAGGGCCTGATCGCCGCTGGCGTCGCATAATCGCATACTGGTCTTTAGGCGGAACTGCTCGCGACTTCGGGCGAAATACCAATGCACTTGCCCGCGGCGATCGCGCTTGATTTCAGCTACCTTCTGACTGCGCGCATCGGTGATCGCCAACAAATGATCGCTGTCTCCCGAAAATCCCCGAAAAACCACCGTTCGGCACTGAGGCGAGCCATCGAGACCGGCAGTTGCTAGCTGGAAGTAACGACTGTGAGCATCCCGTCGATTGGCCTTGAGCGCGGCTTCTAGGCGACTGCGCCAATTTGTCTGTTCATTCATAGGCACAACCTAGCCTGAATTGCCTGACATCGTCTATGCTTAAGCGTAGAAAGTGGTCGGCCAAGGGGGCTGCTGCAAACAACAAGAAGAGGCAGCCTGGTCGTCGTGTCTGTTATTCCCGCTGATAACTCCATTGCCGTGATCGCCGCCCTGATGGTGCTGTCGGGCGGCTCCATGTTACTCGCCAAAACCCGCCTCGGTGCCCAAGTCACGGGCACAGTCATCGTAATATTGGGCGCCATTGTGGCCAGTAATCTAAAGCTCATTCCCCACAGCGCACCCGCCTATGATTTTATTTTTACCTATATCGTGCCGCTGCTTATTCCACTGTTTCTGTTTCAGGCCGATCTGCGGCGCATTGTGACCGAGGCCTCCCGAACGACCGGTGCCTTTTTGCTAGCGACGGTGGGAACTGTCGCTGGGGTGACCATTGCCGCCCTCATGCTTGACTTAAGCGGCCTGGGCACAGGCTCCGGTGTCCCCGAAGCGTCCCGGGAGGCGGCCGTCGTGGGACTTTTCGCCTCGACCTACATTGGCGGCTCAGTAAACTACGCGGCCCTGGGCGAAATCACCGGGCTCAATCAGGACGCTTCGTTTTTCTCCGCGGCGACAGCTGCTGACAATCTGTTCAGTGCGGTCTATTTGAGCCTGATTGCCCTCCTTCCGGGCCTCGCGGCAATCACCCGCTTTTTTCCCGCACACACCCAAGAAACGAACAGCGATGAGGCCCCTGCCGCCATCACTGAGGAGCAGCCTATGACCGCCGTGTCATTGTGCCTCGCCATCGCCGCGAGTCTCGCACTGGTTGCCCTCGCCGACAGCCTCGAGCAGGTACTTGGGCTTTCAGGCTGGCGCTACATTATCCTTACCGCGCTGGTGCTCGCGGTCGCGACCCTGGTACCCAACGCCAGACACTGGTTCAGCGGCGCCTTTGAATTGGGCATCGCGCTCTCGTTTGCGTTTTTCGCCGCCATTGCGGCTGGCGCCAATATCCCCGCCATGCTGTCAGTGGCACCCTTATTAATTGGCATGGTGTGTATCC
>Ga0181573_10005572_pt1 | contig 10412 bp, 9 predicted proteins | sample 101ome_25_FD_148643 | JGI IMG/M metagenome (GOLD analysis project Ga0181573, IMG submission 148643) | Coastal salt marsh microbial communities from the Groves Creek Marsh, Skidaway Island, Georgia - 101409BT metaG (spades assembly) | ecosystem: Environmental > Aquatic > Marine > Intertidal zone...
GAACGGTTCCACCGCTTTTTTCCTCGTGTGCTAAAGGAATGTGTTACATCCTCTTTCACTGCAGAGCGCGAGAAACTAATCCGAAGCGGGCGCTCAGTGTGGTCTTTCAGAAACCCTTTCTGGAAATGCGGACTTCTTCAGATATTCTTTTTATCTTGTGCATTCTGGTTCGGAGGCTTGCTCGGTGTCTTTCTCTTTATCACGCAAGCATTCGTGGCAGTTTGGCAATTGGAACTTGCCAATTATGTGGAACACTATGGATTGACACGCAAACACCTTGGCGACGGTAAGTACGAACATGTTTTGCCGCGTCACTCATGGAATGCCGCTCATCGCTGGTCCAACTGGTTGCTTATCAATCTTCAAAGGCATTCAGATCATCACTACAAACCAAGCCGGCGGTTTCCTCTATTGCAAAACTATGATGAACTCGAAGCGCCGCAGTTGCCTCACGGCTATCCACTTATGACGATATTCGCGATGATACCGCCGCTCTGGCGACGCAAGATGAACCCAAATGTTCGAAAATGGCGGGCAATGCATTACCCTGAAATTACCGACTGGGAGCCATATAAGAACGCCCAGACCCCAATCCCTCAATGATATAAAAAAGCCCCGCCATTCGGCGGGGCAGTTCGTGCCTTCTCGTGATCAAGCCACAGGCACCGGCGGTAAAGCGTTAATGTTCGTGCATCTCGGCACGCACTTGTTGGCGCAACACGTCGATTGGAACTTTCTGACCTTCACGTTTAAACTGCCAATATGTCCAACCGTTGCAACTAGGCGCGCCTTCAAGATGGGCGCCGACCTGATGGATCGAGCCTTTGATGTCATTTCCAATCAAAGTTCCGTCAGCACGCACCTTGGCCTTATGACGCCCATTAATTGACCAAAGCTCTTCTCCCGGACGCAGCATGCCACGTTCAACCAGAACTCCGAAGGCAACGCGTGGCTCCGCCCGCTTTGAAGCACTCACTTCCAATGCGTCTTTGTCAAATTTGCGGACAGATGCGAGCCTCTTCTCTGCTACCTCGCGATATGCAGCTTCCCGCTCAATGCCAATAAATTCGCGCCCAAGCATCTTGGCGACTGCGCCTGTTGTACCCGTTCCGAAAAATGGGTCCAAAACAACGTCACCCGGATTTGTGGTGGCCAGAAGAACCCTATGGAGCAATGCCTCTGGCTTCTGAGTTGGGTGTGCCTTGTCACCGTTTGAGTCTTTGAGACGTTCATGACCAGTGCAAAGAGGAATGACCCAATCGGATCGCATCTGGATCCCTTCGTTCAAAGCCTTCAATGCTTCGTAGTTGAAAGTATATTTAGCACCCTCTTCCTTAGACGCCCAAATCAGGGTTTCGTGTGCATTGGTGAACCGCTTTCCGCGGAAGTTAGGCATAGGGTTAGACTTGCGCCAGACCACATCGTTCAAAAGCCAAAAGCCTTGGTTTTGAAGCTCTGCTCCAAGCCTGAAAACATTATGATAGGAACCAATCACCCAGATCGCTCCGTTCGGCTTTAGCAGTCGTCTCGCAGCCTTTAACCATGCTCGCGTGAAGGCATCGTAGCGCGCGAAGCTGTCAAACTGATCCCAGTGATCGTCAACAGCATCGACCTTAGAATTATCGGGGCGGTGCAAGTCACCGCGCAATTGAAGATTATATGGCGGATCAGCAAATATGAGATCCACTGATCCAGCCGGCAAGCTGTTCATAACCTCGATGCAATCACCATCAATAATAGTGTTTAAAGGGAGCGTAGACGCACCCGCCGCTTTTGTTTTTGTCTTCATTTTTTGCCTCTAATGACGGTGGTTTTTCCCACTCGATCTTGAGGACTAAAATGATTCAGAGGCGATTCGGTGTCAAAAGCTTTTTTGAATCAATGTGTTATGATTTCTCTTGATACAACATATTGTGGACCGGTTTAAAAGAGCGCCTATGATGAGGGGTCACACCAATATTTCGAAGCGCCTCTAAATGCGCCTTTGTCGGATATCCCGCATTTTTCGCCCAATCGTATCCAGGGTATTGTTGCTCTAAATCCACCATGATCTTGTCGCGGGTCACTTTGGCGACAATCGACGCAGCTGCGATAGACTGTGAACGCGCGTCTCCCCGCACAATCGCCACGCTGGGGATGCGGAGCCCTTTCGGTACAAGATTTCCATCGATAAGCGCCATCGACGGCGAAATACTGAGCTGCGAGCACGCGCGCTCCATCGCTAGGTGAGACGCTCTTAAAATGTTGAGTTCGTCAATTTCATCGACGCTCGCATGCGCGACGCCCACAACAGCAGTTTCGAGAATTTCTGCAAACAGCCGCTCGCGCCTGCGGATCGACAACTTCTTACTATCGTTCAGGCCGTCGGGGGTGTTTTCTGGATCCAGGATAATAGCTGCTGCGGTTACCGGACCAGCAATTGGCCCCCTGCCGGCTTCATCTATGCCAACCACCCAGCGGGCACCGGAAGCCATGTGTTCACGTTCAATGGAAAAGTCTGGACCAATCAAAGTCATAGCCTTACCAGGTTGCCCTCTCCAAAACTGACTTCACCCGACATATTTCGCACAGGAGATGTTGTTTACTCGTCTGGCACACAACCTGCCCTCCAACTCACGTCAAATCTAAAGAGTATGAGCGATGAAATAGCTGCTTAGTTGCAGTTGTTATTGCATTACAAGGTTCAGTCCGCTCTTGTAATCATCATGTTTAGAATGCTTCTGCTCACCATCTGTCTTTCCTCTTTCGCAACAATCGCGAGTGCTGATTGTTTTGCAGACTACAAGGCAAAACAAGATAATCCATTACGCCTTCATTACGGTGTTTCCGAGATTTTCGGAACCTGCGACCTCGACATCGCCGACAAAGAGTTGGAAGATCGCCTTGGAAAAAATGGATGGGAACTTCTGAAGGTCCTTTCTGTCTTTCCCGAAGACGGCCTTGAGGAAAGGAAAGAGAGTGCAGGAGACTACTTCCTCCGCTTCTGACGTCAAAACGGCAGGCACGCGGATTGTTTGGGGTGGAATCGCTTCAATAGCATTCTTGCTGATCTGCGCAGCAGTTCTGTTGTTCATAAATTTGCCTGACGCCAACGCTTTCAACGAACGCGTTGAGACATTGTTCGTTGAGAACACTACGCTCACGTCACCATCTCACATTAAGTTACTGGAAATTCTCGCACAATCGGGGACAGCTTTCTCCGACACACTAACATCGTACCGCTTTGTGATCTTTGTCCTACTGGTTTTTTCTGCAGCGCTCCTTCTAGCCGCGGTAAGCTTTCTGTTAATGCTCGTAGCCCTGAACCGCCGCATGGGGCATATTGAGCGCCGGGGCATCGACGTCAATTCCCTCTTGATCAGTCGCGATCAGAACGTCGTCTTGCTCAACAACTTTGAATTCAAGCTGACCGACGCCGCAATCGAAACTTTGAGCGTACTTGCTGAAGCGCGGATGGATGACGAGGTTTTGTCCGGAGCTGAGATTGAAGCCGTGATTTCCGGACGCTCTGCCGCTGATTGTGACGAAGCCGCCGGCGCGACCCGGATTAAACGATTGCGCGATAGCCTAGGCAATCAGATGATAAGTGAGCTTCTTGTCAAAAACATCGCTCGGCGTGGCTATATGCTCGCGATCAATAAAGACGTTATCCGAATGATTTAATCGCATATTTGATCTGTCGCCCAGCCCCAAGAGCACTCGGGGCTGCGGGATCCGCTCATCAGTGAACAACCGCGTCGTTAGGGAAAGATCTGTCAGATCTTGAAATTCGCTCGCCAACAATCATCCCTTCAGATCCTGCCGAAACTGGCACGACATCACCGTCAGCAATTTCACCGGCAAGGATCATTTCCGCGAGTTGGTCTTGCAGCGCGCGCTGAATAACACGTTTTAATGGGCGCGCGCCGAAAACAGGATCATACCCCTCATCAGCCAGCCACTTCCGCGCACTTTCATCCAAGTCGAGAGAAATGTTTCGGCTCGATAGACGCTTCGCAAGACGACGCAACTGAATCTCAACAATTCCATCCATGTCGGCGCGACCAAGTCGGTCAAAGATGATCGTCTCGTCGAGTCTGTTCAGGAATTCCGGTCGAAAATGTGCCCTTACCGCATCCATCACGTCTCGCTTCGCCTCAGCAGCATCAGAGCCATCAGGCAGCTGGCTCAAAGCCTGGGCGCCCAGATTTGAGGTCAACACAATCAATGTTTGCTTGAAGTCGACCGTTCGGCCATGTCCGTCGGTCAACACACCGTCATCCAAGACTTGAAGCAAAACGTTGAAGACATCGGGATGCGCCTTCTCGACCTCATCAAACAACACAACTTGATAAGGTCGGCGCCGAACGGCTTCGGTTAGAACGCCGCCTTCATCATACCCTACATAACCCGGAGGCGCACCAATCAAGCGCGCGACTGCGTGCTTCTCCATGAATTCTGACATATCGATGCGAACCATCGCGTTGTCATCATCAAAGAGATATTCAGCGACCGCTTTCGTCAGCTCAGTCTTGCCGACACCTGTAGGCCCAAGGAACAAGAAGGAACCGAGAGGGCGGTTCTCATCGTTCAGCCCAGCGCGCGCGCGCCTAACGGCATTTGAGACAGCCCGCAGCGCAGGTTTTTGCCCGATGACACGACGGCCAAGCTCTTGCTCCATACGCAAGAGCTTTTCACGTTCTCCTTCCAACATCTTTGATGTCGGGATGCCCGTCCAACGTTCGACAACCTCGGCTATTTGCTCGGGGCGAACAGCCTCTTCAACCATCAACGAATCTTGGTCATGATCCTCTGCCTCAGAGAGTTGCCGCTCAAGCTGTGGAATGACGCCATATGAAAGCTCACCAGCTTTTGCGAGGTTTCCTTCCCTTTTTGCAATCTCGAGATCGGCGCGTGCGCGATCGAGTTGCTCTTTCATTCCGCGTGCACCCTCGAGCTTGTCACGTTCGGACTGCCACATGGCTGTCATCTCTGCTGACTGTTCCTGAAGATCAGCCAGTTCCTTTTCGAGTTTCTCAAGTCGGCTCTTTGAAGCAGTATCATCCTCTTTCTTCAGAGCCTCGGCTTCGATCTGCATCTGGAGGATTTGGCGATCCAGGGCATCAAGCTCTTCGGGCTTGCTATCGACTTCCATCCGCAAGCGCGACGCGGCTTCATCAACAAGGTCAATAGCTTTATCCGGCAAAAAACGGTCCGTAATATAGCGGTGCGACAGGGTCGCCGCTGCGACCAACGCCGAGTCCGAAATGCGAACACCGTGATGCAGTTCGTATTTCTCTTTGATGCCTCGCAGGATGGAGACCGTATCCTCTACCGTTGGCTCTTCCACGACGAGCGGCTGGAAACGCCGCGCAAGGGCCGCATCTTTTTCAACATATTTACGGTATTCGTCGAGCGTGGTTGCCCCTACGCAATGCAGTTCGCCGCGCGCCAAAGCGGGCTTGATCAGGTTCGCCGCATCCATCGCACCATCGGTTTTTCCTGCCCCGACCAACACATGCATCTCGTCAATGAAGAGTATGATCTCACCAGCGGCTACTTCGATCTCTTTCAGGATGGCTTTGAGACGCTCCTCAAATTCGCCACGATATTTTGCGCCAGCAATGAGCGCACCCATATCCAGGGCGAGCAACTTTTTATTTCGAAGACTCTCGGGCACATCGCCATCGATGATGCGAAGCGCTAAGCCCTCAGCGATCGCGGTTTTACCAACACCGGGCTCACCGATCAGCACAGGGTTATTCTTGGTCCGGCGGCTCAAAACCTGCATTGCACGGCGAATTTCTTCGTCACGACCGATGATCGGGTCGATCTTCCCTTGTTCGGCGGCTTCCGTGAGATCGCGGGCATATTTTTTGAGCGCATCGTATCCGTCTTCGGCGTTTGCACTATCCGCTGTCCGGCCTTTGCGAACATCATTGATTGCCGCATTAAGCGCCTGAGCGGAAACGCCCCCAGCCTCAAGCGCATCTTTGGCCTTGGTCTTCACAATCGCAAGTGCCGTCAGCAAACGCTCAACGGTAACAAAACTATCACTCGCTTTTTCGGAAAGTTTCTCTGCCTCAGCAACGACCTTCGCGGTTGCGCTGTCCAGATAGACCTGACCTGCATCGCCGGTAACTTTCGGCATCTTTTCTAGCGCAACTTCCAATACCTCTCTGACGCGGCCAACATTGCCTCCCGCTTTTCCAAGGAGGTTCGCGGCAAGTCCTTGCTCATCGTCGAGAAGTGCCTTGAGAAGGTGTTCTGGAGCGAGCCTTTGGTGGCTCTCTCTCATTGCAATGGTTTGGGCGGCCTGAATGAACCCACGGGACCGCTCCGTGAACTTTTCCAAGTTCATGGCTTTCTCCTTTTATAAGCGTCCAACTGAATTTCGCCCGCCATGCAGCACGAGTTTTTGGACCTTCAGGTCAAAGATGGTGATCGGTTTCAAAACTGCAAGCCTGAAGATGCGCGGCGATCAACGACATTTGAATTTGGCTACAGAGAATGGGAGCCTGCCAAAAGAAAAGGCCCAGCAAACAGCTGGGCCAATTCAATTCGACAACTAAAGAAGATTACTCGGACTCTTCTTCGTTCTTTGCTTCTTCGCCGGTTTCCTGGTCAACGACTTTCATCGAAAGACGAACCTTGCCGCGGTCATCGAAGCCCAGAAGCTTAACCCAAACTTCCTGACCCTCTTTCAAGACGTCAGATGGATGATTGAGGCGCCGGTTTTCAATCTGGCTCACATGAACCAAACCGTCGCGCTTGCCGAAGAAGTTCACAAAAGCTCCGAAATCGACAAGTTTCACCACTTTGCCACGGTAGATCTTGCCCTCTTCCGGCTCAGCCACGATCGAGTAGATCATGTCATAGGCTTTCTTGATTGCCTCACCGTTCGGGGAAGCGATCTTGATGATGCCTTCGTCGTTAATGTCGACCTTTGCACCCGAAACTTCAACGATTTCGCGGATCACTTTACCGCCCGAGCCAATCACCTCACGGATCTTGTCCGTTGGGATCTGCATTGTCTCGATGCGCGGAGCGTGAACGCTGAAATCGCCAGCTTCAGTCAGGGCCTTCGCCATCTCTCCGAGAATGTGCATCCGCCCGCGCTTTGCTTGGTCGAGTGCTTTTTCCATAATTTCAGGGGTGATCCCGGCAACCTTGATGTCCATCTGGAGCGAGGTAATGCCGTTTTCCGTCCCTGCTACTTTGAAGTCCATATCGCCGAGATGGTCTTCATCGCCGAGGATGTCGGTCAACACCGCGTAAGAGCCGTCATCTTCAAGGACGAGGCCCATTGCGACGCCTGCGACCGGCGCTTTGAGCGGCACACCTGCATCCATCATGGACAACGAACCGCCACAGACAGACGCCATAGACGAGGATCCGTTGGATTCGGTGATCTCGGAGACAACGCGAATGGTGTACGGGAAGTCAGTCGCCGCTGGCAGGACCGCCTGAAGCGCACGCCATGCCAATTTACCATGTCCGATCTCGCGGCGACCCGGAGGGCCAACGCGCCCAGCTTCACCGACCGAGTAGGGCGGGAAGTTGTAATGCAGCAGGAAGTTGGAACGGAAGTTTCCATGCAGCGCATCAATGATCTGTTCGTCGTCACCGGTGCCAAGCGTGGTCACAACCAAGCCCTGCGTTTCGCCACGGGTGAAAAGTGCCGAGCCGTGCGTCCGCGGAAGAAGGCCGGTTTCGCACACGATCGAACGCACTTCATCGAGCGCACGTCCGTCGATACGCTTTCCGTCCTTGACGACTGTGCTTCTAAGTACAGTGGACTCGAGTTTCTTGAGCGCGGAGCCGAGATTTGCATCTTCAAGCTGCTCCTCGGACAAGCTCGCCTTGATTTGCTCTTTCGCCGCAGCGACAGCCGTCTGACGCGCCTGCTTGTCAAGGATAGCATATGCTTCGCGCATTTGCGCTTCGCCAGCAGCCTTCACAGCCTCAAATAGCTCGGAATAGTCTGGAGGGGTGAAATCAAACGGCTCTTTTGCACTGTCTTCGGCCAGGCCAATGATTAGATCAATCACTGGCTGAATCTGTTCATGCGCGAATGTGACTGCGCCCAGCATTTCTGCTTCAGACAATTCGTATGCTTCGGACTCGACCATCATGACCGCTTCCTTGGTGCCCGCAACAACGAGATCAAGGCGCTGCTCAGGGTTGTTGCGCAAGCCCTGCATATCATCAACGGTCGGGTTCAAAATGTATTCACCATCTTCGAAACCGACGCGGCAACCCGCGATCGGCCCCATGAAGGGCGCACCCGAAATCGTCAAAGCTGCGGAAGCTGCAATCATCGCAACGATGTCAGGGTCGTTAACCAGATCGTGGCTCAATACCGTACACATCACTAGCACTTCATTCTTGAAACCAGGAACAAAGAGTGGGCGGATCGGACGGTCAATCAGACGTGCAGTCAGGGTTTCTTTCTCGGTCGGGCGTGCTTCCCGCTTAAAGAAGCCGCCGGGAACTTTGCCCGCTGCGTAGTATTTCTCTTGATAATGGACCGTCAGCGGGAAGAAGTCCTGCCCTGGCTTCGGCTCCTTTGCAAACGTGACGTTCGCCATCACACTTGTTTCGCCGAGAGTCGCGATAACCGACCCGTCGGCTTGGCGGGCAACCTTGCCCGTTTCCAGTGTCAGCGTTTCTTCGCCCCACTGGATGGATTTTTTCACTTCGTTAAACATCATTGTATCCTGTCGGAGAGCACCCCCGGGCGTTCCCGGGTCTCTCATTTCATTGGTAGCCCCATTGCCACCGACCCTTCCATCATCTCATGCGCCAGGGTCTAAGGCGTCACGTTCCAGATGGCGGGGCCATACAGGAGTTTGAGAAAAAGGAAAAGAAAAAGCTTTGTGCTGTAAAAGTTCTAAATGAAAAACGCCCGCTCGAAAGAGCGGGCGCTTCAAGTCAAAACGACAAATCTTCTTAGCGACGAATGCCAAGACGCTGGATAAGGTCCTGATAGCGTGCTTCATCTTTGCCTTTGACATAGTCGAGAAGCTTACGGCGCTGCGCAACCATCTTCAGAAGGCCACGGCGACCGTGGTTGTCCTTCTTGTGGGTCTTAAAGTGCTCGGTCAGCGTCGAAATCCGCGACGTCAGAATGGCGACCTGAACTTCGGGCGAACCAGTATCGCCTTCTTTCGTGCCAAAGTCTTTGATCAGTCGGGCTTTTTCTTCTGCAGTAATCGACATCGGGGGCTCCTTTCAGAACAAAGGGTTATGGCGCAAGCCGGGATGTCGTCCAGCAAGGCCCGTGGAGATTTCGAATCCGGCTCCGGATGCGAAGCTGTTCCATTAAAAGAGATTAGTGAATTTTAAAAGAAATTTCTGTCATTCCTCCATTCTAAGCGGATCGAACGAACGAAATATCGGACGCTTCAAGATACGAAGTATTTGTTACAAGGAGTGTTAAGTGCCCATCCAAGAGGAGCGCACTTCCATTTCCTTGTGCCAGTATTTCGATTTTCGGAGGTTCGATATCCGGCAGTAAGGTAATTTCGATCGCATCCACACCCTTTTCAAAATCGTCAATTTGCGCGGGATTTGCACCGTCATTTAGAGTGATATCGATAATGAATAAGTCAGCTTCGGTCCCCCCACTCATAACATCTTTCATGCCTCCAACGAGTACATCATTCCCGGAGCCACCATTGAGAAAATCGCGTTCGGGAGAAATCTCATCGGTCTTTCCGTCCAAGACATCATGACTGGCTCCGCCAAACAACACATCTTCACCCGCTCCTCCGACGAGGTAGTCCTGACCCAAATAGCCGGACAACGAATCTTCACCTGGCCCGCCGAAGAGCGAGTCATCGCCGTCGCCGCCTACAAGTTCATCATCTCCGTTTTCACCGAAAAGCTGATCATTGCCGGTATGTCCGATTAGGAAATCATCACCGCTTCCACCATTGATGAAATTACTTCCCGGACCTCCATGCAGGATGTCACTTCCGCCGCCGCCCGAAATTAGGTAATCACCCTCAAATCCATCGAGATATTGTTCGCCATCCCCCTTTTCTAAGACGTCATCGGCTTCCGTCCCGAAGAAAATGCCTCTTAAGAATCGAGTTCAGCCTCATTCCTTTGGCTATCTTTTAACGCGACGGTATCGTCAGAGCCATTTTCAGAATCAGGAATAGGATCTGGCAAAAAAGCCATCCCCATCAAACCGAGACAAAGAAGGGACAACATAGCTAACATGGTTACACCCCCTTGAAGCTGCGTTTTCAGCAAGGGGGGCAGATTATCCGAATGCACTGCGTTAACCTTGCAATTTAGATAACAGGGTTAACTACTCCCAAGCCTCTAATTCGCGCCGATAGGATATGTACAGAGGGTGTTTTGGGTGACCGTCTTTCGTGAGCCCCAGATGCAAGAGGGTGAGATCTTTTTCCCGCAACATG
>Ga0181573_10005573_pt1 | contig 10411 bp, 6 predicted proteins | sample 101ome_25_FD_148643 | JGI IMG/M metagenome (GOLD analysis project Ga0181573, IMG submission 148643) | Coastal salt marsh microbial communities from the Groves Creek Marsh, Skidaway Island, Georgia - 101409BT metaG (spades assembly) | ecosystem: Environmental > Aquatic > Marine > Intertidal zone...
GGCTATCTTATGCCAGACCTATCACCTGCGCACCGATTGCGGGTTCGAAATTCGTTCAGTGAAGGGCTCTCTTGATCAGACCCAACCACGCGATGGCCTCAGCCAACGGCCGCACAACCGCTGGCGGCAGCGTGACAGCTGATCCCTTATAATGTGAGAAATTTGATGTTTCCTCAGCATGCTTTCTTTACGCCTTGCCGCCTTTTGCTTCTCGTTTCTACTCGTTGGCTGTGAATCTCTCTCCCTTCTCGACAGCGAAGCATCACCAGCAAGAGAGACAGAACATGGCGCTGCTGTGTCCAGCGAGGCACTCGCACAGATTGACACGCTACATCATGGAGGCGTCAGCCTCGAGGCCAACAACGAAGCAGAGGCCGCCACAGCACGCATACCCGTCACATCGTCGAGCGTGACGGCCGCCGCCAACAAAACCGACCTAACCTTTTCTGTGGGTGCCGAAACTCAGTCCGACCTTGAAATCAAACCACTTGACTCGACGCTGCCAAGCGATCTGTTTGATCGGATGAGGTCAGGATTCCAGCTAGATCACCGATTAGACCACCCACGTGTCAAGAGTCAGGCTGCCTGGTTTAAGAGAAATCCTGCTTATCTCGATCGAGTGTTCAAACGCAGCGCGCCTTATCTTCATCACATCGTCGAGTCCGTTGAGACCGCGAATCTACCGCTTGAAATCGCGCTTCTCCCCCTCGTTGAGAGCGCTTTCGATCCGTTCGCTTATTCTCACGGGCGGGCCTCAGGGCTATGGCAGTTCATACCCGGAACCGCGAGACTCTACGATCTAAAGATCGATTGGTGGTTCGATGGTCGCCGCGACGTGGTTTACTCAACTGACGCTGCGATCCGATATCTCACCGAGCTAAATGATCAATTCTCTGGCAACTGGCCATTGGCTTTAGCCGCCTACAACAGTGGCATTGGTAATGTTCGCAAAGCCATCCGGCGCCAAAGCCGAATGCCCGATCGCGCAACATTTTGGGATCTCGATTTGCCTCGGGAAACCGAAGCCTATGTGCCCAAGCTCTTGGCCATTTCGGCCCTGGTCCAAGACCCAGCGGCGTTCGACTATGAACTCCCGAAAATTCCCGATGAGCCCGTCTTTACTGAGGTCACAACCGTTCATCAAATTGATCTCGAATTAGCTGCGCGTCTGGCGGGTATCAGCGTAGAGGCCTTGTACCAATTCAATCCTGGCCTCAACCAATGGGCAACACATCCCGAGGGACCTCATCGATTGGTACTTCCACTTCAAGTGGCCAATGATTTTGAGGACCAACTCATTGCGTTGGACGACTCGATGAGAGTCCGTTGGGAAAGATACGTGATCAAACAAGGAGACACACTGAGCAACATTGCAACGACGTTCGGTGTCTCAACGAATGTACTGATGCAGCAAAACGACCTCACCAATCATAAGATTAGAGCAGGACAGACTCTGCTGATACCGAGACCCATCGGGCATCAGTCCTCGTTATCAGCACCCGGCCGCCTCAACGCCAAGCAGCAGCGTCTAGCCCAGGATCCGAATCGTTTGGCGATCGATTATCTCGTGCAATCCGGCGACAGTCTTTGGAAAATCGCGAAAGAACACGGAACCAGCGTTCGGCAGATCGCGCGTTGGAATCAGATTGGCGAAAAAACGCCGCTTCAGGTGGGGCAACGCATTAAGCTCTATCCGAAAAAGAAAGAGGCCACCAAGGACCTCGCTCGATTGCCGGATCGGCCTAGTGTAGAACGGACCATTACTTACTCGGTTAAACGAGGCGACTCGTTTGGTCGAATCGCCAGCCGTTTTCAGGTCAGCATCGCCGACCTCAAGGCCTGGAACCCGGATCTAGCCAACGCTAAGTATTTGCAACCCGGCGATCGTGTGCGTGTGCGGATCGAGGTTCAGAACTTGGTACGCTAACTAACCGCCGCTCACGCTGCCTTCGTCTCTCAACGTCTGCTCCGCTCCAGCGAAATCGAGACCGCCTCGTTGGAAACTCAGCATTTGCCGCAACGCTTGACCTTGATTGGGCTCGGAAGCCGTGGGTCCATTTTCGACATTGGTCACAGATATGACCGCCGCGCCCCCATCTGAGAGCACCACTAACCCCAGCGCCTTCTCTAGTTTTCCAGGTTTCGGTAGCGAAAATGCCTCACGCCTAATCTCCGCATCGAGGCCTGGCGCGTAACGAGAAGCCTTCGACACCACATTCCATTCCAAACCAAATTGATCGGCAACAAACCGAGTCAGATCGCCATCTTCCAGCATGGCAAGGGCGGTGTTGGCTTTTTCTAACGCAAGGGCAGCAGATCGCTCGCCGATTAGCTTCGCCTCAATTCGGTCAGCGACCATTTCTTGTGCTAGCAGTTCGCTCGGGGCGTGGTTTTCCACATGCAGCACGATCGACAAGTCCGACGTTATTTCAATCAAAGGGCTATTGTTTCGATCAACCAAGACATCGGGCGAAAACATTGCATCGCGCACCCGAGCATTGCTCAGAATACCTTGCCGGTCCTCTCTGGTGACCGACGGGATCCGATCAACTGTCAGCGAAAGCTGATCTGCAATCAATGAGAGATCCGGCTCCTCGAATGCAAGTTCATCCAATTCAGTCACTAACCGAACAAATTCGTCTTCGACTTGGTCGTTTCGGTATTGTTTCTCCACTTCGGCTCTGACGTCTTCAAAGGGCTTCACTTGGCTTGGAGTCCACTCGGATAAACGAATTAAGTGGAGCCCAAACTCGGTCTCGACGACCTCGCTGATCTCGCCCACTTCCGTCAATCCAAATGCCGCTTCTTCGAAGGCGGGCACAAAGATCCCGCGTGCGGCAACACCCAGATCACCCCCTTGAGACGCGCTGCCAGGATCATCGGACCGCTCCCTCGCAACTTCGGCAAAGGGTTTACCCTCATTGATTTCGTTTTGAGCGGCTTCTATTAGGACACGCGCCTCTTCAGGAGACCTATCGTCTGTTGCCACAAGAATGTGTGCAATTCTTCGTGCCTCAGGGGTGCTGAAGCGATCTTTCTGATCATTGTAAGAGGCCAGCAATGCATCCTCGGTGACCGTGACTTCAGCCGCCATGGCCGCTCGGTCGATGGACACATACGCGAGATCTACCGTTTCCTCGGAAAAGAATTCTGATTGATGGTCCAGGTAATACTGCTCGGTCTCTTCAGGCTGGATCGCGACTTCTGACTCAAACCGTATTGGATCGAAGGTCAGGACGGCAACGTCTCGAGTCTGTCGGCTCAAGCTTGAGGCCCTCAACGCTTCTTGATCCGTGACGATGGCTGAGTTCTGGATGGTCCGAGCCAGTTGGGAAATCGTTTGATCCCGCCTTAGCTCTTCTTTGTAGGTGACTGGGTTATAGCCAACACTCGCTAGAACCAATCGATACTGGTTCTCATCAAAGATACCATCAATCTGAAAGGTCTCCGTAGCGAGCAGCGCTTCATCGAGCCTGGACTCGCCGACGGTCATGTCGAGCGCGTCGACACCCTGCACCAGCAAGCGTCTGGAGACGAGTGATTGCAGAACATTTGCGCGGAGCTCGTCCTCGTTGATGTCTTCGGGGGTTGCCCCCTGTCCTAGCAACATTCTTCTATTGCGTTCTACCGCCACCTCCATCTCGCCAACGGTGATGTCTTCACCGTTGACCGTCGCAACTTTCGCAACAGGCGCAAAAAACGTTTGTATAGAGCCAAGACCAAACAATGCAAAGGCCACAATAATGGCGTAAATGATGCCTCGCGTGCCCCATCCGTGACGCTCGCGCATTTTCATAATGGACATAACAACTACCCAGCCAATCAGATCAATTTAACCGCCGTAGTTTACACCAATTAATCATGTCCACGAGACAGTGACGCGACTCGAAAGCGCTACCAACCCACCCACTCATCTTCTTTTGAGGGTTAACGCCCGCGGTGCGCTGACTGACGCCCAGCCGACGCTCAGGGAGACCGAGCGACACCGCCAGCAGGGGCGATCGCTCGAGTTGACCTGACCCAAACAAGTGTTGGGTTAGTCTTCATTCGCATAGAGAGAAGCAAAAAAAACGGCGCCGTAGCGCCGCTTTTTCTATTCTTGAAAAATCAAGAACTAATTTAACGCATCCTTTAGGGCTTTTCCGGCTTTGAAAGCTGGCACTTTAGCCGCCTTAATTTGAATGGTTTCTCCAGTCTTCGGGTTTCGTCCGGTTCGTGCAGCGCGGCTCCGAACCGAGAAGGTTCCAAAGCCAACCAACGTCAGAGAATCGCCTTTCTTTAGCGCACCCGAAATCGAGCTAATCATCGCATCCAGTGCACGACCAGCCGCAGCCTTAGAAATGTCGGCAGAGTCTGCCATGTTGTCTATCAGTTCTTGCTTATTCAATGCACACCTCTCTTTGGTTTGTGTTCTTGAGCACCAACTACCGCCTTGAGTTTTATAGCAAGGCAGTATGTGAAGTTCAAGGACACAAATTCCTTGATCTATAGGGTTTAAGGCGTTAAGGGCGATGCCCACGCGGGACTCAAAACATTCTCAAGCAGGGTCATTTGAATTCGACGGAACCCCGATTAGACATGGTCAATGATTTAGTTGCTGAGGGGCACAGGCCTGTGATTGGCACGCTAGCAAAAGCACCGAGACCAACACCAGATCAAGTGACACATCCAAGGACGCAACATTTCCGTCAGCAGACTAAAGCCAGATAGTTACGAGAAGTCGCTGCGACTTTTTTCGTCATCAGTGAGCGCGACGCATGATTGGCGACACTCGCTCGTGGCGCGCGGCCGATGCGAGATTTGCAACCGGCTAGGGTCCATCGGCCAGTGAACGCGCCTAATGCGCGCTGGGACGATCGCCCTCGGGTCCGTCCGTTTCCTCCAAGGCTGCAGGGCTCGCCTCTCGCACCACGGGTTCGGGTCTGCGACTCAACGCAACATCCAACACCTCGTCTATCCAACTCACGGGCCGCACATCGACATCCGTCAATACGTTGTCTGGGATATCTTTCAAATGCCGACGATTTTCCTCGGGAATCAATACGGTCTTAATCCCGCCACGGTGCGCCGCGAGTAGCTTTTCCTTGAGGCCACCGATCGGTAGGACTTCCCCTCTCAAGGTAATCTCACCCGTCATGGCAACATCTGCTCGAGCTGGAATTCCAGTCAAAACCGAAACCAAGGCCGTGCAGAGAGCAATACCTGCACTCGGACCGTCTTTTGGCGTGGCGCCCTCAGGCATATGGATGTGCAGATCTCGCTTCTCATGAAACTCGGGATCAATCCCAAGCGCCTCTGCACGACTGCGAACCACCGTCATCGCCGCTTGTATCGACTCCTGCATGACGTCGCCTAAGGAACCGGTCTTCACCGTCACACCCTTACCTGGCACCGCCACGGTCTCAATCGAGAGGAGTTCGCCGCCGACACTGGTCACAGCAAGCCCCGTCACCTGACCCACTTGATCTTCTTCTTCGGCCAACCCGAACCGGAACTTCTTGACCCCGAGGTAGTGCTCTAAATTTTCCGGCTCAACCGAAACAGCCTCCTTAGGTTTTTCAATGGAAATCTCTTTGACCACCTTTCGACAGATCTTCGCGATCTCGCGCTCCAGACCCCGAACGCCCGCTTCTTTCGTGTAATGCCGAATAATATCGAGAATGGCGGCCTCTGAGATTCTGAGCTCGCGTTCTTTTAGCCCGTTATTCTTCAGTTGCTTTGCAAAGAGGAAACGCTCTGCGATGTTCTTTTTTTCATCCTCTGTGTATCCCGGAATTCTGATAATTTCCATACGATCAAGCAGTGGCGCAGGAATATTCATGGAATTCGACGTGCAAATAAACATCACTTCGGACAGATCGTAATCAACCTCAAGATAATGATCGTTAAAACTATTGTTCTGCTCTGGATCGAGCACTTCTAACAGACCCGAGGCCGGGTCACCGCGATGGTCCTGCCCCATTTTGTCAATCTCGTCTAGCAAAAAGAGCGGGTTGCGCACGCCCACTTTGCCCAACTTTTGAACGATTTTGCCCGGCATAGATCCGATGTAGGTTCGTCGATGGCCTCGAATCTCAGCCTCATCTCTAACCCCGCCTAATGCCATTCGAACAAATTTTCGGTTCGTCGCACGAGCGATCGATTCACCTAGGCTCGTCTTCCCCACACCAGGTGGACCGACCAAGCACAGCACGGGCCCCTTATTCTTTTTGACCCGTTTCTGCACGGCCAGAAACTCGAGGATCCGCTCCTTCACTTCATCAAGTCCAAAGTGATCTTCATTCAACGTCTGTTCCGCTCGCTTGATGTCACTGCGTATTTTGGAGCGCTTCTTCCACGGGACACTCAACATCCAGTCGATGTAACTCCGCACCACCGTCGCCTCAGCAGACATGGGTGACATCATCTTCAATTTCTTGATTTCGCTGTCCGTTTTCTTCTTAGCTTCTTGAGACATCCCAGCGTCATCAACCTTGGACTGAAGCTGCTCAACTTCGCTGGGCCCTTCATCTCCGCTGCCCAACTCTTTCTGAATGGCCTTCATCTGCTCATTCAGGTAGTACTCGCGCTGACTTTTCTCCATTTGCTTCTTGACGCGACCTCGGATTTTTTTATCGACGCCAACCATTTCGATCTGACCGGACAACCAAGCTGTCATTTGATCCATTCGGGCGCGAATACTGTCCGTTTCTAGGAGCGTCTGCTTTTCTTCAAGGCTGAGAGAGAGTTGCGCACCAATGGTATCAACGAGTCGACTTGGATCTTGAATGCCGCTGATCGAAGTCAGCACTTCAGCTGGCACCTTCTTTGTCGCCTCCACATACCGCTCAAACGCTTCCATTAACGACCGACACCAGGCCTCAGCTTCGCCTTCACTGATATCGGGCTCTTGGACAGCCGCAACCGTTGCAGTAAAGACGCCATCTTGATCAACCAGCTCCAAAACCTTCGCCCTAGACTCCCCCTCCACGAGGATTTTCACCGTCTTGTCTGGCAATCGGATCAGCTGTAAGACCATCGCCGTTGTGCCGTAACTATAGAGATCATCAACCGCTGGATCGTTATTGTCCGGGTCTCTCTTTGCCAACAGCAACACTCGCTTTTGCGCTTCGTTCTCCTGAGCCAGTTCCAAAGCGCGAATCGACTTAGGCGTGCCAATGAATAGCGGCTGAACGCCATGGGGGTAAACCACCATGTCTCTCAGCGTCACCACGGGGACGTTGCTGATCATTTCAGAATCCTGGTTAGCCATGAAGTTGCTCACTCTTTGGTGTTGGATCTCGGTTAGGTTAGGCCAGCTCACACGCTGACCGCTCAGGCCACCGCAATTTCCGATAGACCCTTTACATCTAGTATGCCTGAATACGGACTGTCGCGTCGTTCAAGTTGCCGCCATTTTAAACGACTTTATCTGTGTGACTTTCGCGCCCTCTTTATTCGCGCGGATTTTCCAGACCGATATCGACAATCGCTGCCAATTCTTCGGTTACTGGGAGGGAGACGACCCTTTAAGCCATCACGCCGAGGGCCACATGAACCCTGACCACCTTGCTGATCCCTCACTGCGCGAGATCACTATACGGACCGCTTGTTTTTTTACGCAACATTTGCTGAAGCAGCCCAGGCGCTCTCATGTACGCTCGAGAGGTACTCACCGTGATCATGATCACGCGCGCACCTCCTGCTACCACAAACTGCCGGATAACCAAGCTTGTGCTATTCACCGCCTAGATCATCCTCTTTAGCAGGACGAGTCGCTTTGATTCAGTCGTTCGATGAATAATCACCTAGCTCGGCAGTCGGACGGGCTGATTAACCGTATCAAAAGACCGTTAAAACGCTGAGCGAAAGAAGGCAGTTCTCATGCGAACGCATGACTAGACGCACGGACTCCAGCCATCCAAGGCCATCATCGTGGGTGGGCGAGCTATAGAGATTCGAGTTCCATCGAAGGCAGAGGACTTTAAGACTCAGCCTAGAGATGTTTTGGGAACGGCAAGGCAAGCGGGGAAGTCAAGCTAGCCTCTCGTCGAATTGGCCACCGGGTTGATGGGCAACCAGCAGGATCCATCGGGTTGAATCGAACAGCGACTTAGAAGCAAAAAGCTCCCGCGGACCACTAATTCTTCTTCGTTGGTGATTCTTGGTCGCTTTCGCGCGCGTGTCGCGCTGGCAATCTTCGCTGGAGCCCACAGTGGTGTCTTGCTCAGCGAAAGTCGCTAAGACTCCTGAGATTTTAATTTCTCTGGCGTCTCGTAAATCATCATGGGCTCGCTCTTACCCGCGATGACATTCTCGTCCACGACCACTTTTACAACGCTTTCTTCCGAGGGGATGTCATACATCACATCCAATAAGACACTTTCGAGGATTGATCGGAGGCCCCTGGCACCGGTTTTCCTTTCCATTGCTTTCTGAGCAACAGCGCGCAATGCATCTTCTCGAAAGTCGATCTCGACACCCTCCATCTCGAAAAGCTTCGCATACTGCTTGGTGTAAGCATTTTTTGGCTCAACCAAAATGCGGACCAAGGCATCTACGTCTAGTTCGTCGAGGGTTGCTAAAACGGGCAGACGCCCTACAAATTCTGGAATCAAACCGTATCGCACCAGATCTTCAGGCTCGACTGTCTTAAGGGTCTCGCCAATATTGGTCTTATCAGCCTCTGAAACCACGCTGGCGCCAAATCCGATACCGCTCTTAGCGGAACGATCAAGGATCACTTTGTCGAGCCCGGCGAACGCACCACCACAGATAAATAAAATATTCGAGGTATCGACCTGCAGGAACTCCTGTTGAGGATGCTTGCGACCGCCTTGGGGCGGAACTGATGCAACCGTGCCCTCGATCAACTTCAGCAATGCCTGTTGAACGCCCTCTCCCGAGACATCGCGCGTAATTGAAGGGTTATCACTTTTCCTGGAGATCTTGTCGATTTCGTCAATATAGACAATACCGACTTGCGCCTTCTCAACATCGTAATCGCATTTTTGAAGCAGCTTTTGAATAATATTTTCCACATCCTCACCGACATACCCCGCTTCGGTGAGCGTCGTCGCATCAGCTATGGTAAAGGGAACATCGAGCAGACGCGCCAGGGTTTCGGCGAGCAGCGTTTTACCTACGCCGGTTGGCCCGACTAACAGAATGTTTGACTTCTGCAATTCGACATCGTCTTTTTTTCCGGAATAGTTCAGCCGCTTGTAATGGTTATACACGGCGACCGATAAGACGCGCTTGGCACGCGTTTGGCCGATCACATACTCGTCGAGGATCGCGCTGATCTCTCGAGGCGTTGGCAGTTTCTTAAATTCGGCCTCATCCTGCGTCTCCTGCAGTTCCTCTCGAATGATGTCGTTACACAATTCGACACATTCATCGCAGACGTAGACGGATGGTCCAGCAATCAACTTCCGCACTTCGTGCTGGCTTTTGCCGCAGAAGTTGCAGTGCAATAATTTGCCGTCTCCGTTGTTATCCTGATCGTCTGTCATTTTTACCTCGAATTACTGCCTTTGAAGTTCAAGCTTCAGCGCAAACCGCTGTACGGTCTGGCTTTTGGTCTGGCTTCTGGTCGCGTTAGGCACTCCGTATTAGTCTGAGTTTCTCGCTGCTTAGTGCCTGAATCTGTCTCTAAATTTTTGCGCCCTGCGTGTCTGTACAAACTGTATCACAATCTTTATCAATGGCGACGGCGGGAATTAACCCCCAACTGGCCTCCAACTCGAAAACCTAGTCCTTCGCCCCTTTCACTCTGGGCTCCTGAACCTGATCAATCAAGCCATAGGCCAACGCAGCCTCGGCGTTCATAAAATGATCGCGCTCCGTGTCCGTCGCCACTTCTTCCACCGTTTTTCCAGTGTGGTCCGCCAGAATGTGATTCAAGCGCTCTCGGAGATAGAGTATCTCTCTCGCTTGGATCTCTATATCCGATGCTTGACCCTGCGAGCCGCCGCTGGGTTGATGAATCATCACCCGCGAGTTCGGCAAGCAGAATCGCTTGCCTTTGGTGCCCGCTGCAAGCAGTAAAGCGCCCATGCTGGCGGCCTGGCCAATACACAGAGTCGATACGTCGCAGTTGATAAACTGCATCGTGTCGTAAATCGCCATACCAGCCGTCACCGATCCCCCAGGAGAGTTGATATAAAGCTGCACGTCCTTGTCCGCATTTTCTGACTCTGCGAATAAAAGTTGCGCTACCACGAGGTTGGCGACGTTGTCGTCAATCGGTCCAACGACGAAGATAATTCGCTCTTTTAGTAATCGACTGTAGATGTCGTAAGAGCGCTCGCCTCGAGCCGTCTGCTCGAGGACCATGGGAATCAGACCTAGTCCCTGCACAGGCGGGCGGATGGTGTCACCAATCGTCATTGAATGTCTTTCCTTTATTTAAACCTTTAGCTCTATTTGA
>Ga0181573_10005574_pt1 | contig 10410 bp, 8 predicted proteins | sample 101ome_25_FD_148643 | JGI IMG/M metagenome (GOLD analysis project Ga0181573, IMG submission 148643) | Coastal salt marsh microbial communities from the Groves Creek Marsh, Skidaway Island, Georgia - 101409BT metaG (spades assembly) | ecosystem: Environmental > Aquatic > Marine > Intertidal zone...
GTATATATGTGTACAAAATCAATCGCTAAACAACAAACTGGCGGCGGTTTCTGCGTTGCCCCCAGTCGCTTCCAAAGCCTGAAGGACTCGTTCGCGAGAGAATCCCAACTGCATGAGATTTGCGACGACAGCTTCGGGGAAGGTGCCTCTTCCTCCTCCTGCTCCTCCTCCTCCTAAACCGCCGGCGATTGGTGGAGAGACTACGCCGGAGATTTCCGTCGTCGCCGGTCGCGCGGGGCGTTCGTGGACTCCGCTCACTTCGGCGGCGACGTCGTCCCCCGGCGGTTGCGCGGTACCTTTGGTGGTGTCGTTCTTATTTTTGTCGTCAGTGTTGGTGTTCATCGTCGCGTCTTCTGGTATCGCGAGGTCTTCTTGTTGCTTCGGGATTTCTCCTTCGCCTAAAAACGGAATCTCTTCACCGGTCGTGCCAATCTTTAGGACGTTTTTCTTCAAATCAATCACGCACTGATGCCTCTTTAACATGTCCAAACCAAAAATAAGCTCCATCTTTTGTCCCTCCAAAATGGAAAGAGAACACGCTAAAAACGCGCTGCCGACTTTTATTTGCGCTTGAAGCACCTTTCCGACGATTTTTTGCGAGCCGACTCCCACCGCCATGCCGGCGAATCGTTCGTCGATGTCTTTCTCCAAGTTGCACTGTCTCGCGCAGTCTAAACCCATGATGGACATCTGCGCTCCGCTGTCGATGAACACCTTCATTTTGTGTCCGTTCAACTCCATGTTGCAATAAAGCATAGTTACGCGTCCAAAAATCAATTCCGGCGATTCTTCCATGGCGTGCTCATACATCTCATCGTTTCGCCTTTGTTTCAAAATTCGCTCTATTTCTTTTTGCGCCTCAACATCGAACGGGTCTCTTTCCAATCTCTCGTACATCTCCGCTTCTTTCCTCTTCGATCGCGTCTCTGATTTCATCATGTACTCCATAAACGCCTTCACGTCGTCCTCTCTCATAATTTTTTCCAGCTCTGGAGGTAAAGAGTAGTCGGCGAATGCCCGCTCTCGTTTCAAATTCGACATCGCTTCTCTCGCCTGCTTCTCGACCTCTTCCGGAATAGGTTGTTGACCGGGTCCACCACCCCTCGTGCTCATCGTCATCGGTTGTTCCCTATGCTCCTTCTCCGCGACTAAAATCATGTCGTCGTTTTGCAGCCCTTTAGATTCAATCGTGCTAGTCTCCGCGTCGTTCGCCTTGTTACTATCGTCTCCACCAATCAACACTTTCCCGTTGTGCATCAATATCTGTTTCTCTTCGGAAATGTTCAACTCGATGGCAATCATCGCTTGCAAATTCACCAGAGGCGCGTTCGAGTCAATCTCTATTTGCGCGATGTTCGATTCGTTCGTTTGATTACACACGGTCAGTCTCATCTTCTTTTAGTGTTTGTGCCCTCTTCAACTCTTTAACTCTTTCCCTCTCTTTCTCTTTTCTGTGTGTCTGAGTGTTATGTGTTTTCTTACGCGCTCTATTTATCACGGAGGAAGAGAGAGAGAGTTTTTAAAATACTTGTAACGCGTAGAAGGTAGAACAAAGCGACGAAAAGATTTTTTGTAAAGCGTACAGTAGTATATACGATCGCAGAACTATTGCACGCATTATTATTGAGCTTAAAACTACACGCACACAGAGAGAAACCTCTACCCACGCGCTTAAAAGAAGTCGACGCCGGTTAACTCGGCGCTTCTCTGCCACAACCACCGGGCGTCGTCCTCGTTCCTGGCGGCGTTGGTAGAAACTTTCTCTTTACAGTTGTCGAAATATTTACCGCGAAATCGACTCGCCGTCGGATCGGAGGCTAAATAGACGGAGGTTTCGGCACCTTGCGCGGGCGTCTTCATCGTCGTGCGTATTACATTGAAGATCATTTCTTCGAAAAAACCCGGTTTCTTATCCGTATCGTACAAGTATCTTCCCAATTCTGTGTTTACCGCGCCTGGATGCAAAGAGTTACACGAGACGTACTTCGCGTCTTTCTCTCGTTCCAATTTCCTCTGTAACTCGTTCGCGAATAAAATGTTCGCCAATTTCGACTGCCCGTACGATTTCCAGTTGTTGTAACTCCCCGCTTTCTCGTAAAACAAATCGTTCTTCTCCAACTTGCCGAATCTGTGCGCTTCGCTCGACACGTTGACTATCCTCGCGTCTCCCGAACCGCTGCCGCTTTCTAACAACTTCGGCAACACCATGTTCGTGAGCTTGTAATGACCGAGATGATTGACTCCGATTTGGAACTCAAAATTATCTTTCGTTTTCATCTCTGGCGTGGCCATAACTCCCGCGTTGTTGATTAACACGTCTAAAGCGTCGTCCGAATCCATAAACTTCTTCGCGAACGCCTCGATGGATTTTTGGTCGCCTAAGTCCATCGCCTCGATTTCGATTTCCACGCCCTCCGTACCTTTCAACTTTTCCATCAAACTCTCTCTCGCCAATTCCATTTTCTTCACGTCTCGCACCGCCGCGATAACTTTATAGTCTTTTTGTAGCATGGCCAACGCCGTTTCGTACCCGATGCCGGTATTCGCGCCGGTTATTATGCACGTCTTTTTCTTTGTTTTTCCACCATTCTGAACACCTACGTCATCGATGTTTGACGACGATGCGAACGCGTTGCCGCTGGAAGACGACGACGACGACGACGACGAATAAACTCTCTTCTTCGAAGACGAAGAAAAAGAATGTTGTTGTTGTCGTCGTCGTCGTCGTTGAGCGGCGGCAAAAGCGCCGCTGGTGGTGGTTGTGAGACTAGTAATCATCTCTTCTTCTTTGATGTGTTTTTTGTGAAGTTGATTGATTTTTGTGATTTTTTTTCCCCAGAGTGAGTCTCTCTCACACGCATACACACACGGCACAGCACAGACAGAGAGACGCAAACTTGAAACGAAAATAAAACGGAGAGCGCTTCGTTTCTTACCAGTATGGTGGAAGAATCGTCTTTGTCGTCTTTGTCGTCGGGAAAAAATATTTCGTCGTTGTTCTCCGAGTGTCACGCCTCGTTGGAGCGAATGCGAATGCGAATCGCAAAAGCGAGCATCGAATTTAATAATGAGAACAACAACAACAACAAGAACGACGACGACGACGACGACGAAAAGAAGAGGCGAGAGGAAGAAACGGTGGAGAGTTTAGAGTCTGCGATCGGAAAGTGTTCCGCCGCGATCGCAGAAATCGAGAGGAGAATTTCATCGTCTTCTTCTTCTTCTTCTTCTTTAAACAACAACAGCGTTAAAACGGAAACGAGACAAATAAAAAGAGAGTTGGAAGAGGTGAAGAAACACGTGGAAAGCATACGCAGAGGCGAACGACGAACGCTCATCCCAGAACCACGAAAAGAGCTATCGAGAGAAGAGCGGAAAGAGGCAATCAGAGAAGAGAGTAAAGAGCGAGGAGGAGACCAGTTTTTGTACTGGAAGAAATCGGCGAAGATGTATTTGGAGAAGGCGAAGAAGAAGATGGACTCGGTGGCGACCAAGACGAAGACCGCGGTGAAGAAGTTTGCAAACGCGAGTATAGGCGAAGAAAGGGGAGGAGATAATAAAAGTAGCAGCAGCGAGAGATATAGCGACGCCCAGAGGCAAAGAGAACGGCGAGAAGAGGAGGAGATTCGTCGCATGCGAAGGTACGGGTACGAAAATAGAGCGCCGCAAAGCGTGGTCGAGGACGACGACGAAGAGTTCGAAACCAACGAAAACGAGGACGACGAAGAGGCGCGAAGGAAAGCGTTGTTTGCCACGATAACCCCAACAATATCGACGACGACGACGACGACGACAACAAATACTGCCACCACCACTGCCACTCGCGGTTACGACATCAACGCCGCTCGAAACTCTACCCTTCTGGCTAACCGTTCCGCCGTCGCTTTAGAAGACAGTTTAAAACAAGCCGAACGCGCCGAACGCGCCGGTTTGGATACTTTGGAAAATCTGCGACGCCAACGAGAAACGTTGCAGAGATCTTCCGCGCAGATGCAAAACGCTAAAGACACCGTGGAAGAGAACAGGAAAATAGTCAAGAAAATGAGTCACTGGAGTCGTTTGGGTTGTTAGTAAGTAGTATTGTAGAAAAGTTTTAGTCGTTGTATCTTACCACTGTGTGTATTTTAGAAAGGGCACCCCTTTTTTTGTGTAAAAATCGTTACACTTTTCACCCCTCTTCCATATCGGTGAGTAGTCTCTCTCTCTCTTTCTCACTTTCTCTCTGCGCGCGGCGCGAAGTAGTAGCACGCGGCGCACAGAAAGATGGACATCGTCCACAAAATGCGTTTACACGCGAGCGTGGACCAAATGTGCGTGGACGACTTCAACTCTCCCAACATACATGGGATGATTTCTTTTGCGAGGCAAGACTGCAATTCTGTTCAGAAAGCGTTGATAGACGACGTGAGTGAACACGTGACGAGGCGCATCAAGCACGATTCAATCAACGTTCGAGTTAAAGCGTTGAAATTGGCGAGCATTTTAGCGAGAGAAGGACCGCAGGAGATAAAATTGTGTCTGAGCAAACGCGCGGCGAAGATTTTACGGGACATTGTCACCGATAACGGAGAGAATTTTGGAGCGAAGACGTTCGAAGGGGCGAAGGAGACGATGGAGTGTTTGTTTGGTTCTAATAGCGGAGGAAGTAATACTTCCGCGAAAATTGTCGGGATCTCCGGACAACAACAACAACAAAGAAACAGTAATCAAAGCAGCAGCAGCAGCAGCAACACCAACAAAAACAACAATGTCACGTCGCTCACCGGTATCGAAGCCGCTTCCGGTTTACTTCGCACTGCGGGCGGAACGGCGATGAACGTGGCTGAGAAAATTGGGGCGCAAGTGAATGAAATCACGAAGGAAAGGGAGAAACACCGAGCGAATGTGGACGAGACGTATGAGAAGTCTGAAATGACCGGCGGGTCGTTAGCAGATGCCATGAGAGGAGGAGGAGGAGGATCGGGAAGAAGTGGTATAAGCGGACCGTGGGGGAAACCGGAGGAGGAAGAAGTAAAAGTAGAAGTAGAACGAGTAGTACCAGAAAGAAAACAAGAGCAGACGAGACAAAGACAAAGAACACCAACATCGCTGTCTTCAGATCCTTTAGCGGATTTGCTGGGGATAGCGACGAATAGTATTACTAAAGAAGAAGAAGAAGGACAACAACAACATCGACAACAAACCGATTTTGAGGTAAAGCCGGAGAAGCAGAAAGCTTCCGAGTGGACGCTCAAAGGTACAGGTCCTACGAGGGCAGGAGTACAATCACCACCACCGCCTTCGGAAATAGCGACGTTGATACCTCTAGAAGGATCCGAGGAACAAAAGCGGGTCGACTCGTTGTGTGGCGTTGCCGGTGTAAAGCTCGTCCCGGACGAAGCCGAGCTCTCGCGCCTGTTCGAACACATCGACAGAAAAGGATTGGAAGCGTCCTTAATCGTGCGAGCGCTGCTAGATAAAATAGCGTTAGGTTACGATACCGAGCTCATGGAAGCGCAATCTGGATGGAAGTGCGCGAAAAAAGCGTTGGGGTGCGTGTCGAAAGCGTTATCTCGACGAGACTCTGTTTTAGAGCACGCGTTGAAAGCGGATGAAAACGTAAAGCTGACCCTTCGCAAGGCGATGGAAATTGAAGGAGTGAAAGATACGGTGAAGAAATCTGCGGGTGAAATTTTGAAGCAATTAGACGAAGTCGATGCCTCGTTCTTCGGATCCGGTGCTCCTCCTCCTTCTTCGACTTTATTTCAGTCGGGAGGATTAGACGCTTCGCTGTTCACCATCGATGCGGCAAACGATACGAGCGATGCGTTCTTTTCATCCGTGTCAGGTACGACGACGACGACGACGACGACGACAAACTATAACGCGCCAAAAGCTCCAATGACTGGACCAGGCTTACAGGCGTTAGCAGAATTAGACGCGCAGCAGCAGCATGAAAAAGATGGCAAGAGACAACAAGACGTCGCGAAAGCGACCAAGGCGTTCGCCGAGTTAAAGTGGTGATTTAAAATTGAATGAACTCTATAATTACAAATAACTCTCTTTCTCTCTCCGTGTAGTGTGGTGCGGGTTACGCGGCGCCGCGGTGCTTCTCCTTAATCCTATGTCCTCCTTCTATATCTTCCTTTCTATCTCACGCCTGGTACCTCCCGACGATTTTATACTTTGACTTGAACTTTCGCTCCCAATCGTTCAACACCTGAAGTTGTTCTTCGTTCAAATCCGATAAATCCGTATTCTCCACGTCCTCGATTTTCAAACTCATGAGCGCGAGCGCTCTCGAGGCGTCTCTCCCCGCGAAATTCGCGTACGGTCCTTCCGGCCCGTAGAAATCTCTCGCCACGGTCACGTCGTAGACGATGTCTTTGCAGCACAAATATATCCTCTTTTCGTGTTGATTACTCCCGTTGTATCTCATCAACTCCTCTTTCGTCACAATCACGTCCGGGACGATGACTAAAGCTTCCATCTTATCCTCCAGAGAATCTCGAGGGGAGATGTGGAGTTGTTTTGGATCTCCTCCGTTGCCGCCTCCCTGGCTTTGGGCGTTCCCCATTGTCCTTCTCCTTCTTCTTTAACAACGAACGGGAAAGAAGAGAGAGGGAAAGAAGAGAGAGATTTTAAGTTTTTTTTTGTTGGGTGCAGATATGACGTCTTTTGGGGGTCAAAAAAATTTTGGGTGCTTCTAGCTTCTTGATGTATGTTTGAAAGAAACATTAAACAACAACAACGACAGGGGCGTTTCGTTCTCCTCGTTAAAAATGATATAACGTCAATGTTTCTTCCGTGCTACTATTACATTATAACTAAATACTTTTAAAAATTAAACCAAAAAGCTGGCCGTGTTCAACTTCTCCGCCAGTTGAAGTTGAACTTTCGCGACGTTGGTGACGTACGAAATCATCATGCAATCTCTGCCGCTTTCGCCAAAGACTCGGGCGAATTGGTCGTTTGTCAACTGCGGCGTCGCCCGGAGAACCTCCGCGACTTGCCTACCTACTCTAGAATTTCCAACGACTACCGAGGAACTCTCTCCCCCGTTCTCTTCCGCGCGTATTTTGCACTCGTCCAACAACTTTTCAATCTTTTCCACGGTTTTCTTCAAACCTTCCACGGCGCTGGAGTTTTCCGCGTTCTTTTCTGTCTTCGTCTGGCTCAACGCATCAAAGCCTACGCGTTCCGCGAGCTCGAAATTCGTCACGCACGTGATTTCTTGAAAGCACGCGGAAGACATGCCCATGTCTTCGTCATCCGTGTCCTCGTCCTCGTCCTCATTTTGTTCTTTCTTTTCCTCTTTTCCTTCGTTCTTTTCCAACTCTCGCCTTCTCGCGAGCGAACTGACCCCAAAATCTAAACTCCTCCCCACCCACGCGCGAACCAAATTATCAGTATCTTTGAATTCGACGTCAAATGTTAAGTGCAAGGGTGCGGAAATGTTCATACCCATCTCTTTTGCGTAAAACTCGTGTATTAAACTCGACGCCGGCACGATCCCATCCCCGGTGGAATACCATCCAATCACAATCTCTTTCGGGTTTACTCTCGCGTGCAACTCAATCATCGCTCGGTGGAATTCCACGTCCAGTAAAACCTGCCCGGTCGATTGTTGCACGTTGTGCGGCACCGCGTACGAATTCGTCACTTCCAAACTGTTCGTCTTCGGATCGTAGTGGCCTAATAAAGTGCCGATCACTCGTTCCACGTTGTCGTTGCGGCGCACGTACGAGTCGCAGACGTTGAAGATGACGTTCGGATGGACCACAGCCTTCGAGACTTGGCCGGAAATTGGAAGTAAGATTCCCATTTTTTTGATTGATTGATTGTTGTTGTTGTTCGTGTTCGGTGCTGAAAATGCGTCGAGTGCGCGCGCGCGTGTTCTCTGTGTGTGTGTGCGTGTGGGTCTTCCGTGGAAGAAGAGAGAGCGGGGGGTGGCGTGTGCTTTTTTTGTCTGAAGCCCTGGTGAAGCGAAAAGAGGAAGAAGAGTTTTTTTTTCTTTTTTTTTCCCAGAACGGCGCCCCCTGGGCTCGCGCGACGCAAAGGGGAAAAGGAAGAAGTGATTTTGGAGCGACAAAGAGACGAACGCGCGTGCGTGCGCGTGCGCGTGTGCGTAAACGCGAGAAGCTGCGCGTAGAATTTATCAAACATCACGTCGTTGATTCAAATAAACAAAACGTAATAAAAAAATCGGATAGTGTACAAGTCTTTTCCCCGAGCGAGCGAGGTTAGATGTTCTATGCGCTGCCTATGCGTATCCAACTACATTTATTCTCTATGTGGGAGCTCGAACAAGGAGCAAAGCGCCGCGTGCAACGCATTTCTATTCTCGAGGAGGTTCAACTCTTTTTCTGCGGCTGCCTCGGAGAGCTCGAATTTCAAAGCAATCTTCTTTCGAATCGTCTTCACCTGCTCGTCGATAGTGAAGCCGATGTTTCTCTTCAACGCAACCGCATCAACCGAGGGCACCAACATCGAGGACGAATTACCGGCTCTTTTTCGCTTGGGACTGCTATTCATCATTTTCGACGGCGAGCGGTTGTTGTTTTCAGATGGTGGAACAGATAGATTGGCGCCAGATTTGCCAATGTCGCCGCCTTGATTCGAATCCCAGTTGAACTTCTGAAAACCGTTTGCGGCGTTCATATGTACATTGTTTTGCCCGAGAAGATTCTGAAAGCTTTGATTGACCTCCATGCCGCCAAAGCCAGGAGTAGCACCTTGTCCACCTCCCATGAGTAAAGGTAACAACGCCGCCTGAGATTGGATTTGTGAGAGGTAAGAAGAACTAAGCTGTTGTCGTTGTTGTTGTATTTGTTGTTGTTGACGTATTTGTTGTTGTTGTTGTAGTTGTTGTATTTGCTGCAGCTGTTGCAGTTGTTTTAGCTGATAAGCGAGCGCAGCCTGCTGCCTGCTCGTTTCCCTTTTGGCGGCTTCAGCTTCAGCAATAGCAGCAGCAGTGGGAGCGAGATCCTTACTTTGCCTTTTGTCTTTTGCACGCGCGACGGCATCGAGAGCCGCATCACTGTTCTTACTCAACGGTTGTTTGTGGTCCCGCACTTTCCGAACGTTCTCTCGTCGCATTCTCTGTAAAGCCTCTTTATACGTCTTGTGTAGAAATACTTCTTCGGTGGACACGTCGGTATTGTCGACGATGACGTCTTCTTTCTGCTTTTCTGGCTGTTTCTTTTTGAGATTGTTTTGCTTTACCTGTAACAGACGGGAGTAGTCTCTTCCCGGCGCACCAAGAATTTTATCGCTCTTCTCTTGTTCTTCTTTTTGTTTTTTATCTTGCCGCACTTTCTGACCCGCTTTAGCCCGTTCGTTCGCCGCTTTGTTTGCGGTGATGTTCACCGTTCTTTCGTTCGGTAAAATGTTATTCAAAGCGTCCGCGACGAGTTTTTCAATGCCGCTAATTTCTTGTCTTCCTCGTGGTTGCTCCACCTCTTCGATAGCGCCGCCCGATGTAATCTTCTCCTTCTCCTTCTTCTTCTTCTTCTTCGTATCATTCATCTCCGCGCTGTCTTTCGTAGACGCGCTTTTAGTCGATGTCGCTTTTGTCTTTGCCTTCTTCTGAATGCGATGATTATCATCCGAATCTTCCTTCGTCGCTTCTAACGGCACTCGCATATTTTTTCCGTTTCTTCTTCTTCTTTTCTTGTCTACCGTTTGCTCACTTAAATTTATTTGCCAGCTTTTTAAAATTTTTCTCTTCTCTCCCCCCTTTCTTTCTCTCTCGCTCGCGGACCCTCCTCCTTTCTAGTCGATTTTACGAACTTGAACGCGCGTTCCTCTCGCTCTTTTTCTTCTTCTTCTTCTTCTTCTTCTTCTTCTTCTTCTTCTCTCCTCGTCGTGCGATCTCGTCTCTTTGCAGATACCCCTTCCCCTGGTTATTTCAGCGATCGAACTCGTCCACACGATTTTCAAATCAGTCTACCAAAGGATCCCTCAAGTTTCGTTTTGGAGTACAGGAAAGAGTGTTCGGCCGGCCAATTTTTTCTTTTGTGGAAATATAATTTTCCCCTCCTTTCTTTCCTCTCTTCTGCGCTGCGACGAGAGATTGCGCGCGCGCGCGACACGACAAAAGTGCAGAGGACGCGTTCGCAACTGTCTCCCTCCGTCTCTAAAGCCAGAAGAACGCGCGGGTGCTTCTGTCTGTCTTTCTCGCTTTTCTTTTTTTTTTTCTTCTTTGTTTTGGAGGGGCAGCGCGCGCGGTTAATTATTATATGCTGGGAGTATTATTGCTATATTGCAAAAGAGGTGTGTGTGTGTGTGGGTGGCTATTTTGTGCTCTCTTTCTTTTTCTTCTTTCAAACGCACGTGCGTACTCTCTCTCTCCCTCTCTTAAAAAATCTCTCTCTTCTGTTTTACATAATTACTTCTCTCTCTCTCTCTCTCTCTCGTTTCTTTTATTCT
>Ga0181573_10005576_pt1 | contig 10408 bp, 7 predicted proteins | sample 101ome_25_FD_148643 | JGI IMG/M metagenome (GOLD analysis project Ga0181573, IMG submission 148643) | Coastal salt marsh microbial communities from the Groves Creek Marsh, Skidaway Island, Georgia - 101409BT metaG (spades assembly) | ecosystem: Environmental > Aquatic > Marine > Intertidal zone...
CCCGATGCGCGCCCAGTTTCTTCAGTTCATCCTGGACGCGGCGCAACCGGCGGACCAACGCGCCGGGAGAGAGCTCCTGCGCGTCCAGTTTCGTCGCGATGTCCGACAGCTCGAATCGATGGCGCTCGAACGGCTGGAACATGCCGCGCTCGTCTTCCGAGAGTGAGCGGGTCGAAGTGGCGTGCGTCAGCTCATTGGCAAGCGCGCTGCACTCAGCGACGTAATGCTCGCGGGCCACCCTTGCCTGCCGCTCCAGGACCTCGCGGCTGACCTCCGGCGTGACAAACGGATTGCCGTCCCGATCGCCGCCGACCCATGACGCGAACGTGAGAAACACATCGGGAAGCGGCATGTCCGGATAGCTGTCCGAAAGCCGGCGGTGAAACTCCGCCTCGAATCGCGCCGCGGCGTCGAAGATCGTCTCCTCGAAGAAGTAGTGAATGTTGTCAGCCTCATTGAGGGGCGTCATGCGGGTCTCCCGGATTTCTCCGGTATGCCAGAGCGTTTCCAGGATTGTGTCCGGATCGTCCCATTCCGCCTCCAGCCGCCGCAGGTGCTGCAACACCGTCCGCCGTTTGGTTTCCGTCGGATGGGCCGTCAGCACGGGCTCGACTTCCAATCCGCGCAACGCGTCCTCGACTCGCTGGGCGGGAACCTTCGCCTCCTTGAGCTCCCTGAACAGCCAGCTGAACGACATCGAGGGTTCCGACGACGCCTTCAAGCGTCGCGTGCGTTCACGCTCCTCGCAAAGGTTGACGAGCTGGAAATACAGGCTGAAGGCATGGACCAGACGGTGCGCGGTCGCGTTGTCAATGCTCTCCAACAAGGCCCGCTTGGCCACGTAACTGGCCTTGTCGCTGTGGCGGCGACTGACGCGGGCAAGTCCTCGAATCTGCTCGATGTGCGAGTGGATCAGGTCGCCGGCCTGCTCGCGGATGATCGCGTCGAGACGACCAATGACGTGGGAATAATCGGAATGGAAATCGTTGTGTGTCATGAGTTGGCGCATTTCAAGGTTCAGCGGGCTCGACCGGCGCAAGGTCGATCGCGAGCGCATTGATCCAGTTCAATTCGGCAAGCCGGAGTTCCAACCGCGCGTCAATCAAGGCCGTCTCGGCCGCGGCCACGTCCTGCTCGCGAAGGTTGAGACGAAGCAGATCGCTCAGTTTGAGCTCCACGCGATCCGTCTCCGCCTTCTGCATCTCGAGGGAGCGATCCAGCCGCTCACGCAGTCGCTCAAGACGCTCATTGATCTGCCGGATGTTGTTATCGGCAACCATTGCGGAAGCGCGAAGGCTGTCCGTAGCGAGGCGCAGATCCTGCCGGATTGCCGAGATCTTGGCTTGGGAGGAAGCCAGGTCGCCGCGAGCCTTTCGGTTCTGAAAGGGATACTCAAGGAATGCCCCAACGCGAAACTCGGCTTGATCCTTGGTCTTGGAGCCATGTCCAAGGTCCTTGGAAACACTCACAGCCAGGTCCAGCTGCGGAAGGAGTTGGTTTTCCGAGAGCCGTTGCGTGACGCCCTCCGCATCGAGGGCGCGCTGAAAGATCCGGACCGCGGGGTGGGAGCCCACGGCCTCGGCAATGGTTGGCCTGGCGCCCAGCAACGTGGACAGAAGCAGCCGGTCATCCTCAAGAGGAGCGGGAACACTGGGCGAGCCTTGCTCGTTTCGCCAATAGAGTGAAAGGTTCACGGCTTCCTCAGACTCCGCCTGGCGGGCGGCGATCACGCCGGCTCGTCTCGAGGCGATGAGCCGTTGATTGTCGACGATGTCGACCTTCGCCTTCTCGCCGATTTCCACCTGATCCCGGATCGCCTGGTCACGAACCAGCGCCAGGTCGAGCAACTGCTGTCGCACCGCGCGCTTTCGCGAGGCGGCTTCCCACTTCATAAGTTGCGCAACGGCCGATTGCTGGACAAGCAGGCGGATGCGTTCAACGCGAGCCTGCTCCGCCCTTACATCGATCTGCGCGCGCTGGATGCCCGCGCGAGCCGCGTCGATGCTCCCGTCCCGCAACAATGGCGTCGAGACGCCGAACAGCAACTCTCCCGCCGATTGCGTTTCCCGTTTCTCTTCCTGGAGCGGAAACAAACCGTCGCCCCGGCGCCACCCGCCAAAGAAGCGCGTCCCCCGATACGGCGTGGGTTGCTCGAGCAGGGCTTCAAGGATCCGCGTCTCATAGAACCCGAGAGGATCATTGCGACTCTTGAACTTGAACTTGAGATCAAACGCGCCCTTCGCCGAAAGCGCCTTGCCTTCGGCCGCCTCCTTCTTCTTCAGGGCCGATATCACCGATGGATAGTGAGCCTCCACCGAGGCCAGCAGGTTGGTGAGCGTCAAGGGCCGCTCACCGCCAACCGCGGCCGAGCTCAGCAAACAAACAGTCATCAAGCACGCTATCCGTCTCATTTCTTACCCGCTTTCTTCCCCCCTTTTGACTTCTCGGGAGCGTCCGGCGCCTCCGGAAGGCTGACAGGAAATCCATTGAATCGCCGCCAAAGCTCGAACCACAACTTCACCTCGTTCAGAAGGATCCAGCCCTGGGCGCGCGTTCCCTGTCGCAGGTAGTGTCCTTCAGGCCAGTCATCGCGATTGAGCGGCGTGACCAGAACACGAAAGCTGCCATCGCCGGAGTCCGCCGTGTCCACCACCTCAACCTGAGCCGGAAACGTGCCCACAGCGACGGAAGGCCAGCCGCTCACCTGAACGGCGGGCCAACCCTCAAACTGGATGCGGACCTCATCGCCCTTGTGAACGAGCGGAACATCGTTGCCGCTGATCCGGAGTTCCACCGCGCGGGAATCGGTCTCCGGCACGAGCGTCGCGAGCGGCGCTCCGGCGGACACCAACACGCCGCCCTCGCCGGCCATGCGACGCTGAACCCGGGCCGTCGCCGGCGCCGTGACCAATTGCGCGCCCTGACGCGATAAACGCACCTCCACTTTCGCCAGATCCTCCGCGGCCTTGGCCTCGTCGCCCAGGTGCTTTGCCCACTCAAGGCTCGCTTTCTCAAACTCGCGCGGCGGCGAGAGCCCCATGCTGACCGCCTTCTCCTGTCGTTCCACGTTCAACTTGGCGATTCTGGCTGACTCTTGCGCCGCCTCCAGGCGCTTCTGCACAGCGTCCTGCTCGCGTTGCAGGCGGGCCAGGATGTTGGGGTCGATGTCCAGGATCTCCACGATGGGATCTCCGGTTTGAACCGTGTCGCCCTCCTGGACAAACCAACGACTGATGCGGCCGGACAACGGCGCGTCGACCGTCTGGATCCGCTCGTCCGGCGAGAAGGCGACCACCCGGCCGAATCCCGTCGAGGTCTGTTGCCAGGGAACTTTAACCAACGCCACAACCAATGTTGTGGCCGCAAGCAACAGGAAGCACACAAAGAGCCAACCGTTCCGCAAGGGGCGCGCCGACCGCACCGAGACGGACGTCCGTATCTCCGGGGACGCCAATGTCTCCTCGAACGAGTTCATGCCGCCGCCTCCTTGGTTGACGACGCCTCGCGAGGCGCAAACAGCACGTGGGAAATCTTGTCCGTCGACGCGCTCAAATCGTAAAACGCCTCCAGATACTTGCCGAGCTTCCCGACGCCCGCGGCCAGGGAACTGACGACGATTTCGGCAGCGACCAACTGCCCGAGCGTCAGTTGGCCCTCGATGACCAGCCAACCGCCGATCACCAGAACTGAGGCATTGGCAAAGATCTGAAGCAGCACGGCTCCGCCGATCTGGGCGAACAGGAAATGGAAGTGGAGTCGCCTCCGCTTCAGGTACTCCGTCGCCAACTCGTCGGCATGAAAGATAGCCAGATTGTGTCCCTCGGGAGTCGTATACTTTTTGGGATCCGCGGCCAGCGCGTGCATCCAGTTCCCTACCTGGAGCTTGGCCTTGGACTCGTCGACCGCAGTTTCCACGGCGCGACGCCCCCACAGGACGATGATCAACATCAGGCTCAGGATCAGGCAGAGATCAAACGCCAGCAGCAGCGGATGATACACCGCGAGCAGGGCCATTCCGAAGAACATCTGCAGCAACAAGGCCAGGCCATCGAGCAGTAGCGTGTAGGTGGTCTTCTGGACGTTGACGACCTCGAAGAAACGATTGGCCCGGTCGATGGCGGTGGCGCGATCGAGCGTTCCAGCCTCGCTGTTCGACAAGGATTCGGCAAACGAGAGAGAAAGACGGGCAAAGTAACGACGCTGCAACCGCTCCACCACGATGTTCTCCAACAGTGAGAGTATGCCCGAAAAGGTCAGCACGCCCACCACGATCATCGCCAGCACGACAACGGGCTGCAGCAGCGTCCCAAAGGCGACGTTGGCGAACAGCGCCTGCGCCGCAAGCGGGAGAGCCAGATAGAGCACTCCGACCGCGCCGCTGTATACCACCAGCGCGATGATGTCGCCCTTCTCCAGCGCCAGCAGCTCCAGCGTCCGCCCGACCGTTCGATTTCGTGAATATTGGCTCATGGTTCCCGTCGCCCTCCACGGAGCGTCCGTTCAAAATTGGTCAAGTCTAGTTCCAAACTCTTCTTCCGCAATCAACCGGCACACCCCGACTGTCGACCCCTGCGCCGCGGAAGCCGGGGCAGCGGAAGGTATTGAACAGGAGGGAGATGCCCTCGCCAAGCTCGATCAGGGCCCTGGCGAAGACCGGCCGCGCGCAGGGCGCGGCCGGTCGGGGGCAGGAGGAACACCGCCCTTGCGGCCGGTGTGTCCAATCAGGCTCGCGCGCGATGGCGTGCGGCGAGCCCGAATCATCGTCAGGAAGTGCTGTCCGGGTTTGGCGCGGAAGACGCCACGTTCTTCGCCGCATCAACGCCGCCCGGCTTCGCTCCTTCAATCGGAAGCGACGCAGCCACCGCCGCCGTTGCGACCGCCGCGGCCGTCATGGTTTTGCGAGCCGCTCGGAGTCCCTTTTCAGACCGCGACTCCATTCCAAGATTGGACATCGAGACCTTGGCATTGACGCGGGAGTGGAACACATCCCACTCCATGTGCACCTCGCCGCTTCGGCGTTCTCGCCAATCGCCAACCAACTCCAAAATCGAATGGTCGGCGTAGATCATCGAGCCGAGGTGGAAGTGAACCTCCAGCTCGTCATCGATTCCTTCCAACTGCTCCGCGACACGAGGGAGATGCACAAAGGTCGCCGCGCCATCGAGGGCAATGTCCACCGATTTGCCGTCCTCGGAGACTTCTTTGACGATGTTCAGATGCAGGAAGTTGTAGAGCATCTTGGCCAACGCCAGGCCGAATCCGATCAACACGCCGGTCAGCAGATCGGTCGCCACGATCGCCACGATGGTCGAGACGAAGACTCCGAACTCGGACCGACTGGTCGCCCACATCTTCTTCATGTTCGGCGGGTTGACGAGCTTGTAGCCGGTGTAGACCAGGATAGCGGCCAATGCCGAGGTGGGAATCAGCCTGAGAATTGCCGGAAAGAAGCCCACCAACGCCAACAACCAGACACCATGGAAAATGGCGGAGACACGAGACTTGGCTCCCGCCTCCACATTGGCGGAACTGCGCACAATCACGCCCGTCATGGGCAGCGCGCCCATCAGGCCGCAGAGGCTGTTGCCGACACCTTGGGCAATGAGCTCCTGGTCGTAGTTCGTCCGCTCGCCTTTGTGCATGCGGTCCACCGCAGTGGCGCACAGCAGCGTCTCCGCGCTGGCAATCAGGGAAAAGCCGATCACCGCGCCCCAGAAGGACGCATTGGTGAACAACGAGGAATCCGCCAACTTCGGCGTATTCAGGTTGGCAAACAGGTTCTCAGGAATATCCACGTACTGGATGGGCAAGCTCATGATGCCGGCCAACGCCGTCACCACCACGACTGCCACCAGCGGGCCGGGCAGAGCGTGGAGCTTCTGGGGACGAAACTTGTTCCAAAGCACGATCGACGCGATGGCCAGGATGCCAATGATCGCCGCCAGATGATGCACGGAACCGTCAATCGGCAGGACCCCCTTCTGGATCGCAACGGGGATGGTGAGCAGGTTCTCGATGCCGGACCCGCGCGGCTTGTCATCCACCATGACGTGGAACTGACTGGCGAAGATCAGGACGCCGATGCCGGCCAGCATGCCTTGCACCACTGCCGGCGACACCGCCCGGAACCAACGGCCCAGCTTGGCGACGCCGGACGCGACCTGGATCAAGCCGGAGAACAGCACGACCCAGCCCAATGCGGATAGGCCAAATTTGTCGACAAACTGCCAAACCAGCACGGCCAAGCCGGCAGCCGGGCCGCTGACCTGCAGCGGCGCGCCACCGATGAAACCCACGACGAGGCCGCCGACGATGCCGCTGATCAGTCCCAACGCGGGCGGAACGCCAGAGGCGATTGCGATGCCCATGCACAAAGGCAGGGCGACGAGGAAGACCACGATCGACGCCATGAAGTCGCGACGCCAATCGATGTTCTTGATTTTGAATGGATTGCTCATTTTTTTGTGTGTTCGGTGTGGATGTTGATTGAATTCCTTCTTAAACGGCTGCCGTCAGCGCGACTTTGGCCTCCTCCACCACATCGACAGCGCCATTGGCGATGTTGTAGACCCAGCCGTGGAGGTGCAACGTTCCCGCCTCCTCCGCTTCTCTCACGAAATCCAGAGTTCGGAGGTTCTCCAACTGCAGCTTGACGTTGGCGCGAATCGCAACCTCCAGTCGCGTCTTGGGATCGTTGCCCACGCCCTCGAGCGCGATCCGCGCGTCCTGCGCCAAGCGAGCCCAAGCCGAAACGTGGGACAGATGGGCGCAACTCTCAGGAGCCAGCATGCCTTTGATGGCCCCGCAATCCGAATGACCGCAAACCACGACGTGCTCGATCCTGAGCCCACGCACCGCAAACTCGAGCGACGCCAACTCGCCGCAGGGATAGCCCGTCTCCGGCGGGACGATGTTCCCGACATTGCGGATCACGAACAGATCGCCGGGCTTGGTGTTTGTCAAAGCACACGGGTCGATCCGCGAATCTGACGAGGTCAGAAAGACGATCTTGGGACTGTCACCGACGGCAAGGCTCCCGAACCGTTCAGGATCCTGGTCCACGACCCGACTCTTGAAGGTCGAGCTGCCTTGCAACACATCGTCGTAAGTCGCGTTCTTCATACGTGACTAATAAGACGCCACAACTTTCAGATTTGTTAATTTGATAGTTTTCCGGGTGAGACATAGATTTTCTCTATGTTTCCAAAACTCGTTTGTTAGACAGCGATTTCGGTTCTCCATAGATAGAATCTATGACACAAACATGGGATGAACTGGCTGAATTACCATCACCTCCAGTATTTTTGGACGGTGGTGCGCGAGGGAGGGATCGGCAATGCCTGTAAGGTCCTGAACCTGACGCAACCCACGGTCTCAAAGCAGATCAAGCTCTTGGAGAAACAGTTGGGAGAGCCCCTCTTCAGGAGGGTGTCGCGCCGGTTGGAGCTGACCGACGCAGGGCAGATGGCTTTCGACTACGCGGACGAGATCTTCTCCCTCGGGCAGGAATTCCTGGAGAACATGCAGAGCGTCGCGTCCGTGCGGCCGCGGCGTCTTCGGGTCGGCATTTCGGTTGTGCTGCCGAAACTGATCTCGCACAGGATTCTCAGCCCGATTGTCAGGGAGGACAACAATATCCACCTGATCTGCGAGGAGGATCACACGGAACGACTGCTGGCGGAACTTTCGATCCAACGGCTCGACCTCGTGTTGACCGACACACCGATCGCCGGGGCAATCAAGGTCAAGGCCTTCAATCATTTCCTGGGGGATTGCGGCGTGACATTCTTTGCAACCCACAAGCTCGACCGAACGCTCAAGGGAAAATTCCCTCAGAAGCTCGACGGCGCCAATTTCCTGGCTCTAACCACGGACTCGCTGTCCAGAAGGTCCCTGGAGCGCTGGTTTGAAAGCGTGAACGTGCGCCCGCGGATCATGACCGAGTTCGAGGACAGCGCCTTGATGAAGGTGTTCGGACGCGAGGGAGCCGGAGTCTTTGCCGCGCCTTCCGTCATCGCCGACGAAATCTGTCGGGAATTGGGGGTCAAGAAGCTGGGTTCCACGGACGCCGTCCGCGAGAGTTTTTACGCGATCACGGTCGAGAGAAAATTCAAGCATCCCGCCGTCGCCCAGATCGCCGACGCCGCCCGTAAACATTTGTTCGGCGCGAAAAAATAGGGCCCTCGATCGCATTTAAAGCGAATGGTTCGCCCTAAAGCATAGATTGAATCTATGTAAAAACGTCAAATTATCTTCCGAAAGGGGATGATTCATTTTTGCCTGATCGGATTGAGCCGGTATATTCACCGCCGAGCACAGGGTGTTGTTGGGGCTTTTGGATTCCGGGTCTCATTGCGTTTCGCGAGATTGGCTCCACATTCCCGCCGGTCCTGAACAGCTAACCACCTATTGTATCCGAAAAAACGAAACTACCCCCCATGAGCTCCACCAACGAAATCGATCCCTGCCAGGTTGTCACCAAGGAAGTCCAGAGCTCGGCGACGCCAGAGTCCATCATCGCTATGCTCAAGGCCGGCAATCAACGCTTTCGCGACAACAACATGGTCTCCCGGCAACACAGCGAATACGTCGCGGCGACCGCGGGCGGACAAGCCCCCTTGGCGGTCGTGCTCGCCTGCATGGACTCACGCGTGGGACCCGAAGTGATTTTTGATGCCGGGGTCGGGGATATTTTCAGTATTCGGGTCGCCGGCAACATCGTGTCGCCTGAAGCGCTGGGCAGCATGGAATACGGTTGCGGCGTCGCGGGAGCCAAGGTGGTGATCGTGATCGGCCACACCCGGTGCGGCGCGGTCAACGCCACCATCGACCTGATGGGCAAGGATGCCGTCGGAGAAACCGGCCTGGGCAACATCGCCTCCGTCACGGGCCCGATCGGTCGCGCAGTCGAGCAGGAAACCAGCGAGTCCGCCGACCGCAGTTCCCAGAACGAGGACTTTTCGATCCGGGTGACGGAATTGAACGTGCTGCAGACCATCAAGGACATTCGTGAGAACAGCGCGGTGATCAACAAACTCGCCGAGGGAGAAGACTTTCAAATCGTCGGAGCGGTTTATGACGTCCGCAATGGCGAGGTGAGATTCCTCTGATCCCCGGACGAGCAGACCTGGCGTCGATTCACCGACGCGAGCTCTGCCAGACAACCATTCACCTCAACGAAGACAGCCGTCGCCGCGATCGTTGGCGACGGCGTTTTCGTAAGCGCATCAAACAACGGCTCCCGCCGCAGGGTAACTCAATTGCCCGCTTCCGCAGGCAGCGGCATTTTGTCGCCCTGTCGGATATACTCCCAAAAAGCATCGATCTGTTTGTTGGCGTCGCCTTCGTAGAAGTCGAACAAGGGGCTCATCCCGCCGGCGAAGTAGACCGGCATCTTCGTGCCGGGATCCACCCGAAGAGGATTCAGCAACCAGCGTTGAAAGAACTCCTTCCTCAGGCGTTCCCCGACCTGTCCGAAGTTGATTCCAGCTGACTCGAACACCTGTTGCGCGCCGAACTCCTTCACTGCGTGGCAGGCGATGCACGAAAATCCCCCGTCCGTGCCGACCATCTTCCGCCCGGCCGCCGCCATTTCCGCGTCGATCTCCGGTTGTTTCGGCGAAACCGGACCCAAACCGTGGCTCGCCGCCATGCCCCGCGCAAGCCCGCCGGCCCGGGTCGCGAACGCCGGCATGCGATCCGGAGCCCAGTATCGCGGCTTCTCGTTGACCTGGCCGGCAATGAATTGCTCCGTCCACTCAGGACGCAGCTTCCCTCCCAGCGAGTTCAGCTTCGGAAACCCGTCATAATTGCCATGGCAGTTGGCGCATCCGAGCGACTGGATCTGCCGTTTCGCAAACTCGGCGGGAACATGTCGTTTCAACGAGTCCGACCCACCCCGGGAACCGACAAAGGCCCGCAACGCGGCTCGCTCCCCGTCAGACAAGGCGTAGCGTGCGGCCTTGGAGGAAGCGTCCGTCGACTCCGCCAGACAGCCCGCGTCGGCCCTGGTCAACGTGCTCGACCTGGCGAAACGATTCTCACCCGGGCCGGAGTGACAGTTGAGGCAACCGACGCGTTCGACCAGTTGCTTGCCGCGCGCGATGTCGGCGGCCGCCGGGCCAGCCGCGCCGTCAACCGACGCCGCCTTCGACCGCAGAAACCCGGCCAATCCCGCGGCCTCATCCAGGCTCAACCGAAAATCCGGCATCCGAATCCAGGCGTAATGCGATTCAGGTTTCTGAAGGAACTGAGTCAACGCGCCGGGAGCGAACTTCTGGTTCACGAAGTTCAGGGATATTTTAACATCATCCGCCGCGTGAGAGCCCGGCGCTTGATGACAGGCTTCGCAGTGAAGCGTGGTGAAGAGGTGAGCCCCCTTGTCCACATCCCCCGAAACGGAGCCCTT
>Ga0181573_10005577_pt1 | contig 10406 bp, 9 predicted proteins | sample 101ome_25_FD_148643 | JGI IMG/M metagenome (GOLD analysis project Ga0181573, IMG submission 148643) | Coastal salt marsh microbial communities from the Groves Creek Marsh, Skidaway Island, Georgia - 101409BT metaG (spades assembly) | ecosystem: Environmental > Aquatic > Marine > Intertidal zone...
GCCAGCACGTCGGCAATGGATTTGCCGCCGGCGCGGGCCACGCCCTTGGGCTGGGGTGAGTCAGTCATGCGCTTGATCGTCAGTCGTGGTGAGTGAATGTGGCATGGCTTGAGTATGCGCAGGCACCGTTGAGACCACAAGCGCATCGGTACCGCCTTGCCGTGAGAGTGGCTCGCATTTTGGCTGGGTGTGGCGCGCATGCACGTGATGGTTGATCTGGGGGATGATGTGGATAACGATGATTGCAATAGCGTTTCATGCCCACAGGAGAACACACGATGGATCAGGCATTACAGACACTCTTGGATAAGCAGAGCCTGTATGAGCTCTCCTGCCGCTATATGCGCGGGCTTGACCGGCTCGATGCCGAGTCACTGCAATCCGTATTCTGGGAGGACGCCTACTGCGAATACGGTTTTATGAACGGCACCGCGGCTGCCTTTATTGAGTTTGCGCTCGGCGCGCTCGCAGATCACGAATCCAACCAGCATATGATCGGCAATACCTTATTCGAGGTCGAAGGCGACGAGGCCTTTGGTGAGATCTATTTTCACGCGTATCACAAGGTGAAGTCTGAGTCGGGGTTTGATGATCTGATCGTGGCGGGCCGTTATCTCGACCGCTACGAGCGCCGCGGTGGTGAGTGGAAGATGGCGTATCGCTCAGAGCGCGTTGACTGGAGTCGCACCACGCCGACGCAAGACCCGTACTATCAGATGATGCCGGACTCGTTATTTGGGGGTCGCCTCGATGACGCCGTTTATGATCGCGAGGCGCGTCGTAAGCGCTCCTGATCACTCGGCTCGATCAAACGGGGCGATCGTTACCCCATGAATCGCCCTACTACTGGCGCGCCCGCAGCGCAGGGCGCCTCAAAAGCGCGCGACCATCTTAGTAAATAGCGCCTCGTCGGGGTTCACACCCAGGCCAGGGCCGTCGGGAAGTGAGATGTGGCCCTCGACCACAGCCACGCCGCCGTTAGTGTCGTAATGGGTGTCAATATAAGGTTGGGCAATCCAGGTGCCCTCAAACAGTTTTGGGTTCACGGTGGCACCGAGGTGCGCGCAGGCCGCCGCGATAATGTCGCCGCCCCAGGCGTCGTCGGCGGTATGGGGCAGGTGGCACGCTTCACAAAGATCCCGAAACGTTGCCATCGGCGCCAAGCCGCCGATGCGCGTGATCTTCATACCAAAGCCGTCCACGATGCCGTTCGCCGCGCGCATCATGGTAGGAAGATCGGTGCCGCCCTCATCGAGATAAACCGGATGTAGTAATAGCGGCCGGATCGCCGCGATCTCCTCCAGTGAGTCGCAGGGTTGCTCCAGCACAAAGGGAATATCGCGACAGGTTTGACTCAGCCTGATGGCGTCTCGCGTTGTCATGCCGCGGTTGCCATCCACCGCCAACCGCACCCGATTGCCGACCGCTTCCCAGACTTTCTGCACCACCTCGATATCGATTTCTACCGGGCGGCCGCTGATTTTGATTTGCAGTCGCGGGTAGCCTTCGCGCACCTTTTCTGCCGCGATACGGGCGATCTCATCGGGTTCACCCACTGCTGTCGCATAGTAGGAGGGTACGCGGTGGGTGGTGGCGCCACCCAGTAAATCTGCGACTGATCGGCCGCTTTTTTTACCCATGGCGTCGAAGGCTGCAATGTCGATGGCCGCCTTGGCATAGTGATGCCCGTTGAGCAGGCTATTCATCTTTCGATGCAGCAGTAGCGGCTGATCCAGCGCCTCGCCGATTAATCCCGGTGCCATGGTGCAGAGCGCCGCGCGGGCGCCCTCGGCATGGCTGGGAGCATAGGTCGGACCCGCCGGGCAGGTTTCGCCCCAACCCACAGTGCCGCAGTCAGATTCGATGCGCACGATGGTGCTGTCGAGCTGTGTCACGTTGCTGCTGGCCATGCGATAGCCGCCTCCCTTTACCGGAAGGTCGTGCTGGAAGACAGTGATGTGTCGGATCTTCATTGCTCAGGTCGCCGTGTAGCCGCCATCAATGTTCAGGATGGTGCCGGTGATGTGACGTTCCGAAGCCAGAAAAACAATGGCCCGAGCCACTTCCTCGGGCTCGGCCACGTTGCCAATCGGAATACTTGTTTTATTGCGCTCGATGACTGAGTCGGCCGCGGCTTGACTTGTATGCTCAGAAAACAGCATCGGTGAATTAATCGCTCCGGGCGCGACCGCGTTCACATTGATTTGTTTGTCCGCCAATTCCAGGGCCATGGTGCGCGTGAGCTGATTAAGCGCGCCTTTGCTGGCGCAATAGGCTGCCAAACCCGCGGCGCCCACGACGCCGCAGGTCGATGAGACATTGATAATAGCGCCATCCCACATCAGTTGTTTGGCGAAAGCCTGGCTCATATAGAAAGCCCCGTCGAGGTTGGTCTGCATCACCCGTCGCCACTCGTTCGCAGTGGTGTCGACGGCGTCCCGACGGACGATCACTCCCGCATTGTTGACCAGGACTTCGACCGGTGCGTCGAAATGTGATTGCGCCGTATCCATTACGATTTGTGAGAAGCCGGGGTCAGTGATATCGCCGCAGCAAATTTCAGCGGTGACTTTCTGATCGGCTGCCAAGCGTTGCACCGCGGCGTCGAGCTTTTCAGCCGTGCGCCCGACAAGCAACAGTTTGGCGCCGCGCGCCGCAAACGCCATCGCACATTCGAATCCGACGCCGCTGCCGGCACCGGTAATCACCACCACCTTGTTGCCAAAGTCGCGGGCCTGTCCGCTATGTGAAGACGAAACGGTCATTGTTGCGCGCCGTCCTGCGCCAGATCCGGTAGGGGGAGTTTGGCGAGGCGGCCGCCGTCGACAATGACTTCTTGCCCAGTGATAAAAGCGGCCTCGGAGCTGGCTAGCCAGAAAACCGTATTGGCAACGTCTTCCGGCGTGCCCAAGCGACCAATCGGATGCAGCGCCGCGATCGCAACGTCGACCGCGTCGCGATCCGGATATTGCGAGAGGAATTGCTCGTTAAACGGCGTATTAATCCAGCCCGGCGCAACCGAGTTGCACCGGATGCCGTAGGGGCCATACTCCAGTGCAGTGTTGTGACTGAACGCCGCGATGGCCGCCTTGGAGGCGGCGTAGGCGCTGTGGAGGGGATTAGCGCCCAAACCTTCGATAGAGCTGATGTTGACGATCGCCGGGCCCTGAGCCGCACTGTTTCGCATCAGCGGGAGGGCATGCTTGGTGGTCAGGAATGCGCCCTTTACATTGATCGCCATGACCCGATCCCAGTCCGACTCGGTAGTCTCGGCGATAGGCGCCTCAATGGAGATGCCAGCGTTGTTGACCAATACCTCGAGATGCCCAAATTCCTCGGCAATCCACGCCATCAGATTGGCGACGCTGGATTCCTCAGTCACGTCGGTCCGGTGAAACTCGACGCCGGTGGCAACGGGGGGATTCAGGTCGGCGCATATGACGGTATCGCCCGCTGATTTGAAACGCGCGACGATCGCGGCGCCAATATTTTGTGCGCCGCCGGTGACGATCACAATGCGAGTAGTTTCCATCGTGCGCGTCAGTAGCGGCCGCTGTAGGGCACAATCACGCTACGTTGTGCGCCCAGTTTCTCAATGCGCGCCTCCATCACATCTCCCGGGTTTAAATATCTCGGTGGCTTCATGCCATAACCGACGCCGGGTGGTGTACCGGTCATAAGGATGTCGCCGGGCTGCCAGCTGACGTAGCGGGAGATAATCGATACCAGTTCGGCGATGCTGTACATCATGTCGGCTGTGTTGCTGTCCTGCATGATCTCACCATTTACCGACAGTGAAATATCGAGCTGATTAGGGTCAGGGATTTCATCGCGGGTGACCAGCCACGGACCCAGCGGTTTGAGCGTGTCGGCGCTTTTGCCCTTGGTCCACTGTGTGCCGCGTTCAAGCTGGAAGACTCTCTCTGATACATCGTTACCCACGCAGTAACCGGCCACATACTCCATCGCGGTATCGACGGGGATATTGGCACCGGCTTTGCAGAACACCACGGCCAGCTCCGCTTCCCAATCCAGTTGTGTCCCGCCCTTGGGCATCATGACCGGGTCCTCTGGACCATTGATAGCACTGGCCGCGGTGAGCATGAACATCGGTTCCTCCGGTGGTTCAAGCCCGGCCTCGGCAGCGTGCTTCCCATAGGTGAGGGCAGAGCCGACGATCTTTCCCGGACGAAAAACCGGTGCGCCCAATCGTGTATCGGTCGGCAGCGCTGGCAGTGACTCAATGTCCAGTTGCTGGATTTGAGCCAGTGTTTCCGGCGTGAGGGTTTGCCACGACCAGTCAGCAACGTGGTCGCTCAGGTCGCGTAATCTGCCGGCGCCGTCCACCAGCCCAGCGCGCTCGGCGTGGGGCGCTCCCCACCGCATCAGCTTCATGGCGTTTTCTCCAGCGTTTGTCGGTAGATCTCCGCCAGATCCATGCCTCTTGCGCCGGCTTCTCTCAGGCAGGCGAGTGTGGCGGTAATGCCGTCAGCGAGTGGGCGGCAATCTGGCAAGCCGAGCAAGCGTTCCAAGTCTCCGCTGTTTGGATCGGCGGGGAAGGGCATGGAGTCGCCGGCGGCATCAATGGATGCTGAGGGATAGTGAGTGGCGAGGAGTGAGAGCATCTCATGTACAGTCGCCGGTGTGCCGTTAAGGTCGAATACGTGTGCCCCTTCGTAGGAGCGACTCGCCGCCGCAATGAATCGCTCGGCGGCATCTTCGACATAGACAAAGCCAACGTCGCCGGTAAAAGGAATGGTGTAGGTTTCCCCCAGCGTCGCCGCCAGCAGGGCAATCGTCGGTGCTGCGCTCATGCCCTGATCCCGACCGGGTCCGTAAATAATCGCAGGACGGATACCGACGCTGGGCACCTGCCAGTCCTGCCAATAGACGGCCGCCATTTGTTCGCCGCAGATCTTGTGCGCGCCATACAGGGTGGCCAGCCACGTGTTGTCACCCATGGCGGGCGCCGCCACGGAGCTGGCATAGCTGAGCTGGGTGATCCCACGCAGCCGAGCCAGTTCCAGCATATGAATGCTGCCCATCACATTGATGTGGGTACTGCCGACAGGGTCTGCCCTGCAAAATGGCACCTGCAACGCAGCGAGATGAATGATCGCTTCGATCTGGTGGCGATCGGCGACCTCGCATAATCGAGAGAAGTCGGTGATATCACCCAATTCCCAAGCCACCGCGTCCGCGTCGGGCATGATCAGATGCAGCCGTTCGCGGTGCTCGGCAATGTCAAATACCACTGGCGTAGCGCCTAACTCACGTAATCTTTTGACCACCCAGGCACCGATGCATCCGGCGGCGCCGGTCACCAACACGGCTTTCCCTGAGAGTGCGGCACCCGCGCTCATTTCGATTTCCCCGCTAATTTATGACTGAAATCGACAAGACGCTGGATCGCGCCATTGATGCGGACCGCCAGCGCCGCCGCGTCGTCTTCCAGATCAATCTCGTTGAGCAGGTGTTTCAGTCGGGCGGTTGTGCGCCAGATTTCGTAGCGTGCCAGCTCGGGGCATATACCCGGGTCCTCCCAGTCCGCCATATTCAGCGTATTGGTGCTGTCGGGTAGGTGCGCAGGCAGTACCTCGAAGGACGGGATTACCGTGATGCGCTCGGCGCGCTCGAGCAGTCGGCATGCGCGATGGAAAATCATCGAGCCCTGCTGCATAAAGCCAAAGCCTGCCTCGGGAAACGCAATAGTCACCACCCGATCTTCGGGCAACGTCTCGTCCTTGCCTTCCTCGCCAGTGATCCCCAAGAGCGCCTGTCCCTCTTGCTTGGTGCCATGGAAGAACTGAAATTCGCCGCCCTTGAGAACCGTCGGGTCGGTGACCATCATGACGACGTCGAAGGCGACGGAGTCGACGTGCCACGTGTCTACAGAGCGGTTGATATCTTCGGGCGCGTAGTTAATGCCACAGGCAACCGCCGGCACCGAATGCCGCCCCAATGGCACACCCGCAATAGCGGAAAGGTGCTGAGTAAGCTCGGGGCTGTCGCAAAAATCGCGAACAAACTGGGATCGGTAACCGGCGCCGCGGGCGTAACTTCCTAGGCGATTGGCCCCGGTGCCCTCGCTGGCGTTGCGATTGTGATAGATCTGATTGCAAACATGCCGCATGGCGGCGACGCCCTCGGCAGACAGAATCCGAAAGGCGTCGCTGACTGCAAAAGTAGAGGCGCATTGCTGTGTGTCTGTCTCGCCATAGCCGAGTTCCTCGAGGTGCCGGATCTGGGCGGGCATTTCCAGCGCGAGGTGGTGGCCCGGATCAAAGGGGGGTTCATCCTGCAGCGGTTGATAGGGACCGGGTCTGCCTTCGGGGAAGGCGAGGGTGGCTGCAGTAGGGTCCATGGCGGGCTCGCAGGCTACTCTAGGCTAGGTTTCCGAGCTGCCTGTGCGGCGTCGACGGCGTCTCGGCGTGTCTTCTGATTCCACCATTCTTTGGGCCGGCGGTGCAACACGCGCGAACAGGTTGGGAAACGGATCGCTTTGGTGGGGTAGCGCCATCGCGCCCACAAAGTGGGCCTGGAAATCGGCGGCCACTGCGGTTTCGATGCGCTCGGCTTTGCGGATGGTCTCTGCAATCTCTAAGCGAGCTTTGCGATCCAGAAGAGCAATGCGCGCACCGACTCCCGCGGCATTGCCCGCAGAGGTGACGTGGTCGAGGTCGCAGTCGGGGATCAGCCCCAAAACCATGGCGTGGCTGACACTGATATGACTACCAAATGCCCCCGCAAGGCGAATTTTGTCTACCGAGGTAACGCCCATTTCATCCATTAACAGCCGTATGCCGGCATAGAGCGCCGCCTTGGCCAGCTGTATTTGCCGCACGTCGTTTTGTGTGATCACCACGTCGGATTCTTCCGGCGTTGCGGCGCGATGTAGTACATAGGACCAGGTGCGGCCCTCTTGCCGAATGCGCGCGTTGCGTTCGCTGAGCGCGCCGTCGACCACACCATCAGAAGAAATAACACCGGCAAGATACATCTCGGCGACGACTTCGATGATGCCTGAGCCACAAATGCCGGTGACGCCCGTGCTCTCCATCGCCTCGGCAAATCCCGCTTCATCAGACCAGAGCTCGCTACCAATGCACTTAAAGCGTGGCTCGAGGGTGTCGCGATCAACCGTTACGCGCTCGATGGCACCCATGGTCGCTCGCTGACCACTACTGATCTGTGCGCCCTCGAATGCTGGTCCGGTCGGGCTTGAACACACCAGGAGTCGTTGCTTGTTGGCCAGGACGATCTCGGCATTGGTGCCCACATCCACCACCAGGGTCATGTCGTCGCCTCGGTCCGGCGCCTCGGCCAGAATTACCCCTGCGGCGTCGGCGCCGACGTGACCGGCGATGCAGGGCAGGCAATACAGGCGCGCCTCGGCGTGGGCCTGCAGTCCGACCTCTGCCGCGCGGGTATCGACGGCGTCACTGGTGGTGAGCGCAAAGGGCGCGGTGCCGAGGTTTACCGGATTAATGCCCAACACAATGTGGTGCATGATCGGGTTCGCCACCAACGCGATCTCAAGAATATCGGCGACTTCCCCATCGGCTTGGGTGCTGAGTTCGGCAAACAGTCCGTTGATGGCTTCGCGAATCGCGCTGGTCAGGAGCTCGGCACCTTCGGGGTGCATCATGACGTAGGACACGCGGCTCATCAGGTCCTCGCCGTAGCGGATTTGCGGATTCATCACGCCGGCGGAGGCCAGAACCTCGCCCGTATTCAGGTCACACAGGTGAGCGGCTACCGTGGTGGAGCCGACGTCGATGGCAATGCCGCGGGGTCGCTCAAATAAGCCGGGCCAGATGGCGGTAATCCGCTCCTCTTGGTAGACCGCAACGGTAATGCCGCGATCTTCTCGCTTAAGCGCAGCCTGCAGCGCAGGTAATTGGGAGTGCGCCAGTGCAACGCCGGCCACGCCCCAGTCACGCTCCAGTGCCTCGAGTAACAGCTGTACCTCGCCGCGCGGATCCTCGAGGGAAGGCTCGGCAATTTGGACGTAGTAAAGGCGCGTTGCAGTATCGAGGTGAATATCACGCGCTTCCATTTCCTTGCGCACAATCTGCCGATGTACCTGGCTCTCGGCGGGGACATCAATCACCGCATCATCGAGCAGCGTCGTGTGGCAGCTCAGTCGGCGGCCGTCTTTGAGTGGGCCTTTGCGCTCAACAAACTTTTCTTCGGTCTTACTGAAAGGGGACAGGTGGTGGACGTCGGATTCGATCTGGTGCTTTGCAAAAGAGCCGGTGACACAGCTAATCTGGCAGCGACCACAGAGCCCGCGTCCTCCGCAGACGGAGTCGATATCTACGCCCAGGCTACGCGCCGCCTCCAGCAGCGGGGTGCCGCGCGGGAAAAACCCACGACGGCCCGAAGGCATAAACAGGACTTTGACGTCAGCGTCAGCCAATATCAGCTGCTCCTGCGACGCCCGGCACGTCCACCACGACCACCGCGACCGCCACGGCCTTCGCCCTCGGCCACGGGTTCACGGTAGGCGCGAATCCAGCGGCTGCAATCGGGGTCGTGCCCCATCATGACGTCGCCACCACGCACGGCTTGCATGACTTCTGGATGCAAGGGGCTGGTGATGGCCGAGGTCATGCCGGCGCCCATCGCCATGGTGAGAAACGCAGAATTAATGCCGTTGCGATTGGGCAAGCCGAAGCTCACGTTGGATGCGCCGCAGGTGGTGTTGACCTTGAGCTCGTCGCGCAGGCGACGCACCAAAGCCATCACCTGTACCCCCGCGGTGTTGATGGCACCGATCGGCATGACCAACGGATCCACCACCACATCACTGTGGGGGATGCCGAAGTCAGCGGCGCGCTCGACGATCTTTTTGGCGACTGCAAAACGCACGTCCGGATCTTCGGAGATGCCCGTTTCATCATTGGAAATCGCCACCACAGCGGCTTTATGTTTCGCGACCAGCGGTAGCACCCGCTCTAGTACCTCGTCTTCCCCAGTGACGGAGTTTACCAGTGCCTTACCTTGATAGACCGCGAGACCGGCCTCAAGCGCTTCGACAATCGAAGAATCGATGCTCAGTGGCACATCGGTAATCGACTGCACCAGCTGAATGGCCTCGGCAAGAATACGCGGCTCATCAGCCAAGGGGATCCCGGCGTTGACGTCGAGCATATGTGCACCCGCCTCGACCTGCGCGATGGCGTCAGCTTCGACGCGGCTGTAATCGCCGTTTTTCATTTCTTCCGCGAGAATTTTTCGGCCCGTGGGGTTAATTCGCTCGCCAATAATGACAAAGGGTTGGTCGAAGCCAATATGGACTTCACGAGTGGCCGAACTGATAGTGGTGATAGTCATGCGTGCTGCCTGATGGGTTTATGTTGTTGGGGTAGGGAGGTTCTAGAGCGCTGGGCGCCAGGGTTCGCGGCCATCGAGGGCGTTGGAGCGCGTGACGATCTCGCCAATGCGGTCTTCCATGCGATAGGCCATGATGTGGACGCCGCTGACGCCCTCGATCTCTCGCACTTGCTCAATTAAATCAATACACAGATCAACGCCTTCCTGCTTTTGATCCTGCGCGCCTGCGAGCCGATCGATAACGGCATCGGGGATGTGCACGCCCGCGACATTTTTGCGAATCCAGTCGGCGGCTTTCGCCGAGGCGAGGGGCCCGACGCCCGCGAGTACATAGGCTTTTTCGAGTAGCCCCAGATCGCGCACTTGTGCCATAAAGGTTTTGAAGCGCTCGATATCAAAGCAATACTGGGTCTGGATAAACTGCGCCCCGGCGGCGATTTTTTTTGCCATGCGGTGGGGCCTGAAGTCCAGCGGCGGGGCAAAGGGGTTCGCCGCGGCGCCGAGAAACAACCGCGGCGGTGAACTGATTGGCCGGCCACTCATAAACTGCTGTTCGTCACGCATCCGCCGCACCATGCCCAGCGCCGAGATGCTGTCCATATCAAAGACCGGCTTGGCCTCAGGGTGGTCACCCGACTGCACGCCGTCACCACTGAGGCACAAAATGTTGCAGACCCCCATAGCGGCAGCACCGAGAATATCCCCTTGCATGGCGATGCGATTACGGTCCCGACAGGATTGCTGAAGGATCATGGCGTAGCCCTTGCGTGTCAGCAGAGAGCAGATCCCCATGCTGGACATATGGCAGTTGGCGCCCGAGCTGTCGGTAGCATTGATCGCATCCACGTAGCCGTCAAACAGTGCGGCGCGCGCGAAGACGTCGGCGGGGTCGGCAGAATCTGGCGGCGCGATCTCAGCGGTCACGGCAAACTTCCCCGCGCGCAGAATCCTTTCAAAGCGACCGGGGGAGGTGTGCCCCGGGAGAATCGGCAGGCCTTCTCCGGGGGTGGGCTCGTCGTCGAACTTCAAGAGGCGCTCCCCACCTTGATGCGGAGCGCTCGTAGCCA
>Ga0181573_10005579_pt1 | contig 10405 bp, 6 predicted proteins | sample 101ome_25_FD_148643 | JGI IMG/M metagenome (GOLD analysis project Ga0181573, IMG submission 148643) | Coastal salt marsh microbial communities from the Groves Creek Marsh, Skidaway Island, Georgia - 101409BT metaG (spades assembly) | ecosystem: Environmental > Aquatic > Marine > Intertidal zone...
TGCTCTAACGACCCCTTCAGTTTTTTCAGTTCTCGGTCCACTCCACTCCGAACAACGAACAACAAACGATGTCGTCGTCGCAGGGGTATGGCGGTCGGGAACTGGAACGGGAACAAGAACAAGAACGGGAGCATCGTCACGGCCATGCCTCGACGAGCGGACGAGGACGCTATCGCTCCGTCCTCCTCGATGAACTGCATAGTCAGATCGGGTCTGCTCCGAATCCTCGCGAGCGGTACCGTGTCCTGAAACGGGTGACGCTCTCCGATCTCTCGCAGGGGCAGCAGTCTGCTGCGTGTGCGGTGGTACGGCGTGGGTACGTGGAGGCGTGTCTGGCGTGTTGTGAGGAGCGGATAGGTGGGGACGTGCAGGAGGACGTGTTGGTTGGGTTGCAGTTGCTGGCAGCGCAGGGGCTGGCGAGTGGCGTGTATGACGACGAGGGCGGCGGGGCGTTGGTCGAGCGGGTGTGTGTCCGCGTGATGACGTCGTGTTCGACGACTTGTTCGACGACTTGTTCGACGTCGACGTCGTGTTCGGTGTCGTCGTCGGTCGGTTGGCGTGGTAATGGCGGGGTGTATGCGCTGTCGATGGTCAAGTTTTTGAACAAGGTGGCTCTGGGGCTGTTGGCGAGGAGGGATGATGGGTCGGAGCAGGTGTGCTTGCGGGTGGTGGCGTGCATGGGTGCGGTTGGACGGGCGGGGGGTCGCGAGGTGCACGGGAGGGTGTGTCGGGGGGTGGCGGCCATGGCTGCGCACGGGCGGTGCGTCGGCGGGTGGGTGGGGGCCGTGATTGGTGTGTTCGGGGACAATCTTCGACCGGAGAACGGTGGGGGTGACGATGACGACGACGATGATGATGATGATGCGTGTATCGATATCGGCAGTGTCGAGGCGGGAGTGACGTGCGTCCGGCGGCTGATGGCGGCGGACGTCGCCGGCGGGAAGGATCGCGGATGGTGCGGGGAGGATGCCGAGCGGGCGCTTGTCTGGGTGTTTGAGCGTGTGGCGTGGTTGTACGAGGGAGGGGATGCGGTGCAGAAGGATGGGCACGTGGGTCTGGCGGCGTTGGGGGCGGTCAAGGCGATGGGGCGCGTGGAGACGGAACGGAGGAGGGAGGCTGTCGTTCGGAGTGCGTTTGGCAGGGCGATGGGGGCGCTGGCGCGGACGGAGAACGCGGGGAACGCGAAGGAGATGGTGTGGCTGGCGGGCGTGTTGTATGCCAAGGGGCGTGAGGCGAAATGTGAACGTCGAGGTGGCACGGAGGGAACAGAGGGGACGGAGGGAACAGAGGGAACAGAGGGGACGGGTCACGGCCGGATGGGGTGGCTCCTGGCGTGGTCGCTTCGATGCAGTCTGGCCGCGCTCCGGCTGGGTGTTGACGATGCGATGAGGACCAGGTGCTGCTCGGACGTGGTGCAGTGCGTCATGTTGCTGGCAGACGGGCGGGGTCGGTCGGCCGATGGAGAGGATCTTTGCTCGCTGCTCGTCGAGGTGGTCTTGGGGCTGCGCACGTGCGGCCGGGGCGTGGACGTGTCGTCGCTGCTGGCCCGGGTGGCCAAGCGGGTGTACAAGGCGGACGGTGATCGTCGGGCGGCTGATCAGGGCGCAATCACGGTGCGGGGCGTGTTGGATGCGGCGCTGGAAGTCAAGTCGAAGTCGAAGGACGTCTTGGTGGACCTGGCCAAGGACGGGATCGCTGCCCTGGCCGGCGCCATGCGGGTGGCCCGCCGGCAGGCAGACGAAGAAGAGGCCGTCGGCGGGCGCGAGTGCGAGATGGAGCGGGAGCGGGAGCGGGAGCTGGATGCGCTTGCAGCGCGCATCTATGCGGACGCCAGCAGCGTCCTGGCCTTTGTGCACGAGGCGTTCAACCCGGGCAAGGCGCCCGACTCGTACGTCGAGGTCGTGCTGGCCTGTCACGCGCATATGGACGTCTTCCCGGAGCTCTTGTCGATCGAGTCGCTATCTCAGAGCCTGCATGATGTGCTCGGCAAGACCAAGACCAAGATTGGCAAGAAGCGGATCGAGGACGTGGCGGCCGTGATTGAGCTGATGCGGGTCGACACGTCGGTGGGCGAGCTGCTCAAGGCGTCGCTGGCACACGGCGAGGCGGCTGCAGCAATGCGCAAGGAGGCACTCCGGAAGGATCCGACGCTGATCCACTCGGAGGAATGGATCGCGTCCGACACGCTGCACGAGAGCGTAGCCTTTATGGTGGAGCGCGGCGACCGTTGGAGGGCGTTGGTGAATCAGGCCGTTGCAGCGTTAGAGAGGGCCGAACGATCCATCGAAGCTCTGGATATCGACGTCGCGCGGGACGCAGAGGCGGAGTTGGCGGCGTTCGTGCGGCTGCACGATCCGACGGCGTCGGGGCCCCTCGCCGGCATGCTGTTGTCACCGCTGGAGGGTGTTGTATTCGACGATGGGAATGACGAAAATGACGGAAATGAGGAGCATGACGACAAGTATGGGTTGCACACGAGCATGCGATACGCGCTTGACGGCGACGTTCACGCCGCGTTGCGATGCGCCATCGCGGGCCACCGGCGTGCCGAGCTTTCCCGCAAGACGCCGGGGGGGTCGAGCACGAGTTCTCGGCCGACCTCGTGGTGGTCGGCGCTCTCATCACATATCGTGCATTGTGCGTGGCTTGGGTTCCTGTTCTCGACGTGTGGGATGTTCGCGGAGGCCAGGAGGGCCTACAGCGACGGCCTCAGGACGGCCTGCCAGGTCGGCGCCGTGCACGCGGCCATCTACCTCTCCGCCTCACTCGCCGAGCTGTATGTCGTCGGCGGCGACATGGTCCGGTTTCAGGCTCACGTGGGCGACGCCGTGAGGATGCTCGCTGGGATGGATCGGGGAGGCGATGCCGTCGAGGGCGACAGCGACAGCGACCGCACAGCCAGCGAGCGCCTCTTGAGCCTGCTCGCGGCGCACGTCGACGTGATGCGCGCTGCCGCGGACCGCTACAAACTGGATTTCGCGTCGGCCGCAGTGCGGCTGTCGAATGCTACCCGTCTGTCGGACGCCGACGCGTACGCCTGGTACGGCGCAAGGATTGCCGCCTCCGCGTCATGGCAGCATGCCTTGCTCGACGTGGATCGGAATGAGACCGTTGCGACTCGGATTTCGGATCGCATCGAACGCCACCTGTCTGTGCCAGGGATGGCGCCGGCCGCGCTCAACTTGCTGGGGGCGCCGCATGCCATGCTGGGCGTGCTGCTCGCCCAGGAATTGTGCGGGCCGTTCTTCGACCGCGTCGCGGGAGATGACGACAATCGGTACAGTGTATGGGCAGTGGGTTCGGTCGGCCTTGTTCACCAGCCGGAAGACGCTCGTCTCGCCAGCGAATTGGCGCGCCTGGCGACGTCGCTGCACGCCTCGCCATTCTGCCAGCGGACGGTCGTCCAGTTGCTGGCACCGGTGGTGGCGTCCTTGGGGTGTTTGCACGCTTCTGTCGCATTGCTTCACGCTGCCGCCAACCCCACGCTCGAGTTCCAACAGGCGCTCGTCGCGCGTATCAAGGAGGCCGCAAAGGGATCATCGTCGATGGCGTCGACGCCGCCTCCACCGTCGCCGCTGGCCACGATCCTCGCGGAGCTGGTCGGTCTCACGGATGACGGTGCTCGTAAAGTAGAGGCACGCGCCGAGTCGATCGTGCTGGGCTGGACGAGCCAGGTTCCCGGCCTGGTGATCTGCGGCATCGCCGCGTACACCGGCACCACGTTCGGACCGAGGCGCCCGAGGCGCGACCGGATCGTTCTCCACCGACTCCAGCACGGCCACGTGCCGCTGATTGTCGACGTTCCGTCGTGCGAGACGAAGCCGTCCCACCCGATTCACGCGTTGCACGGGATCAAGGCGTGTGGCTCTGTCCAGTTCCTCGGCGAGCGGCTGGCCGACATCCTCAAGCGGAGCAACAAGAACATGCGCAGTGTCTCTGCAGCCTCTTCCGAAACCGAGCAGCGCACATGGTGGCAGGAGCGGGTCGAACTGGATCATTCCATGCAGCAGTTGCTCCAAGAGCTCCAGACCGACTGGATCGGACCGTGGCGCTGCCTGTTCCTCAACCCGGACGCACAGCCGGAACTCGAGGAGCACGAGGAAGACGCAGCGGACGGCATCAAACGCACCAAGTCACTTTTGAGACGTCTGTTGGCTTCTGCGCAGCTGTCCGGGATGGAACTCAAGTCAATCTCGGGGCTGCTGGACTCCCTGGACATTGACGCCGAGGCCCTGGCCGACGAGTTCGGGGCGCGGCTCCAGATCGGGGGGCGCGACGGGCGCGATCATCCCGCACGTCATCGCGGCAACCGCAATCCTGCAGCACGACGTCAAATGTCGTTCGCAGTGATCGGCGGCGGCGACATTTCGCCCGAGCTGTGCGGCCAGGTGCGTTCGGCTGTTGACCCCGGCGCCGATGCCGACGAGAACGAGAACGAGAACGACTTTGTCGTCCGCGTCGCTGATACGCCGACCCGAGCCGACCCGTCCCACTCTCCGACCAAGACCCAGGCGACGGGTAGAAGAAAGCACAAGTCGAGAATGGCCCATCTCCAGCCCATGGCGACGCCAAACCCTCGGCGCGCCCTGGGCGCCCGCACGGCCGCCGGCTACCAGACGCCGGCGCCCGCCAAGGCGCGTCCAGACGGCATGAAGGCCTTCCCGAACACCATGCCTGTCCTACCTCGCTCGGGTGTCTCGGGTGGCGACGAGCACGCATCGACGGCGGGTGCGCCGCCCACGCCCGTGGTCCTCGTCTTGGACCAGGCCGTCCAGGCCCTGCCGTGGGAGAGCTCGTTCCTGATGATGAACCAGACGAGTGACGCGAAGTACGTGGAGTTTTACCGGCTCCCGTCTCTGCCGGGGCTGCGAGTGAAGGCAGCGCGGGCAGCGTCGGGTCCCTCCACGCCGGCGACAAAGGCGGCGACTGCCACAAAGGCGATCGGCTCGACCTACTTTGTCATCAACCCGTCCGGCGACCTCAAATCCACCCAAGATACCTTCGAAGCATGGTTCAAGAAGGTCGAAGGATGGTCTGGCGTGAGCGGCCGGGCACCCACCGCTGACGAGCTCGGCGAGGCCCTGCAGCGCCACGAGCTCTTCATCTACTGCGGCCACGGCGGCGGAGAACAGTACCTTCCCGCTTCGAGACTCCGTGCACTGGAATCGTGTGCATCATCCATCCTGATGGGATGCAGTAGCGGCAAGCTCACCACCGGCGCTGCCTTTGGCGCCGTCTACGACGCCACCGGCACCGCCCTCTCTTACCTCATGGCGGGCGCCCCGGCCGTCGTCGGCAACCTCTGGGACGTCACGGACAAAGACATCGACCGCTACTGCACGGCGCTTCTGAACGCCATGATGGAATCTGCGAGGGCGCGCGGCGGAGCCACCCTCGGCACCCTGGTCCAGCGCTGCCGGCTCAGCTGCCGCCTCACCTACCTCATCGGCGCCTCCCCCGTCGTCTACGGCCTCCCCGTACGCTTCTCGTGAGTTTGCAAGGATGTATTCAGTATTATCGAAATAGTACCTTACAGAGGCCACGGCCATCCGCGATGACGATACCACCAGCTCAAATTTCCAAATCTGCAGCGTCGTCGTCCGAGCTCGACAAGAACCCGTCAGACTCCTCGTCAGACTCCCCCTGGACCCGCCCGGTCCTATTGATAGCCGCGATATCCTCCTTCTGCGCGAACCGCCTCACGTACTCCTTCACCCGCTCGGCATATGCCGCCGGATCCCGCATCGACAACGCGGCCGCCTCCCCGTTCAGCGGATCACTCGCGTTGGGATAGAGCAGCAGCTGCGGCAAAAACACCGTGAATATATTCACCAGGTCGAACATCGGCGACCACGTCTGGTTAATCACGTCGAGGCATATCGACCCGCTCTGCTCGCAGACCTGAACAACGTGCGTCGGGACAGACGAGCGGCCGAGTGAGCGCGAGGTCCGCGTCGGAGCGTGCACAACAGCGAGGCCTGAAGCGCGAAGCGCACGCCCCTGCACGGAGTTCAATAAAACATACGTTTGGGTGAAAAATCTTGTTGACAAACCCGATCGATGGCGATTTATACCTGGCGAACAGAACGAGCAGAGCGCGAGTGAGCAGCGTCGAGTCTGTGTGCGGGCGCACGTCGACGTTCAATACCCACGGGTATGACTCGGGCAGTTCTACATGGACCCTCCAGATGCCTCCCTCGTAGGCCGACTCCGCGGGGCCTGTCGAACGAGCACACGAGCAGTGAGTGAGTGAGTGAGTGGGTTGGTGAATGCGCTTGGCCGTCGCCGGTACCCGAGTTCGTCAGGAAACCCATACCGTGGAATACTACATGCATATCATTGATGTTATCATCGACCAGCTCGACCTCAAAGTCTGTGGAGGGTGGTTCGGTGTCGCGGCGTTCGGTAGGAGTGAGCGACGCGAGGCTGCGGGAGCACGTCGGTGGATCATCTCGTACCCGACATCAGTAACTTTGTAACGTCCATCTCTCGACGCTTGCTCGGACTCTGTGACGCCATTGTGCCGACGCCAACGATCTAGACCCCGCCCGAACGACGAACGACGAACGACGAACGACTGTCGACGAACGACTGTCGACTACCTGCCGTGCCGTGTATGCGCGCGCTCCTTCGACCGAATACGCTCGGCTCGGACGTCTCGGAAACACGACACACGCCTTGCCTCCACGCTGCAAGCGATACGATGATGGAACAGATAGATATATCCGTGTATGCGACGCTTCGTGTCGAGGAAGAACGTATCCACCCCAGAATTTCGTTTGGTTTCGAGCGGTTCGACCGGACTAAAAAATCTCTCTCGCGACATGGCGCCGAGCGGGGACGACCAGGACTATGTCCTCGGGGAAGTATCAGACGAGGAGGACGACCTGATACCCGAAGAGGACGAGGCGTTCATCGATGACGAGGAGGAGGACGAGGAGGACGAGGAGGAGTACTTGGACGATGATGACGAGGAACAAGGCCGGAAGGCCACGTCCTCCGGGAACAAGTCAAAGGGAAAGGCAAAGGGAAAGACACAGAGAAGCACCAAGGCAAAAGCAAAGGCGGGCACCAAGACGAAGAAGGCGTCAGCCTCGGCGTCGGCGGCGGCAAAGCGGAAGCGTCTGCAGGCGTCTCGGTTCGACGGGGAGGACGTCGACCTGGAGGAGGCGTTCGATTCGGACGAAGAGCCGCCGTCGAATGCGTACGTTCTTGGAGCCGAGGACGAGTCGTTCCATGACTTTTCGGATCTCAAGCTCAAGCCGGATCACCCGAACCGGCCACTGTGGGTGTGTCCGGACGGTCGGGTGTTCTTGGAGACCTTCTCTCCGGTGTACAAGCAGGCGTACGACTTTTTGATCGCCATCGCGGAGCCGGTGTCGAGGCCAGAGTGTATACACGAGTACGTGCTGACGCCGCATAGTCTGTACGCGTCGGTGTCGATCGGGCTGGACACGGATACGATCATCTCGGTGCTCAACCGGCTGAGTAAGAACGTCATGCCCAACGAGATTCGGTGGTTTGTGCGGGAGTCGACGGAGAACTATGGGAAGGTCAAGCTGGTGCTGAAGAATAACCGGTTTCTGGTGGAGAGTCCGGATGCAAAGGTGCTGAAGACGTTGCTGGCGGACGAGGTGATCCGGGAGGCGAGGATGACGCGGGGCGGGGTGGCCGGGGGGACCGGAGAGGCCGAAGGGGCCGAGACCGACGGGTTTATTCAGAGCAAGGCGCTGCGGGACACGGCCGTGGAGAAGCTGGCGGCGACGAAGAACATCGTGTTGAAGGACGTGGATAACATCGAGGAGGTGCTGGACGACGACGAGGACGAGGACGAGGCGGGGACGTTCTACGGCGGTGGCGCCGGCGCGATTGCTGGGATGAGTCTGGAAGACCTGGATCAAGAGATTCATTCGTTCGAGGTCAAGCCCAACCAGGTGGAGCACGTCAAGTCGAGGTGTCTGCCGGGCGGTCTCAACTATCCCATGCTGGAGGAGTACGACTTCAGGGGGGACTCGCATAATCCCACCATGTCCGTTGATCTCAAGCCGCACGTCAAGCATCGGTCGTACCAGGAGAAGTCGCTGAGTAAGATGTTCGGGAATTCGCGTGCGAGGAGCGGGATCATCGTGCTCCCGTGCGGGGCGGGCAAGTCGCTAGTCGGGGTGAGTGCGGCGGCCAGGATAAAGAAGTCGTGCCTTTGCCTGTGTACGAACTCTGTGTCGGTGGACCAGTGGAAGTACCAATTCCAGCTGTGGACGACGCTGCAAGAGAACCAGATTTGCAGGTTCACGTCGGCGCAGCACGAATGGTTCAACGAGCCGAAGGACGCCGACGGCAACGTGCTGGAGCAGCGGGCGGGCGTGTGCATCACGACGTACACGATGGTGGCATACTCTGGAAAGCGGTCGGCGGGCAGCGAGCGGATCATGAACGAGATTATGAGCCGGGAGTGGGGACTGATCCTGCTGGACGAGGTGCACGTCGTGCCGGCGCAGATGTTCCGCAAGGTGCTGGGCATCGTCAAGGCGCACTGCAAGCTGGGACTCACGGCGACATTGGTCAGAGAGGATCAGCTCATCACGGATCTGAACTTTTTGATCGGTACGTGTCGTCGTCGTCGTCGTTTATGTTGTTGCCGTTGTCCCCCCACTCGCAGCCCCACTCGCAACCTTACTCGCCCGACGCTCGCTCGCCTCGAACCCTCCGTCCCTCGCTAGGACCAAAGCTGTACGAGGCCAACTGGCTGGATCTGACGCGGAACAAGCACATCGCCAACGTGCAGTGCGCCGAGATGTGGTGTCCCATGACGCCCGAGTTCCTTCGCGAGTACCTCAAGCCGGAGACGACGGCGAGCCAGCGGCAGATGCTGTTCGTGATGAATCCCAACAAAGCGCGGGCATGCGAGAAGCTTATGCGATACCACGAGCAACGCGGTGACAAGGTGATCATCTTCTCCGACAACCTGTTTGCGCTTCGCGAGTACGCCGTGCGGATGGGCAAGCCGTTCTTGTACGGCGGGACGGGCCACCAGGAGCGGACGAGAATTCTGCACGCGTTCAAGAACAATCCGCAAATCAACACCATCTTCCTGAGCAAAGTGGGCGACAACTCGCTCGACATCCCGGAGGCCAACGTGCTGATCCAGATTTCGTCGCACGCCGGCTCGCGCCGGCAGGAGGCCCAGCGACTGGGGAGGATTCTGCGGAAGAAGAAGTCGAGGCCGGCTTCCGGCGAAGAGGAAGTGTTCGACGCCTTCTTCTACACGCTCGTGTGGGTATTGAAACTCGATCGACGTGCGCTCTGAACTGAACTGAACAGGCAGCACGGCGGCCCGACACGATTCTCACGCTCTGTCTCACTCGCTCGTTTTTTTTCCCGCTCGCCAGGTCCACCGACACGCGAGAGGTGTACTTCACGTCCAAGCGGCAGCAGTTCTTGATCGACCAGGGGTACAGCTACAAGGTGGGCATTGGCGACTTTCTGTCGTCGTCATCGTCGACGACCATCCCTCGTCCACCTCTCACTCTGGGCGCCGCGCGCTGCGCACCCCGCTCGTTCGCTCGACAGGTCATCACCAACTTCCTGGAGAACTTCTCTTTGGCCGCCTTCGACCCCGACGCCGACGTCGATCCCAGCGACATCGACCCCAAGACGAGGCTGCCGCATCGCCTCATCCTGGGCACCCTCGAGGATCAGATCTCGTTGCTAGCGAGCGTGCTGCATGCCAGCGAGGAGATCGAGGCGAACGAGGAGAACGACGGGATCGGCGCCGACGGCGCCACGGGAACGGCAAAGGCGGCCTCGAACAGAAAGGTCGGCGGGTCGATGGCGGCCCTTTCGGGAGCCAAAGGCATCAAATACATGGAGTACAGCAGCGGCGTTGGCTCTGGGCGGGACAAGCTCGCGAAGAAGGCGCAGGGAGAGAAGAAGCTCGCCAAACTGCGGAAGCTCAAATAGTGATGTGGAGAACCGGTGAGAGTCTTGACGGTCCGCCGCCGACACGAGAGGTCGCGGTTGTAACAAAAGTCTCGTACAGTAAAGTTGATCGTCATCATGCGCTAATCGATGTCGTCTAAATCGTCCTCATACTCATCGGTGGGTATTCAAGTCTCGTACAGTGAAGTTGATCGTCGTCATGCGCTAATCGATGTCGTCTAAATCGTCCTCATACTCATCGGTGGGTATTCTGCAGCGAAACTAGCAGCACAGGTAGTAGTTCCCATAAACCTGGCGGGGTGACTGGCCGGCGCACCTCGCCGGATTCACCGTGCAAGAGCCGGTACCGCCGTTGTAGCAGAACTGGGGGGTCCTTTGCAATGGACCACAGCCACCCTCGCAGAAGCACCCGGCGGCTGGGTTGATGAACCCCGGGATGCCGCCGTTGTTGAAGCCTCCGTTGTTGGGG
>Ga0181573_10005589_pt1 | contig 10398 bp, 9 predicted proteins | sample 101ome_25_FD_148643 | JGI IMG/M metagenome (GOLD analysis project Ga0181573, IMG submission 148643) | Coastal salt marsh microbial communities from the Groves Creek Marsh, Skidaway Island, Georgia - 101409BT metaG (spades assembly) | ecosystem: Environmental > Aquatic > Marine > Intertidal zone...
GTCCGCGAGCGAGCGGAAGAAGATCGTCATGTCGGTCTCCTCCTTGCCCAGCCAGTCGAACGCGTCCTGCACCAGCTTGGCGTCGTCGTCTTCGCCGGCGCCGGCGAGGCCGAGCTTGGCCCGGAAGCGGGACATGGCGGCGTCGGCGTAGACCTCCTTGAAGTGGTCGAGGGCGGCTTCGGCGGGCGCGTCCTCGCCGTCGAGCAGCGGCAGCGTGGCCTCGCAGAGGCGCGCGACGTTCCACAGGCAAACACCGGGCTGGTTGCCGAAGGCGTAGCGGCGCTGCCGCGCGTCGGTGGTGTTGGGCGTCCAGCCCAGCCGGAAGTCGTCCGTCCACCCGTAGGGGCCGTAGTCGATGGTGAGCCCGACGACGGACATGTTGTCGGTGTTGAGCACGCCGTGCACGAAGCCCACGGCCTGCCAGTGCGCCACCAGGCGGGCGGTGCGCGCCGCCACGTCGCGGAGCCAGGCGGCGTAGCCGTCTCTGCCGGCGCCGGCGAGGTCCGGGAACCAGCGCGCCAGCGTGAAGTCGACGAGCTGCCGCAGCAGGTCGACGTCCCCGCGCGACATCGGCAGCTGATAGCTCCCGAACCGGAGGAACGTCGGCGCGACCCGGCAGGTGATCGCCCCCGGCTCGGCGCAGGGGTTGCCGTCGTAGAACATGTCGCGCACGACCTCGTCCCCTGTGCGCACCAGCGACAGCGCGCGCGTCGTCGGCACTCCGAGCGCGTGCATGGCTTCGCTGCACAAGTACTCTCGCAAGGACGAGCGGAGCACCGCGCGGCCGTCGCCGGCGCGCGAGTATGCGGTGGGCCCCGCGCCCTTGAGCTGCAGCTCGACGGTGGCGCCGTCGGGTCGCTCCAGCTCGCCGAGCACGATGGCGCGGCCGTCGCCCAGCTGTCCGGCCCAGTGCCCGAACTGGTGGCCGCCGTAGTTCGCGGCGTAGGGCGCCATCCCGGGCCACTGCGCGTTTCCCGCCAGGACCTGGGCCGTCTCGCCGTCGTCCATCCGCGCCGCGTCGAGCCCGAGCTCGGCGGCGAGCTGCGGCGACCAGTGCAGCATGGCCGGCTTGGCGACCGGCGTCGGCTGCACCCGGGACCAGCACGCGCCCAGCACCTCGCGCGCGCGGGGCGTGGTGTCCTCGTCGCCGGGCAGCGAGTCGACGAAGCTGCGGCGGAAGATCGGCGCGCTCATGCGCTCTTCCTACCACAACGGCGGGCGCCTAGATTGCGATCGTGGCGTCGGTCTCGAGCTTTCCTGCGGTCGCGTCCCGCGACGCCCGCGTCCTCGTGCTCGGCAGCATGCCGGGGGTCGCCTCGCTCGAGGCGCACCGCTACTACGCCCACCCCCGCAACGCGTTCTGGCCGATCATGGGCGCGTTGTTGGGGTTCGAGCCGGCGCTGCCGTACCGGCGGCGCCTCGCCGCGCTCAAGCGCCGCGGCGTCGCGCTGTGGGACGTGCTGGCGACCTGCGTTCGCGCCGGCAGCCTCGACGCCGACATCGAGCCGGACTCGGTGCAGGTGCAGGACTTCGCCGGTTTCTTGGACCGGCACCGGCGCGTCGAGCGCGTCCTCTGCAACGGCGGCGCGGCCTATCAGCTGTTCTGCCGGCGGGTCGTGCCGACGCTTGGCGCGCCGTTCGACGCGCTGCCGGTGCTCCAGCTGCCGTCGACGAGCCCGGCCAACGCCGGCGTGAAGCCGGCGCAGAAGCTCGCGCGCTGGCGCGAAGCGCTGGCGCCGCTGCTGGCCGAGGACTAGCGGCGCTCGATGACCTCGTCGCGCGCGTAGCGGACCTTGGCCGCGCCTGCGTACTTGTCGTCGGCGGCGCGGTAGCCGACGGCGCACGCGCAGAGCGTCGCGTAGCGCGTTCCCTTGAGGCCGAGCGCGTCGTCGTAGCCAGCCATGTCGATGCCCTCCATCGGGCAGGTGTCGACGCCCATGGTCGCCGCGGCGGTCATCATCTGACCGAGGGCGATGTAGGCCTGGCGCGCGTTCCAGCCGAACAGGTCCTTCGCCGCCCAGCCCTTGGTGAGGAAGCCGGCGATGACGTCGCGGTAGCCCTTGAGCGACTCGACGTCGCCGCCGCGCACCTCGCACTGGCGCGTGAGGTAGCGGTCGACGTCGTCCTCCGTCGTCGTGCGGAGCGCGGTCAGCACCACGTAGCGGTCGGCGTCGACGACCTGCGACTGGTTCCACGACAGGCCGCGCAGCCGCTCGCGCAGCGCCGGGTCCTCGACGACCAGGAACTTCCACGGCTGCAGGCCGAACGAGGACGGCGCCAGCACCAGCGACTGCTCGATCGCCGCCCAGACGTCGTCCGGGATCTTCTTGTCGGCGTCGAACTTCTTGACGGCGTAGCGCCAACCGAGGCGCTCGAGGAGCTGGGCGGGGGTCAGTTCGGTCATGGTCAGTTGCCGGCCATCAGGTCGGTGATGCGACGGCTGAACGCCGCCGGGTCGGTCGGCAGCGAGCCCTCTGCGAGCAGCGCCTGGTCGTAGAGCAGCGACGACCAGTCGGCGAAGCGAGCCTCGTCCTCGAGGCCCTGGAGCTTCTGTACCACGGCGTGCCCCGCGTTGAGCTCGAGGATGCGCTTCTGCTCGGGCACGTCGTGGCCGGCCTCGCGCAGGACCTTGGCCTGGCGCGCGCTCATGCCGCCCTCCTCGGTGACGAGGCAGGCCGGTGAGTCCGTCAGGCGGTCGGTGACGCGCACCGCGCTGACGTGGTCGTCGAGCGCCTTCTGCACCCGCTCCAGCACCGGCGCGAGCTCCTTTTGGGCCTCTTCCTTCTTCTTCTTGTCCTCCTCGCTCTCCGGGAGGTCGAGCGCGCCCTTGGCGGCCGAGACCAATGGCTTGCCGTCGAACTCGCGCAGCGCGTCGACGACCCACTCGTCGATGGACTCCGTCATCAGCAGGACCTCGTGGCCGTGCTTCTTGAGCGCCTCGATGTGCGGGCTCGCCTGCGCGGCGGCGAGGCTGTCGGCGGCGACGTAGTAGATCGACTTCTGCTCGTCGCCCATGCGGCTGACATAGTCGGCGAAGCCGGTCATGGCGTCGCCCTCGCCGTGGGTGGTGTGGAAGCGCAGCAGCTTGGCGAGGCGCTCGCGGGCGTCGTGCTCGTGGTAGACGCCCTCCTTCAGGTTGCGCGAGAACTCGCCGTAGAACTGCTGGTAGCGGTCCACGGTCTGCTTCTCGTCGGAGCCTTCGACCTCGCGCTCGGTCTCGCCCTCGGCGGCGAGCTCCTCGAGCAGGGTCAGCGTCTTGCCGACCACCTGCTTCTTGATGAAGCGCGTGGTCGCGTCCTTCTGCAGGATCTCGCGGGAGACGTTGAGCGGCAGGTCCTCGCTGTCGACGACGCCGCGCACGAAGCGCAGCCACTCGGGCACGATCTCCTGCGCGTCGTCCATGATGAACACGCGCTTGACGAACAGCTTGACGCCGCTCTTGCTGCGATCGGTCAGGTCGAACGGCGCCTTCTCGGGCAGGTAGAGCAGGCCGGTCAGCTCGTGCGTGCCCTCGACCTTGAAGTGGGTCCACGCCAGCGGCGGGTTCCAGTCGTGCGACAGCGACTTGTAGAACTCCTGGTAGTCGGAGTCCTCGACCTCGCTCTTGGACCGCGTCCAGATGGCGCGCGCCTGGTTGAGCGTCAGCCACTCCTTCTCTGTCTTCTTGTCGTCCCCCTCGCCCGAGGTGCGCTCGACCTCCATCCGGATCGGCCAGCGCACGTAGTCGCTGTACTTGCGCACCACCTCGCGCACCGGCCACTCCTGGACGTAGTCCTTGGCGTCGTCCTTGAGGTGCAGCGTGATCTCGGTGCCGCGGCCCTCGCGTTCGGCCTCGGCGATCTCGAACTCGCCCTTGGCCTCGCTCTTCCAGGTCCAGCTCTCGTCGCTGCCGGCCTTCTTGCTGGTCACGGTGACCGCGTCTGCGACCAGGAACGCCGAGTAGAAGCCGACGCCAAACTGGCCGATCAGCGAGACGTCCTTCTTCTGCTCGGCGCTGAGCGACTGCATCAGCTTCTTGCTGCCGCTGCGCGCGATCGTGCCGAGGTTGCCGATCAGCTCGTCGCGCGTCATGCCGACGCCGTTGTCGCGGATCGTCAGCGTGTTGGCCTCGCTGTCGCGGATCAGCTCGACGCGCAGCTCCTTGTCGTCACCGAGCAGGTCGTGCTCGGTGAGCGCGCGGAAGTTGAGCTGGTCGAGCGCGTCGGCGGAGTTGCTGATCAGCTCGCGGAGGAAGACCTCGCGGTGGGAGTAGAGCGAGTTGACGACGAGCGAGAGGACCTCGTTGACCTCGGCCTGAAACGTGTGCTTCTCGGCGGTGGACGACATCGGGGGCGGGGTTGCGGTTGAACGTTGACGGGGTTGGGGGGTGAGCAGGATTGCGACGCCGGACGCGAGGTTCAAGGGGGCAGATGCTCGCCCGCCAGCCGCGCGGAGCTACGATTCGGCGATGGACGAGAACAACCCGTACCGCAGCCTCGAGGCGCCGCCGGCCGCGTTCGCCGCCGCCAACGAGCGCGCCGCGTTCCTCAAGAAGGTCTACGGCATCCTGCTGCTAGGCATCCTCGGCTTCGCCGCCACCCTCTACGGCTGCGCGGCGATCCCCGCCATGAACGAGATGGCGTGGGGCATGGCGCGGCTGATCTACGGCCAGCGCTTCGGCTGGCTGATCTACATGGGGTTGTTCCTGGGCGGGTCGTTCGTCGTGCAGACGGTCGCCGAGAAGCGGCCGGTCAACGTGGTCGCCTTCGGAGCCTGGGTGGTCCTGCTGGGGTTCCTGGTCGCGCCGATCGTCCTGATCGCGGACCAGGCGCAGGGCGCCGAGGTCATCACGCAGGCCAGCGCGTTGACCGCGCTGGTGTTCGGGGGCCTGACCGTCTACGTGCTCTGGACCGGCGCGGACTTCTCGTGGATGCGGGGCGTGCTGTCGATGCTCTGCTGGGGGTTGCTGGCGACCTGCCTGCTCGGGTGGCTGATCGGGTTCTCCCTAGGGCTGTGGTTCTCGGCGCTGGTCGTGCTGATGTCGGCCGGCTACGTGGCCTACAACACCAGCCAGATCCTGCACCGGATGCCCGCCAACATGGCGATGAGCGCCGCGATCCTGCTGTTCACGGACGTGGTGCTGCTGTTCAAGCACATCCTCATCCTCCTGATGAGCCTCAACAACCGCGACTGAGGTCGCGGGGGTGCGCGCCCGGCTCAAGGATCGGGCCCGGTCCTGCCGATGACGAGGGAGGTAGGGGACCGCGGTGACGCCGGCAGCGGGTGCCGGCGCGCGAGCGGTCCGCTGCCGATGAAGGAGGCAGCAGGCAGGCGCGATGAAAGGCGTGATCTTCGTGATCTTCGAGGACTTCGTGACCTCGACCTGGGGCGCCGAGACGTTCCATGAGCTGCTCGAAGCGTGCCCCGAAGCGGCGGCCGAGCCGTTCGTGGGTCCCAAGACCTACCCGGACGAGCTGATGGTCCGTCTGCTGACCGTCGCGTGCGAGCAGCTCGGCGTCACGCCTGACGAAGCGCTGCGCGCCTTCGGCAAGTACGCCTTCGGCGGCCTCACGAAGCGCTACCCCGCGTTCCTCGAGGGCGTCGAACATCCGCGCGAGCTGCTGCTGGCGGTGCACGGCATCATCCACGTCGAGGTCAAGAAGCTGATGGAGGGCGCGACGCCGCCGAACCTCTACTACGAGGACGTCGACGACGACCCTGACCGCCTCGTGATCCACTATGAGTCGAGCCGCGGGCTCTGCGCGCTGATGGAGGGCCTGCTCGACGGCGTCGCCGAGCACTTCGGCGTCGAGATCCGCTACGAGCAGCGCGCGTGCGCGCACCGGGGCGCTTCGCGCTGCACCTTCGAGCTCGCGTTCCAGCCGGCGGTGAAGGCCTGACATGGACGCCGCGCTCTGGGAGCGACGCCTGCAGCGGGAGAAGGACCGCAACCTCGTGCTCGAGCAGATCATCGAGGACAAGACGCGCGAGCTCTACCTCGCCAACGAGAAGCTCCGTGAGCAGAACGAGGGGCTCGAGGCCGAGATCGAGGCGCGCACGCTGGACCTCCGCGCGGCCTTCCAGGCCGCCGAGGCCGCCAACCGCGCCAAGACCGAGTTCCTGGCGCAGATGAGCCACGAGCTGCGCACGCCGCTGCACGGTCTGACCGGCACGATCGACGCGCTGACCCGCACCGGGCTCGAGGCCGGCCAGCGCGCGCTCCTGGACCAGTGCCAGACGTCCGCCGAGCGGCTGCTGCGCGTGATCGGTGAGGTGCTCGACTTCGCGCGGATCGAGTCCGGCAAGCTGGAGTTCGAGCTGCGCCCGACGTGTCTGCGCGACGTGATCGACGCCGCGGCCTCGTCGTTCGCCGCGGCTGCCGAGCACAAGGGCATCGCGCTCCGAAGCGAGCTGTGCGGCGAGACGGATACCTGGGTCCTGGCGGACTCTCATCGCCTCGGCCAGGTGCTGGCCAACCTGCTCAGCAACGCGGTCAAGTTCACCGAGCGCGGCGAGATCCTGGTGCGCGCCGACGTGCGCCCTGACGGCGAGCACGCGGAGGTCACCTGGACCGTCCGCGACAGCGGCTGCGGAATGACGCGCGCCGCCGCGGCGCGGATCTTCGGCGCTTTCCGCCAGGCGGAGGTCGCGACGACCCGGCGCTTCGGCGGCACCGGCCTCGGTCTCTCGATCGTCAAGGGCCTCGTCGAGGCGATGGACGGGCAGGTCTCGGTGGAGACGCGCATCGGTCACGGCACCACCTTCGTGGTCACGACGCGACACCGACGCTGCGAGGAGCGCGAGGTTCGTCAGCCTGCCAAGGCCACCGGGCTCGACCTCTCGGGCAAGCGGGTGCTGGTCGTCGACGACCACCCGATCAACCGGACGCTCTGCGAGGCGATGATGAGCGGCTGCAACTGCGATCTGGTCTTCGCCAAGAACGGCCAGGAGGCGATCGTGCAGGTCGCGGCGCGGGCGCCGGACCTGATCCTCATGGACTGCCACATGCCCGGGATGTCGGGCCTCGAGGCGGCCCGCATGATCCGCGCGGCGGGGTTCGACAGCCCGATCCTCGCGGTCAGCGCCGACGTGACCACCGACAACGCGACAGCGGTCGCCGCCGCGGGCATGCAGGGGATCCTCGGCAAGCCGTTCCGGCAGGCGGACCTGTTCCGCGCCGTCGGCGAGGTGATGGGGCCGGACCCTGCCGACGCGCGCTAGGGTGTCGCAGGCGCGGCGAGGCGGCGCGTTCGTGAGGTGAGCATGGAGCAGACCCTGAGCGGCAGGTCCGCCGTCGTGACCGGCGGCGGCTACAACATCGGGCGCGCGGTCGCCCTGCGGCTGGCGGCGCAGGGCGCGCGCGTCACGGTCTTCGGCAGGCGCCAAGCGCTGCTCGACGAGACCGTCGCGCAGGTCGAGGCCTGCGGCGGCGACGCGCTGGCCGTGGCCGGCGACGTCACGGTCTACGCCGACTGCGAGCGCGCGGTCGCGATGGCCACCGAGCGCTTCGGCGCGGTCGACGCGCTGGCGGCGATCGCTGGCGGCAGCGGCGCGGAGGCGCCGGTCGACGAGGTCGACCCGACGGCGTGGGCGCGGGTGGTCGAGGTCAACCTGACGGGGACGTTCCACGCGATCCGCGCCGCGCTGCCGCAGATGAAGGCGCGCGGCTCGGGCGCGATCGTGACGACCTGCGGCGGCGGCGGCTGGTTCCCCGTCGTGGGCGCGCACGCGACGGCCTACGCGGCCGCCAAGGCCGGCGTGTGCCGGCTGACCGACCAGCTGGCCGTCGAGCTGATGGCGCACGGCGTGCGCGTCAACTGCCTCGAGCCCGGCCAGGTCTGGGGGCCGGACAAGCTGCGCCAGGTCGGAGACGAAGAGCGCCGGACCGGTGTCCAGGATCCCGGGCGCGCGTCCAATCATCCGCCTGAAGACGCCGCAGAGCTCGCAGCCTTTCTGCTGTCGGACGCGAGCGCGCCGTTGACCGGGCGGATCGCGTCGGTCGACGAGGACTGGTGGCGAGACCCCGCGCAGGTGCAGGCCGTGAGCCAGAGCCTGCACGCCTACTGCCTGCGCCGCGTGGACGGGCCCACGTAGTCGCGCGGCTGCGCGCCGACGCACGGGGCAGGGATCAGACCGTGAGCTGCATCAGGTCTTCTGCCGCGATCACCTCGCCGTCGAACCGCGCGCGCGCCTGGGCGACCAGATCGACGCCGTCGCACGCGGGATAGAAGTGTGTCAGCACGAGGCTCCTCGCGCCGCCGCGCTGCGCGTAGGCGGCGGCGAGGCCGGGCGTCAGGTGGCCTTCGATCTTGGCGTCGTCGGGGGCAGCGGCGTCGCAGACGAACACGTCGGCGTCGCGCGCGAGGTCGACGAGCTCCTCGCAGGTGTCGGCGTCGCCCGACAGCGCGACGACGCCTTCGGAAGTGCAGACCCGGTAGCCGAGGCTCTGGGCCGTGTGGCGGATCGGGATCGCGGTGACCTCGAAGCCCGCGACCGTTCGCGTACCCGGCAGCCACTCGACCAGCTGCAGCTGGTAGCCCTTGGGCTCGAGCCACGGCCACGCAAGGGTGAGCTTCTCCACCAGCCGCTCCAGGCCGGGTGCGCCGTAGACCTGCAGCGGCGAGGACCTGGCCAGCTGCGGCGAGCGCAGCGCGAACAGCAGCGCCGCGAGGTCGGCGCAGTGGTCGGTGTGGTAGTGCGTCAGCAGCACCGCGTCGAGCTCGTTCGGTGAGACTCCCGCCTGCGCGAGGCGGCGCAGCGTGCCCGGCCCGCAGTCGACCATCACCTTGGAGTCTCGATGCTCCAGGAGGTATCCCGCCGGGAACCGGTCAGGCACCGGCACCGCCGTCCCGGAGCCGAGCACGGTGAGTCGCATCGGCGCAGGGTAGCCCGCGGATGCGTCGGGTTCGAAGCTCAGTCTGCGGGCGGGTCCTGCCGGGTCCGCAGCCAGCGCGCGAGCGCGAGCGAGCGGGCGAGGCGGCGCCCGGCGCGGCCGCGGCAGCCGACGTCGGGCAGCGCGAGCCCTTCTCGCTCGACCACCTGCTCGAGCAGCCCGGAGCCCTTCTGGACCAGGTTGCAGTAGCTCGACTTGAGCAGCGTGTGCTCGTAGGGAGCGGGCAGCACCGGCTTTCCCCAGGCGAGCGTCGTCGGCGTCCAGCTCGCGAACGGCGCGCCGTCCGGGGCAAACGCCGCGAAGCGCGCGCGCGCCTCTTCGACCGACACACCACAGTCGAGCTGCGCGCGCGTCAGCCCCATGTGGAACAGGTGCTCGTCGCTCGGCTGTGCCCCTTCGGGCCGCAGCACCGCCTCGAAGACTTCGTCGTTGTCGACCCGCGCCGCGACCCAGTGCAGCAGCTCGCGGGCGCTGCCCGGCGGCGCGCCCTTCGCCATCGGCGCGGTCTCGGCGTAGCAGACCACGACGCGCGGGTCGTAGAGCGCACGCGCGACCGCCTGCGGCGCGCGCGGCCGCCTGCTGCGGAACCGGTGCACGACGCGCTCCGAGCGGTGCGCGATCTGCTGGTCGACCATCCGGTCGAAGGCCCGGAGCAAGAGCTCGGCGTCGCGGTTTCCTGGCTCGACCACGCGCAGGGCCTCGACGATCGCCTCGATCGTCGAGACGTACTCCGGCTTGGGCTCGCGGCGGATGCGGTAGTTGCTCGGCGCCGACGGCGTCAGCTTGACGTGGCGCAGCCGCTGCAGCCACGCGTTCTCGCGGTAGACGCGCTTGGCGTGGCCCCAGGTGCCGTCGAGCACCACCAGCGTCGACGGCCGCTGCTGCTCGGGGAGGTCTCGGAGGTCGGCCGCGCCAGGGTGCGGGAACAGCACCGCGGCGTCTGCTGGCACGTCGACGCGCAGCTCGAGCGTGCCGGTGAAGCCTGGCGTCGGCACGTGCACAGCCGCGTTCGGCATGCAGAGCTTGACAAGCCGCGCGGTGTTGAACGGGTGGGTGCGCTCGTGCGGGTGCTGGATGACCTCCAGCCGCGTCCGCGTGGCCACGGTCGGCAGGTGCGCGCAGTAGCAGAGGTCCTGCGGGCGCAGGCAGCGCAGGCAGCGCATCTTGCGCGTGCCGCGGGGCGGCGCGTCGTCGCTCACGCGCCTCCGGGCGGGGCCAGCGCCGCGACCGCGGCGTCGTAGTCGTCGGGGTGGTTGAGGTTGCGCAGGAAGCGCAGCTCGGGGTCGAGGTCGCGCAGCTCGTCGGCCTCGACGATGGCGCTCTCGACCGCGTCGGCGAGCTCGCGCGGCCTCCGCGAACCCGCTGCGAGCAGCCGGTCGGCGGTCGTGACCACGGCGGTGCGGTAGATCGCGGTGAGCGGCTGCAGCTTGTCCTCGGCGCGCGGCATCAAGAGCTGCGCAGCGCCGAGTCGGTCGCGCAGGCCGGCGACGATCGCGGCCGTCAGGAACGGCTGGTCGCACCCGACC
>Ga0181573_10005591_pt1 | contig 10396 bp, 5 predicted proteins | sample 101ome_25_FD_148643 | JGI IMG/M metagenome (GOLD analysis project Ga0181573, IMG submission 148643) | Coastal salt marsh microbial communities from the Groves Creek Marsh, Skidaway Island, Georgia - 101409BT metaG (spades assembly) | ecosystem: Environmental > Aquatic > Marine > Intertidal zone...
GGGTGGGGGAGGGGTGGGGGTGGGGTTTGGGGGGAGCGGCGGCGGGGGGGGGGGCCGGCGAGCGCGGCTTAGGTGGCGGGGTCGCCTGGCAGCACGGGCGTCGGGGCCGCGAAACGGGGCGGTCGGCGAGTCAAGTTGGCGGGCCGTCGACCATCTCACCTAGCGAGCTCGGAGAGGGCGCAGACGACCACTCGGCTCGGGGACGGCCTAGTGGCCGCGCTGTCACGTCGACGGCGGTGGCCAAGAGCTGGGGCGGCGCGTTGTCCCGAGGCAAGCGACGCGTTCATGTCGCAAGTTGCCGTCTGAATTTTCCCGTCGCAGCGTTCTGGCGCGTGGCCGGGCGGCCAAGGTCGTAGCCGAGGAACATCGAGGGGCGCGTCGAGAGAAAGCCAGACTCCCGCGTCGCTCTAGCGTTCTCGGCGCCGGCTTGTGGAGCGACATCGAAGGCGGCGAGACTGCAGTTGGCAGTGTCGTCAACGGTCCGACGAACCGAGGCGGGTCGAGCACGCGGCCTGAGGTGCTGGCGCGCGCCAAGAGCGACGCCGTCCCCCCGAGATCCGCCGCTACGTGACAGGGGGGCTGCCACGGACTATTATCCGCCTCTTCACAGCTCTTTTGACGCCCCGGACCCGCGAAACGACCTTCAGTCCCTCTTATTACGTTGCAGAGACCGTCAAGCCCCCGGCCGACGCGAGAGCGCGCCTTTTCCCAGGTAGCCGAGGCGAGAGGGAACGCGCGAAGCTCGTGGTGCGAGGTGCGGGCCCAAACGACTAGACACACCCGCAGAGACCGTTCGAGGGCGTCTCCTTCCCCTCCCCGGAAGCAAGGAGACGAGACTGTCGACCGTCGCGCGAGAGGGGCCGTCGTCGCCGGCACCCGATCCCCCTCCTCTGCTCCCCCCCTCGTTCTTCCCCGCAGACCCGGCGCCAGCCAAACCAAGACTCCACCGTCCCGCCCCACTTCCAAGATGAGCCAGCGCGCCACCACGCCGAGCGATGCCGGCGGCCGCGCCCCCAGCGTCGCCGGCGGCGGCCGCGACCGAGAGGGCTCCACCATCAACAGCGGCGGCGGCGCCTCCCGCCTCGACCGCTTCAAGTCGCAGCGCGAGCGCGAGGACAGCCAGAACCGCGCCAGAAGCCGCCCCGTCTCGCGGCACCGCGCCCGGTCGCGCGTCGGCGACGGGGACGACGGGACGACGTCGGACCTCCGCGGCGTCCGCGGCGCCGCCGCCGAGCTCCGCGGCCTGGGCGCCGCCCAGGCCAAGCAGCTCTCCGCCGAGCTCGAGGCCGCCCTGCTCAAGCTGAAGGAGACGATGCAGTCGGAGGCCAGGCTCGCCGCCCGCGTGCGCGCGTTGGAGGCCGAATTCTTCGACGCGGCGCGGCTGAAGGAGGAGGTGGCGGCGGCCCGCGTCGAGGCCGAGGCGGCCTCGGCCCGGGCGAGCCAGGAGGCGGAGGCGCGGCGCGACGCCGAGCGCCTGGCGGCCGAGGCGGCCGAGTCGCTTGAGGACGCCAGGGCGCAGCTGGCCAGCGCGACGGAGGGGGCCGACGAGCAGGTCAAGGCCGCCCGCGCGGCCCTCGACGAGGCCGAGGGGGAGAAGGCCGAGATGCGGAGGGCCCTCGAGGAGGAGGTCCGTCTGGCCCGGGAGGCGCGGGACGAGATGCGGGGCAAGAACGAGAAGCTGGCGGAGGAGTTGCTAGCGTCGCAGACGGACATGCGGGCGGCCAAGGAGGCGTCCTCCGGCCTGGAGGAGGAGGTGGAGAGGCTGAAGGCGTCGCTGGACCGGAAGGACGAGGAGGCGAACGAGCGGCTCCGGAGGCAGGCGGCCGAGATGGACGAGGCGGCCGAGAAGAGCGCGGAGGAGGCCGCGGAGAAGCGGAGGGCCCTCGAGGCGCAGACGGCCGAGCTGGAGGCGCAGCTGAGGGCGGCGCAGGAGGGCGCCGAGGAGCTCGACGAGCTGCGGAGGGAGCGCCCCAAGACGGCCAAGGAGCGGGACGACGCCGTGTCCAAGGCGGCCGAGGCCGAGAGGGAGGCCGAGGCGGCCAAGGAGCGCGTGTTGAGCGCCGCCGATCGCCTGATCGAGCTCGAGGCGGAGAAGAAGGCGTGGCTGGAGAGCAAGGTCGGCCTCGACGAGAGGATCGCCGAGCTGGAGGCGAGCGTCGAGGCCCTCACCGCCACCTGCAAGGACACGGAGCGGGAGCGGGACGAGCTGGCGGCCAAGCTCGAGGCCACCGCCGCCGAGCTCGAGACCGAGGTCAAGGTCGAGCGCCCCAAGACGGCCAAGGCGCGGGACGAGGCCGTCGAGCGGGCCGAGGGGGCCGAGGCCAAGGCCATCGCGGCCGAGACGGACCTCAAGCAGCGGGAGAACCGCATCGCGAAGCTGCTCGAGGAACTGGAGGAGGCGCGGAACCTGGCGAAGGACGCCGGGGAGGCGAGGACCGCGGCCGACGAGGCCGGCAGGGCGCGCGACGCGGCCGCCGAGGCGCTGCAGGAGAAGCTGGAGGAGCTGAAGGTCGCCGAGGACGCGAGGGACGCGAGGGCGGCGGAGGCCGAGGCGGCGACGACGGAGCTGTCGGCGACGAGGGAGACGCTCGAGAAGGCCGAGGCGGACCGGGACGCGGCGCGGGCGGAGCTGGAGAGGATCCGTCCGGACGCGGCCGACGCCGGGCCGCAGCGGGAGCGGGCCGAGGCGGCCGAGGCGCGGGCGGAGGCGGCGGAGAAGCGGCTGGCCGAGGCCGAGCCGGCGCGGGACGAGGCGCGGGCGCGGGCCGACGCGGCCGAGGGGGCGCGCGAGGCGCTGGGCGCTCAACTCGAGGGTCTCCGGGCCGACCTGGACCGAGAGAAGGAGCGCCTGGACGCCGCGACGGCCCGGGCCGACCGCGTCGACGCCGAGGCCGCCGAGGCCCGCCGGGCGACGGAGGCGGCGCGCGAGGCCCAGCGGGCCGCCGAGGCCGCGCGGGACCGGGCCGTCGAGGAGAACGCCGCTGCCGCCGCCGACGCGACCAAGTGGCGCGCGGCCCACGACGAGCAGCGGGGGGACGTGCGCGCGGCCGAGCTCCAGGCGCGCGGCGCCGTGCGCACCCTGCACGAGTTCAAAAAGGCGCTCAAGGGTCGCCTGCGGGTGCTGGAGGAGCAGCAGCGGGCGGCGCAGACGGTGCTGAGGGAGAAGGAGGGTCTGCGGGAGCCGCTGCAGCGGGCCGAGGAGGCCGGGCGGGAGCAGCGGGCGCTGGCCGAGCGGCTCCGGGAGGAGCTCGACGCGAGCGAGGCGGCGCTGCGGGAGGCGCGGGGCGAGGGCGAGGGCCTCTCGGCCGAGCTGTCGTCCGAGCGGACCAAGCGGGAGGGGCTCGAGCGGGACGCGCGGGCCCTCCTCGAGGTGGCCGAGGCCAAGAGTCGCCCGCACGCGCGCGGAGACGCCGGCGCCGCCTCGGAGGCGGCCGTCGCCGACCCCGGCCTCAAGGCCGTGGCCGAGGCCCTCGAGAAGCTCCGGCGCCGCGCCGAGCGGTCGGGCGCCGAGGGAACCCGGGCCCGCCGCGACGAGGGCCAAGCCGCCGGACAGGTCCAGGCCCTGCAGGCCTCCCTGTCGGCCGCCGACGCGCGCCACCGCGCCCTGTCGGAGGAGCTCGGCACCGAGCGCCAGAAGCTCACCGTCGCCCTCCAGCAGACGCGCGCCGAGCGCGCCGGCCGGGACCGCCTCGCGGGCCGCCTCCGGGAGCTGGAGGCGTCCGTCGCCGCCGACCGGTCCCAGCGCAGCGAGGAGCGCGGCGAGCTGGACAAGTACCGCGAGGAGATGCGGAGGGTCCGCGCGCAGATGGAGCGGGGCGACGGGCAGGCCCGCGAGGCGGCCCGGCGGGCCGACCGCCGGGTCAAGGAGCTCGAGGCCCAGGCCGCCGAGCTCGAGGGCCTGCTGGAGGACGCGGACGCCGAGTGCCGGGTGCTGCGGGGGGTGGTGCACTCGCTGCGCGGCGGGAAGGGTCGCGCCGCGGGCGGCGGGGGCGGCGGCGGGGGGTCGCACGGGGGGTCGGTGCGGGCCAGCCAGGCGTCGGGGTGGGGCGGCGGGGGGCGCGGGGCCGCGGGGAGGAGCGGCGCGGGCGGCCTGCCGACCATCTCGCGGGGCGAGACCCCCTCGGGTCGCGGGTCCCTCGGCGGCAACGAGGACGCCGTCGTGGGCGAGGACCGGTTCGCGCGCCGCCTGAAGTCGATGAGGGCCGAGGCGGACGCCGCGGCGGGGTCGGGCGTCGACGGGATCGACTCCTTCCGCGGCCGCGAGTCGAGCCTCGGCGGACTCGGTGTCGCGGGTGGTGAGAGCGGCGGCGGCGGGTCGCCCGAGAAGGACGACGGCTCGATCGACGACGAGCAGGCGGCGCTGAACGCCCGGTTGGCGGAGCTGCGCAAGTCCATCCGGGGAGAGACGGAACCGGTCGACATGGACGACGACGACGGCAACGTTGGGGCTAGGAGGGCGTCGCCTGCCCCGGTCCTGGCTGCTGCGGCCGAATCGGCGGACGCCGGGGCCGACGGCGATGGCGACGCCCACGACGACGACAACGGAGCAGTGCCGGCCGACGCTGACGCCGAGCCCCCGACCAGCAACGACGCTGGCGAGCCTGTGAATGCCGCCGCCGCAGCCGAGGCCGAGATGCCGGAGATGCCCGAAGCCGAGGCATCCCCCGTCGAGGCGGCGTGAGAAGAGAGAGAGAGATAGAGAGAGAGAGAGAGAGAGAGAGAGAGAAGGATGCACGAAAGTGGAGGACAGGGGCGCGAATCGTGAACAGGAACCCTTCGCTCGCTCTCATCTGCTCCCGAATCCGATCCTTCTAGACCACTCTGGACCACTCTTTAGACCACCGTTCTAGATGCCCTGCGTGTAAGACGCCGTGGCCAGGTTCAAAACCGTGCTCTTGACCTTGGTCATGAGGTCAATCGAGTTGGGAATGCCCTGGCTGCCGATGCCGCTCGTCTTGAAGCCCTGGAATGGGAAGTGGTCCGGGCCCCGCGCGGGCGGAGCGTTGACCTGCACCGTGCCCGTCTGGAGAGCGTCCGACACGCGGATGCCTTGCTCGATGTCGCGGGTGAAAACGCACCCCTGGAGGCCAAAGCGAGACGAGTTGGCGAGCTCCACCGCCTCCTCGGTCGACGCGCACCGGACGACGGGGAGGACGGGGCCAAAGGGCTCCTCGTGGCACAGGCGCATGGCCTTGGTGACCTTGTCGATGAGAAGGGGGCGGATGAGATTGCCCTCCCGCTGGAACTCGCCGCCAAGGTCGGCGCCCTGGGCCGCGGCGTCCTCGACGAGGCCCTGGATGAAGTCGGCGCTGCTGCGCGACACCACGGGCACCACCGTGCAGTCGTCCTCGGGCCTCCCCACCGTAAGCTTGGCCACCCCCTCGCGCACGCGCCGCACGAGTTCGTCGCCGAAGGTGCCGTCGGCCGTGTCCACGATCAGGACCAGCTTCACCGCCGTGCACCGCTGCCCCGAGTAGCTGAATCCGCCCTTGACGATGCTGGACACGGCGAGGTCCAGGTCGGCGTCGGGCAGCACGAGGCATGCGTCCTTCCCCCCCAGCTCCATCTGCAGCGGCACCATGCCCGTCTTGCGCGCGATGCTCAGTCCGGTGTCCCCGCCGGTGAAGGAGATGCAGTTGACGCCCGGGTGGGCGGTGAGGTAGTCTCCGATGGTGGCTCCGCTGCCCGTGGTGAACTGGATGAGGCCCGGGGGAGCACCCGCCATCTCGAAGCACCTCGCCAGATGCAGGCCCGCCACGGCGCCCTGCGTGGGCGGCTTGACGACAACGGAGTTGCCAGCGACCAGCGCGGGACCCAGCTTTGACACGCACAGGTTGACGGGGTAGTTGAAGGGAGGGATGCACAACACGACGCCCAGCGGGACACGCTGCGCCAGGCACAGCTTGGTGCGGTCGGCGCCGGGGAAGGCGTCCGAAAGGTGCAAGTCGCCTTTGCCGAGGCGCCTGACGCCCTCCTCGGCGCAGTACTCCAGGAGATCGGCGGAACGGACGACCTCCGTCACGGCCTCCTTGCGGGGCTTGGCGACCTCACGCACGAGGCACTCGGCCATCGGCGCGCAATGCTGTCTCAGCAGAGCGGCCGTGTCCCGCAGCAGCTTGGCGCGCTTCCAGAGGGGGGTGCGGGCCCACTCCTGCTGGGCGCTCCGGGCCCCGACAAAGGCCCGGTCGACCTCGTCGGTCGAGCACGCTTGAACGTGGTAGGCGGCGGCGTCAGTTTGGGGGTCCTTGACCGCGATGAGCTTTCCAGAATCGCTGTCGATCCACTTGCCGTCGAGGTAGGTCCTGTTGTCGGGGATCGGGTTGGGGCTCGGATAAGGTTGGCGTGCGGCGGGGCAGCCGTAGCGCCGAGCACGCCGTGGCCGGCCTCGGCCGATGCTCCCTCGCACTCGACGCTCGTGGCTCGAAACGATTCGCAGCGGCGGTTACGGACCAAAAAAAGCTGAAAAAACTGCCATGGCTCCGCAGATCGCCGACGCGACCGCGTCAGAGTGCGCGGTGCGGGGCGTCGACCCTAGCCGACGGCCGGCCGGCTTGGTGCCACCGGCGCGTCTTCATGAAGCCACCCGCCGCGTCGACCCGTCGGTAAAGCAACTTAATGATCACAGCGAACGAGCCTGATTGTTCAAACAAGACCGCGGACATGCGAATACGGCGCGGCGCCCGCCCTGCCGATCCCACCCCACACCGCCGCTCCGTCCCCTGCGCAGCGCCGACACGCATGCTGTCGAGGTGCTCGCCGGAAGGCCCCACTCTCACAGCGCAGGGGCGCGTAGAACGCCTCGGATTCGGTCATCGTGGCCCGGGTTGCGAAGCTCCTGGAGCGAACCGCGAGCGCTCGCAGCATCAACTAGGCGCGCGCGGGGTCGGGCGGGAGAAAAAGAAGGGGCGGGGGCACGGGAGGATGAAGAGAGCGGGCTGCAGCGTCCTCTCCCGTCCCGTCACGTCACGTCGCGCACCGAGGGCGCCCCGCACCTCGCGGCGCGCGCCCGCCGCGCGCACGCGGGGCGTCCCGCTGTAGCCGAGGCAGCGGCGAGCGAGCGCCGCGGCAAACGGCCCCCCGGTTCACTTGAGTATTCCTCGCGATGGCCTTTCGCTTCATCCTGCTCCTGAGTCGGCAGGGTAAGGCGAGTCTGCCAGGAGGGGCCAGGAGGCGAACGAACAGCGCGCCGAGGGTTGAACGACGAGGCCGCACGGCGACGACCCCCCGGCCTGCCGACCCCCCCCCAACCCCCCACATACTCCTCAGGTTCGCCTCTCCAAGTGGTATCAGACCTACTCGCAGCGCGATCGAACTCGTATCGCCCGCGAGGCCTTCGCCCTCGTCACAGGCCGAGCCGCCGACCATGCCGACCTCCAGGCGGCCGCCACCAAGGAGGCTTCGGACGCCGCCTCCGCCGCCGCCGGGGGGAACGGAGCCCGTCCCAGCCCCGACGCCGGCCACATCGGGAGACCCTGCGCCTTTGCCGACTACCGCGGTCTCCGCCTCGTCTCCAGGCGCTATGCGTCGCTCTGGTTTGTCGCCGCGGTTGCGCCGGGGGACAATGAGCTCCTTGCCCTGGACGCCCTGCACCTGTTCGTCGAGGCCCTCGACGGCTACTTCGGCAGCGTCTGCGAACTCGACCTCATCTTCGCCTTCCACCGCGCCCACCACGTCCTCGACGAGGTCGTGCTGTCGGGCGAGGTGTGCGAGTCGTCCAAGCGGGCCGTCCTCCGGGCGTGCGAGCAGGGGGATGAGGCGGTGGAGCGGGCCAAGCTGGGCCTGCCGGATGACGACGAGGGAGAGCAGGCGGGAGGAGGGGGGCTGAGCGGGGCGGTGAGGGGGATGCGATGAAGCCGCATGCGCCCGAGCGTCGCGTCGATCGTGACCGCGACCGTCCCGCCCCGTCCCTACCCCGCGTGCGCCCCCCCCGTCTCCGCCCCCACCTTGCTCGACAAGTAGGCTTGCCACACCACCCCGGCGCAATTCACGTAGAGCACCCGTCCCGCGGCGGGCACCCAAAGGTAGTTGGCCACGTTGACCGCGGGCCAGAAGAACGCCCCCGCCACGAGGGAGGGAGGCACGAGGCGGAGTACAGCCGACGCGATCCCCCGGACGTCGTCCACGCTCGCGTCGACCGCGGGGAGGGACGCCCGTCGGGAGGGGGCCCGTCGGCCGGCGGCGGCGGCGTCCGCAGCGACGACGGGGCCGAAGCGCTTCCGCGGCAGGGGGAGGTCGGCGCCGTCGAGGGCCGCCAGGGAGGCGACCATGAGGGTGAGATAGACCGGGAAGAGGGTCGCTTGCCCCGCCAGGGAGGCGAAGATGGCGAGGGGAAGGCGAGGAGCCTGCCAACCGGGGGGGGGTGGCGGGAAGAGCCGGACGCCGAGGCCCAGGGAGGCCGCCGCGGGGGCCGCCGCCGCCGCCGCAGCCGCCCCACGCCCCGCCCCCGTCGCGCGAAACAAGAGGCGAGGCAGGGCGCCTCCCGGCCCGGCCAACCCGTCGAGCCACCGGAACCCCCGAAAGAAGAAGGGGCCGTGGACGACGAGGCCGACGACGGCGAATCGGGCGGTGCGGGGCCAGTCGTGGCCGCCGGGTCCGGGGCCAAAGGACGCGGCGGCGTTGAGGCGGCCGAGCCGGGCCGAGGAGGGGCCGGGGCCCGCCATCTGACGGTGGAGAGGGGGGGTGGAAGAGGAAAGAATAGTCGGGAGCGTCGAGCAGGGGCCTTCGCATCGGGAGAGTCGCCGGCGCCAGTGTCCGCCCACCCTCGCCTGCCCGTCGCCGACCGTGCGGACGGCGCGCCCGACGGCCTGGGCGACAACGTCCCCGGTCGCGAGCAGGGCACAAGACGTCATTGCGGCCTTCGCGAGAGGCGGAACGCGAGGCAATCCCACCATCGGGATCGAGTTCGGGACCCTTCCAATCGTGTATGGGTCGGGGGCGCCAGAAAAGGCGACGGCTGGGCGTCGCTGCTCCGACGGCTGATGAGCTGGCTTTCGAGCCCTCTTTGGCTCCCTTCACGGGTCCACACCCCGTCGGAGGCAGGAAATACAGTGAAAAGAGCTTCGTGGAGTCCACGGCGCGACATTTTCACCGCTCCTGCGCACCCATCCGTGTGACCCTGGACGCGTCGCCGCGGACGCAGCCAGCGGCGACGAGTCGGGCTCCGACGCTCCGAGGCAGTCTTCCCAGAGGAATTTACGAGAATCTGGGTATCGCGTATCTTCGCCTTCTTCGACAGTAGTCGCCCTTCGCGCGGGAGCGCCGCGCGCCCCGAAGTTGCCCTCGGCACCTCACGCCCCTTCCGTCTCAGCGTCCCGGCTCGGGTCCTCCGCCGCGGCCTCCGCTCGTCGCCGCCCCCGTCCCGCGACTTCTCCCCGCCCCCCCCTCCCCCGCCGCGCGATGAGCCCCCCCGCGGCAGCGCCCGCGGGCCCGACCGCGGCCGAAGACGGGGAGGGGGGCGCCCCCTCCGCGTCCCCCTCCCCGCCCCCCGCTCCCGGGGCCCCCGGGGCCGGTCTCCCCCGCATCCCCAGCGTCCTCTCCTTCGCCCAGATCATCGTCGACACCGGCACCGACGCCGACTCGCTCCCCAATCTCCCCGACGTCGTCCCCGGCGACGAGACCCGTCTGACCCCGGGCGCCGCCATCGCCGCCCTGGTGGCGGGCGCCGGCGCCGACGCCGGCGCCGGCGGGACCGACGGCGCGGCGCCGGGCCTGTCGTCGTCCCCCGACCGGCCGGACGCCGCGGGGGGGCATCTCCCCGCGGTCGGGTACCGGGCGGCGCCCCGCGTCGCCGCCAAGCGGGTCCAGTCGTTCGCGTCGCTCGGGCAGACGGCCGCGGGGGAGGGGGCCTCGGCCGGGTCGCCGACCCCGCCCCGGGGCGCGTCGCCCCCCCCCCCCGCCTCCGGACGGGCGCCGACCGTCTCCGCCCGCGCGACGGATCCGGCGGACGCGCCCTCCGACCCGGGCAGCGACGGCGATCCCGCCGTCACCGCCCCCCCCCCCGCGGCCTTCCCCGCGGACGCGGCCCTCGGGCGGCCCGCCGCCCGGAGCTACCTCGACGCCCTCGTCTTCTCCCTGTGGGAGGCCAAGGCCCGCCAGGGGCTCCTCCTCTACCCCCTCTCCTCCATTCGCACCCGCCTCGTCCCCGGACCCTGGGGCTTCGTCGCCCAGATCAACGCCGGACGGGCGGAGAAGAAGCGGGCGACGGAGTTTCGCGTGGACCGGGTCGCGCAGGCGTACGACGGGAGCAAGGCGGGACCGCCCTCCCCCCGCCCGCCGCCGCGCCCGTCCCGCCCCCGCGGGCGCTCGCCCGCCCGCCCGTTCGCCCGCCCGCCCGCCCGCCCGATAGCCCGCCCGCCCGCCCGATAGCCCGCCCGCCCGCCCGATAGCCCGCCCGCCC
>Ga0181573_10005593_pt1 | contig 10396 bp, 8 predicted proteins | sample 101ome_25_FD_148643 | JGI IMG/M metagenome (GOLD analysis project Ga0181573, IMG submission 148643) | Coastal salt marsh microbial communities from the Groves Creek Marsh, Skidaway Island, Georgia - 101409BT metaG (spades assembly) | ecosystem: Environmental > Aquatic > Marine > Intertidal zone...
GCCCTTCCATAGCGTCATGGGGCGGCCGGTCTGTTCGATCACCCACGCGCCGAGGTTCTCGTCGGGGACGAAGAGCAGGTCCTTGTCCTGGGGGCAGGCCTCGACGATCTGCTTGGCGTTGCCGCTGGTGCAGATGACATCGCTCAACGCCTTCACCTCGGCGCTGCAGTTGATGTAGGCGATGGTGTAGAAGTTGGGATTCGTGTCCTGGAACTCCTTCAGTTTGGGACCGGGGCAGCTTTCCTCGAGGGAGCAACCGGCGTCCTTGTCCGGCAGCAGCACGGTCTTGTCAGGATTCAGGATCTTGGCGGTCTCGGCCATGAAGTGCACGCCGCAGAAGACGATGACCTCGGCGTCGGTGGCGGCGGCCTGTTGGGCAAGTCCCAGGGAGTCGCCGATGTAGTCGCCCACTTCCTGGATCTCGGGGATCTGGTAGTTGTGGACGAGGATGACGGCGTTGAGCTCCTTCTTCAGCCGCTGGATCTCGCGGGCCAGCGGGTCGAACTTCTCCGGCGGCATGGGCTTGCGCACGCCGGGTCCTTCCGACGCGTCGCCTCGGGGCTGCACTTCATTGAGGTCAAGCATCAGCCGAAACTATCCCGCGCCCGCGGGGGCGTCAATCGGCGGGCGAAAAAAGAACGTCGGAGAAGCGCCGGCTCTAACGCAGTTGCGCCTCCGTCGCGCGCTTGACCGCCGGCAGGTCCACCGCGCTGCGGTCGGCGGGAAATGCGAACGGCGCCAAATGCCATTCCTCGGTGAAGGAGGCCGAGGCGCCGGGCTCGATTCGCTCGCGGGGGCCGATCGGCTCCAGTTCGCACTTCTCGTCCTTGTAATACCAGATGGAGATCGTCAGGCCGGCGACCTCGTTGTAGGCGCGGTCCGGATGGACGGCGAACCGCTTCACGAACATCAGGTCGTTCTTCATCAGGTAGGCGAACCACCCCGTATTGGAATCCATGCCCAGCTTCGGCAGGCGCGGTGTATCGAGAATTTCCAAGAAGCCATCGCGCGTCCGGATGTTCGGATCCTCGGGACGGATGTTGATGAGATTCCCGGACTCATACATGACGTACTTGTTGGGAAAGCGGCTCGGCTCCGAAACCGGAATCACACAGATGCCGTGGCCCTCGGCGAACGTCCGGCTCCAGTGACACCACTCCTTCGCCTCATCCGACACGTTCACGATGGTCTGCCGACAGGTCAGCTTTGATGACTTCGCGTCGAGTTCGAAGTCGCGGATCAATCGGACGCCGGGTCCTTCGTCTATTTGGCTGGTCAAACGAGCGGAACGCGGGCCCGTGATATTCGCCATCCATGAGCCGAGCCAGAGCTTGTTGCGGCGGGGAATGATTTTTTCCGGCCCGATATCGAAACGCCCGCCGCACAGGCTCACGCGTTTGCCGCCGGGCTGGTGGACCCAACCGGCTTGGTCCGGATCGAGCCAGATGGCGTTCGTGCCTTTGAAGGCATACTCGAGCACGCGCCCGCCAGCATGATGACCCAAGGTCACCGTCACGTCTTCATTCTCCAACCGGACGCAATTCTCATAGCCGAAATACGCGACGCGTTTGGCGCCTTCAAATTCGGCGGCTTGGGACTGCGCGACGAACATCATGGCGACCGCGACGGCTGTCGCATGATGGCTTCGTTTATCGGCTGATACAGCCGACGCTACATCTGTGAAGCTGTTGCGATTGCTGTTCATGCGCGCGCGATTCATTCCTCCTCCACGATCTCGCAGTTGTCGTCCCAGAACCAGAGGGTGCGGAACTCGTGCCAGTCGTTCGCCGCCTTGGTGAGGGCTCCAAAACGTTGTTCATGCTCCGGCGTTCCCGCCGTGGCCTCGTGCTTCTCCATCAGCAGGAGGTAGCGCGTGATCATGGCCCATTGTTCGTTGGTCTCGCCGTGTTCGCGAAGCATGGCCTTGAGTTCCTCGGCGCGACGCTTGGCTTCCCCGACCTTTTCCAGGGCGGTGTCCAAGGGCACGTGGCCGGTCTTCACACTGACGAGCAACTGGCATTGGAACTTGCGGCAGACCGTCGGCCGGATCTGGTAGATGGTGCAGCAGGCGCCATCGAGCTTGGGACAGGGCAGCAGGTATTCGGGCTGGCCATTCTCGTTCTCATAGACCGCCATGCCGGCGTCGACGAGGCCCTGCACATCGTCGCCCTCGCGCATCACCGCGTGACCGAAGATGGCGCCGGCACAGCAGATGCCGCACTCGGTGCAGAGCGCGGAACCCTGCTCGTCATAGTCGGGCCCGCTGGTCGCGGCCTTGGGATTGCGTTTCTTCTTTCCGAACAAGGCGCGCATGATGCCGATTCAGGTGTAGAACGAAAGCCTCAATGCCTGGTTCAACGACATCACGGCGACCATCAACCCGCCGTGCTTTCGCCGAAACTCGAGGGTGTCCGCCTCCTTCTCGTGGCGATCCATGAAGCGTTGGTAGCGCCGGCTCAGGGAAACCGTCTCGTCGTTCTCGCCGCGTTCGGCCAGCAGCTCGCGCACGCGCCCGGCCAACTGCCGCGTCCGCGCAATGATACGCGCCGCCTCCTCCTCGGTGCGACGGCCTTTCAGGGTCTCCTGCAACAGGGAACACTCGAACTGCGCGCAGTAGGCGGGGCGCTCCGCGTAGATTTCGCAGGCGTCGCATTTCAACGCCGCGCAGGGTTGGTCGAAGCGGAAGGCGTCGTCCGCACGTTGGAGAGGAATGCCCTTGGACAACAGGCGATCGGGCCGGTCGTCCGGCGTCACCCACACATCGCCGAACATCACGCCGTTGCAGCACAGGCCGCATTGCAGGCAGAGGCGTTGGGCGAGGTCGGTGGATTCCATTGGATCACGACCACGCGATACAAAACTGAACAAAGAATCCCCCACGGATGGCAAAGCCGACCCACGGATAAAGAAGTTCCATCCGTGGGTCGGCTTTGCCATCCGTGGGGCAATCTCTTATCGATGCGAGGCCTGTCAAAGAGCCCGGGAATGCCATTCCAATCCTCATTGCCGCGTCAATCCTTGGCCCGATACCGCGCCATGAAACCCGGATCCGACCCGGCAAGGTCGGCTTCCCGTTGCGTGGCCAGCAGACCGCCGTAGACCCGGAGGTCGCGGGCGAACATCTCCAGGCGATCCCGGAATTCGTCGCTGACGATCTCGCCGTCCCTGATGTCCGCCTTGTCCTGCAGCGCCATGCCGTAGGGCATCGACCATGCGTAGCATTGCCGCGCGACCGTGCGCAGTTGATCCGTCACGGTGAGCCCCTTTTCGTACGAGGCGACGATCGAGCCGAACAACTTGCCGGCGAACTCCTTCCAGAAGTGATCGAGGAAATTCTTGGCCGCCCCGCTCATGGAGCCGTGGTAGTCCGGCGTCCCGATGACAATGACCTGCGCCTTCTCCACGCGTTCCTTCAACGCCGGATAATAGTCGGCGCTGTAGGTCGCGGTCGGATCGACCATGTCCAGCGGCTCCCCGTTCAGGTCGAGAATGTCGACCGTGCAGCCGGCGCCGCGCAACAGTCCGGCCAGATGATCCAAGGCCGCGCGGGTGAGGGATTTCTCCTGGTTGCTCCCGGAAACGGCGAGCACGTGAATGGGTGTGTCTGACATCGGCGGGAAGCTAGAACCCATCCTGCAAATAGCCAAGCCCCGGGGCCTGGATATTTGTGGGATGGGTTCCGCCGGAAGCCGCGAACGCGGCGGGACCTTCAATCCACGAACAGGAATTCATTCGAACACAACAGCGTCTGCGCGAGTTGTTCCCGGGGGCTCAGTTGCCGCGCGGGCCGTCTTTGAAAATCCTTGGCGGAATTCCAGTTTGTCGCGGTTGAGGCGTTGTCCGTTTCCTGTGTTTCCACGGTCCACAGGTATTGGTCGCTGTTCAGGACCTGGTTGATATCAACGACGAAATCGACGGTCTCGCCCTGGGCGACCGTCAGCTCCGGAACGTCCAGGTCCAGCGTCTGCTGATGGACGTTGACCTGTTTCAGGATCCCGGCTCGCGAACTGACGATGAAGGCGCGGATGCCGTCGCCTTGGGGCGGTTCGTGGATCAGGCGCGACCGGATGGCGATCGTCATCGCGCGCGGCGCGGTCCAGCGACGGATGCTGGCGACCTCCCGCGTGTTGCCCGGATGGCCGCCCGTGGCGTGGAGCTGCACCCAGCCGAGTCGGGCGTCGGGCCACTTGGCGCCGCCCTGCCAGGCGTCCCCGGTGAAGTGGGGGATCAATCTGAAGTTCGCGACGCGGCCCTTGGCTTCGTCGACCTTCCCATGGCCGTAGCTCCAGTCCTTGGCGGTGGCGGGCGGCGCCGCCGATTCCGGCGCGGCGACGGCGTCGATGAAGGCAACCGCTTCGGCAAGTTCGGCATCCGTTGGGTCGCGTTGCAGCGCGTTGCGGAAGAGTGCGCGGACGCCGTCCGCGCCGGAGGCGGCGTCCTCGGCGAGCGAGGCGAGTCGGGCGGCCCGTTCATGAACCAGCGGGTGGTTCAGGAAGAACAGGGCCTGCTGCGGCACGGTCGTTTCCGCGCGCTTGGGAATGTGCAGGTCGGGATTGGCGAAATCGAAGACCCGCAACGTCCCCGGAACGAACTGCCGGTCCACCAGGCCGTAGATGGCGCGTCGCTTGGCGAAGGGCGGCTTGAACATGTCCGTCGGCCGGCCGCCGGTTTCCAGGTCCAGGTCGCCGCCGACCGCAAACATCGAATCGCGGAACTCCTCAAAGGTCAGCCGGCGCGCGTTCATCCGCCAGAGCAGGCGGTTGTCCGGGTCCTTCTCCTGGGCGGTCCGCCGCGCGGCGACGTCCCCCGGCCCGGCCGACGACTGCCGGAACGTCGCGGAAAGCAGGATCGCGCGATGCAGCTTCTTCAGGCTCCAGCCATCGCGCACGAAACGCGCCGCCAGCCAGTCGAGCAGCCCCGGATGGGAGGGCGGATCGGCGCGCAGTCCGAAGTCGCTGGGCGTTGTGACAAGGCCCTGACCGAACAGGCGCGTCCAGACGCGGTTGACGATCACGCGGGCGGTCAGGGGATTGGCGGGATCGACGATGGCCCTCGCCAGCTCCAGGCGGCCGCTGCCCTGCCTGAAGGGTTCCGCGTTCTCTCCCGCCAGGGCGGAAAGGAACCTCCGCGGGGCCGCGGGGCCGCGGGTCAACGGATTCCCGCGAACGAAGACGCGCGCGTCCGCGGGATCGGGCCGGTCCCTCAATGAAAGGGCGAACGGGGCGGCGGTCCCGGAGCGCACGATCCAGCGGTCCACCTCGCCCTGCAGCTTCCAGAGTTCGGTTGTCTCGCCGCTGGCGAAGTAGGTCTCGCTGTGGACGATCGGCAGGTCCGGAACCTCGCAGGGCGCCTTGGGGCCATGCAGGATCCGCCGCAACTCCTCCGCGGCCGGGTTGTCGAGTCGGGTCGGCGTCGCGGCCCCGGCCTTGGCCGCCTTCTCCACCGCGGCGCTCCATTGGGCGTCGATGTCGGCGAAGACCGCGGCGTAACGATCGATTACCTCCTGAAACGAGGCCGGAGCTTTCTCGAAGGCGGCGAGAACGATGGGATTGGCCGCGACATCCGATCGCTCGTTGAAAGACATGGCGACGCGTTCGGCGCGACCGGCGAAATCGTCGTCGCGTAGGGACAGATATTCGCGCCAGGGCAGGAACACGGGATCGTTGCGCCTGCCGGCCTCCTCCAGATGCCGCGCCCAGCGATGCACGAACGACGGCAGCAGGTCCGACTTCTCGAAGATCTGGTCGAACCCGTCCGCCGGATACTTCTCCAGCTCGGTCTGCGCCTTGAGATAGTCGCCGATGCGGGCTCGCACGCGCGCGGAGGAGGCGGCGCGATGTTTCGCCATGGTCTGCCGCAGTTTGTCGCGGCGCTGCTTCAGTCCCGCGCGGAAAGCCTCGTCGCCGATCTCCTCCCCGCCCAGCGCCGTCAACTGCTCGGCGCTGCTGTCGAAGATGCCGTAGAGCGAATAGTAGTCCGCCGTCGGCACGGGATCGTACTTGTGATCGTGACAACGGGCGCAACTGACGGTGAGCCCCATCGCGCCCCGGGTGACGACGTCGATGCGGTCGTCGATGATGTCGTGTTTCACGCCGAGGAAGCGTCGGCCCAGGGTGAGAAAGCCCATGGCGGCCAGATCGTTGTCGCGACGATCCTGCACGCCGTCCGCCGCCAGTTGGAGAAGCAGGAAGCGGTCGTAGGGCATGTCCTCGTTGAGGGCGCGGATGACCCAGTCGCGGTAGGCCCAGGCATGGGGCCAGAAGCGCTCCTCCCGCGCGTAGACGTAGCCCTTGGTGTCGGAATAGCGCGCCACATCGAGCCAGCGCCGACCGAACTGCTCGCCGTAGCGCGGCGAATCCAGCAGTCGGTCGATCAGGCGGTCGTAGGCGCGGGGCGAATCGTCGGCGACGAAGGCCGCGACCTCTTCGAAGGTCGGCGGCAGTCCGGTCAGCGCGACCTGGGCGCGGCGGATCAGGGTCCGCCGATCGGCCTGCGGCGAGGGGGACAGCGCGTTGTGTTCGAGTCGACTGAGAACGAAGGCGTCAATCGGGGAGCGGACCCAAGCGGCGTCGGCGACTTCGGGCGTTGGCGGAGGCGCGACGGCCCGGAAGGCCCAGTGGGTTTCGGCGACCTTCGCGGACCCGGCGCTGGAATCAGGGGCCGCCGAAGTTGCGCGGGGCCAGAACGCGAGTCCTGTCGCCAGCGCCCCGGCGGTCAGCAGCCGGACCGAAAGGAAGCTTGTTCTTGCACCTGGGGACGCCATGGGAACTGACGGACTCTAGAGCCCCTTGTCCGAATACCCAAGCGCCGGATTGAACCGCCCGCCGGCGTGACAATGCGGGAAAAATGTCCTGACAGGCGCGAAGTCTGCGTTAAGTTGGGAAGACGTGTTTGGCAGGAAGACAGATTGGAGCCGTGCGGGGCGGGGACGGATTGCGTTCACCCTGATAGAGCTCCTGGTGGTGATCGGGATCATCGGGATCCTGGCGAGCCTGCTGTTGCCCGTGCTGGCCAAGGCCACCGGCAAAGCCAAGCGCGTCTACTGCTTGAACAACATGCGTCAGATCGGCATTGCGATGCGGGTCTGGAAGGACGACCGGGGCGGCGACTTCAGCGGCATCAAGGGCAATTCCACCAATCTGATCTGGAACGGCAGGACCTATGTCGGCTACGGGAAGCTGCTGCCGAACCACCTCGACAACGCCACGAGCGTCTTTTCCTGCCCGTCCGCGCGCTTCTTCAACCTGGTGGTGACCAACGGCGTGGACAACGCCGGCAAGACCAACCGCGTCGCCTTCAGCAGCTACTACTTCCGCGGTTCGAAGCAGGGCGGCGGCCGGGGCAAGGTCTTGTTCTCGGACTTCGATCTCAAGCAGTTCATGACCTATGGCGAATGGGTCAACCGCAGCCACGAAACCGGAAAGAACGTCATGCACAAGGACGGCAGCGGCCACTTTGTCCTGAACGACATGGACAGCCGCGCCATGCGTCACGGAGGCGACAGTCGCCCCGGAAAAAAGGACGGGACCTGGACGCGGCTGGACAATCCGCAGCTCAAGGGCGGACTGCCCGGCGGCAAAAAGAAGAAGTAGCGCCGGATCCGAGCGGCGCCCTTCCGTCCGCGCGGCCTTTCCGGAGCCGCCCGGCGTCCCCTCCGTTTTCTCCGTCATTCGCGCAAAATGGACTTCAGTCTTGAACACGTCCCCTCTGAAAGGCATCCAATCAGGCGCAACATGAAGAAATTCTTTCAATCGATCATGACGGCGACCACGGCCGCGGTCGTTGTCGCGGGCGCGGCGCGGGCCGACGCCGCCGGGGCTGTCGCCACCTACAAGAGCTGGCCGATGCACCGGGGCGGACCGGAACTGCTGGGCGTGGCGCCCGGCCGCCTGCCCGCCTCTCTCAAGCAGTTGTGGAAGTTCAAGACCGACGACGTGATCACCTCCTCCGCGGCGATCGTCGACGGCAAGGTCTACGTCGGCTCCCACAACGGCAAGGTCTACGCGCTGAACTTCACCAACGGCGGCCGCCTGTGGGAGCATGAAACCGACGGCCCCATCGAATCGTCGCCCCTGGTTCTCGGCGACAAGGTCTACATCGGCTCTTCCGACGGGTTTCTCTACGCCCTCGAGGCGGCGACCGGAAAACTCGCCTGGAAGTTCGAAACCGAGGACAAGATCCTCGGCGCGCCGAACTGGATGAAATCCCCCGACCGCAAGGGGACCTGGATCGTCTTCGGCAGTTACGACTTCCGGCTCTACGCGGTCGATTCGGAGACCGGCAAGCAGGTGTGGAACTATGAGAGTGAAAACTACATCAACGGTTCGGCCGCGGTCTCGGACGGCAAGACCGTCTTCGGCGGCTGCGACGCCCTGCTGCACGTCATCGCCCTCAAGGACGGCAGCCAGCTGAAGGAGATCGACGCCGAGGCCTACATCGCCGGCTCGGCCGCTGTGACCGACGGCAGGGTTTATGTCGGCCACTACGAGAATGAATTCCTCTGCTTCGACATCGAGAAGGGCGAAATCGTCTGGCGTTACGATGAAAGCCGGTTCCCCTACTACGCCTCGCCCGCGGTGACTGACCAGCGGATCTTTGTCGGCGGGCGCGACAAGCGGGTCCATTGCCTGGATCGCAAGACCGGGAAGTTGATCTGGAAGTTCTCCACCCGCGGCAAGGTCGACAGCTCGCCGGTGGTGATCGACGACAAGGTGGTCTTCGGCTCGGAGGACGGCCGCGTCTACATCGTTTCCGAGAAAGACGGAAAGGAACTTTGGAACTATGAGATCGGCGAACCCATCACGGCCTCGCCCGCCGTCGCCGACAAGACCGTCGTGATCGGTTCCGAAGACGGGACGGTTTATGCCTTCGGCCCGAAGTAGCCCGACCCCGAGATGCGAACGTCGGATTTTGACGTTTAACGTTCGAATTCATTCCGCCCCTTGGGCCCAAGCAGATCCACACGCGTCCGATCAAAGATGAACATCGTCCAGCTCACGCCCGGCGCCGGCAAGATGTATTGCGGCAATTGCTTTCGCGACAATGCGTTGGTCAAGGAACTGCGCCGCCTGGGGCACGAAACGTTGATGATGCCGCTCTACCTTCCGCTTACGCTGGAGGACGAGGACGCCACCGAGGACACGCCCATCTTCTACAACGGCATCAAGGTCTACCTCGAGCAGAAGTCGGCCGCCTTCCGCAACGCTCCCAAATTCGTGCACGAACTGCTCGGAGCCCGGCGTTTCCTCGACTGGGCCTCCGGCAAGGCCGCCAAGACCCGCGCGGACGAGGTCGGCGATCTCGCGATCTCGATGCTGCTTGGCGAGGACGGCCGCCAGGCGCGGGAACTCGACCAGTTGATCGCCTTCCTGAAGGACCAGGGACAGGCCGATGTGGTCTGTCTCTCCAACGCCATGCTGCTGGGTCTCGCCCGCCGCATCCGGACCGAACTCAATGTCCCTGTCGTCTGCATGCTGCAGGGCGAGCACGCCTACATCGAGTCCATGAACCCGGAATCGAGGGAGGCGGTCTGGAACGTGATGGCCGAACGCGCGAAGGACGCGGACCTGTTCATCGCTCCGAGCCGCTACTTCGGCGACCTGATGAACGCGAAACTCGAGGTCCCCGATGCGAAACTGAAGGTGATCCACAACGGCATCGATCTGGCAGGCTACGAGCCCGCCGTTTCCCGCCCGCCGACCCCCGTGCTGGGCTACTTCGCCCGCATGTGCCGGGACAAGGGGCTGGATGTCGTCGTCGACGCCTTCCTGAAATTGAAGACCCGCAACCAGGTCGAGGGACTGAAGCTCTGGATCGGCGGCGGTTGCGGCCCGGGCGATGAGCCTTTCGTCGCCGAGATGCGCGACCGCATCAACGCGAAGGGTTGGATTTCGGACGTGGAGTATTACCCCAATCTCAGCAAGGAGGACAAACAGGAGTTCTATCGGCGGATCTCCGCGCTTTCGGTGCCCTCCAGCGAGGGCGAGGCCTTCGGGCTCTACGTCGCCGAGGCGATGGCTTCCGCAGTTCCCGTCGTCCAGCCGCGCCACAGCGCCTTCCCCGAGCTGATCGAACTCACCGGCGGCGGCGTGATTGCCGAAGGAACGGACGCCGACGCCCTCGCCGCGGCCCTGGAGCCCGTGCTGATGGACAGGAAGCGCCTGGCCGATCTCGGAAAGAAGGCGCGGCAGGGCGCCGAGGAACATTTCACTCTGAACGCAATGGCTGCGAAAACCCTCGAGGCGCTGGCGGAGCTGGAGCGGCCGCGGGCCGCGGAAGCCGGGTGACCGGAAGTCCCCGGAGATGACATGAAGAGTGACAGGGGCAGCGCCGAAGCACTACCCCTGTCTGATGATTAATCCTAACGATACCTTCAATACCATCTCCGCCCTGCAAT
>Ga0181573_10005594_pt1 | contig 10395 bp, 2 predicted proteins | sample 101ome_25_FD_148643 | JGI IMG/M metagenome (GOLD analysis project Ga0181573, IMG submission 148643) | Coastal salt marsh microbial communities from the Groves Creek Marsh, Skidaway Island, Georgia - 101409BT metaG (spades assembly) | ecosystem: Environmental > Aquatic > Marine > Intertidal zone...
AGGCACACGATGGCCAGGACAGATGAGACGCCTGAGAGGACCAGAGAGCGCCGTAGGGTGGACGCAGCAAGGCACACGATGGCCAGGACAGATGAGACGCCTGAGAGGACCAGAGAGCGCCAGGAACGTAACGCAAGAAGCATGCAGAGCGCCAGACTGGATGAGACGCCTGAGAGGACCAGAGAGCGTCGTAGGGTGGACGCAGCAAGGCTTACGATTGCCAGGACAGAGGAGACGCCTGAGAGGACCAGAGAGCGCCAGGAACGTAACGCAAGAAGCATACACCTGGCGAGGGCGCGGGACGAGGGCGAGGCAAAGGAGGCAAGAGAGGCCCTGGATCAGTATTACAAGTCCGCCACATTGTACAGCGGGAGTGGAGGCGAGTCAGAAGATGACGTGGTGAGGATGATTGAGTCGCACACGCCGACTGAGGAGGACATGGTGCGCGCGTACAAGATATACTTGGAGCTATTGGGACCGACGGCCACGCGCGCCGGATGTGCTGTTTGCGGCGTAGTTGGCCCTGCGAGCGAATTCAGGACGAACGCTTGGTCGACAACGTTATTCAAGACACTGTTGGTTGACAAGGACACCATGCCACTGAATCCGATTCGTGACAGCAGGTACGAACGGATGAGGACACGGCTCCACATTCCAGGAGGCCAGGTCTATGCAATGGAAGAGAGGTTCGTCACGTGGGGAGATGGGGGAGAAGGCACCATGCCATCGGTGTCGGTGTGCAAGGCGTGCGAGCCGCCCTTGCAGCAGGGCAAGAGACCGGTGTACTGCATCGCCTCTGGGTGGGACTACGGGAACTGGGAGGCCTTCCAGCTGGTGCCGCCCACGCCGGGCGAGCAGCTTGCCATGTCCCTCGTTGTGCAGGGTATGAAGGTGGTACATTTTTCACAGTCGGGACGGTCGACGAGCGAGTTGCGAGGACACGTGATCTCGTTTCCGAGCGACGCAAATGTACGTGTTGTTGACGCGCTCGCGGAGGTGCCCATTGACCTCTGCGACTCTGTCGTCCTTTGCTTTGTGGGTGATAGGGCATCGCTCGAGGTGCACCGGGAGGGAATCCGCGAGGCCATGCGCAAGTGTCTGCGTATTAGACAGGTGGAACTTGTCAAGTGGCTTGGTGTTCTCGTGCACACGCATCCACTGTATGACAATGTGAATCCGGAGGACGTGGAACGCATCGTCGAAAGGCTCGTCGTCGCTTTTCACGACCAGGTGGACGGACTCATTGAGGACATGATTCTGGAGCACGACGAGATCGCCGTGGATGTTGCACGCGTCTCTGGCGACGACACTACGGCTCATGCCATGGAAGATTGCATGCCATGGAGGATTCCCGGCCAGTCGGACACGGGCGAAGAAAGCGGCGCGGGCGCGTGGACCAGCTGGCCGTGGCCGGCGGTCGAGGTCGTGGAAAACCCGGTCTCGGCGAGTGTCTCCACAGGGAGGGACACGGTTATGGCACTCCTGGGCGCCATCAGGAGGGCGCGACCGAGAGGATCGCACGGCGCGAATTCATCGCGCGGAGCCGGCGCGCGGGAGGTGAGACGGACCACGCCTGCGGCGGCAGAGGTGCGGACGACGGTCGGCAGCGAGCCAATCTCCATGTACGGGACGAATCATATTATTCTTGCCGGTTCGTTTCCCTGGCTGTTTCCTCTCGGGCTGCCGAATGTTGGTGCTGCAAAGAATCCCCTTCCGACATCAATTACAAGGCCCATGCTGGACCACTATCGACGCGCTCACGGGTCATGCGCTGAGTTGATCTTTACGCTCTTCAATCAGCTTCAACGAAACGCTGCGGCGAGGGCTACTGGAGCACGCTTCTCGTCGAGGACAAAAGATTGGGACGAGGTCGTGCGCCTTGTGTCCGACAGGCAATTTGAGGAGAAGCTCGCCCTCATTGAGCGTGACAATACGGCCCCGACCGGGGAGTTGGCCAAAGCCATAGAGGCCGCGATGAGAGTCCTGCGTGTATTCTCCGAGAAGATACCTTTTCACCCAGGAGAGCGGCAGGCGGTTGCGTCAAAGCTCATGGCCATGCGCATGAGGTATGGACCGTTTTCTGTGTTTCATACGGTCGCCCCAGCCGAGATGCACGCCCCCCTCATCGACCGGCTGGTCGACCCGAACGACGTGAGGGGAGCGCACCCGTCCACGGGACCAACGCGCCACGCACACATCTCTCCTCGCGAACGAAGTTTGCATGCAGCGGCGGACCCCGGGGCCTCGTCAATGTTTTTCGAAACCCTCATGCATGCCACGAGGCTGGCGATTGCTCTCCCCTCCACGTTTCGCATGACGAGGACGGATGCGGCAGCGACGGCAGCCAGGGGCGTGTTTGGCAACGCAATTGCCGCCCTAGACGTGACCGAACAGCAGGGGAGGTTGACGGAGCACAGCCATGGGCTTATAGTCGCTGGGCCGTCTCTCGAGATACTGCAACGCCACATAGACAGTCCTCGTGTTCAAATCGCTTATGCCAAGTACCTGTCCTCAGTTGTGGTGGGCGGGCTGCCCCGCGACCTCCATGACGCACTCGAGGACTCGCGCCCGGAAATACCGGACTACCTTCATGCGGAAGGAATGACGTACGATCAGATCAAGGAGAACGCCTTCAAGGTTATGGCCGTGACGAACCGGCACAAGCACTCGGCCACGTGTAGAAAGACAAAGAGGGGGGTGGATGGTTGTCGCCTGAACATGGGCCATGTTATCTCGAAAGAGTGCGGAATGTTTGAGATTGGGGAGGACCTGGGCGCAGCGAGTCGTGGTCCTTGCGATGCCGTAGAAGATCGGTTCAGTATTGCGAGGCGCAGGTACGGGGAGTGCAGGTCCCCTGCAAAGGAAGCTGCGCGAGAGGCGGGGACGCTTCTCGAGGAGAATTTCGAGGGCTGTCGTCCGAACGCGCATCCCGAGATCTTCATGACGAGGAATGTGAGGGCAGACGGCAGCGTGCTGGAGCAAGTCAGGACGTTTTGTCCGCGCTCGGTGGCGAGGAACATCGTTCTCCAAAGAAGGGATCCCCGCGATGCGCGCGTGGTCTCGGCGTCTCCGGTGGTGAGTGCGGGCTCGAGGAGCAACACGAATGCGGAAATGTTGAGTTCCGACGCAGGCAGCGCGCAGTACCTTGGCAGTGTGGATCGCTACATGGTGAAGGATGCCATGCCGCTGGCCGCGGCTGCTCCTCTCATGCACGCTGCGCTGCGACACATCCGGAATCATCCCTCTGCCGCGGATGACACGGGGACAAGTGCACGAAGTGCCAGGCACTTTGCGCAGCGGGTCCTCAACAGGATATCGGGGAGCATGGAGATTGGCGCCCAGATGGCCGCATCCGCGGTCCGGGGTCAGCGTGGATATCGCTCGACAGAATCGTTCACGTACGCCTATCCGTGGCATGCCGTGTCTCAAATTGACCGCATCAGGACCGAGGCTGGAGCGACGGATGAGGTCCTGCGCGACCAATTTCGAGAGGCATTTGGAGACGAGGCCGTCAACATGTCCGGGTTTGACTCGAACAGCGAAGCTTCTGATTCTGATGGAACGCCTACCACCAGCGACGGATCGGACGAGGAAGACGGCGAGCAGATGGACCCTGCGGCAGGACTGCGCGTGTTGGATCCGTTGTTCGCCCTAACAGGTGAGTCACGTGACCAACAGCAAAATCCAATTGTAGAGGATGAAGCCCCGATCTATGTGTCGCAGGTGTCGAACGAGGGACGCACCACGACGGTATCGGAAACGGCGACCCTAAACTACCTCCACAGGGGCCCTGCCTTGGCGTCCATGAATTTCTTGGAGTACCACGCCCTTGTGGAGGTTCGGGAGCGACCATCAGAGTCATCGGGAGAGGGTGACGGACCAAGAAGAGGGCGGCGCCCCAACGCGCACTTTGAGTTCGACGCCGCGCATCCATTGGCCGCGCGAAGGGTGCAGTGTCTGGTTTCTAAAACGCGTACCCCCATTTTAGCGGGACGGCCGGCTCCCCGCGTCAACGCAAACAAGAAGGCAGCGATTGCATACTACACAACCCTCCTCGTGCCGTGGAAGTCATGTGGACCTCCAGTTCCGAGCGGAGAGCGAGCGTTCCGAGCGTGGACACAGGCGTGGGCACGCTTTCCGTATAGTTCGCCGGAGCATCAACGCATCCTGCAATTGATCCGTGTAGCGTCGGACACGATGCCGAAGAGTGTGCGAGACCTTCAGAGCAGGTGCAGAGAGAGGGGAAGGACGATGTGGGCTTTCTCCGGGGCGGATGGCATTCCAGATGTTGAAATCCTCCGTGGCATGCAACGCGAGGTGGAGGGAGCCGATCCGGTGGAAGATGAGGACAGGATTCAGCGAGCCATTCGCGTGCATCGGGATATCATGGAGGCGTCCACGTCTGCGGACCCCGCAGAACCGGATTGGCTCAACGTGAGGCAGTCTGTCATCAGATTGTGCCTGGGCAACATTGCACCAGAGATTCGCGGGGAGGGAAGTCGCCCGCACCACTTGCTGAACCAGAATTCTGCAAAGGAGGTGACAGACGCTTTTGTTCTGCAGCGCGACGCCTGGGAGTCGGATATGGAGCGGGCCTACGACGATATGTACACGCCTAGGGATGGGGGTTCCCCATCTAGGCTGTGGACGCCTGGCGTGCAGGGATCGCGGGAGCAGTACGGTACACAGCAACTCCAGGCGAAGTATGCCCACCTCAACGAGGCACAAGTCCGCGTGGTGTCGCAGGCTTTGCTCTTCGCATGGGATCTGTCTCAGCACGAGGCTAATCCAAGCGCCTTCCACACGCCTGAACCTCTGAGTCTCATGATCTATGGGCCAGGCGGCACGGGCAAATCGACCGCCATTGATTGCATTGTGAAGGAGCTCGGCATGTCCAAAGTGTTTCTCGTGGCGCCTACAGGCACAGCGGCAAACAATATCGGGGGGCGAACCATCCACTCGTCCGCCTCCATACCCATTGGCGTCAAATCCGACGGGTCTTGCGACCCCATCCACAGGGATAATCAGGTGAAGCTGCGTGCTCGGCTCGAGCCGGCCATGCTCATGATAGTGGACGAATTGTCCATGGTTGACGCCGGCCTCTTCAAGGCACTTCAGACGAGGTTGCGGGACGTACGACTAAATTCCGGACGGACAGCGTGGGACAGGTTGGGGAAGATCCTCATCGTCGACTGGTTCCAGTTGGACCCTGTTTCGGGCCAAAGTCTGCTTAGGTGCATGATGCAGGCAACTGTATGGGACACGTTCCGGGCGATCCAGGACGAGGCCACGCCACCTCCTGCCATGTTTACTCCTAGCCGTGGGGGGAAGGGCCTCCGAGCTCCGAAGGCGACAATCCTGGAGGTGGGCAGGGAGTTGATGGGTTTTACGAGGGTAGCGTTCACGCAACTCATGCGGAGCGGGAACGATGCCAACATGAAATTCATTCAGGACACAATGCGCGATCTCAGCCAGCCTGGTCCTGTGACCCGGGAACTCATCGACCTCCTCAAGGAGAGGGTGCTCCCGGCAAATGAAACGTCGCGAGAAACGGGGTGGAAATCGTGCACCATGGTGTTCACAAACGAAACCCGTCACAAATTCAACGAGGTATTTGTGAGGGATTGGGCCATGCGCAATGGGGCACGCCTCTTTCGGTGGAACAACAAGCTGGCCAATGTGCACTCAGAGGATGATGGGTCACTGTACAGATTGCTTCCTGAAACGCTCACAAGACTTGCCGCCATAGGCATGCCCGTGGTTCTCAACCAGAACGTGAAGGGATCCGTGCACATTGGCGTCGTCAATGGGGCCCAGGCCACTCTGCGGGACTTTGTCTTCACAAGTGATAGAGACCGTGCGGCCTTCCGCGACGCGCAAGACTCAGGTCCAGACAACGACACTGGTGAGATTCACATCCCTCGTCCGGACTGCGTCATTGTGGGCATACGACGATGCGACCTGGTCGGTGCCAAGTTGCTCAATAGGGAATTGGACGAGTCCGAACTCCTCGTGCCGATCGGACTGCGGTCGAGGTCGACAAAATACATGGGGTTCACGATTACATATGGCGAACTCGCGTTTGACAGTGCATTCGTCATGACGGACTATCGCCTTCAGTCCAAAACTCTCGCACACCTCACGCTTGAACTCACGAGGGAACCGCGCAAGCCAGGCAAAGGCATCACATCACAGGCCCTGTACGTGGGCCTCACGCGTGTGAGGTCGTTCGAGGGCCTGCATGTGCTCCCCAACAACTACGGAGCACCCCTTGACATGGACCACCTTCTTGAGCTGAAACACGACAAGTACCTCGTCGCATGGGACAAGTCGTATTCAGCAAACGGAGTGTTCGATCCGAACCTTGCATATAGAACTTGCGAGGAGGTATGGGGGCGCAGCGCGTGAGGTGCGACGCCCAGAACATACGGCAAACACTCCGCAAAAAAACGGTACATAGAACTCCACGCACATCATAGAGTAAGTACAACAGACAGTGATGCCTGTATATCTGGGCATGTGGTGAACATGTCCCACGTCGCGCCTTGCTGTGGCCTCCGTTCGGCCGCTCCCGGCTCGCGCTCGGGCAGGACGCAGCGTCAGGGTCGCGGTCAAGTTTTCAAACCGATAAATCGACACGGACGCGCGATTCTCAACGTTTCCACAACGTTTGAAGCCCATGCATGCACCCTAAAATGCCATATATTGGTCATGGGGTTCACGTGTCCCACATTGCGAGTTGCTGCGGCCCCGGTTCGACCAGTTCCGACTCGCGCTTCGGCAGGAAGCAGCGTCAGGGTCACGCTCAAGTTTTCACGCCCATAAATCGACACGCACGCGCGATTCTCAACGTTTCCACAACGTTTGAAGCCCATGCATGCACCCTAAAATGCCCCTCACGTCGCAACGTGCTGACGGAGGGCTTACGGGAAAACGGACGGCCGTGGGACGAAGCGGTCCATTGCGTAAATGGACCATAAGCCCTTTTTGAAATTTAGAGGGCTCATGGGTTAATCGTCCAATGCGAAGGGCTGAATGGCAAAAAGTGCGGTGGACAGACAGACAGACAGACAGACAGACAGATACACAGATACACATTGCTGAATGATAGGGTCGGATTTTGTAATACTAAAGCCCTTTTCGGAGATAAACTGGGCAGAGTCCTTTGGGAGTAAACTCCCATCGGAGATAAATATTATATTATGTTTTAAACAAGCATTTGATAGCATATTTCAATTATAATATAATTTTTATTATCTGGACATTTGGAAAAATATTGAAATATATTAAAATAATGCGCCCAGGAGCGAAAAAATATTACTTTTGCCCATCTCTACAATTTGGCATGTGAGGAGACGAGGTGGCCGGACGGGTCGGTCGGAGACGGTCGGTCGGAGACGGTCGGTCGGAGACGGTAGGTCGGAGGGGTCGGTCAGAGGAGCGGGGCGGACGGGGGGCGTGCAGAGACAGGAAGGGATGGATTAATCATTGGAGTTCTGATAATTTCGGAGAGAGGAGGGACCCTGGCGGGGGGATGAAGTTGGACGTGGAGGTGCTGCGGTACCTGTCCAAGGATGAGTTCCGTGTGCTTACCGCGGTGGAACTGGGGATGCGCAACCATGAGCTGGTGCCCAAGGGTATGGTGGAGATCATCGCCGGGATCAAGCGTGGAGGGACGTTCAAGTCCCTGGGCGTGCTGTTGAAGCACAAGCTCGTGCACCACGAGAGCCTGCCGTACGACAGTGTGCGCCTCACCAATCTGGGGTACGACTACCTTGCCCTCAAGACACTCGTGAAGCGCGGGCACATGACGCGGCTGGGACGTCAGATTGGGGTGGGCAAGGAGGCGGACGTGTACGAGGCGTCTGACGACGAGGGGAATCTACTGGCCATCAAGTTCCACCGCTTGGGTCGCACCAGCTTTCGCGCCGTGCGGCGGCACAGGGACTACCTGAGAGATAATAGTCGGAAGCAGGGGTCGTGGCTGTACCTGTCCCGCCTCGCTGCCCTTAAGGAGTACGCGTTCATGCAGGCGCTTGGGGAGCGCGGATTCCGCGTGCCAAAAGCCGTGGACCAGAATCGGCATTGCGTGCTCATGGAGCTCGTCCAGGGTCCAGTCATGTACAAGGTGCCGACGCTGTCGGACCCGAGGGCGCTCCTGGAGAGGTGTCTGGACGTGCTGTGCGAGCTCGCCCGCTGCGGGCTCGTCCACTGCGACTACAACGAGTTCAATCTTATCGTCGACCGGAGCACGGCATGCGATGTCACTGTCATCGACTTTCCGCAGATGGTGGCCGTCACCCACCCCAATGCGGCCGCCCTCTTTGCCCGGGATGCCCGCTGCCTGACAGTGTTTTTCGAGAAGCAGTTCGGCTACGTGCACGACAAACCAGAGCCTCGCCTCGAGGACGTGCTCAGCGACGGACGAGGGGTTCTCGACAAAAATGGAGCCAGCATAGCTGACAGCCTCAAGGCTTCTGGATTCGATGCAACGGAAGGGCAGACGCTGGCAGAGCTTGATCTTGCAGACCTTTCGCGCCACCACAGGAAGGGTGTCCACGCTGTCAACGAACATGGCGACGATTCCGAGGAAGGTGATGAATACGAAAAGGACTTAGAAGGCGAGTCGGAGGGCGAGGACGAGGTGCCCTCCCTGGTCGACGGCGAGGATGGGATGGTGCGGGCCATGGTGAACGTGAGTCTGGACAGCCACGTTCTTTCATCCGACGACGAGGATGAGGGCGATATGCTTCGGCGAATGGATGACGCAGGGAGCGGGAAGGATGAGGACCGCGCAGATTGCAGATCTGTATCCGAGTCTTTATCTGGTTCCAGTTCGGGGGAGGACGTTGGATGGGTGAGAAGGACCCCAAGAAAAGAGCCATGTGAGGCAGGGGCCATCCCTCCAAGTCAGTCCAGAAAGGAAGCGCGAGCTGCTCGGGGTCGCAAAACGTCTGCTCAGATGACAGCGGAGGACGCTCGTCGACGCCTGCAGCGACAAGCGACAGACAAAGTCAAGAAACACCAGAAACGCAATGCCCAAAAGGGCACAGACAAAAAGAGCCGCGAACGCTTTGCTGCACGGTCAGAGGCCAAGGGTTACAAGGGCTCCGGCCAAGCCTCCACCGTGTGGTAGCGGGGTATTGCACTTTATTTTTCATTTGTACACTTGTATATATACAGATTGGCCCTCCCCTGCATCACTCCTTGGCAGACAGGGGCCGAGATGAGCGCTTTGTTTTGGGAACTGCAGCTGCCCTGCTGTTCGATTTCGACTTGCCGGGCACTCCTGGATCACCTCCTGTGGGCCCGGGCGTCGACAACATCTCTTGGCACCGGATGCGCACTTCCTCAGCCACAGTTTCAAGGCTGTCCAGGTCCAGGCGCGAGCGCACAAGCGCGGACGCCGATTGTTCTCCCTCACCCTTTTCTTTCCTGTGCGAGGCCATGTTGTTGAGCTGGAGCCGCTCCGGGGACATGAAGCGGAGCCATATTTCTGTGTCGGTCGTGAGGCCCGTGTCGGTGAAGGCAAGCTGCCAGCTAGGCAGTCCCAGATGCACCACTTGCAAGCGCATGTAATCACTAAAGGAATCAGCCAGTGCGTGCCATCGCCCTTCCAGGTCCTGAAGCCATACGCCCATACTCTCACCGCCTGGCCCCGACACCAATGCCACATTGCCGGCAGGGCAGTGGGAATCAATGCATAAAGTAGTGCATCCGTGCCCCCCCTCTGGGAGGCCCACGGAGGCATCGGCACCCGCACCCCGCGGGATGTCGTCCGCGGGCCACCCTGCGTGCACATCCAGTGGGACGAGCTCCGCCAGAGCATTGTACCGAATGCACCCAAATCCCTTGTGGACCGTGGCCCCGCCGTCGACGGACGCATCCCACGTTAATCTAAGGCCGTCACTGACCATGAGGGCCTGGCGCACGTCGCGAGGGAGCGTACCCGACGGGCCAAGCCACCCCCGCCGCGCTGCGCCGGCTTCCCAGCTCTCCACCACCCCTGCATCCGCCCCTGCCCGCTCCGCCAGCTCCACCCCCGCCACCGCGGCGTGGCCCTCCAGGAACCGCACCAGCGCCTCTGCCGTCTCGCCCAGAGCCTCGCCAGCCCACGTCTCTACAGCAGAGCCACTCATGCCCCCCACCCGCCCGCCCGGGGACTGCGTGAGTGGGGGACGGCATGAGCTGCGCAGGCACCGGGCGCGACGCCTCCTGCACCACCAGACTTGACCAAGTCCTTTCACAAAATCTACATACAAAATTCATCCCCAAAAAGCCCTCGCCTCACTTTTGCGGTTACGTGGAATGAAAACACTGAGCGTGGAGTAGACTGTTGAAAACACCGAGCCCTGGAACTGAATCAAATCATTCATTTCAAATGATTTTTTTTCT
>Ga0181573_10005597_pt1 | contig 10387 bp, 7 predicted proteins | sample 101ome_25_FD_148643 | JGI IMG/M metagenome (GOLD analysis project Ga0181573, IMG submission 148643) | Coastal salt marsh microbial communities from the Groves Creek Marsh, Skidaway Island, Georgia - 101409BT metaG (spades assembly) | ecosystem: Environmental > Aquatic > Marine > Intertidal zone...
CGCTACGACAGCCGCGCCGTCGGGTTCGACAGCATCCACTATTGCTGGAGCGGCTGCGACGACGAGCACGCTCGCAGCCGACTCGGCAGCAGTCGCTGCATCGCCTGGTTCACCGATCCCAAGCGAAACTGGCGGTCCGTTCCCAGCCGATGGCACCAATGGCCCGAACGTGCTGTCAGATGGCGCTGTTGTCCGTCGCGATATCACCACCAGCTTTGGTGACTATTCGGGTACGGCTACTGGCACCCCTGTTGCGATCAATCTCACGGTGGTTGACGCGTCGACAGGTTCTCCAATCGAAGGTGCAGCCGTGTACCTGTGGCATTGCACCGCAGATGGCAAGTACTCGATTTATGAAGATTCAAATGTGAACTACCTGCGCGGTGTGCAGGTCGCTGACAGCGCAGGCCGGCTCACGTTCGATTCGATTTTCCCGGGCTGTTATCGGGGGCGCTGGCCGCACTGCCACTTTGAAGTATTCGACTCGCTCGACGAGGCGTCAACGGGTCGTTCCGCGCGCCGGGTCTCTCAGCTTGCCCTTGGCGAGGAAGATTGCCGAACGGTCTACGCCGATTCTGTGTACGGAAACAGCCTGTCGAATCTCGGTCAACTCTCACTGTCTGGCGACATGGTGTTTAGAGATGGCTGGGAGGACCAGCTGGCGACCTACAACCCGTCAGCGGGGTCGATCGATCTGCTCGTCCGAGTGTAAGTAGCCCGGCTGACCGGGCGAGGCGGCGAGAGAGCAGCGGCTAGACCGCAGCAGCGATGCCGTCGAGGTTGCGTTCCATATTGTCGGCGTGCTCTTTGAGTCGCCGTTCAATGATCTGATGTTCCTTTTCAGGCATCTTTTCGATCGCCGGGCTGAGGCCGCTCTTGCCTGGACCAATCGAGCAGTACTGCGTGACGAGCGTTCCGCCGTCGACTTCTTCAAGTGTGAATGACCAGGTAGCAGCAGGGCCGCCACCGCCGGCGACTTCCCACGCAATATGACGTGAGGGCTCGCACGCGGTAATCGTGCACTCGCTATTCCATTTCATGTCAGCGACCGGATGCACGTTGGTGCCTTGGAATCGGGCGCCGACTGCGGGCTCGGTCGCTCCGTCGAGCCATTTGGCACCTTTGAATTCGGTTGAGAAACGTGCCGGCAGGTTGATGTCGCTGACGAGAGCCCAGATCGCCTCGGGAGTCGCGGCGATCACTCGTGATACCTCGGTCGACGGAGCGTTGGCGTATCGGAGTTGTTCGGTCATGATGTCCTCACTTCAGGTCGGTAGCCGTGAGTGGCCTAACGTCCAGAGTATGCGAGTTGGCGTGAGCACATTGATTCAGTCGGCAGACGATGTCGAGTTTGTTATCGAGTGCGAGCGTCTCGGTGTTGACACGATCTGGGTTCCTGAAGTTTGGGGCTATGACGCGATGACGCCGCTTGGCCTGCTTGCGGCAAAGACCTCGGCCATTCGACTTGCGACCGGCATCGTGCAGCTGGGCGCTCGTACGCCAGCGATGTTGGCGATGCAATCGATGTCGTTGCAGATGCTCTCGGGTGGTCGTTTCGTGCTCGGGGTTGGGTCGAGCGGCCCTCGCATCATGGAAGGCTGGCATGGCGTTCCGTTCTCGAAGCCAGTGCAACTCACGCGTGAGACCATCGACATCATCAGGATGATCGCTCGAGGTGACCGCCTCGAATATGAGGGTGAACTCTTTCAACTTCCGCCTGAGGGGTTTGGTCGAAGTATTCGTTCGTTGGCGCCTGCGTGCGAACCGATCCCGATGTATATCGCGTCGCTCGGGCCACGAAATCTTGAACTCACTGGAGAGATCGCCGATGGGTGGCTCGGCAACGCGATGATGCCCGAGGCTGCCGAGGCATTCATGGAGCCATTGCGTGCGGGTTGTGAACGGGGTGGGAGATCCCTCGGTGATCTTGATCTTGTGATGCCTGTTGCTGTCGAGTTCACCGACGATGTTGAAGAGGCATCTCGCCGACATGCCGACGGCTATGCGTTCACGATCGGTGCGATGGGGGCACCTGGGAAGAACTTTTACAACCGAGCCTTTGCCGCGCAGGGCTTCGGTGATGATGTTGCAGCAGTAGCCGAACTGTGGCACGCCGGAAAGCGTGACGAGGCTGCAGCGCGGGTGCCAATCGACATCGGGTTCAAGACCAATCTGCTTGGGCCTGCCGAGACGATCAAAGAGCGACTTCGGTTCTATCGAAGTGTGGGCATCACGTCGATGCAAGCAAAGGTGTCGGGCCCGAATCGAATCGACATTGTTGCCCAACTCATGGACGTCATCGGCGAACTCAATGCTGAACCGAGCGAGATGAAATGACGTTCACCTGACAGACTGTCGAACGTGAATCACAACTTGTCGCAGGGGCGTGAAGTCGTCGCTATTCCGGGGCCGAGCATCATCCCTGATCGTGTGCTGTCCGCGATGCACCGAGCGATGCCCGACATTTACGAGGGTGATCTCACCACGGTGATTGACGCGGTTTGGGATGCGCTGCCGGGTGTAGTGCGAACTGCCGGTCGGGTCTTCGTTCCGATTGGCAACGGTCATGCCTCCTGGGAAATGGCGCTGTCAAACACGTTGTCTCGTGGCGACCATGTACTCGTGTTGAACTGCGGCCGGTTTGCCGCGATCTGGGCTGAGATGGCTGCGTTCAACGGCTTGAACGTCGAGGTGATGGAAGCCCAAGAGGGGTTTGCCAATGAGCCAGCTGCTCTTGAAGAGCGCCTTCGCGCTGATGTGAACCATGAGATTGCTGCGGTGCTCACGGTTCACGTTGATACCGCGACCTCGGTGCGCAATGACGTGCCGGCACTTCGCAAGGCGATCGATGCAGCGGGCCATCCGGCACTCTTTATGGTCGATTGCATCGCGTCAATGGGATGTGAGCGATTTGAGATGGATGCTTGGGGTGTCGATGTCACGATCGCCGCGAGCCAAAAGGGAATGATGACCCCTCCCGGGTTAGGCCTCGTGTGGGCAAATGACAAAGCGCTTGCTGCTCACGAGAATGCAAACTTGCGTACCCGATATTGGGACTGGACGTATCGCAGTGAAGATGGGCCGTATTACTTGCGGTTCTGTGGAACGCCGCCGGTGTCACACCTCTTTGGGTTGGGCGAGGCGCTCACAATGATGGCTGAGGAGGGTTGGGAGGCTCGCTGGAACCGGCATCGCGTCATTGCTGATGGTGTTCGAGCCGCAATCGCCGCATGGTCGACACCGGGTGGCATCGGGTTCATCGCCCAGCGTGAAGATCAACGTTCGCATTCGGTGACGTCGGTGACAACAGGTTCAATTGATGCAGTTGAGTTGCGCAGGATCTGTCGTGAGCAGATGGGCGTCACTCTCGGTCTTGGAATTGGGAACGATGAATCAGCATCATTCCGCATCGGGCATATGGGTCATGTCAACGCTCCAACCATTCTTGGTGTACTCGGGGCGATTGAGACAGCGCTTACCTCGATGGGGGCGCCGATGGGTGCCTCTGGGGTGCAGGCCGCTGCCGCGCGACTCGCGGAGTAATTCAAGCCATTTGACCAGGAGCATCGCATTCGGGCTCGACGACTCGTCGAGTTCCCATCCGGGTTAGCGTTCAATCGTGGGTTTCTTTCGGTGGGCGTTTGGTCGGCACGAGCCGCGTCCGCCCGATGCTGACAAGTCAATTGAGGCGGCGTGGTTGCCGCTGTGGCAAGCCCAACTGGTGTTGCACGAACTGTGGGAGCGTGACATACCGGCGGTGCAGTCAGAAGATTTCACTTCTCATTTGCGGTTTGGTTCGCGAGAGCCGATGGCGCGCATTTTTGTGATGGAACCGCGTCTCGCCGATGCACTTGATGCCATTACGTCGGTCATCGGGGAAGAACCAGCAACCTTGCATGGCCATGATTGGCCGGGGTGGATTCGTCATCGCGACGAATTGTCGACACATGAGGATGTCACCGAGATTTCGCCAGAGAGAGAACAATGAGTTCCCCTCGACCGCGATTAGCAATCGGGCTGGGTGCCGGAATCGGCGCTGCCGGCGTGATGCACTTTGTTCGGCCGGAGTTCTTCGATGCGATCGTGCCGCCGTGGTTGCCGCCGTCTCAACGATTCTGGACATTGATCAGCGGCGTTGCCGAGTTGGTGGTCGGTGTGATGTTGTTCGTGCCGCGGTGGCGACGCACCGGAGCGATGGCTCTGCTCGTGTTACTCATTGCGGTCTATCCAGCAAATCTCTACATGACCTGGGACTGGCGTGATCGTTCGGCGGGGGAGCGAGTCGTGTCGTGGGCGCGCCTGCCACTTCAGTTTGTGTTGTTCGCACTTGCGCGAATGGCAAGTGGCCCGTGGCGCGCTCGTTCAACCTCGAGCTGACGGAGAGCAGGCCGATTAGAGCGACGACAAAAATTCTCTGATCGCTGTGTTGACCTGATCGGGGTGAGTCATGTTCGGTGCGTGGGCCGCGCCCGGCACTTCCACAACGCCTCGGCTGTCTTGCACACCATTTGCGAGCAGGTAGCCGCGGTCGAGAGCGATCGCTGCGTCGTCTGTTCCGTGCACGACAAGGGTTGGGCACGAGATCTCACCGAGGCGGTCGACGAGATCTTCACGTCCGAGCAACGTTGCGCCCGCCAAGGCAACTTGTTCCCGGTCGAGTTTCTCCCAGATTGGTTTCCAGTCGGCCTCGAGCCGTTCGTCGCCGAGAATCATCTTCGCAACGATGTCGAACACGAGTGACCGTTTCTCATTGTCGCCGTTCGCAAAGACGTGCACCATCTTCTTGTTGCCTTCGATGGTGTCGGGGTCATCAAGGTCGGCTGCAGAGTCGATGAAGATCAAGCCTGCTACCCGCTCTGGGGCGGTGAGTGCCGCTCGCATCGAAAGAAACCCACCCTGTGACATTCCAGCGAGAACTGCACGTTCGATACCGAGGTGGTCGAGCAGGCCGAGGGCGTCGTTTGCAGAATCCCAGTAGGTGAATGGTCCGGTCGCTTGGGTTCCACCAAAGCCACGCTCATCCCACGCGATACAGCGGTAGTCAGGAGCCAGCATCTCAAGTTGGGCATCAAACATGGTGTGGTTCATCATGAACCCATGACTGAAGAGCACGGCGGGGCCGTCACCGCCGGTGTCGCGATAGTTGATCTCAATGCCGTTGACTGCTGCGGTTGCCATGCTCTGAACGTAGTTTCTGACGACCTGCCGGCCGATAGCCGGGAGTTACCGTGGTCGTAATGCCAATCGCGCAAGGATCACTCATCGCTGTGTCAAGTGGCCGAAAGGGCCTCATCTCACATGGTTCGAGAACGATCGAGACCGCATTTGTGAAAGCACCAATCGATGGGCCTGTCAAGATCTCGCCGCTCGGTATCGAAGGTGACGACCATGTGTATGAGCATCACGGCGGGCCTGACATGGCGCTGTTGCTGTATCCGTCAGAGCACTACTCGTATTGGCGTGAGCTCGGTCTTCAACTTCCTGCTGTCGCCGCAATGGCTGAGAATCTCACGACCGAGGGAGTGAAAGAAACTGATGTCGCGATTGGAGATTTTCTCACCGTCGGGTCAGTGGTTCTACAGGTTGCTCAGCCTCGAAGTCCGTGTTTCAAATTGGCGGCTCGCTTTGCCCGGAAGTCCCTACCGGTCGAAATGCAGACAACGGGATACACCGGCTTTCTCGTGCGGGTGATCGAGCCGGGGGTATGCGAGGCGGGCGATGCTCTGACGCTTGAGGCTGGTACTGCTGCGGATCGAATCTCGATTGCTGATGCGGGTCGAATCCTCAACGTCGATCGGCACGACGTGGAAGGTGCGCAACGGCTCTTAGCGGTTGCCGAACTAGGAGAGACCGTCCGCAATACGTTGGCGGCCCGCGTTACTGCTGGTGGCCAGCAGGGCGAAGATGTTGATCGCTTATATCTCGACTAGTTCTCAGTGGTTGCCGGCTAGTCGCAGCATGAGTCGCGCCACCCACAACCACGGCATTTGAAATGGGCGTGCTCGGGGTGGAGCTCTGAGCCGCACAGCGGGCACTCAGGGAATGTCCCGAACTTCGTGCGACATTCGATGTTGGCAGTTGCGGTCTCTTGGTCTGACTTCGTCAGTGACCCGACATGGGCGGTCAATTGATCCGGTGTCATTTCAACAGACTTTCAGGTGGCGGTTGATGCTCGGTGGATGTTGTTGATCTTGCGATGGAGTCGAGATGTAGCCACCGGATTGGTCTTGAGAAGGCCGCTAGCCTTAGTGATGCAACGTAGGGGAAGCGCGACTGCTAATTCTGGATGCTTCTTCACCGAATTCGGCCCCCGTAGCTCAGTGGATAGAGCAACGGTTTCCTAAACCGCAGGTCGCAGGTTCGAGTCCTGCCGGGGGCGCTTATTTCCCTCATTGCAATCACGAGTCGTCAAAAAGCAATACACCGAAAGCCCATCAGGGTCGGCACACCCAGATAGTTGAAATTGAAAGGCCACTAAACCCTTGTTTTGCATTGGTTTTAAAGTGTCAGCAACGTTGATGTTGACACTACCCACCTGATTTGGCCACAATTGTTCGGTGTTAACAGCCACCGAGCCGCAAAATCGCCCAAACTCCGTTCGTTCGCTCATCTTCGGAGTGGCGCTCGGGCTGCTTCTTCCACTCGTTGGGCCGATTGTCGACAACGTCTCTCCAGTGTCCGCTCTTGGCGCCGGGTGGTGTGAGCAAGACATCACCTCTTCAACGGGTGACACGGCAACCGTCACCGAGGTCGGCGACGACTGCGTGATCACCTTCCACGGTTCGGGTGAGATGACCGATGCTGAGTACTCATGGACCCCGCCCGCCGGACTTGAGAATGTGTGGATGCTGGCGGTCGCTGGTGGTGGTGCCGGTGGCAACGACGAAGGCGGCGGTGGCGGCGCCGGATTGATGTTCGAGAAGACCGACCTTGCTCTCGACGGATTGTCGTCAGGCGCCGAGATCGATATCACCGTTGGTAGTGGTGGCGAAGGCCGCTACTACATCGGGAGCAACAAGTTTCGCTACCACAGCGACCCGGGAACGTGGCCGACCATGGGCTGGGATAGGGGCGATAACGGTAGTGCTACCACCGTCGGGTCTGGCCCGGGCATGCTTGTTCTCACCGGCGGTGGCGGTGGCGGAACGGCAGACGGGAGCACCACAACGCGATCGGGTCGCGATGGTGGGTCGGGCGGTGGTAGCTCGAAAGAGAGCGGTGAAACCGAAAAGAATCCGGGTGTTGCCAGTGCGCCAGGAGTCGACTCCATTACCTTCGGTGGCGGGTACATCTTTGGCAACGATGGCGGTCGAGGTCAGAAGATAGACGGCTTTGACGTCGGTGGTGGCGGCGGTGGTGCTCGGACCGCCGGTACCTCGAGCAGAGCAGGTCGTGGCAGGGCGTCCTCGATCACAGGCATCTCGTTGTTCTATGCCGGAGGTGGTGGAGGCGGCCAAGGTGGCAACGACTCCGGGACCCCGCCACAAATGACTGGCGGTAGCGGTGTGGGTGGCGACGGCGGTACCGAAGACGGTGTGGCGGCGGGTGATGGTGTCGACGGCACCGGTTCTGGCGGCGGCGGAGCCGGTAACGAAGCTGGCGGTACGTACCGCACCGGCAGTGGTGGTGACGGTGTGGTTATCGTGCGCTACACAAAGTTCCTGAGTCCTCCCAGCAATGTGTCGGTGACAACCGGCAACCTCTCGCTTACCGCCACCTACGGCGTCCCCTATAACGAGGGTGACCTTGCGATCGACTACTCGACCGATGGCGGTACGACCTGGCTGGCCATGACCGACATTGATGGGTCAACAGAGATCACAACTCAGTCCGACGGCAGCGCGTTCGAGTACGGCGGCCTCTACGACCTGACGATGAGAGCGACCTCGGCCGGCATCACGAGCAGCGCAAGCAAATCGGTCGAGTTTGGGTTCACGAGCGGATGGTGCAGCCAAGACATCACGTCAACGACCGGTGACACCGCAGTGGTATCGCAGGTGGGTGATGACTGTGTGATCACGTTTGTTGGCTCTGGAGAGTCGACTGACGCCAGCTACACGTGGCGTCCACCGGCTGGGTTGACCGAAGCATGGGTGCTTGTTGTCGGTGGGGGCGGTGCCGGTGGTACTGATCAAGGTGGCGGCGGTGGTGCCGGCCTGTACTACGAGAACACTGCACTGAGCCTTGCCAATATCACTGAACCCGATGGCGATTTTCCGATCGTCGTCGGCAGTGGTGCCGATAGTGCGCCCTACGGCGATAGGGGGACCAGCGGAAACGACTCGCGGTTTGGTTATTCGAGCGCAAGGATCACGGCCGATGGTGGTGGCGGCGGCGGTACAGCAACAGGTTCGCAGTCCAGCAGCACCAGAAAGGGTGTCGACGGTGGATCGGGCGGTGGCAGTTCAAAGGAGAAAACCTTCAGCCCCGTGTCGCCCGGCGATCCCTCCACGAAAGTCGACGGCGTCAAGTACTTCGGTTACGCCGGCGGGCAGGGTCTCAAATTCGACTTTGCTGATGGCGATATCGGTTCTGCTGCTGATGGCGAGCGTCATATCGGTGGCGGTGGTGGCGGTGCCGGTGGTGCGGGCAGCGATGCTGTCGCCGGTGCTGGCAAGACGTCGGCAATCACCGGACGCAGCGTTTCATACGCAGCTGGTGGTGGTGGCGGTCAAGGCGACAACGACGAAAGCCTGATCTACCCGGCAATGGCTGGCGGCACCGGCGGGGGTGGCACCGGTGGCACGCAGAACGGCATTGACGCAGGTGACGGTATCGATGGCACCGGTTCTGGTGGCGGTGGCGCAGGCGCCTCACAAGTCGCAGGTGACGGTGGTGACGGCGTCGTCATTGTGCGGTACCCGATCTTCCTCTCGGCTCCGGCCAACGTCGCAACAGAGTTCTCTGACCAAGCATTCACACTGCTGTACGACGCCCCAAATAATGAAGGCTCAACACTGACGATCGAGTACTCGACCGATGGCGGTGCGACATGGCGTGACCTCGGCGAAACCGATGGGTCCACCCGCGTTGAGCAGCAGTCCGACGGAGCAGCGTTGGAAAACGGGGTGACCTATTCGGTGACGCTTCGCGCGAAGAACTCAGCGGGCGACGAGAGCGTGGTAACAGACCCTGTTGAGGTCACCCCCGGGGCGCGCGGCGAGGTTCTGCGACTCGACGTGACGAACCCCGCATCGTTCCCGAATCCGAGCACAGGTGAATTTGTCGATCTTGCCAAGGGTCGAACCTTCTCGGGGCTCGCGGCCAATGTCGATGACCGCACCGCGACCTACGAGTTGACCACAGATGGGTCTGCTGTCATCTCGAGTGATCTCGGTGGATCGCCCGAGGTGGTCAACTTCTCTCAGGGCTTCACAATATTTGCCGTATTCGATTTTGCCAGGTCTCGTTCTGACGAGACCATGGTGGAACTGTGGGAAAGCTCATCGAAATACATTCGCGTCAGCCGCAGATCTACGGGTAAAGGACTGCTGGTAGAGGTCAAGAACTACATACCGGGGGAGACGGCAAACACCTTCAAGCAGTGTTATTCCAACAACGGAATTGTTGATGGCCCGGCGCTGTACGCCGTGACGATCGAACCCAGTAGTCGAACGTGCCGAATCACGGTTAACGGGGTTGTCCAGTATGCCAGTGCCCTCAACGAGGCGCCTGTGGGGAGCGGCTACAACAGCATCAACGAGACCATTGGAACAATTCTGCAGACGATGAGCAAGGTTCGGGTTGGTGGCCGTAGCGATAACACCTTGCCGGCTGAGGGCGCTCTTCAGAGTCTGGTGGTCTACAACTACGTATTGAGTGCCCCGACGTGTGTTCCAACCGAGGCGGTCTCGCTCGGGGACGGCACCCTTGGTGATGTCGGGTTCGCCTACACCGTGGCTGAGTTCCGAGTGCCAGGGACCTGCACGTGGGATGTTCCATCTGGTGTGACCAGCTCAGATCTCCTCGTCGTCGGTGGCGGTGGCGGCGGCGCCGGAAACACGTCGTCAGACCTCGCCGGTACCGGCGGTGGTGGCGGTGGTGGCGGTGCCGTTGTTGCACAGAGCGCGGTGGCGGTCTCTGGCAGCACGACCGTCACGGTGGGTTTGGGTGGTCTCGGAGGAACCCCGGCGTCAAATCAGGCGTCAACAGGGGGAAACCCAGGGCAATCATCAAGTTTCGGCGCAGTCGTGGCAGCAGGTGGAGATGCCGGACAGCCAGGTGCGACCAGCGACACCGGCACCGGAACGGTTGCCTCGATCACCGGTTCACCAGTGGCATACGGCGCCGGTGGTGCCAACTGGGATGACGACGCAGGTCTTCTCGACCCGTTCGCAAGCACGGGAGATGGCGGCAACGGTGCCTACAACGCGGCGGCGGCAACCTT
>Ga0181573_10005602_pt1 | contig 10379 bp, 6 predicted proteins | sample 101ome_25_FD_148643 | JGI IMG/M metagenome (GOLD analysis project Ga0181573, IMG submission 148643) | Coastal salt marsh microbial communities from the Groves Creek Marsh, Skidaway Island, Georgia - 101409BT metaG (spades assembly) | ecosystem: Environmental > Aquatic > Marine > Intertidal zone...
GCCGGGGAGGGGGGGGGCGAGGCGGGCGGCGGTGATATATTCCGGCGGTGAATGTTTACGATCGAGTCTCGATGCGCCCGTCGTATTTATCGTACAAGTGAATCGTCAGTCACGCGGAGTGGCCGGACGCCGCGAGAGCATCCCGCGTCGCCCTGAGCGCCTCCGTCACGGTGGCGTACCCGCTCGGCTCGACCCTCTGCGCCGCAGCCGCCACCACCGCCGGGGACAGACCCGCCAGACCCACCACCCGACACTTGGCCCCGTTCAGCGGCCACTCCAGCGGCACGTCAACCGCCGCCACCGCTCCGCCCGCGCCGCCGTATAAACCGACCCGGATCTGCGACAACGACGCGCTCCAGTCCATGGACAACGCGTTCGCGAGCGCGCCCAGCGCCTCGCACCGTTGATGCGTCGCGTTGACGCGAACCTTCAACTCGGCCACCAGCTTCTGCAGGTTCGCCTCCGCCGCGCCCGCGGATAGCGCCGTCTGGACGATGTCGTCCATCGGGACACCCGCGGGCTCGAGCGCGACGTCCTTCACCGCGGTCGTGCCCGGATGAAAGGTGACGGTGAGCGTGTGGGTCTCGTCGTGCGCGGGGACTCCCACGGGGGATGAGGACCCGTATGCGTTTGGTTCCATGGCGAACGACGGCGTCTCGTCCACGCGGGTGACGAGCCTGAGGACGAGGGACCCGGCGCCAGGGTCGCTGGTCACGATGGTCACGCCGGTGAGGCGTTCGATGAGCGTCTTCTGCTCGGCGATGACCGCGCGCGTCTCGGCAATCTGCGCCGTCGCCGCCGCCTCCCTCGCCGCGGTTCGTCCGAGCCCGGCTATGATCTTCAGCTCCGCCTCGGCGCTCGCGAGCTCAGCCTCCCCGGGCTCGAGGGACGCCTTCATGGCCGCCGCCTCGCGGTCCCGGGACCTCAGTGCGGCACCCACCATCCTCGCCTGGGCGTCGAGGGCGTCCAGCGCGGCCCTGGCGTCCTCCGTGGAGAGCTTCTCATCCTCCGGGTCCGGGGCGATCTTCGCGTTGGCCTCGCCCGCGTTGAGCTCGGCGGCTTCGGCTTCCCTCTCGAGCGCCTCGAGCGCCTCCACGCGCTTGGCGAGGCGGGCGTGCTCTGCGGCGAACTCCTCCGCGGCGCCGCCCACCGCTCGGACGAGCTCCTCGACCCTCCGCTCCTCCGCGTCGTTGGCATCCTTCAGCAGCTTCAGCTCGGCGTTTCGCGCCTTGAACTCCTCCGTCTCGGTCGGGGGCGTGGACGGCACGGGCCTCGACTCGAGGATGGACCGGAGGAAGGCGCGCTCGGTGCCGAGCTCGATGGTTCCGAACTTCAGCCTCTTGATGTTCGTCTTGATGCGCTCCAGGTCGGTCTCGCCGTTGCCCAGCGCCTTCTCCGCGGCGCCCTCGAGGATCTTCCTGAAGGAATCCTGGGTCTGGTTGAGCTCGGCGAGCGCGCGCCTGAAGGTGGGAACGTCGGGGTTGGCCTTCAGCGCGCGCATGGCGTCGCCGTTGCGGAAAAGACCCGGAGAGTGGACGGAGATGTCCTCGAAGGAGAGCTCTTTCGCGATCTCCCGGGTGTGCACGTTCATGGTCGCCTCTGCAGCCATCGCAGCCTCGTCTCAAAATTCGCGACGCGACCCGAGCGACTTCGCGTGACCGGGCGCCTGTGGGTGGGTCACGCGCGTGCGCGACGCGTTCGCGGGTACCGCCGGGGGAGTACCGATCGACTGGACCGGTTCAGGAACCGGGATACGGCGCCCGAGGACAGTGATACTCCCTCCCTTCGCACCCGACGCGAGTTCGTTTTCTTCCCCCTCTTCTCACCCCGCGAGTCTGCCGCTCCGAGGTTCAAACAAACGGTTCGAACGCGGGTCAAATGTATGGCGCTCAGTTAGAAAATGCATTCGACGGAGATTGAAACCAGGAACTGAGGAAGGTTCCGTACGGAGATCAGGTTAAGGAAATGCTGACGTGGTATATAGACGTCATCTCGAATAAAATCCCGACTGCCCGGCTGCGAGAGCTGGATGCCAAAAAAACAGACTGCTGCCCGGCCGGGGTCCGAAGAGTCGGAGCCCGAAGAGTCAGAAAGGAGGCCCGGTCAAAGTCTGGCGAAGCCTCGACCGACAGCGCACTCTGATCCGTGCGCGGCGGGCACGGGAGGACACGGGGCGGCCTTTCTTTCGGCGAGAAGGGTCGCGCGCCATGTTCTCAACATTTCAGGGCGGTCCCTTCGTGGAGGTCTTCACCCCGCAGGTGAGCGCGCGCCCCGCTGCTCGACTCGCATCTCCTCGTAACCCACCCTCCGGGTGTCGGAGGCGAGAAATATCCCATGTTGGCGGGCTCCGCGCGCGCAGGGCGGGAACCCTCGCGGGCCCCAGATCGCTCACCCGAGACCCGATTCTCCCGCGCCGGGCCGCCTCGACCATCTCGGAACCCGCGCGGGGGCGACCCGCGGGCGTTTTCTTCCCGCCGCGATCCCACCCGGCCCGCCCGCCTCCCGCCCCGACCCGCGATCAACACTCCCATCCGCTGACCCGGCCTCTCCACCGTGGCTGATGTTTGACCAACAGGGCAAGGACCCGACGGAGGGATGGAAGATGCTGGGGGGTAAATGCGTCAAGCGCACGTACGAGAAGGGCGTCAAGGGATACGTCCACCACGTGACCGGACCGCCGGGGCTGAAGATGCAGCTACCCGCGGACGAGAGACGCGGACGTGAGCGCCCGCCCGCATCCCGTACCTTTCCCGCTCCTCCGCCTCCCCGCGACTTTTCGCACCCGCGCGGGCGCCGCGCCGGACCGCGAGATCTACCGCTGGACCTGACCGAAACCCTCCCCAAACCCCGCATCGCGCGCGCAGTCGGACTCAAGCAGCCGTACCTCGTGTTCCAGATGCTCCTCCCCGCGGGTCAGCACGTCTCGCTCGAGATCGTCGTCGCCGACCAGGAGGGCACCCGACGAAGGCTCATCCTCTCCACGTCCTTTTGCGACGTCAAGTCGACGCCGCTGCACGCCCAGGTACCCTTACCGGACGCCCTGGTGCCGCGCGACAGGTGGACAAACCTCGCGTTGGACCTCCCCGCGCTCACCGCGACGCTGTGGGCGGAGCAGAGGGCGGAGTTTAGGTCGGCGGAAGGGGTGAGCGTGGGGTCGACGTGCGCGCTTCGGAAGATCTTCACCGCCAAGTCGCCGCCCCAGGAGCACGGGGTGGACCCGGAGGTTTCGAGGGAGGCGGCGCGGATCAAGGACACGACGACGGAGGGTGGTGGGGGGCACGCGCGCGTGACGGCGCGAAACGACGGGAGCCTGGGGATCCGAGGGGTCGGGTGCGGGCCCGGCGACGCGTCAAGGACGCAGCCGGCGGGGACACGGCTGGCGGTGCCCGAGCCGGTGCCGAGGGCGGCGGACTTTCTCCCGGGGGTTGACAGAACGACGGTGCTCCTGGACCCGGCCAAGCTGATGGCGTGCCGCGTCGCGGGCCTACCGACGACGAACGACGCGGACGTCGAGGGGCGCGGCTGGGACGATGACGAAGGGGGATTCGGCGGGCTGGCCGTCGCCGGCCTTCGAATAACCGGAAAAGGCGGGGGCCACCACCACCACCACCTCAGCACCTCGGCGCCCACGAGCGGGCGCAAGCAGCACCCCTCGAGCGGCGGTGTGTCCAGCCGGGGTCACAGCCGCGAGGGTGCGGGGGTTCACCTCGCGTTTGGCACCCGGGTCGCGTCGACGCCGCCGTCGCGGGGCAGGAGCAGGCCGACGTCGCAAGGGTACCGCGACGAGGGTAACGGCGCCGGGGGAGCCGCCCGACGGTGGAGCCCGACGAACGGCACCACCACGAACGGAGTGCACTCGCGCGACGGGACGCCGCGGTCGGGTCGGACGCGCGCCGAACGATTCAACGAGGACCTGGCTAGCTACTTTGCGGCGCAAGGGCACGGGCGGTCGAGCGGGTTCATCGACAGGCTGAACAGCCGAAACTCGGCGGACGGATACAACTCGGGAGGACCCGGATTTCCCGTGGATATGCCGCACGTCGACGCCAGGCCGAAGCTTCCCTCGTCGCCCGGCGGCGGGGCGGGGGGGGGGCTGATATCTCGCGGGTCTCACGAATGGGACGACGACATGGCGGCGCTGGGGGACCTGGGCGCGAGCGTCAGCCCCAAGGGGGCAGCGTCTGGGAGGAGGTCGGTGACGTTTGGGCTCGCGAGCCCGAAGACTCCCGGAGCGACTCCCGGGGCGGGCTCCCGGAGGACGCACGCGGCGAGCCAGCCCCGCGCGCACACGGTGGGCGCGTCGCCTCGGTCGAGGGGCGCGCGGCTCTCCACCGGCGCGGGCCCCATCGCGCGAAGCAGAAGCGGGGGGCTCGACTTCGGGCCGAGTCTCCGTTCTCGAGAAGGAGGCTCGGGCTTTGACGACGTGGACCTGGGCGGCTCCATGCGGGTATCGTCGCTGAGCCACTCGTTCGACGCGGGCGACACGCGCGGGGTGGTGAACGGGGTGGTGAACCACTTCCCCGGCCCGGGGCGCCGCTCGCGGTTGTCCGGGTCCGGGTCCCCCGGCGGCGGCGGAACATCCCCAAACGACGCGTCACCGCCCGGCGGATCACCCGGACGTCGCTCCCCCAGCTCCGGGTCCGTGGCGTCCGAACCCCACGGGGACGAAGAAAGGGAAAGGGAAAGCGCGCTCGCTCGCGGCGCAGCTGGAGCTTCCCGCGCGCCGAGCGGCTATTCGCCGCAGCCGCCCCCCGGGTCGTACTTGAGCGCGCGATACGCGGATGCATCGGAAGACGCGAGTCGGGCGCGAGCCTTTGACGCGCGCTTCGACGCCTTTGACGACGACGACGACGACGACGACGACGCGTGCGTGCCCAACATGCGTCACTCCGAGCTGGGCCTGTCCAACTCGTCGTTGGACAGGTTCGTCGTGAATGCGGGAACGAGCGGCGGACGGAACGCGCCGGCGCCGCTGGTCATTCCGGGCGGTCCGGAGGACGACGACGCCGTCGTGACGACGGTGGAGCCCCCCGAGCGAAGCATCGCGTCGCCGATGCACCCCCACGGCTTTGGAGGCTACGACGACGACTTCCAGCTCGCGGCGGATCTCAACTCTCCATCCACGGGGCTGGACGGCAGGCCGGGGCGGAGGACGTACGGCGGGAGGGGCCGGGGCGGGAGGGGCCGGGGATCCGTGGAGCGGACGATTCAGACCCCGTCCAAGCTCCACGGGTTTAGGATCGCCGGGGGGTTGCCGGACGGGGCGGAAAAGGAAGAGGGCGGCGGCGTGTACATGGACGGGGAGGGACCCGGCGGATCCGCGGCGGCGTTGAAGGGTCATCCGTCGACTGGGGACGAGGCGGTGCGCGCGTCGAGGGCTGCGTCGGAGGTTGGGGACGAGGACCCGGCGGAATTATTGGGCACGAGCAAGAATGACGACGACGACGACGACGACCGCGGCTTCGAGCCGATCGCGGAGACGCTCGAGCCCCACCGCGACTCCAACGGCATCGCGTACTATCCGAACGGATCGGCTCCGACGGGGGTCGACGACGACGACGGCTTGGGGCTCTCCTCCGACGACGAGTCCGGCTTGAACCTTCGGATGATGCGGGAGAGCCAGATCATCGGGGTGTCGGACATGCCGTCGCGTTGGGGACACTCGAGCGGGGACGGCGGGTGGGGGGGGATCGGGCGGGACGGCGGTTGGTCCCGGCCCGGCACGGGTTCGTCTTCGATTTGGGGGAAACAGACGAACGGACGCGGGTTCTCGACCCCCGCGGGTCTGCGCCTGTTCACCCCCGACCTCGTCCTGTCCGGGGGCGAGCGACGGAGCACGGTGCCCCCGCCGATGAGGCCGGGTGCCAACGACGCGGCCGTTACGACCGTTACGACTGGCACGCGGACGACGACGACGATGCACGACGCCGACGGACCGAAGGAACAACCGGGGATGTCAGCCCGGGTCGACGGATCGAAGGAGCCGCTTCACGCGGTCAACGGCGAGGCGACCGTCGCGCGCGGATCGGGTCCGAGAGGGTCCAAGCCGAACTCGCCGAGCTTCGCCGGTGAGAACGACGGCGAGTCGGAGGGGGAGAACAAGGAGGAGCCGGCCGAGCTGGACCTGATCTACGACCCGTTGCTGAACTACTACTTCGACCCCAAGAGCAACACGTACTACGAGCTCAAGACGTGAGTAAGCGTTGGAGACTACACCCAGCTTTGTAAAAGAACGGAAAGACGGAGGACTAAAAGCCAAACACGGAGGACGCGAAGCCCCTGAACGACGCCTGCGCGGGCTTGGACGGCACACCTATGACCTGCGGCGCGGCACCCAGGCCCGTCACGTCGTCCCCGCCCCCCGCGTTCGCATTCGCCGGTCCGACGTCCCCATCGAACAAGTGCAACTCCTTCCGCTTGCCCACGTTGTCGTGATCGTACACCCGCTCCTTGCGAAGGATCTCCGTCACCACCCACTTCTTGTTCTTGGAAAGCGGCCTGGAGTGGACCATGAGGACCTTATCGCCGGGGCCGCACATGTTGTTCTCGTCGTGCGCCTGCGAGAGGACGGGGGAAACGGTTCAGGTCGAGGTTCGTTTCGGTGGTGCAATCTTTCGCGTTTAGGGTTGGCGATCGCGGCTGGTCGGGCGAGCATCGCGGGGGCCGGAGGGCGCGCACCATGTACTTCTTCCTGGCCTTGACGTACTTTCCCCACCGTGGATGCTTGTATATGCGCTCCACCATCACCGTCACACTCTTCATCATCTTATTAGATACCACCACGCCCTTCAGGGGCTTCACCATGGTGCCCCGCCCGCCTTTCTCTTCGGCTGATTGATAACTAGACTATCCACCGACGCAACGCCGCGCGCTCTTTAATAACGCCCGCGCCCCGCGAGCGACTCACGATGTTCGGACCACCAGCCGACTGCGTACACGCGACGGAAGCGAGGGTCTCGAGTGAGATTCCCACGTTTGCGCGCCCGCTGCGATCTGTGCGCTGATTGGCAAAAACGATCCCGGCCTCCTTTTGCCGTCTTGACTGAAACAAAAATATTTTTTCAACGACGCGACGAGCTCATGACGGTCTGAACAACGCTTACTTCGAGCCCCCCACGGACAGCTTCACCACGCAGTCGTACACCTCGGCGCCCAGTCGCTTGGCGTTGATCTCGCTCTTCACCATCGCCAGGTTGAGCGCGTTCACCCCGTCCTTAAGGTACGGCGCCGGGTTCCAGTTGGACTCGAGCCCTCGGCCCATCCCGTCGAACACCACCAGCCAATCCTCCCCCGCCGGGACGCTCCTGAGCTCCTCCTCCACCCAGGCGTTCAGCTCGGCACCCGCGCGGTTCAGGTCCAGTAGGGTGCTAAACTGCCCGCTGGGCACCGCGATGACGCGCCCGCGCTCCATCTGCGCCGCCAGGATCGGATCCCCCGCGTCGCCGTCGCCGCCCGACGAGGAAACCGTCGAGAGAAAACCGAGAAGCTCGGCGTGCGTCACGTCGTTGAGCGCCGCGTGGGTGTTGGCCACCAGCGCCACCTTGGTATCCTCCCCGCCAACGGCCGCGAGCGCCCTCGCCAGCACGACCATCCCCATGACGTCCGCGCCGGCGTTGTCGCAGAAGACGACGACGCGGCGCCAGCCCGCCGCCCGGTTTTCGGCGTTTAAATCGCGGCAGCGAGACACGACGTCGGAGAAAGAGTCGAACCTCCAACCGCCGGGGCATTCCTCTCGCGACACCCGCCGCCTCGCGCGCGCGAAAACCTCCGCGAGCTGGTCCGCGTCCAGCCTGTACCGTCCCGCCTCCTCCTCGCTCATCGTTCGCGAGTCGGGTTCCACCACGCAGGGCTCGCAGAAATCGCCAACCTGCACCCCCTGCACCGCCGCGGCGGCTCCCGCGTCGAAGAGGTTACCGGCCAGGCAGCACTCGATCACGGCGCGGATCATCGCCGCCTTTGCGGTCGCATCGTCGCCTTTGCGGTCGCCTTTGCGGTCGCGCGTGTCGCCGTCGATCGTTCGGGCCGGGGACCAGATGCCGTCAATCTCGGACGCGACGGAGTGGAAGAGGACCGACGCGATTGCGTTTTCGGCAGCCTTCAGGCCCGCGAACATGTCGTCCAGGCCCCTCCTGCGTAAGAGCCGCTCCTTCTCGTCCACCATGTCCAGCAGGGTGGCGCCTGCGCCCTTGGGCACGCCGTCTTTGGAAACCTCCGCGAGGTACTCCTCGTAGTCGCCCTCCCACGCTCGGTACCTCTCGGTGTAGTCGGGCGGGCATTCGTCGCCGAGGAATTTGGCGGTGCGCTCGGCGTTGGCGCGATGGGACGGGAGCTGGCCCAACAGCAGCTCCACCCACGCGCGTCGCGCCTCCGCGGAGTCTGCGCACGTGTCACACACCCCCGGGGAGACGTGCGTGTACCCCCGCGTCGGGTCCAGCAGCGGGAAGGGTCCGCAGCCGGTCGTGTCGAAGTCCACGAAGGGAGGAGGAGTCGTGCTCGTCGTGACGGGAGCCGCGCGGGGGACGGCGCGTCGACGGGGGCGGAGCACGACGCGCCCGGTCGAGCCGGCGCCACCGATGCGCGCGCGAACCCGGGTAGCCACCCGCGGCATCGACGTCGCTGATGATGCCCACATCGCCATCGCGCCTCCTCCGATCGCGCGATTGGTGATGACACGCGTGGATAAGCACGGCAGCTGCCAGCCGGTTGAGCGAAAGTTCGAGTGTCTCAGCAGACGGAGACGACGGTCTGGCGTTCGACGGACCTTCGACAAAGCGGCCGATCGAAGGACAGACGAACGATAACGCGATAGGCAAAAACCCAGACAAGCTCCGTTTTGGCCAGTGGAAAACGACGAAACGTTCCGGAAGCCAAAATTTCACAAATGTGAGACTATGCCACATGCGTGCATGCGTGAGCTCTGAAGTTATCTATTCACGACGAGAAATAAAAAAATTGGTCTCGTGACGCAACGGGGCACCACACTGGAGTTTTGATTTTTTGGCCTTTAGACCGTCACCGGGTCTTAATTAAGCGTCTGAATCGCGCGGCCGGAAACGCAGTTCTCGACGGCGCGCGAGGGTCAGTCCGGTCCCTCGTTCCAAGATCAAGCTTCTGAAAGCCTTCAAGTACCTGCGTAAGCATCGATGGGTGTCCGTGGCGTGGATATCGCGGCCCCCTTTCTCCGGAAAGTGTGAGTACGAAGTCCCGCATTTTTGATGGGGCATCTCAGAGAGAATCTGTTTTCGGGCCGTGTTGTGCTCGCCCCTCTTCGGCCCTCCTGACGCATCTCTCATCCTCTCGCCATCCCGCAGCTACGCGATCGTCTCCAACCCGGAGACGGACGACATCGTTTCGTGGACCGGAAACGGCAAGCAGTTCACGGTGCACAAGCTCAACGATTTCAGCACCAAGATCCTGCCCTCGAACTTCAATCACCCGAACTTCAGCAGCTTCGTGAGGCAGCTCAACTCCTACGTGAGTATCCCCCGAGACCCGGATTCGCACGCCTTCACCGGCGCCCTTATGTTTTTCGAGGGGCCCCGCGTGCCGAACGCGCGCGAGAGCCCCGCGGTCCCGCACCTTTCCCGCCGTGTCGACCGCCCCGAAGCCCCGATTCAACCTCGACTCGTTCGGCGAACTGATGAAAGTTCTTCACCCCGTCGCGAAACGCAGGGCTTCCGCAAGGTTGAGCACAGCTCGTGGACGTTTGCCAACTACGACTTCTTCCAGGGCGGAGAGGAGAACCTCAAGAAGATCAGCCGCAAGACGTCCCAGAAGAAGCAGGAGGAGATCCGCCGGGGCGCGTGGGAGGATGAAGGCGGGTTTGGCCTGGGGGGCGACCCCCGCCGCACCGCGCTCGACCTGCACATGCGACAGGAGCTCCAGATCTGCCGCCTGGAGGTGGCGCACTTGGTTCACAGGATCGGTACCGTCGAGCACATCCAGGAGCAGCTCTTGGCGCTGCTCATCAACCCGCAGGGTGGCGCGCAGAGGGCCGCCGCGACTTCGGGCATGCAGCAGCAGGGCAACGGAGCCAACACCGGGCAGATTGGCGACGTGCTCGAGTCCCTGTACAAGCAGATCTGCGAGTCGCGGCACTCCGGGGACACGACGAATCTCGGGGGCTGGGGCGCGTACGGAGTCAACGCGGCGGTCGCGAGGCACCCGGGGCTGGCGGGAGCCGCCGCGATGGGCGGGTTGGGCCCCCAGGTGAGGCACGACCTGGGCGGCGGGGTCGGCGGTGGCTTGCAGTTTGGTTACGACGCGCTCAGCGGCCTCGGCGTCACGGGCGCTGGGACGGGGGGCGTATCCAACGGGACGGGCAGGCCGCAGCTCGAGGCTTTGTACCATCAGACTAAGTGAGACGATGAAACCGAAAT
>Ga0181573_10005603_pt1 | contig 10378 bp, 5 predicted proteins | sample 101ome_25_FD_148643 | JGI IMG/M metagenome (GOLD analysis project Ga0181573, IMG submission 148643) | Coastal salt marsh microbial communities from the Groves Creek Marsh, Skidaway Island, Georgia - 101409BT metaG (spades assembly) | ecosystem: Environmental > Aquatic > Marine > Intertidal zone...
TCTGCTGGAAGTCCTTGAACGAGAACGGGATCCTGACGCTATTGAACCCGAGCAGCTTTTGCCTGCGGACGACGGTCGCAAAGTCTCCGGAGAGGGCGTTGTTGGACCACAGGCCGTCAAGCATGGTTTCTGCAGTGTGGGTCGGCGTGTGATCGAGTGGGTGAGGGAGTATATGTAGGGGAGCGTGGGGTTGTTGTTGTTGTTGGCTGGGGGTATCGCCGAGGTATGACACCGGTGGTCGAGCCTACGTACGTCCGTTGTTGAATCCAAATGAGTTGAGTCCTTTCAACTGGATGGGCCCATTACCATCCATAATCATCCCGTTCTGGAGCCTGAGCGCGCCGGACAGCCCGACGAGGGCACTGGCCAATGCCAGGAAGAAGAGGGAGCGCATGGGGGTTATTCTGTAGAATTAGAATAGAATTCAGATTCTCTGTAGAGAATCTGAACTTATTCCGTGGCACGGCTCATGTGCTTGTGCAATTTATCGAAAGATAGAATTTTAATAAAATAGAACGAGGGAGAGACCGGGGAGGAAGTCAGATGAAAAAGACGGGTCGGGAGGTCGAACCGGTCCGAACCCGCAGCTGGCTCCGAACTCGGACCAGCACGGGACGACGACGGAGACGAGACGAAGGGAGACAGAGACGAAGGGAGACAGAGACGAGGACGAAAATAGAGTGGTCGACAGCAAAGACCTCTATATCATGCTGCATTTGACGCCGTTCAGCCAAACGCGCTTGGGACGGAGCCGTTTCGAGGTCCCCTGCACCTGGACGCCGACGCTCACCTCCCCGCAGGCGTCGATGGACAGCCAGTCGTTCGTGTCCGAGCGTCCGCTGATCAGTCGTCCTTTGGACCGTTTGTCGAGCGAGGGATGCCACCCCCAGCTCTGCTTGACGCGGCTGTACTTCGGGCCACCGCCGATTGAAAGCTTCCAACCGGCCGGGACGGGCCTGGCGAGCGAGCGGGTAAGCGAGTGAGAGAGCGAGTGAGCGAGCGGGTCGGGGCGCGCGGACACATATGCCGCGTCCGCCACGTCCGCCGCATACAACACGTGGGTTGTCGGTCTCAAATACCCACCTCCCGTCCTTGTTCCGGATCGTGATTCTGAAATCGGCGTTTGACGTCCCCGACTCGGTCCAACTATTCTCCGTCTTGATCTTCACCTGGCACGTTTTGCGAGAAGATGAGGTCCTGCAGCTTGCCGAGGGTTTAGGCGTCGGCATGGGCTGGGGCTTGGGACTCGGCGTCGGCGTCGGACTCGGGAGGTTGGGACTCGGCGAGTCGCCGTCACCGCTCCAATCGCCCCAGCTGCCGTCGCCCAACCCAATCGTGCGCAGGTACGATATTTTTCTCCACACAATCGAGGTCCAGTTGTCTTCGACGAGCCCGCCAGTGTCGCCCGAGTTTGCGTTCCAAGACCACCAGTACCAGCCGCCGAGGCGCATATCGTTGATGTAGCGGGCGAGGTCAGAGAGAGACTCCTTGTCCTTGGCGTCAACGAGGTGCGAGCCGAACTCGCCCAGCATCACGGGGAACCGCTGGCAGACGTCACCGTTGCAGTACCCCGGGGCTATCGTTTTGGTGCCGAACGAGAGATCGAGGCGTTCGATCAGCGCGCTGCCGGTGACCGCGTTGTTGTTGTTCGTCACGCTGGGCGGATACACGTGCGGGGCCAGAATGACGCGGTCCTTGTAGGGACGCGTGAGCAGCGCGTCGAAGAACGGACCGGCGTCCTGGATCCCCAGCTCGTCGATCCTCTCCGTGGCAAAGCCGTCGCCCCAGTTGGCGTTCAGCAGGCCCTGGCCGGTCCCTTCGACGGCGTACAGCACGTCGCCGCCGACGGCGCGGTCGATCGCGTCCATGGCCGATATGTAGAGACCCTTGAGGGTGGCCCACGAGACGCCGAAGTTGTCGGGCTCGTTGAGCAGATCAATGATCAGGTTGTCACGGACGAGCGGGTCGTCGGCCACCAGATCCCTGGCGAGGTCCGTCCACTGGCGCAGCCAGTCCTCCGGCGAGTTCAACGCCGTCTGGTCCTCACGCAAGTGGTTGTCGAGCATCACGACGAACCCGTTGGAGATGTAAAAACGGATGACGTAGATGAGACGCTCGCGGACGCTCGAATTGGGCAGGTATGCGTTGCACACGTTGCCCTCGTAGGCGCTGGCCGGCGGGGGGTTGGGCAGCGGCGGGGCCGGTCCCAGGACGGGAACATCGGGCGGCGTCACGGACCGGGCGACCTCCATGTCGGATGGGAGCGGACAGCTCTGGTGCACGAACGAGCGCGGGGTCTGCTGGAAGTCCTTGAACGAGAACGGGATCCTGACGCTATTGAACCCGAGCAGCTTTTGCCTGCGGACGACGGTCGCAAAGTCTCCGGAGAGGGCGTTGTTGGACCACAGGCCGTCAAGCATGGTCTGCCCATTGTTGAAGCCGAAGTAGTTGAAGCCGTGGATTGCAACCGGACGTCCGTCGTCGCGGAGGATCTTGCCGGCTTGCAGCTTCAGAGCGGCGCTCGACTGCACGCAGGAGAGGCCCAGAAAGAGCAGGAGGAAGACACGCATCTCGTCTCCAGGCTACAGCTACGGTTTGGCCGAGAAGAGAGAATTCGGTGGAGAATTGGGCAGCTTCCGGAAAGTCAGGCACAATTCGCGAGAAAGTCGAGGCTGCGTGCAGCGTACCGCTCCAAGACGCTGTATTTGGCACAGTATGCAGTGTTAAGAAGAAGGCAATGCTCGAAATCGAGGTCTAGCACGATCATTCGGGGTCTTTTGACCAGAGCCCAGCTTCCGGTCGGGGGACGCGGGCCACTCTATTCGCCGCTCAAAACGTCCTTCCCACACACAGCTCGCATCACGAACTTGCCGACGTCCAGACTATTCCAATAGGAAAAGTGGCTCCCAAGTGCTTGGACATACTGGTGTTCCAGGCTCGCTTCTTGCAGCGCAAAGTCCAGCCGTCCGTCTGCCCTTCTCGGCCGGCCCAGCTCGTCGGGGAGACGCCCCCCCACGATGCGAGCAATGGTGCTGGACGCAGACACTGGTACGCTCGTCGACACATTCATTCCTTCTTCGTCGGGCCGGCGACGACTCTGCTCGCCGTCCACCCCCTCGCCCTCCGCGCCCTCCACGCCCTCCTCGACAAAATCAGCGGCTTCAGCTGCGTTCGTCACCTCGATCCGCTTCTTGCCAGACGCCGACGTGAAGTACCCGGCAATGGACGAGCCGAATCGCGACACATTATCCACCAACGCGTCTCCAAACTCCTCCGCCGCGATGTGCAGCCTCCGCCCGCCGCCAGCCAGGTCGACCAGTGCCGACTTGCGCCCGGCCAGGCTCTCCTGCGAGTAGGCCAGCGGTTCGAGCTTGTACGCGACCGGGTCCAGGGGATGATAGACATTGAACATCCGACGGCACTGCGGCAATCCGTGCGGCGATCCCGGACGTGCGTGGTTGGTGTGCATGAGCGCCGCCGAGGCGGCCGTTCCCAGCCCCATGCCGGCGGCCTGGTTCACCCCGCGCAGCGCCAGGAAGCACCCCAACGGGCTTCCCGCCACGATGAACTGGTCCACCTCGAATGCAAGCTTGCCAATATCCAGCGCGGACGGCGCCCACGCCGGCGTCGACGGTTGCTTTGGCGGCGTGGCCAGCCCCGCCCTCCCGCCGCTCGCGCTCGGTTGGTTGCAGAGCACGTCCCAGCAGAGCACAGAGCCGAGACTGTGTGCGAACAGCGAGACCGGGCCGTCGAAATCAGGGTTGCGGGCGACGAACTTCTTGTAGACCACGTTGAGCGAGTTGACCACCGAGTCGAGGATGACCGCGCGGTGCATGGGCGTCAGATAGAACAGCACCTCGACCGCGGTGGAATGCAGCACGTGACGCAGCGAGCTAATTCCCGGCGGCATCAAGCTGGCCGCCAACCCGTCAATCTCCAAGTTGAGCGTCTTGCGCCACTGAACGGGCAGCACCTCAATTCGGGACGACGCGGTGGGGTCGCTCGCCGACGACGGCGACGCCGACGCCGACGCCGGCGGGGGCGCCTCGTTGCCGGTGCCCTTGCCACTCGCGGCGCCCTTGTCGGCCGCCGCGGCTGCCGCGGCCTCTGCCTTGCGGATGACCTGTTTCAGCTCGACCGCGTCCTGGATGATGTTGGCGCCCGACACGTTCTGCCCGATGCCATGGACGGCCAACACGAGGGCGGTCGGCGTCGGCCGCTTGTCCATCTCCTCGTGGGCCTTCTCCTCCTCGATGTCCGCCTCCCGCTGCAGCGCGTCGGCCGCCGGCTCGACGTACCCCCGCCGCAGCTGGTAGCGGTTCTCGCCACCGCTCTTACTCAGCTTCTTCTTGATCCACGCGAACGAGGTATCTTCGACCATGCAAATGTCGTACCCGCTGTAAAAGAGCGCAAACGTGACCACGGATCCCTGGAACGAGCCCAGCTCGACCCGCGCGGCCATTCGGCCGTCCCGCTGGACCGTCAGCCTCTTCTTGCTGGGGTCCCACACGCGCGACACGAACGCCGTCTCCAGCTGCTCGGCAATCGCCTCCCTCAACGGCAGAAAGTCGCCCTGCTTGTCGAGGAACCACGTCCCGCGCACCACTCGGTGCTTTCTTCCCGGCCAGTAACACGGTCGCATCAGCCGCGAGTGGAGGTCAACCTCAAAGTGCCTTCCGCGGACGATCGTCCCGATTTCTTCGGGAGCCTCTTCAAGCAACACGGCTCCCTTCATTGGCGACCCTATGAAGTCGGCCCACGACTGAGATTGCCGCCGCTCCACGGCGGCTTGGTTCGCGAGGGGAGACACGGGCAGCGTCTTCTGCTGCTGGTTTGCCATCGGTATCGCGGCATCCTTCGCGGCTCCTGCCGAGACTCCCGCTGCCCCCGCCGATTCCGCTCCCCCCTGGCCTTCGGCGTCGTGAACGCCAAACTTGCTGGGCGAGCTCGCCGCGGCGCCCCCACGGTTGTTCGTCAACTGTTCTTCGAGCAGGTTGCCCTCCTCCTCCCACCACGCTGTCTCGATCGCGTCCCGATCCAACCGGTACGCTCGCTCCAACGCCGCCGAGTCCTTGGTGTTGAACCTCGTCGTCGTGCGCCCGGCCGGCACGTCCTGAAGCAACACCGAGGCCAGGGACGGCCCCTTGAAGATTCCATGACCGACAGGGTCCTTGTACCAGTACCACCGCACAGCAGAAACCGGAAGGAGGTCGTCCATCGAGTTCGTTCGAATCGAGTTCGTTGAGCCGACGTGTGTTCTCAGTTCTCGCTCGCACGCGGTTCTCACACGCACATCAGCTGTTACGACACCTGGTTACTCACTCAAGTGAACCGAATGCCGCTTGGCGTATTCGTGCGTCAGTCGCCGGAAGATTGGAAAAGTTTCTGTTTGTCCACGTCAGTGGACAAACAGACGGCAGAACTCAGATCCCCCACACGTCCCCGCTCGGCTTCGCCTGGCACTCCAAGAGCTCCTTCAGTGCCGCCACCTCTTGCCGCAGCGCACGGATCTCCGCAGAGCTCGCCTCGTGCATCTGGACCACGTCGAGGTGCAGCGCGAGGATCAACTGGCTCAGCTCCTCTTGGACCTCGTGAGAAACGTCTACGGGTCCCGATCTTGCCGACTCAGTCTCAACGACCGCCTTCTTCACGTCCACCGGCGGCACCTGCCTCGGGGTCCTCGCGGGTCCCGCGCTGCTGCTCGGCGTGTTGGCGTCCCCGTCGACCACCGTGGCCGCCCGAATGCGCCACGGGTCTGCAGTCGACGTGCGATGCACCAGTGGCGAAGGATCGGCGGCTTTGGCACTCTCGTCGACCGCGTTGGGAGGCGTGCTCCTCGCATTCGTCGTGTTGGGGGTGGCAGAAGACGTCGACGGCGTCGCAGTCTGCTTCTCCTCGCGCTCCACCGCGGCAACGGGCGTCGTCAAACGTGCGTTCGCGACCGCACGCACCGGCGTCGCAGCCAGGCGCTCCGACTCGACCACGGCCTGCCTGGCATGCAGCGTCACATTGTGATAGCTCCGCGCCCAGTCCACGGCCAGCACCGGGCACTCCTCGTCCCGCGCCGCCAGCTCCTCCCCAAAGAACAGCGAATGCTTGGGCTGACGCGACCTGAGCCCGCCCGCAAACACGTACACGTACCCGTCGTTCGTGCCCAGCGCGATATCGCCGCTGTACTCGTGGACGCTCATCGACGCGATGCCCGCCGTGGACGACACGCTCGCCATGGCCGTCGGCGAGGCGATCGAGGACGGCGCCCGCAGGTCCTGCATCTTCAAAATGCCGTCCATGCCAACAGAGTACAGCAGATACGGCTCGAGCGGCGCGAGCGCCACCTTCGTGCTCCCCTTGTGCGCGTGCCTGAACTTGTCGCAGGCCAGCTCGCTCCCCGTCGCGTAGTCCCACACGGCCACGATCCCGTTCTTGTCGCTTCCCGCCGCCAAATACGACTTTCCCGTCGCCACCGACACGCTCGAAAAGCACGCGTCGTTCTTCACGACCGCTGACGCCGAGCACACGCACGACATCTTGGCCTCCTCCAGCCTCAGCGAGTAGAGCTCGACCGACCCCATGCCGCCCACCGCCAGAAACGCGTCGTCCGGGTGATGCTCGAGCCCCACAGCCTTCAACTTTGCGTTTGCTGCCGGCGACGAAATCACCTTGGACACGCGCTGCTTGCTCGTCATGTCGTGGACCGCGACCCGGCCGCCGGCAGTCCCCACCGCCAGACTCTTCGATCCGGTGCTCCATGAGAGGCTGGTCACCGGCTGCGGGTTATCGACATCATCATCCAGCGTACTCATACACGCGCCGTTGGCGTACCGAATCTGCACGCGACCGTTCTCCAGCCCGACCGCCGCCACCTTGTTGTTCCTGTTCCACGAGATGGCCGTCGGCGAGACGTTCGCCTTGGCCATCACCGCCGACGTCGTCGACGGGCCCGGGGTATGGCCGCGAGTGTGGCTCCGATCCCCTCCCGCTCGCTCTTCCGACGATGACGCGTCCCACACGCGCACGGTTGTGCCGACCGCGACGGCGAGGAGTTGAGCGCCTTTGTAATCAGGCTCCATGGGAGAGAGACGGTTGGCGGTCGATCGCCTGGAAAATCAAGCTCACCGGACAGCTCACCAGACTCACGCTCGCCAGACACGCGTGGTATGACCGGTGTCAGGTGATGGTCACAGATGTCAACGTCGTGGGGGTAAATTCAGAAGTCACAGCGACGGTTCGTTGAAGTTGAAAACTCGAACTTTCGAATTCGCGAATTGAAGACAGTCTCGCTTGTCGTCGCGACGACGATCGTGTATGGTGTATGGTGTATGGTGTATGGTGTATCTGCATCGGCACGTCTAGTCTCCGTAGAGTCTCCGCTGGCAGTGCGGGTTGACGGAATGACCGAACCGAACCCCACCCTCAACGAGCTACGAGATCTCCTGAGAAATTTCGCCAGCGAGCGGGACTGGGAGAAGTTTCACACGCCTCGAAACCTACTGCTTGCGTTGGTCGGGGAGGTCGGGGAGCTGGCTGGTGGGTATTCGTCTCGACCGGCGTGCGCTCGCTCTTCGGTCTTCGCTCTTCGCTCTTCGCACGCCTTGCCTCTCACTCGCGCTCCGCGCTTCTCTCGTTCTGCAGAATGCTTTCAGTGGCTGGGCGACGACGCGGCCAAGCCTGGTCTTCCGGGAATGGACAAAGACAAGAAGACCCACGTCGGCGAGGAGCTGGCTGACGTTCTGCTGTACGTCCTCCGTTTGGCCGACGTGTGCGGCATCGACATGCACGAGGCGGTCCTCGACAAGATCGCCAAGAATGCGGCAAAGTACCCTGTCGAGCTGGCTCGTGGGCGAGCCAGCAAGTACACGGAACTTGGAAATTGACTGGTCAACGCCCCAATCTGACGGGGTGAAGATCTGGCTCAACTGCGACTATTATTGAGCCGCCGCTTTCACTCTGCGCTCGTCGATCTCAATGTTAACATCATCATGGAGGAAAGTTCAAGTCTTCGTTCTGTCTCATCATCAACCACCCATCCGCGAAACACGATCAGCGGCAGCGATGCATAACGACTCGCTCGCCGGTCTTGGGATCACGCGTGCTCGTCCGCAGGCTCCTGTTCTCGCCACAATCCGGGCAGACGTCGTCTCCAGAGTCGTCATACGCCTCTCGAGGTCCCAATACCCTTTCGTGGGTCTCTCGCATGAAATCGCGTCGCATCTCCCTCTCCAAGATCTCTTCGTCGGTCAGAAGCGATTCCACCGCATCGCTCGTCATGTTGAAGGCGAGGACCCCCGGGCCCAAACGATTGAGCCCACTTTGGAGCTGACTCGCATGCTCTCTCAACGTCCCGACGTAGGCGCCAAGGAGCTCCTGCATGTCGTAGACCCCCGTCTCCAGGACGGGCTCGGCGTGTTGAGCGAGCTCGATGGCAAACCCGTCCACGTCCGCCGATCGGGGCAGGATGTCTCGGAGGAGGTTCCGCAGGACCACCCCAAACCGACCATACTCGTCCTCAAATCCGTCGTCGTCGTCGTCGTCGTCGTCGTCATCGTCGAAATCACTCCCGTCCGTCTCGTCGCCCAGCTCTTCAAGCATCTGCTCGGGATCCCAAATCAAGTCATACTCGTCCTCCAACATCCACGCAGCTTCCGTCGCATCGACCATAGTAGCCCAGTCGCAGCACGTCTTCCCCGCCGTCGTCTGGGCCTTGGGGTCGAGCTTGTACGTGTCGAAGAGCAGGCGCAGCATGCCGCGGTTGTTCTCTCTGGCGGCGTAGTGGGCTACGGTAGCGCCCTCGGCCGTCACGGCCTTGGGGTCCGCGCCGTACGTGTCGACGAGTCCGCGGAAGCACGCGATCGACCGGGCCGCTGCGGCCTTGTGCACCGGCGCCTTGCCCTCCTTGCTTTTCAGGTTGACGTCCAGCATGTGATCCCCGACCAGCAACTTGAGCAGGTACTCGTGGCCTCGGACCATCGCAGCGTGCAGCACCCCCTCTCCCGACTTGTCGACGGCGTGCAAGTCCACGTTGTACTTGTCCGACAGCAGCCTCAAGGTCTCGAGGCTCCCGGCGTCCGCTGCGAGCATGGCTGCCGTTTGTCCGAGCTTGGTCCTCTGGTCCGGATCCAGGCCGTGCTGGTCGACGAGGTACTCGACGCACTCGGCGCTCCCAGCGATCGCCGCCCAGTGCAGCGGGGTGATGCCGCAAGCGTCGGCGGCATTGGGCTTCACCTTGAAGTCCTCGCAAACGAGACGGAGCGTATCCAGGCGGCCCGACCCGGCGGCAAAGTGTGCCAGGGTGTTCCCGCGGTACATTCCTTGGAGGCAAATCGCAGACGGGTCCAACCCATGGCGCCCGACCAGATGCCTAATGGTCTCCGTGTGGCCGAAGCTGGCGGCGATGTGCAGCATGGAGATACTCCCGATGACGAGCGCGTTGGGATCCGCACCGTACGTGCCGATGAGCGAGTCAATCACCTCGTTCTTCATGCCCACCTCGCACGCCTCGGAGAGCAACACAGTCGCCGCCCCCAGACGCCGCTCGCGCGGCAGCCCGCGGAACTGCTTGCTCTTCATCTCCTGCAGCACGAGCTTTCCCCGAACGAAGCTCATATACACCGTTTTGGGCACATACGAAAGGAAACCGTACTTCAACCACACGTCCTTGCGCTTCCGCCCCTTGAGCCACTTGCGCGCCGCGGGGTCTTCGGGAGCAATCTTCCCGAGCAGATCCTCGCGCACCACGTCCTTGATATCGTCGTCCTCCATCTTCTCATGCAGAAGGAATCGATCGGCGTTCACATCAAGCCCGAGCTCTTTGATAAACGCCTCCGAGAGCTCAAACTCGCGCTCCTCCATTTCGAGCATCGGGCGGGTGGGAACAACGGTCGTGAAGTAGTACCGCAGCTCCTCGGTCGGCAGGAGCCCCAGCTGCTTCAACGCGATGATCCCCTTCAAGTCGTCAATATTGTAGGGGTTCAGGTGCTTGAGGATCGTCAGTCGCATCAGCGGCTCTTCAAACACCTGCCGAGCGAGGCCCGAGGAGGCCGCGTTGTTCTTGGTCTTGTTGTCGTTGTTCTTTTTGTTGTTCCTGTTCCTGTTGTTGTTCTTGGCTTTGTTCTTGTTGGCGTTGGCATTGTCGTTGGCATTGTCGTTGGCTTTGTTCTTGTTGGCGTTGTCGTTGGCTTTGTTCTTGTTGGCGTTGTCGTTGGCTTTGTTCTTGTTGGCGTTGGCTTTGTTCTTGTTGGCGTTGGCGTTGGCGTTGCCGGCGGGCTTTGTGCCGTTATTGGCGTTGCTGGGCCCACCCGCGGCCGCACCCGCAGGCTGGTCTTTCTTCTTCGCCGTCCGCTTCTTCTTCCCCGCCTCCGGGCCTTTTCCTCCCGCCCCC
>Ga0181573_10005605_pt1 | contig 10374 bp, 7 predicted proteins | sample 101ome_25_FD_148643 | JGI IMG/M metagenome (GOLD analysis project Ga0181573, IMG submission 148643) | Coastal salt marsh microbial communities from the Groves Creek Marsh, Skidaway Island, Georgia - 101409BT metaG (spades assembly) | ecosystem: Environmental > Aquatic > Marine > Intertidal zone...
CGCCCCGCCCACCCTCCCTCCCCCGCCCCCCCCCCCGCCCCACTCACCCCGCCCCCCCCCCCCCCCCCTCCTCCCCGCCCCCAGCAACCCCCGGGACCACCCCCCCCGGTCCATCATGTCCAAGAGCAAGAACCACACGGCCAAGAACCAGTCGAACAAGGCGCACAAGAACCTGCTCAAGCGGCCCAAGAACCACCGGTACAAGAGCACCAAGGGCATGGATCCCAAGTTCCTCCGCAACGCCAAGTACGCCAAGAAGCACCTGCCGGCTCGCGTCGCTGCGTAGTCCGCGCAAGTCCTCCCGGGCTCGTGGGTTGAGTGGGTCGGGGTGTCCATTGAAGGCGCTCAGGGCGAGGGCGGCGAGAACATCCCGAGAGGGTGCGTGGGAGAGGGCGAGCCCAACCCCGCTTTCTTCCCGCCCCTCCCCGCCCCGTCACACGCCCGCCATTCTTGCAGCGTGCGCTTGCGTCCGCTCCATGCCCGTCGCGACGAGTACGGCCTCCCACCGCGCCGCACCAGAGGCAGGCTATTTTGCCGGTTGCGCAGAGGAGCGCAACCGGGGCTCCTGGGGCGCGTATGCTCCTCTTGCGACCCTCAATCGCCCTACCTGTTCCGCCCTCCCAAAAGGTCACGGCCACCGAGGCCTCTGCGGTCGTCGAGTTCACACCGACGCCTACCCGGGCCCCAGCCCTTGAGCCCGCTACCCCCCCCCCCCCCCCCCCCCCCCCGCCCCCCCGGGCCCCAGCCCTTGAGCCCGCTACCCCCCCCCCCATCCCCTACCTCAAGTCCCGCCGGGTCGCCCTCGTCGCCCCCCTGCTTGCCGTCCTCGCCATCCGCCCCCTGGTCGGACTCCGCGACCCCGCTCCCTTCTCGCCACGTTCTCCCACCGTCCCCGCCGCCTCGTCGTCATCCATCCCCCGCGTCGTCCACATGACCCATTCCCGCCCCGACAGCGTTGGCGCCGACGCTGCCACGTGGAGGAAGGCCTTGGGCGTCGGCCGTGGATCGGGCTGGGAAGTGAAGGTGTGGGACGATGCCCAGGGAAGAGCCCTCGTCGCCAGCGACCACCCCCGTCTTTTATCAGCCTGGGACGGCCTGGCCAAGGGGGTGGAACGGGCCGACCTTTTTCGGTACGTCGTGCTGCTGTCGAGGGGAGGAGTCTACGTCGATGCCGACGTTGTGCCTGCCTGGGGGGAGGAGGACGTGTGGTTTGGGTCCGTCGATGGGGTGGGTGGTCCCTCCATCTCGACGCCCCTCGACCGGCTCATCGCCGGCCTCCCCGAGGGATTCTCCCAGTCCCCCCGCCTCGTCGCCGGCTACGAAAGCGACTTCGACACGCCCCAGGAGGCCTTGCGCCGGACATACGGTCGGCAGAGGCAGGTGCTGCAGTGGGCACTGGTTGCGCCGTCCGGCGACCCCACGTTACAGCGCGTTGCGGACGAGGTTGCGAGGCGGTTCGCACTGGAGGCCGCGCGGCAGGGTCGGCGGGCCGACGACGGGCGTGGGCGCCTTGCGCCGGGCGATGACGCCGCGACGATCGAGCTGACTGGGCCGGGGCTCTTCACAGACGTGGTTGTTGCGGCGTCGGTCGGCGCAGATGAGGCCAAACGGCCAATCCTCCTGCCACGCATCGCCTTCGGATGCCTCGGAGGTGGGCGTGACGGTCTACCCCCGGGGTACACGCCCGATCGGCTGGTGCGGCACCGGTTTGAGGGGGGCTGGAAGTCCGCAAAACATCGCTCGCCCCTCACTGGCTTGGCCCATTGGCTCATCCGTGGGGCTTTGCGGCTGGCGGCCGAGTGGCGCGGCGCCCCGCCTATCCCCCCAGCGACAGCACGGCACCTCCCGGTGGCGGCGCCCATGCGCCTGCCGACAGCAGACGGAGGGTGGCACGATGACGCCCGCGTCGTCGTGTGGACGTCAGCATCGGCCGCCCCTCCCGCACTCCCCTCGTCTGACCGGGCTCTGCGGTCCACGGGGCGACCCGCGCCCTGGGCCCCCCAGGGCCTGGCCACGCCACCGGGGCAAGGGGACTGGGGGCCAACCGACCTCCTCCTCGCGGCGGCCGCCGGAGCGCATCTGCCTGGCGTCGGCACTCGGGTCGCAGGGCTCGCGTCAGGTGGCCGGGGCGGCGGCGGCGTTCTGGTCGACATTGAGACAGGTCCCGGCCCTGGGCAGCGCGGCCTCGCGGCCCTCGCCGCCGGGGTGGCGGGGCTCCGCGCTGTCCACGTGGCGCCAGACAGTGAGGCTGCCGAGGCCGTGCAGGGTGCCGCGACGGGTGGCGTGGCCATCGTCGTTGTCGGAGACGATTGGGCCCCCGCAGGCCCCGTCGCCGCCCTGCGCGTCGGGGGCACGGCTGCCGTCGCTGCCCTGGAGCAAGCGTGGCCCCTGGTGGAGGTGGACCGACCCAGCGCAGTCGTCGTCGAGCTCTACTGGGGGGGCGCCCCGGATCCCTCGGCCGCCGCCCAGGTCCTCGGCCGCTTCCGGACCCTTGGCTACGCACCACTCCACGCCGGCCCCGCCTGTGCCGCCCGGCGTCGCCGTGGCGGCCCTGCGGCAGCGGCGGGATGGACCGACGCCGACGGGCGGGGGCACGCGGGGGGAGCATGGTGCGAGGCAGGGGAGGAGGACCTCGGGGCCGCGCTCGCCGCAGGGCGGGCGACAGGCGCCGCCGAGGTCGTCGCCCTGGTGCGAGGCCCGATGATGTCCTTCCCCGATCCCCCCCCCGCCCTCCCTGCCGCTGCCGACGCGTTTTAAGAAGGATGAGAGGACATACCTCGCCGCGTCGTCAAGAGGAATCGTTCGCGACCCCCCGCCCCGTCTGCTACCGCTAACCCGCCAGAGGCGCCGCCGGGAGCTCGGCCTCGGCTTCCTCAGCCGCCGCGCTCGCCTCCCGCTCCCGCGCCCCCGGCGCCCCTCCTGCCGTCGCCACAGCCCTCGGCAGTGACGCCATCAGATCCCCCGCCACCTCGTCCAGCACCTTGGCCACTTCCTCATCCGCCTCCCCCGTCAACGCGTCATCACCGTCGATCCCCAGGGCGTCGTCCATCATGCCGTCGGCCACGTCCTGGATGACGCCGGCCTTGATCATCTCGGCCTTCATCTCCCTCAGTTGTCCCGCCAGCTTGGGGACGCAGATAAGACCGTTCATGATCTTGACGACATCGGCGCTGCCCTTCAAGGTGCCGACGACGCGGGCGGTGGCGGCGGCCTCGACGAGCTGGGCCTCGAGAGAGAGAAGGGCAGCGCGCTGCGCGTGGAGCCGGGACGTTTGCTTCTTGGCACCCACGATGCCCGCCGCAAGGACGCGCGCTGAGGCCAGGTCGTGGCGGCTGGCGGCGGCCCGCAGGGACGCCTCGACCTTGCGCTGCTCGAGGGCCAACGCGCGGACCTCGCGCTCCAAGCCACGGTTCTCGCGGCGGAGCTCCCTGCGAAACGGCGCGAGTTGTCGGGGGGGCGGGTCGCATGGACGCCTCCATCGTCAGGGTTGTCATCCCTCACATTTTCTCGTTCTTCACTCGCCTCTGCCATTTACGGACCAGCTCCTTGGGGTCAGGCGGATTCCAGGCCTCACGCAGCGCCTTGAACATCCTCCTCGCCGAAGACGGGCGTGAACGGGCGGTGTCGGCGGTGCGGGAGCAGGCGGTGTTCGCCGCGGTCGAGGCCGCGGAGAGAGGAGCTGCCGGGCTGCGGGGACAAAGGGAAGGCGGATCGGCCGCAGAAAGCGACCCGATGGCGCCAATTTGCCGGGTCCGCCGGCGGGGGCGGCGAGACCCACAACACCGCAGGAGCATCGTCTCAACTCCCATGTCCACCACTCCGTGTCGAACACGGAAAAACGCGCCGCACGACCCCTTCGCCGTGTGGCTCGACGCGCCACTCGCCTCCGCCGTCGCAGACTGATCATTTTGATGGCGGACGGCGATCCAGTTGCCCTGGTGGCAAAGGCCGAGAAGAGACTGGATGGCTGGTCGCTCTTCGCCTCGGCACGCGAAAAGCACGAGGATGCGGCCGAGTTGTTGGATCAGGTGAGTCGGATAAGAATAAGAGGAGCGTTGGAGTCAGCTTGGACCAGCCAAGTCCGATTCGAGCCGGCGGATTGATCGTGACGAGGGCCAGCGGACGACCGACGACGGGGCCCGCCATTCGTGAGTGCCGAAGCTGCCACGGACTGCCGACGCCGACTTCCAAACCCCAAATCCCAAATCCCAAACCACCGTAACTTCTACCCCCTTCTGCAGGCGGCAACGACGCTGAAGCTACAGAAGCGCCACCGCGAGGCGGCGTGGTGCTACCGCAGAGCGGCCGACCTCCACGGTCACGCGTCGATGGGAGCCGAGGGCCGCACCGACAGGGCCCAGGCCCTCGTCGAGGCCGGCAAGGCCCTCGGCCGCGCCCTCGAGGCCGGCCTCCGCCCCTGCTGCCCCCTCGACCCCCGGGGGGACGCCAACAACCCCTCCTCCGAAGGGCCCGCGTGGGAGGGTGCCGAGGGCGTGGCCCGGCTCCTGGGCGGAGCGGCTGACGTCTTTTTGGCGCTGGGCAGAGCCCAGCAGGCAGCACGGTACATTCGCGACATCGCTGACGTGCATGGCAGAGGCGGGGATGGGGCGGCGGAGGAGCGCTTGCTGTTGCGGGCCGCAGACCTTTTCGATGGCGAGGGGTCCACGGCTGACGCCGACCGGTGCTTGAGCCGAGCTGCGGCGCTGGCGGCGTCGGGCGCCGCCGCGGGGCCCGGTGGCCGGCCGCCCGCCCGCGCGCCGCGGCCCGCCCACGCCGCTGCCCTGTTCGAGCGCGTGGCCAGGTCGAGCCAGCGCAGCCACTTGCTGCGGTTTGGCACCCGGAACCACCTCCTCGACGCTTTCCTCTGCCTGCTGGGGGCGGGGGACTTGGGGGCGGCTCAGTCGGCCCTGGGCGACGATCCCGCGGACGCCGACGCCGCGGGGGCGGGGCCGTCGTCGGGCGGAGGAGGTCCTCTCGGAGGTGGTGGTGAGGCGCACGGAGGAGCGCCGGGCCGCTTCCATTCCCTCGACCCCACTTTCGTCGGGTCCCGGGAGGAGGGCTTTTGCCGGTCCCTGTTGCGGGCGTGCGCGGCCGCCGACCCGGACGCCCTTTCTGCGGCAGTGGGGGAGTGGGACAGCGTGAGCCGACTGGAGCCGTGGAAAACGACGATGCTGCTGGGGGTGAAGCGCCGGCTCGAGGCCGCGGGGGCGGGGCGGGGGGCGCCTGGGGGGTGGGTGGGGGGGCTCGCACCAGGGGGGGAGGGGGCGCCCCCTCTGCCGCTGGCGGTGCCGTTTTCTGCTCCAGCGGGGGGCGGGGGTGGGGGCGAGGTCGACGATGACGACTTGACTTGAATCGAGCCGCTGAGAACTCGTCCGATTGCATTCGGCGGAGAGAGATGAGTCGAACGCATCCGATGGCAACGATGACACTCGCTCTCGTCTTCTCAGCCCGGGGGCAGTGGCGCCGCAGGCCCGGGGTTCAGCGGCGGCCCGCCAGGCATCCCTGGCAGAGGGGCCGCGGGCCGCGGCGGTCCCGGAGGCGGCCCACCCCCACCCGCGCTCCAGCCGGGTGGGGGACCACCGCCCCACCCGCGGCCACCCATCGGCGTCCCTCCCCCGCCGCCGCCCCCCCACCCGCCACCCCCGCCCATCGGCGGCCCGCCCCCTCGCCCTCCCCACCCTCGGCCAGCCCCGCCGCCCCCCCAGCCCCCGCCCCGGCCCCCCATCGGCGGGCCCCCTCCCCACCCTCGGCCCGCTCCGCCTCCCCCCCCGAAGCCACCGGTCCCCATGCCCATGCCGCCCGGCGCCGGCGGGGGCAGGGCGGCGTTAGCGGCCGCCACCTGCTTCTCGAAGAGGGCCCGGGTCCGGGCGTCAGTGCGGGTGGGGTCATTGATGGCGATGGCAATTTCCTTATAGTAGCTGCGGAGATTGGCCTTATGCTTGAGTCCATCGCAGTGCTGCTTTCTCACCACAAGCTGCGGAGGCGTCGAGGGGGGGGCGGGATGGTGGTTGGGAGGCGGGCGCTGGCGGATGCTCCGCATGAACGCAAGTGCGAGCAAAGAGCACCCCAGCCGCTCGCTCGCCGAGTCGTGCGTCAAGTACATGTCGCAGTACTCGCAGTAGAAGCGTGGCATTCTGGACCTGCCCTTCGGCGTGAGGGGTGGGGTGGGGGATGTGGACGTTGCAGCGAGGCGGCGGCAGCGGGTCTCGCTCAGGCCTTATGCACCGGCTTCGCGCCAGCCGTCGCGCCGGACGAGCGTTGGGGAGGAAGCGGACACGGACCTGGAGACCACTAAAGTGGCGAGGCACAGCTCGCGTGCGGGGGCTCTATGGCGGCGTTCTTGTCCCGCAAGAGCTGCAGCGCCCTTGCCGCCGCCGCGGCATCGGCCAGTCGGCCGCGGCGGGCGTCAGCTCCGTGTCCGGACTCGCCTTGCCCCGCCCCTAAGCGATAAGGGCTCCGGTTGATGCGCGATGAAACGCGCGGGCGCGGTCGGGACTCGACGCTCCTTCTTCTCACTCGCCCTCTCTGCCCACCCCACCACCGAGCGGCGACTCACCACCAGACGTGGCTGTGGATCATGAGGAAGTCGGTCGATCTGTCGACCGCCTGGCGTGATAGGAAGGAGAGCATCTCTGGAGGCGGCGGAGGAGGAGGCCAGGAGGCGCAAGGCGACGGGCGCCTCCGTGGCCGCTCCTCATCCGTCGCCGTTTCGGTGGACCACACCAGGCGGCGGGGCTTCGGACGCCGTCGCCGGGCGCCTGCCGGTGGTGGAGGCCTTCGCTCTGGCACGGGAGGCGCGGCGCGTCCTCGATCGAGCGCTCGAGCCGCTCCTGGAGACTTCCAGGTGAGCTTCAACGTCCGCCTCCTCGCGCGGGAGTGGGTGGTTGGCGAACGACGAGGGGCGGGACGAGGAGGGTTGCGCCCTCATGTGACGTGTCGTCGTGGCGAGCAGTGCGAACGCGGTTCTTGTCGTCTCTCCGTTCGCGGCCGACTCCCCCGAAGGTAACCAAATTCAACAGGAAAACCGCAGCCGCTACGCGTGAGCCACCCCCAGACCATGGCGCCGAGCGGCTGCGGCGACGCGGGATTCGAACCCCCGTCCGAGGGCGTGGCGGGCCGAGTGGAAGGGAGACAGCTGCGCCCGCAGGTACAAATTGGCCACGTCGGCGAAAAATGGCCTCAGGGCGTCCTCGGCGGCCGCGAGGGAGGAGAAGAGCCCAGGCCGGAGCGGGGTGCCAGGGGTGACGCTGCCCGCTCCGACGCCGGTGCTGGCGCCGAGGCGCGACGCCGCGGCGCGGAGGGCGGAGGCCGGCTCCGAGTCCCGCACGGGCGGGGCAAGGTCGTGGAGGAGGAGTAGGGCGGCGCCCGAGGGGCAGAGCCACCCGGTGACGCGCGGGCTGCCAGCGTCGGGGCGCACCAGGGCGCCGTGCCCTGGGTCGAGGTCGCGGAGCAGGGGCTCGCCGCGGTTTGCGGGGTCGCCGCCGGGGCCTGCCCGTCTCTCGTCGACCAGATCCAGAGCCGCGTGTAGGGCCAGCTGGTCCGACCACGAGCCGCCGCCCTGCGAGGTGGTTGGTGTTGGCGCTGGTGACGGCGGCGGCAGAGAGGCCAGTGCCGCTGACGCTCGCGCTGGGGCCTCCGGTGCTGGTCCCGACGCCGCCTCAGAGTCTATGCCGCTACAATTTTGCCCGGTACTCGCCTGACCGCTGCCCAGGTCCATCAGGCACAGTGGGGCATCGTCCTCACCGACGACCGCGAAGACGAGGCGCCGGGGGGCCGTCGTCGTGGCGGCGTGGCGCGAAGACGACAAGGATACAACCTTTCGCACAGAGTAGATCTGGAGAGCGCGTGGCGTGCACACCCACCCACGAAGGGGGCGGGAGGACCCGGGACGGGACTCGAGGAGGCTTTTTTTGCCAATTTTGCTCGCTAGAGAGCCTACCCCGCACCCTCTCCTTTCGCCAGCGACTTCTCGCCGTAGTCGGCGCCTCGAGGGCGCCCCACTCGACCCTCCGAGGGCAGAGCGGCGGCGCAGCACGCGGAGCACGAAAAAACCGCCGAGCGTCGCCGTCGAGGAGAAAGAAGACATGGCGGAGAAGCGCCCAGCGGAAGGCGACACCGCTGGCTCCGGAGTCTTCTCGACGGACCGCGCCAAGCGCGTCAGGCGGGTTCGAGGTGGGCTGACCGCCGGCCGCTGGGCGCGCCTGCCCAATGTAGCTTCGCGCACCCCGGCAGCGCGCGAGGCGGTGCCGGAGGGGCATCGCGTCCCATCGTGGCGCCGAAGCGCCGCTGGCGCCGTCTGTGCCGCGGGCCGGGCTGGTGGTCCGCTGGCGCGACGCAGAGAAAGCGCCGTTGCGCGCGCGCTGCCCCTTGGCCCCGTCTACCCTCCACACGATATCAACCACCTCGTTTCTTCCCCAGGACGCCAACGGCGCGGGTGACGGCCGGTGCGCCTCCCAAGGAGAGTCCCCCCACGGAGGTGGCGGCGCGGACGATGCTGCAGCTGTTGAACCCGGAGGAGGCCAACGGCAAGACCGGAGCCGGCGGGGCGGGACGGCCCGCGTGCGTCCCGGGCCGGCTGGGCCTGGGCGCACCCTCCGGCCGGTCCGGCGACGGCGGCGGCGGCGGGGAGCGGGAGCGCGCGGACCCCTTCAGCCAGGACGAGGCCCCTCCCCCTGGGCCGCCCCGAGGCCCCCCGGGGGGCCGCGCCGGCCCGAGCGGCCGGATCGAGTCGGGCGGCGGCGCCCCCCCGGGGCAGCTCCCCGGCCTGCCCGTCCTCGCCGCGCCGCCGCCCGCCTTCCCCGGTTCCGCCTTCCCCGCCCTCCCGGGGACCTTCCCGCTCAACCTGCCCCCCCTTCAGGGCCGCCCGAGCCCGGGCGGGAGCCACGGCGGCCCCGCCCACTCGAGCGGCCACGCCGCCGCCTCCGCCGCCGCCAGCCAGCTCCGTCGCGCCGCCGCCGACGCCGCCAGCCGTCCCGCCCGGCGCGGGCCCATGGACGAGATGCGGCAGTTGGTGCGCATCCTCCAAAAGCTATTTCCCTCCTCCCAACGGTGGCTGTTGGACAAGGATGGCGGGGGAGGCAACCGGGTCTCCGAGGTGCAGATCCGGGCCTACCTGAAGCGTCTCCTCTCGGACGCGGCCCCCGCGCCCGAGTGGGGCGTGCCCAACGGGTGGGAGTCGTACGTCGCGACTTTGCTGGGATGGGTGTCGGGCCAAACCATCACGGCCGAGCAGGCCGGGGCCTGCGCGGGCCGGCAGGCGGGCCGGAGCTGGGAGCTACGCCCCCAGGCGATCGAGGCCCTCGGCCTGGACCCGACGCGGTGGGAGGTGCCGCTGTCGCGGCGGAGCGCGGGGCAGGGCGCGGGCGTCCTGGCCCACGAGCTCGACCGGCCGCCACCGACGCAGACGGAGAGATGGACACGGATGGTAGACGACGCCGCCTGGTGCGCTGAGCAGGGCGCGTCGGGCGCGGCCGCGGCGCCCCGGATCCGGTCCCTGCAGCGCCAGTGGGGAATCCACGCCAAGCAGCTGATGCAAATCGTGTGCCCCGAGGAGCTCGGGGTGGGCGCGGGGGGTCCGGACGAGTCCCTTCTCGCGTCTCACGGGGGGGGACGGGGGCGGGGCGGGTCGGGGTCACGCCCGCGTGGCGGAGGAGGAGGAGGAGGGGGAGGGGGTGGAGGGGCAGGAGGGGGAGGAGGGGCAGGAGGGGGAGGAGGAGGAGGAGGCGTGCCCCTGGCCCCTCCCCACCCTCCTCTCTTCGGCCTCGTGGGCGGGGCCCCGCTCGGGCACCACCCGGCCGGTCAGCCCCCCCTCCCCCAGGCCGCTCCCCCGCCGACGTCGACGTCCACGGGTCTTGACGCCATCATGCGCGGCCAGGGAGGAGGTCCGGCCCCCCCGCCCGGGCTCTTTGGCCGAGGGCCGGCGGGCGCCGTCGGCGGAAAGGTGGGAGTCGTGTCGTCGATGGTCGTCCCGCCGCCGGCGCCGTCGTCGGCCGCCACCGCCGGCCTCGTCGGGGAGATGCTGTCCCAGGGCGGCCTCGGCCTCTCGCAGCTCCTGGCGCCGAGCCAGGACGCCCCGGGCGGCTCTCAGGGCGGCGCGCAGCCAGCCCTATCCTTGTCTGGGGGGGGGGGGGGGGGGGGGAACCGCCGGGCCGGGGGGGGGGGGGCCCGGGGGGGGGGCAGACGCGCGCGGGGGGGGGGGGGGGGGGGGGGGCGGGGGGGGGGGGGGGGGGGGGGGGGGGGCGGGGGGGGGGGGGGGGGGGGGGGGGGGGGGGGGTCGGCCTCGGGTCGCCCCACGGCCTCGGATCGCCGCCCCACGGCGGCGGGCGCATGGGGCAGGTCTCGCCCATCAAGGGCGGCATGTCCCCGGCGCGGGCC
>Ga0181573_10005609_pt1 | contig 10371 bp, 5 predicted proteins | sample 101ome_25_FD_148643 | JGI IMG/M metagenome (GOLD analysis project Ga0181573, IMG submission 148643) | Coastal salt marsh microbial communities from the Groves Creek Marsh, Skidaway Island, Georgia - 101409BT metaG (spades assembly) | ecosystem: Environmental > Aquatic > Marine > Intertidal zone...
GAGCCCCCCCCCGCGCAGGGGTTGAACTTGAGCCTGAGCTCCGTCAGACCGTCCAGCCCGACCAGCGACTTGACCACGCCGGGGACGTCCCCGGCCAGCTGGCACTCGCCGAGGTCGAGTATCTGAAGCTCGGGGCACTTCGCGGGAAAGTCGTCGGGCAGCGTCCGCAGCGGGTTCTTAGCGCAGTTAAGCTCCGTGAGTTCCTCCATCCTCGGCATGGAGTTCAGGTGGTCCAGGGCGTTGCCCTCGAGGTTCAACACGTCCAGCCGTTTCAACGCCTTCAGGTCCCTCAGCGCGGACGGCGGCAAGGCGTTGTGCGATGCGTCGAGCTCCTGCAGCTTGGCGCACTTGGCGACGGAGGATACTTCGGTCAGAGCGTTGCCGCTGATGTTGAGCTCCTCGAGCGCGTGAAGCGTCGCGAACCCCTCCAGCTTCTCGAGCCCGCATCGGGATATGTCCAACCTCGTCAGCGTCGTGCATCGTCCGATCAACTTGCAGTCCCCGAGCGGGTTGCCACTGGCGTTGAGGTTGGTGAGCCTTCGGAGATGCTCGACGCCGTCCAGGGACGTGATCGCGTTGTTCTGACACTGGAGCGTCTGTAGCGATTGCCCGACCCGCGCGACGGCTTTCATGGACGCGACGCGATTGTTGTACACGATGAGTGCGCGTAGATTGGTCAGCGGCGCGAGCGCGTCTCCGTCAATGTCCACGAGCTGGTTGAAGCTGAGGTCCAGCGACACCAGGTTCGGGCACGCGTCGAGATCGCCCGGTGCGAGCGCGGTGAGGTCCGCGTTGTGCAGGTCAGCGACGGTCGCCGAGGACAGGTCGCGACATCCTGTGGCGTCATGGAGCAGCACGCGCGTCATCCGCCCCTGCGCGTCCACGATATTAACGTCCGCAGCCTGGACGACCTCGACCGTCGTCGCCCTTCCCCGGCCGTCCGACGACGCCTTCGGTTTCGTCCCCCCGGAGAGAAGAGATCCCGGACGAGTCGCTCCCGGACGAGTCGCTCCCGGACGAGTCGCTCCCGGACCCGCGCCCGGCTCTCGCTTCGACTGCGCCTTGAGCCTCGCCCTGGCGCTCTCGTACGCGCCGTCCATGCCCGCACCACCGGCACCGCCGGCACCACCGGCAGTACCTCTGGGGGGAAAAACGGCACCTTCGTCGTTGACTTTGTTTGCTGCAGGGTCGCGCAACAAACGAACTCGCTTCTCCCTGGACTGCTGGAGCAAGGCGCGCAGAGAAGGGGCGCGCCGGAGTACTCAGTGGATCGACGATGCTTCGCGCCGTGCGCGCCGTGGGCGGCGTGCGCCCGCGTGTGGCCTCGACGGAATCCGTCGCGAGGCGCCTCACCCGCGTCGTCGGCGCGGACGGGGACGCGCCCGGCGCCACCGCCAGTCATCCCCCGAAGGCGTCCAATCCCCACCGCCGCGTGCCGACGGTCGCGTCCTCGCGGATGAACCGCGGATGGACCGCGGAGCGCGCCCCGCCCTTCAGTAAGTCATATCGCGCCCCGACTCTCCTCGCGCGGGCATCCGCCGATTGGGACGGCGAGACCCTCGGGGTCCTCCGCCGGCGCGCGAACGCGCTGGAGACGCGCGTCAAAGACGCGCTCGACGTCGTGGACGTCGAGCGCCTCGCCGCGACCGTCGCCGACCTGGACGCGACCGCCTCCGAAGGCACCCTCTGGGACGACCCGATCAAGGCCAAGGCGGTCATGGCGGAGCTCGCGGACGCCAAGGAGCAGCTCGCCACGGCGCGGGGGTTCGAGAACCTCCTCGGAGACGCCGCCGTGGCGCTCGAGATGATCGACGACGAGAGAGACGACCAAAACCAAAACCAAAACCAAAACCAAAACCAAAACCAAAACCAAAACGACGCCACCGGCCCCGACCCGACCATCCTGGCCGAACTCTCGGACGCGTGCGAGCGCTTGGATCTGGCGCTGAACAAGTGGGAGACGCGAGCGCTGCTGGGCGGTCGGTACGACGCGATGTCGGCGCTGGTGAACGTCTACGCGGGCGCGGGGGGTACCGACGCGCAGGACTGGGCGGAGATGCTGGAGCGCATGTACCGCGGATGGTGCGACGCGAGAGGGTTCACGCTGAAGACGGTGGAGCGCAGCGAGGGGGAGGAGGCCGGGTTGAAGAGCGTGACGTTCGAGGTTGGCGGCAGGTTCGCGTACGGGTACCTGCGATCGGAGCGGGGCACGCACAGGCTGGTGAGGCAGAGCCCGTTCAAGAAGGATGCGACGCGGCAGACCTCTTTCGCGGCGGTGGAGGTGACGCCGGTGCTCGACGACGGCGCGGTGGAGGAGGTTTCTCTGAGGGACTCGGACCTGGAGATTAGCACCATGCGGAGCGGGGGCGCGGGCGGGCAGAACGTGAACAAGGTGGAGACGGCGGTGCGGATCAAGCACGTGCCGACGGGGATCGTCGTTCGATGCGAGGAGGAGAGGAGCCAAGCGGCGAACAAGGCGAAGGGCCTCGCGCGTCTCAAGGCGAAGCTGGTGGCGGTGGCGGAGGAGCAGCGGGCGGCGGACGTGGCGGCCATCAGGGGCGACGCGGTGAAGGCCGAGTGGGGTCAACAGATTCGCAACTACGTCTTTCACCCCTACAAGATGGTGAAGGACGTGAGAACGGGAAAGGAGACCAGCGACGTCGACGGCGTGATGAGCGGAAACCTGGACGAGTTCATGGACGAGTTTCTGCGATGGAAGCGCAAGACGGAGGCCGATGAGGCGGCCGATGAGGCGGCCGGGAACACCTAACCTCGACCTAACCTAGAAGTCACGACCTAGCCGGTAGCTGGAGACCTGAAGACCTTCCTCGGCGCGCTTCTTCCCGGGCCCGGGTTCACCTCCGTGTCCCAGCTGAACCTCGTCAGGTCGACGCCCGTTTCTCTCAGGCGCGAAACCCCGTGGTTCGGGTCGAACCCCTGCGATATCTGCACCGCGCGCCTGCTCGACCCCCCGCACCGACCACACGCCGCCGTGCGACCGCGAGGGAGGTCATCCGCGCCCTCCACGCCCCGTCTGCATCGCCCGACGCCGAGTACCGTCTTGGCCAATCGCTCCGAAACGGCGTCGCCCTCGTCATCCATCCCCGGCCTGGAGCGACCAAACTCCCACGCTATCGGTGGGTTCCCATCTGGGTGGGTTCCCATCTCGGATGACCTCGGCACGATGACGCTGTCGCGGGCGACGATCCCGCGACCGGCGATCGGGTCGGTGACGGACGCGAAGGCGAGCTCGACGCCGCCGCGCGACGATCCCGACGTACATCCCGACGTACGAGTACACGGTTCTGCATTCACCGACGTGACGATCCCGACGTGGCGCACGTCGACGCATCCGCGCGCCCTCGCGTCCGGGGGGTGGACGCCGAAGAAGATCAGGTCGCCCGGCTCGACCTCGTTCAGGTCGTCCACGGGCTCGGCGAAGTGGTGCTGCTCGTGCGCGCGTCGCGGTACGAACACGGGCCTGATGGGCGCGTCGGCGAACGCCGCCTGGACGAACCCGTCCGCGTCGAAGAGGGACGGCCCCACGGTTCCGCCTCGCTTGTACCTCGCGCGGTCCTCGCGGGTTCGCGCGACGTGGCTCTCGACGAAGGCGACGATGCTCGGGACGTGCAGCAGCCCGCGGTGGCCGCGGTATCTGCGACTGGCGCGCAACGCGTGCTCCTCCGGCTCCAACGCCGACAGCTCGAGCCCGCGGACGTGCACCCACCCGACGCACCTGTCCTCGAGGAGCTCACACTCAACGCACGGGTTCGCGCACGAGACGAGGTCGTCTTCCTCGTGAACGGGGCGTATCCATCGACCCGGGGACGCCTCCGTGAGGAGGACCGTGCGCTCGCGGTCCTCCCACACCTCCGCGCCCCGCAGGAGCCGGCGCCACATGTGCGTGTCGAGACTGGACCGCAAATCATAAATTCGGGCAAATTCTCAGACTGCCCGTCGTTGATTTTGAGACCCGTTGGGACCCCGTTCTGTTGGTGCCGTTTGTGGCGCGAAAACGCGTCACAAAAATAAGTTGCCGACAGCGCAGCCCCAGAGCACCCGGGAGCGACGCACATGTCCTGGGTTTTCGCGGGCGTTCGCAAGAGCGTCGCCAGCAAGTACAGCGAAGACGACGATACTCCGCAGCGGTCGAGGAAACCCGGCCCGTCGTCCAAGGAATTGCAAGAGAAGTACGGCAAGGCCTCGGAGAAGATGGAGGGCGGTCGCCACGGATCGGACACGGACTCCGAGGAGGATGTCGAGCGAAAGCAGGAGGCGCCGCAGACTCCGAAGAAGTTCACGAATCTATCTTACAATTCCCTCACCAAGGGCATCGTGAACTACAGGTTCCGCAGGAACAAGGAACGGAAGGAGCGCAAGGCGGGAGTCTACTATCATCCCGACGGCTCCGAGTACGACAACCGAATGCACTGGTACAGCATCGACCCGTACGGAAACTTCCGCAAAAACTGGGACCTGTTGCAGGCGATCATCCTGGTGTTCGTCTCCATCACCGTCCCGTTCCGCGTCGGTCTGAAGCAGCCCGCGGAGGGTCCGTCCTACTGGGTCGAGCTCCTCATCGACCTTTACTTTTGGTTCGACATCGCCTTCAACTTTTGCACCGGCTACGAGGCTGAGGAGGAGGAGGGCGTCATCGTCTACCATCCGAAGCTGATCCGCGCGAACTACTTCAGGACCTGGTTCACGATCGATCTGTTGGCGTGCCTCCCCGTGGATCTGGCGCTGAGGGCGACGGAGGGTACGCTGAAGTGTTCCATGGAGGTTGACGGGTGCGACATCCGCGAGGAGGACGGCACCGGGCAGCTCTTCAAGCTCTTCAAGCTCCTCCGCCTCTTCCGCCTGGTCAAGCTGCTGCGGCTGTTCAAGATCATGCGGCTGTTCGAACGGTACCAAGACGACCTGTTCAAGTACATACACATCATCAGCGTGGCCAAGCTGGTGGTGTTCATGCTCTACCTCGGCCACCTCTTCGGCTGCTTCTTCCACTACTTCTCTGTGTCTGAGTGGCGCACCGCGGAGGAGAACGCGCAGGTGGCGGACGGCACGTTGGAACCCTGGCTCAAGTCATACTTCGGCGACGATCATCCAACGGGACGGGAGGTGTGGGACAGGTACATCGCCAGCATATACTGGGCGTTCACCACCATGACCACGGTTGGGTACGGAGATATCAGCGCCACCACCCGCGTGGAGCGAGTCATCGCGTGCTTCGGGATGATCGTCGGAGGGTTCGTCTTCTCGGGAGTGATCGCGACGATGGCGGAAGTGATGGCCAACGCGAACCCGAGCAAGAAGGCGCACTCGGATAAGATGGACAAGGTGTCCGCGTTCGTCAGGGACAACAACCTGCCGAGGGAGTTCCTGAAGGATGTGCTCGGATTTTTCCGGAAGCAGAGCACGCAGGCGTACGATCGGCAGCAGATCCTGATGGAGCTCCCGTACAACCTCCGGCGCAAGCTGCTGATGCACCAGTACGGTCACATAATCCACAAGGTGCCGCTCTTCGACGTCGACGGCGACGGGAGCCTCGACGACCACGTCTTCGTCACCGAGCTGTGCATGCGTATGAAGCTCGTGTCCTTCATGAACGAGCAGATGATCTTTCAGATGGGCGAGATCGGCCGGCACATGTTCATAATATCCAGCGGCAAGGTGGAAGTCCTGGACAGCACGAGAAAGGACGTGATGTGCGTGCTCGAGGCTGGAGCCTACTTCGGCGAGGGATGCGTCCTTGGAGACGTGCGAAGGCGGGAGAACCTTCGGGCTCTGGGAGGCAACGTGCAGCTCTGCATGTTACTACGCGAGGACGTCGACGTGCTCCTGGACTCTTACCCGCACATGCAGCGGCTTCTACACGACTCGTACTACAAGCGCAAGGAGCTGTTTAAGCGGTTCGAGCAGGCCAGGACGAAACAGCCAAAGCTCACGATGATCGAGTTTATCTCGTCGCAGAGGATCTTGATGTCGCCGCTGTCGAAGAAGCGGATCCTGGGCGAAGAAGCGCCCGCCGAAGACGCGGAGGACACCGGCGGCGACGAGGACACCGTCGGTGACCTCCCGCCGTCCAAGCCGCCGCCCCCGGGAAGATCTCTCCAGAGGCTCGAGTCATGGAACGTCCAGAAGGGTCGGGAGGCTAAGGGCGAGTTCATCTCCGAGACGGAGCTCGAGGCTCAGGCGAGCATCCAGGCCAAGATGGACCAGGCCAAGATGGACCCCACACTCGGCTTCGTGCTCTCCGAAGAGGGCGAGCGCGAGAAGGCTGACCACATGGAGATCTTCAGGTCGTCCAAGGCGCATCAAGGCGGGGGGGGCTGGGCGGCGGCGGAGGGCAAAGCCCTCGCGCGACGGGTTCGGGAGGTGGAGGAGACCCAACGACGGGTGGAGGGAAAGGTTGACCAGCTCGTGGCGCTGCTCACCGAGAGGATGGCCGCCGAGGGCACGCCGATCGGGCGAGGGGGGTCAGGCAGAGCGGAGGTGACCCCGGAGAGAAGGGGCGCGAGCGCGGCTCCCGTCGACGGCGTGACCCCCCGGCTTTAAAATCGAACGAGCGAGTCACCGCGCGTAGACTATCCGTGTGATCGAGGAAGGGTCGAGAGACCCGCCGTACCTACGACGCGCCTTGCTTCGCGCGTTCGTCGTCCGCGGCGGCGCGTTCCTCCCGCGTGCGCTTCACCTTGAGCATCGATCCCGGCGGCGCCCCCTCCGTTTCGTTGGGCAGATCCTCCGCGTCTGCGTCTTCGTACCATCGCGTCAGTTCAACCACCGTCGCCTCGTCCGTGCCGTGCGCCCTCGCCGACGACGCGGGGTCGAATCGGGTCGGATCGCCCGCAGCCTCGCGAAGGATGTCCCTCGCGTTCGCGGTCTTGATCCGGAGCCGTCCTTCCTGAGCGGTTCGCCTCTTCTGCGCGATCTCCCTCGCTCTGACGTGTCCCGAGATCTCTAGCCGCGACATGGAGATGCCGCCCGCGAGCTGGTCCATTCGCTTGACCAGGGTCTGGTCCTTTTCGCCCACCATCTTCTGGACGTCAACCTCCGCGGGCTTCACCGGCGCGAGGGTGCCGTCGTTCCGCGCCATCGGCCGGAAGAACGAGTGCTCGCTCCTCGGCGACGACGACGACGTCGACTGCGACGCCTCGCGGCGCTCCCGGAGTTGTCGCTCGGCGTCGTCCCGGAGCATCTCCTGGGTGCGGGTCGATGCGCGCCCGGATGTGGTGGCGGCGACCGCGGCGGCATCGCCCGCCTTGGGCAGCGCGCGACGCACGGTCGTCGCCGCGACCCCCGCGCCCTTCGACGCCCCCGCGCCCATCCTGTGATTCCGGGAATCGGCTCGGGCAGACAGGAGAGTTTTTACTCGGAAAGTCCCTCGGCGGGAGCTCGCGCTGCGCACACCGGGCGGCGCGACGGAGAGCCCGCGGGCACGCACCGACGCGCACTCGAGCGCACTCGTGACCATCGCACGACTTCCGCGCCCTCACACCGGCGTCGAACCCGCGACAACCTCCGCAAAGGTCAGAGACGAGCGCCCCGCCGCCGCCGCCGCCTGTCCACTAGCCACACCGCCGACAGCCATTCGAGCAAGTCGCCGGCGATGAAGTTCGACGTCGAGGTGTTCCGCTACATCGAGAAGGACGCCTGGCGCGTCCTCGTCTCCGTCGAGATGGGCATGAAGAACCACGAGCTCGTCCCGGTGGAGCTCATCAACGCCATCTCGGGCCTGAAGCACGGAGGCGCGTTCAAGTTCATCCGAGACTTGCTCAAGCACAAGCTCGTGCATCACGACAACAGCAAGTACGACGCCTACCGTCTCACCCCGCTCGGGTACGACTACCTCGCCATCAAGGCGTTCGTCAACCGCGGCGCCATCGAGGGCGTCGGGCGGCGCATCGGCGTCGGGAAGGAGTCAGACGTCTACGAAGTCGTCACCGAGGAGGGTGAGACGCTCGCGTTGAAGCTCCATCGCCTCGGTCGAACCTCGTTCCGCGCTGTCAAGAGCAAGCGCGATTACATCAAGAAGACGACCACCCACACCAACTGGCTCTACCTCTCGAGGCTCGCCGCGCTGAAGGAGCACGCGTTCATGAAGGCGCTCGGCGATAACGGTTTTCCCGTGCCCGTCGCCGTCGACGTGAACAGGCACGCCGTGCTCATGTCCATCGTCGAAGGGTACCCCCTGACGCAGGTGGGACCGTCCAGGCTCGAGACGGGGGCGGTGGGGCGGGTGTACAGGCAGTGCGTGGACCAGTTGGAGAACCTCGCGCGACACGGGCTCGTGCACTGCGACTTTAACGAGTTCAACATAATGGTCAACCCGGAGACGACGAACATCACGGTGATTGACTTTCCGCAGATGGTGAGCACCAAGCACCCGAACGCGGAGGAACTGTTCGTCAGGGACCTGAAGTGCCTGCACAAGTTCTTCCTCAGAAGGTTCGACTACAGGGCGAGCGAGGACCCCGAGGGAGGGAGGGAGGATCCGGTGTTCTTCGAGATCGCCGGCGGGGGCGTCGGTCACGGCGCGGGGGAGGGGGCGGAGAAATCGCTCGACGTCTCCCTGAGAGCCAGCGGTTTCACGCAGAAGCAGTCGAAGGAACTCGAGGAGTATCAGGCCGCTAAGGAGGCCGAGGAGAACGGCGGCGGCGGCGGCGACGACGATGACGAGCACGACGACGACGACGATGACGAGCACGACGATGATGATTCGGAGCTCGACGACGACGACAAACAACGCGGCGATCGGTTTGGGCGAGTCGAGCGGGGCGACGAGGAGGTGGAGGAGGTTCTCGGCGAATCTGACGTCGAGGACGACGGCGAAGATGACCCAGAGGCGGAGGCTGCGGCGATGGCGGCGGTCGCGCGGCTCTACGGCGGCGCGGCGGCGGAGGCTGCCGATGATGATGATGATGATGATGATGATGATGATGAGGAGGAGGAGGAGGACGATGACGAATTTGACGAGCTCGCAGCTGAGCGCCGCAGCAAAAAATGGAAGGAGAAGGACGCTGAGGCTGCGCGATCCGCCGCGGGTTCGTCCGCGGTGCGTCGTCCCCGCGGTCCCGGGTCGGTGAGCGGCTCGTCGATGTGGTCGGGGAGGTCCAGGGCGGACCAAGGGAACGACCCCGACCTCGTGCGCGCGAGGCTGAAGCAGCAGGCGGCGAGGAAGGGCGGCCGGGGCGGCGGCGCCGGAGCTGGGGGCAGGGTGGGAAGCAGGAACCACACCAAGGACCGCGGAGGTAAGAGGGGCGCGAAGCACCACGCGTTTACGTACAAGGGCGACGCGTGATGACCGGGTTTTAGCTCTCTTGTCAACATGACAACTCTCGATGACTTTGCGCGGATTTCGCGTTTGGCCGTTTTTGGCCGCCCGCTTTTTGGCCGCCCCGCGCCGCGTTCTCGTTTGTCCCGGCGAGGGTTCGGCTCGCGCACGTCGAGCGCGTCTCCAAGGTTCCCACCCTCGTTTCCTCGTCCGAACTAGGTCCGGTGGCCGTTTGCGAGCCGAATCCGCCGAATTTTCCCCGCCGGACCGCGAACGGGTCGTCGGTCTGAGGTTCGACGGGCGAGCGCCTCCTCCTCCTCACTGCGCCTCCTCACCGCGCGCCGTCACCATGGGCGGGACGGACGGAAGCCCCGGGAGCACGACGGGCCGCTACCACGGCGACGAGGAACGCTCGTGGCTCGAGATGCTCGCCGCGGACGACGACGTCGTCCAGAACCCCTCGCTGCTTCGCGCGCCCGACGTCCAGACGAGGGGCGGCGAGTCACCGGACGCGCCGGTCCTCGACGACGACCGCCTGCTCCTCCGCCCGTTGGGTTCGCTCGGCGACGACGACGACTTCGCCGCCGGCGGCGGCGACTTTGGCAACCTCGTCCATCGCGCCCCGGTCCACGGCGGGATCGCGCGCGGGGTGATCTCCACGCTCCGCCGCGCCGCCACGGACGTCGGGGGCGAGCTCGGGCGTCGCCGGTGTAACGACGACGACGACGAACGCCGCCGAGGTGTCGCGCCGCGCGGCGACGCCCGCCGGCGCCCCCCCGACCGCGGCGGGGGCGGGCACGCGCGGGGCCGGCACTCCCCGCTCGCGGGCGGACCGGGCGACGACGCGAGTCTCGTGGAAAGGCTGCGCGACAGCCTGTGCCCCGACCGCGGGCAGGAAGACGTCTCCGAGCGGCGCGGCGCGAGGGGCAGCCTCAGGCGCGCGCGAACGCTCCCGACGAACCTGCACGCTCACGACGACCACCTCCCGTTAGATCCACGCGCCGCGCGGGCGCACGTCGTCGCCGCGCGGGCCGCCGAGGCTGCCGCGCAGGCCGCGAGCCTCCGACCCTTCGGCTACCTCGGCGTCACGCGCCCGC
>Ga0181573_10005610_pt1 | contig 10370 bp, 6 predicted proteins | sample 101ome_25_FD_148643 | JGI IMG/M metagenome (GOLD analysis project Ga0181573, IMG submission 148643) | Coastal salt marsh microbial communities from the Groves Creek Marsh, Skidaway Island, Georgia - 101409BT metaG (spades assembly) | ecosystem: Environmental > Aquatic > Marine > Intertidal zone...
CGTCGCTCGCGTCGATATCGGCGTGCGTGCGGGCCGCGTCGATCCATCGAGCGCGAAGAGTCGGCGTTCGGGTATGTTCCACCGCGCATCGCCCGACGTCTCGCGCCACCGCCTCCGACGATGAACCGGCCGCGTCGTCGTCCCCCGCCGCGGATCGCGTGAGCTCCGGCGAGGGCGCGCGATCTTGGGAACGCTTCTACCGCACGCACGTGGGCAAGGGCGCCGATCCGAGCGCGAAGCCCATCCGCGCGTTCAAGGACAGGCACTACCTCCGTCGCGAGTTCGCCGAGCTCATGCCCCAATCGATAAGGGACGACCCGAAGGCGCACACGCCTCCGTTGGACCCGAGCTCGCTCCCGCCTCCCGACGTCGACTCGCCGGATCATAAGGTGGTGCTCGAGTTGGGGTGCGGCGTGGGCAACAGCGCGTTCCCGATGATGCGCGCCAACCCGGACATGTTCGTTCACGCGTGCGACTGCTCCGAGACGGCCGTCGCCAACCTCAGGGCTTCGCCCGAGTTTGATCCCAGGCGTTGCGACGCGTTCGTCGCTGATCTGGCGGCCGGTGACTCGCCGCTCGCGGCGAAGGTGGGCGACGGCACGTGCGACGCCGTCACGGGGGTGTTCTTCTTCTCGGCGCTGGATTTTCGCACGTTCGGGACGGTGGCGGCTGAGTGCGAGCGGGTGCTGAAACCGGGCGGCGCAGTTCTGTTTCGCGACTACTGCCTCGACGACGTCAAGAACAACGGCGGTATCAACCTCCCGGGCGAGACGACCGAGTTCGAGCCCGGGAGACGGATAGAGGACGGGACGTACGTCAGACCCGACGGGACGCTCGCGGTGTTCCTGGACGAGGCCCGCGTGGAGGGGGTGTTCAGAAAGGTTGGATTGGAGGGCGAGTGCTGGCGGGTGACTCACGAGGTGGTGAACCGGAAGCTCGACGTGCGTATCACGCGGTCGTTCGTGCAGGGGAGGTTCGAGAAAAAGGCGGCGGCTTAGTTTCGATGCAATGGATGCAATCTTAGAATGTAGAGCATTTCAACCCGGTAGGCGGGTGAACGTCGGGCGACTGTTCAGTTCACGCCGATGGCTTTCTGTCCGGGCGTCACCGGCACCTTCTCTGGGCTCACGACCCCCTCGCCCTCACCGTCACCCTTGGCGTAACCCAGCGCCTTGCGCGACTCCTGGAAGTACTGATTCGGGTGTTGAACGCCCGCGTCGATGGTCTTACCCTCGTGCGTCGCCTCGAACGTCATCCCGCACGCGAGCTGGTAGTGCTGCCCCTTGGCCTTCTCCACGATTTCGTTCACCTTGGCAGGCTTGATTGACATCCCGCTGAGTGCCGCCCGGAGGCCCTCCTCACCAAAGGTCTTGAACGGGCAGCCGTGGTGCTCGCCGTTGCCCGGGTTGGCGGCTATGCACTTCATGCAAGTGTGCGGGGTGTAATCGACCCGTTTGCCCTCCTTACCGTAGGCGTGCCTCACGGCGTATGCGTATTCCTTCTCAAACTTCTCCGCGGGGATCTTCTTGCAAAACTCAGTCTTCCAGAACAGCATCGCCTCCTCCAGCGCCAGGCCGATGCCCTTGAGGTACAGCTGCAACTGCCGTCTGCCCTCGTGCCGAAGGTGGTGGTCCTCCTTCATCTTCCTGAAGAGGTGTTTGGCGCAGAGCGGGAACGACTCGGCGGCGGCCTTGTTGAGGTCCTTGAGCGTGATCACCTCGCCGACCTCGCCGTCGGCGCCCTGCTTGCCGTAGTCGCGACCGATGTACCGCTTGGACAGGGACATGATCACCGGCGCGAGTCGGTCCTTCTCATCGCCGGCGACGTGCTGCGCCCATCGCCTGGACGTCATCGCCAGAGCCTTGGACAGCCGCGATCGGAACACGCCGATCACGAGGGACGTGAGATCCTTCTGGGGCACGTACGCGGACCCCCCGGCGAGGAAGACGCGACGGGACCTGACGAGGTCGAACACCTCCTCGAAGGGCACCTTGTAGAAGCCGTTGGCGCCCTTGCCCATGATATCGTCGACTTCTTTGTTGGCGAAGGTCTTGATGGTGTCCCTGATGCCTCGTTGGATCTCTGGGGTCCACTCGTCATTGTCGACGGGCTGGTATCCCATGTCGTGGGTCTTGAGAAAGGCCGCCTTCTGGTTGGGCTGCATGTTGTCGAACTTGTGCTTGAACAGGGTGCACTCGTTCTGGAGGAACCACCGGCGGAGCTCGTCGGTGCGGCAGTACGCCATGCGGAGCGCGAAGTGGCTCACCTCGTCCTTCCTGACGTCGTAGTCGCGCGGGTTTGTTTGCAGGCCGCACTCACGCATCTTTGACTCGATGAGAGTCTTCATCTCCGGTCCTTTCTTGCCCGTGCTCAGGCCGTCGTCGATGGCCTTGAGAAGCTTGATCCGATCCAGCGCGTACAGCTCGAACTCCTCGAGCTCGACGTCGTCAGCGGGCGCGTTGGCATACATCGAGATCGAGTTGGAGAGGCCGTTGTTGGCGGAGACGGAGTCATTCTCCTTCGCCAGCTTGGCCTCCCGCGCCCTCGCCTGATCCTTCTTACCTAAACCGACAGCGAACATGTTACCGTCGGGCACCTGGTGTCACGCGCGAAGGCGTGCGCTCGCCGAAGTGTCGCGCGCGATCTTGGCACCTTTCAAAACGAGTTCAAAAAAATCGGTCGGCTGCAAAAATTTGCCCGCCCAATTTTTGCCACTTGTTCTAACTTATCCAGGACTCTCCGGTGCGCCCCCGCATCTCAGGCCGCGATGTCGTCGTTTGCTCTCTCGTCCCGGGTATTCCGCCCCTCCCTGAAGCGGTCGCGCGTTTGCACAACCTCCGGCGGGTCAACCGTGGCGCGGGCGGAGGCCAAGGAGGTCAAAGTGTGCACAAACAAGGAATGCAAACGAGCGGGGTCGAAAAAGACTCTATCGATGTTCGCCGCGCTCGAGCTTCAGGGCGTGGATATCGTGGAGATCCGGTGTCTGGACGAATGCGGCATGGGACCAAACGTGCAAATCAACGGGGACGACGGGCCGATAATCAACGGCGTCAAGACGGAAGATGACGTTAAGAAGGTGGTGGACAGGCTGATGGAGAATTGAGAGGTGGACTGGGAGGACAGAGACGCAGCCCACCTCGACCCAGCAGCCACCATTCAAAGTACCGTGAATTGAATGCCCATTACATCCGTCCACAGCGTCGCTAATTGGCGCGCATCTTCGCGTGCGTACGACAATATCCTATTTCGTGTCGCGTCGTGTCTTCCTCGTCGTCGTCACAGTTCACGCTTCCGCGTCGGCCGCCGCGCCACCCTTCGACTTTGGGTTGTGCTTCGCCCGGAGCCTCGCCGCCAACGCCACGTGCGCCGCGTAGCAAGCCTCGCACTGACCGTCCACGCGCTTGACCTTGAGGGGTTTCTTGGGCGCGATCTCGTTGAGCAACGCGTGGAGCGCCATGGGATCGGAAGCCTTCTCCAGGGTGACCTGGAGGTTGGGCTTGGCCCACGGGCAGTTGGTGCTTCGCGCGTGAAACGCCGCGACGTCCTTGGGGTGCTCAACCTCCAGCGGCGTCGTCCGTCTGTTGCCCGCATTCCTCGACCCGTCCTCGAGGAACAGCTCGGTGAAGTCGTGCCCGTCGTCGCACTTGATCCCCGGGCACCCGATGAACGACGTGGACCACGGCAGCGCCTGCGCGCAAACCGGCTGCAGCCTCCGCATCGTCCCGTTGACGTTCATCGCGATGCTCCCCGGGTGAGCCGCGCCCGTCGGATCCATCGCCGTCCCGCCCGCGACGCCCGGCACAGCCCCAGCCCCGCCGACCGCCAGCATGGGCAGCTTCCCGTCGGGCCCGTCCAGGAGGACAACCTCGGGCGGACGCGTTCTCCGTTCGTCGTCGTTGTCCGCGTCGCCCGGGATCTGAGCTCCTCCCGCGGCGGGCCCGACTCCGCCCGAACCGGGGTGGGCGACACCCCGCGCGCGCTTGGGCGGACGCATGCGGTCGATTTCCAACGCGGCGGTGGAGGCTCGGCGCTTCAGACGCGCGTGCGACGCCTTCAGCGCGGCGAGTTCCTTGACGACTTTAGCGTGCGCGCGCTGCTCCTGCGTTAGCGCTCGCTGGGCCTTCGCGAGCTCCGCCGTCTTGTTCTTGAGCTCGTCCTTCACCCCCCGCACCGCCGCCTGCACCTCACCCTTCGCCTGCGCCTTCCAGCTCTTCTCAGCCTCTCGCTGCTGGTGCCGAAGCTTGTGCGCGGCGAGCGCCTCTCGCTTGCGCGTGGTGAACCTGCATCCCTCCACGTCGCATCTCAGCGAGTCGCCGGAGTTGTGCAGCGCCTTGAGGTGGTAGGCCAGGGCGTTCCTGGCGCGGAAGCGCTTGTCGCATCCCGGGAAGGTGCACGCGAACGGCCTCTCGTCCGTGTGCGTGCGCTCGTGCGCGACGAGGAGCTTGCGCTCGTAGAACTTCTTCTCGCACCCGTCGTGCGTGCACGCGAAACGCGGTTCCTCGCCGCTGTGGTACTTGCGAACGTGCTTGGCGAGGTCCTGCTGCCACGCGAACTCCTTTCCGCAGCCCGGGTGCGTGCACATCACCTTGGGCTTCGCATCCTTCCTCTGCGGGGGCGCCTGGGTCATCAGCGCCATCTGCTGCCGCCCGTCGCCAAGGCCCGGCATCATCTGGTGGGGCACTCCCATCTGTGCCATCTGCGGCATGCCCTGGATGTATCCTCCGGGGAACATGATGTTCCCCAGAGGTTGGCCGGTATACTGAGGGTTGCGAAATCCGTCCATGACCGAGCAAACCCCCCTTCCAGTGTGTCCGTGCTGTGTGCTGCGGGTTGGAGACAAATGCGTATCTTCGCCTGTGGGGCGCATCACAGTCAACAATGCCAGTAGCCAAACGACTCTTTTTGACGACTCTTTTGGTTTTTCCTCACTCCGAAGAAGTGTATTTTCAACCATTCATCTTTGCATTTATTTATTTCAAACTGGGCTTACATACGAGGAAATGCTCGGTTAGATTAGCCAATTTTCGCGCCGAGAGGATAATGTGACAGCGCGAAAAAGTGCAGTCCTTGGCGAATGGCGACGGTTCGCGCAGAGCTTCACGCGCCCGCGCCGCATCGACGTCCCGAGAGATGTCGAGTCGCGCCGGTGCGTCGCTACTGAGCGCGCCACCACGGGCGCTCGCCTCGCGGCGCGACCCGCCGTCGAGGCGTTCGATCCGCGGCGCCCTCGTGGCGCGTCGCAGAACTAACAAAAACCTACACGCGGCGAGGTTGGGGGCGCCGTTCCCGTTCCGTGTGAGCGCCAGCGCCACGAGCAAGTCGCCGGGCATGTCGCGCACCCCCAAGGTCGTGGACCGCCCTCCGCCCCCCCGCAAGCAGAAAGGCAGCGGCGCGGCGCAGACGGCGCACGCGCACCCGCTTCCCCCGCAGGCGCTCGGCAACCTGGGCGCCGTGGGCGAGGGCGAGGGCAGCGCGCATCAAATCGCCGCGCTGACCATCTGGCTGCGTCAGCACGGCGTCGACTTCACCGACAGGGCGCAGTTCGTGCGCGTGCGGGGAATGGGCATCGGCGGGATAAGCACCCGAGCGTTCGACGAGGGCGACGTGATATTCTCCCTGCCCCTCGCCGCGCCGAAGCGTCCGCTGAACCGATTCGGCAACCGCGTCGAGGAGACGGACGAGATGAACGACGAAAACGACGCGGAATCGGGAACCGAGACCCGAGAACCTCCGTCGCTGTCGCCCCTGGTGTTGACGACGTCGGCGGTCACCGCACACAGCGGCCCGCTCGGTCGGCTCGGCCGCGCGCTGTCCGCGGCGGGGCTCACGTCCGTCAGGCCCGACGGCGCCGTGTCGCTCTCGACGCGCCTGGGCGGCGTCGTCGAGTCGAACCATGACTTTCCCTTGGACGCGTCCAAGACGACGCTGCTGGCGCTCGGGATCGTGCACCAGTGCTGCCTCGCCGCGGGGCCGGCCCCGCACGACGCGCACTGGAAGGCGTACGTCGACCTGCTGCCCAGGGAGGTGGACTCGCCGGTCGAGTGGTCCGCGGAAGAGCTGGACGCGCTGCAGGGGAGCCGGCTGGCGGATCGAGCTCGCGAGCGAATAGCGCTGGTGGATTCCGTGTACGACGAAGTGTTCCCGCGGCTGAACGACGCGGACCCGACGCTGTGGATGTCCGGTAAGCTCGGGAGCAACGTCGCGGGCGGGACCGGGATCGACGTCACCGCCGCGGCGCGTAAGAAGGGCGAACGCGCGCGAGATAAGTACACCAGCAAGGAGGCGTTTCGATGGGCGTGGGCCACGGTGCTGGCGAGGGCCTTCTCGCTTCCCGACGTCGGCGAGGACGGCGAGATGGGGCTGTGCCCGGGGTTGGACCTGTTCAACCACGGTTCCGAGGCGGAGAAGTGCGAGGTTCGCGGCGTGCTCGGGGCGTCGCTCGAGCTCGACGAGGACGACCCGCAGGTTGGACCGAGGATCGTGCTGAGAGCCGGCGTCGGCGGCGCCGAGAGCGGCGAGCAGCTCTTCCACGACTACGCCGACAGGGCCTCGGGCGGTTCGCTGCTCGAGTTTGGGTTCACGCACGGAGTCCGCAGCTGCACCAAGCCCATCGACGGTAAGAACAACATCGTCGAGAGGCACCACGACGACGAGGGGCTCTTCGACGGCCTCGACGAGAATTGGGCCCTGGCGGCGGCGATGAACAACGCCGGCGACGAGGACGAGGAGGACTTTGAGGAGTGCTCTCTGACGGAGGAATCGGACCACCTTCGAAGGGCGTTACACGCGGTGGACGTGAACCTCAAGCCCCTGATGGCCGCCTGCGACCAGGACACCGTCGCCGCGAGGCTGGAGGCGCTCGCGGATGCCGGCTTGTGCGGCGGGCTCACCTGGGAGGTGTCCAACGTGGACCCAAAATACCCCGCCGGCGAGAGGCGACTGAAGGGGATCGAGTGCGTTCCGGACGCCATGATCCGCGCCGCGAGGATCCTATCGCTGACGAACGAGGAGCTCGAGCGCGTCGGCGAGTCCAACGCCGAACGCGACGACGACAAGTGGACGGCGCGCGAAGCCTTGAGTCTGGAGCACGAGCGAAGGGCGTTGAACGCCCTCGCCGCCGTGTTCCGCGGCGAACTCGTCCGATACGCGAAGCAGCGCGGCGAGTGCCGGCCCACCACCGTCGTCAAGGACGCCGCCATCGCCGACTGCGTTCGGCTGCTGGCCGATGGTGGCGGGGAGTACGTGCTCGCGGCGCCGGAGATGGCGTGGGCGCGGACGCGAGAGGAAGTCGCGGGGTGCGTCGCCGCGAACGTGCGCGACGAGGACGGCGGTAAGACGGCACAGGACCAGGAAGAGGAGAATGCGAGGGCGGCGAGGTGGCGGAGACGGACTCTCATGGCGGTCGAGGTGAGGAGGGGCGAGAAGCTGCTCCTGGGTGAGGTCGCCGGCGAGTTGGAGAGGCTCGCGAGTTTGTGAAGGGCGCGAGACGCATTTTTCTAGAAGTTTATTCGATTCTTTTCAAGCTCGCGCGCAAGGAGGCGACGCGACAATGTCGCGGCGCTCGCGCGGGCGCGTACCCTTAGCGAGGAAGCATTCGTGCTGTTGTACTCGTATACATTTATTCAGGCCACCCACACGGGCTCAAGCGTCCACGGGCCTGGCGCGAAGGCTATCCCTCAGGAATCGATCCACCGCCTCATCAGCCAACGCGGACCCGCCCGTCTTATCGGGCATCTTGTCTAGAACCACCTCGTTCCTCGCGGAAGATGGCCTTCGCCTGTGCGCCGCTCTCGGCACGTTCTTTGTCTCGCCCCCGCCCAGCACGAATGGAATCTTTCCCCGAAGTTCCATGCGAATAACCGCGGGAGGTTGCAGCCAGGGCTCGCCATCCACCTGCACGGGGAGCGCTTCCCGAAGCACAATCTCGATCACAGAGCCTTGCGCCAACCTCCTGGAATGTCCGAATCCGAGGCGTATTGCCGCCAAGTGGGTCACGCCGAAGGTGGCGACGACTTCCACGAGCCCGTCGCCGACGTTGGGCTCTGAGTAATCCTGGAGGAGATCGGCACTCGTGCTCGGTTCGTTTGACCCGAAGAAGTCGATGCCGGTGGCGGAGGAGTGAATGTTGAAGAACTGCACCGTCTTCGCCCCCTCCGGGATCGGGATATCCTCCCCGTCTACGCGCAGTGACATCACACCGGGTCTCAGGTACTTACGCGATGAGAACGCCTCGGTGACTCCCAGCAATCCGTGCCCGGCGATAACCTTGCCGACACTATCGGCGCAACAGGGCGTCCGCTCCCGAAGCTGATGGAACTGCATGGCAATTGACGCGTCGAACCCAATTGAGAAGAAGCACACCGACGTCTTAGTCACCGTCGCCACCTCCGAATCGTCCTCGTCCTCGGCGTTGGAGTTGTAAGGGGACATCTCGTCCTCAAAGCCAAAGCCGGCCGCGTCGAAATCCATCGACCCGCCGCCGCTGACGGATCGAGTGTGTCGCCGGGTGTTGAGGCGCCCGAACCCAACCCCGTTGATCGCGGGGCCGTGATGGGATCCGACAGATATCACCGATGAGCTACGCCTGTGGTGCGTCGGGACCGGTTGCTGCTTGGAGAAAGATTCTCTTCCGCTCGTCGCCGCCGTCGTCGTCGCCGCCGTCGTCGTCGTCGTCGCCGCGACTCGCTTTGGGCTGGCGCTCGGGCTCCTGCTCTTTGTCTTGTTCGCGCGCACCGCCCCGGGCGGGGTCATCGGAGGCGGAGCGAAGAGAAGCTCGGGGTGGTGCGGCAGGTCGTCGCTCTCCATCGCCAGTCCCCGCGCGAGGTCAAAATCGTACCTCACCGAGGTCCTGGGCGAGCTCCTCGGCGTGGTCGTCCTCGGCGCGGTCGCGACGGCGGCCCCGGCGAGGGAATCGTCGGGTAGCGAATCCCAAACCTTCGGTTCAAGGCTGCCGCGTTTGCCCTCCAGACCCGCGTGCAACGGCGATATGCACCGGTCGTTCCTCGGCGGAAGCACGGTGCCGTCCGTGGACCCTCGCGACAGGTACGCGTTTTCCTCCGAGGAGTCCCCCGTGCTGCCCCCCGAGCCGCCGCCCGCCGAGTCGAGAGGCTCGAGCACAGAGTTTAGGAACATCGCGCTCCCAAACCCGACGCCGCGACGCCCCTCCAGGCCGTTTAAACGCGAACGTTCGTGTTCGCCGTCCAATCCTCGCGCCCCTCCCTCGCTCGACCTGTGCCAGCCCAGCTTCGACCGCGAGAGTTCCGACGCCACGCGCTCGACGTCCTCGATGGGCACGCCGAGCTCGTCCAACCGCAGCGGCACCGCGCGCCACAGCCACGAATCCACGCCCACCACCTTCCCGCGCGCGACGTCCCTCACGAACGATCGCAAGCCGCCTTTCGCTCGCAGGGTTCCGTGAACACCCGCGCCCCATCCCGTGACCCTCGCGAGCTCGTTTCCGGTGCCCAGGCACAGGACCGCGATGGGCGGCACGTTGCGAGTGCCCACCGCGGCGCACGCGTCGAAGATGAGCTCTGCGACCCACGACGCCGTCCCGTCGCCGCCCGCCGCCACGAAGCGCAGGTCCCCTACGCGCCTGTGCCTGGACACCAGGTCGGTGAGTTTGGACATGAGCGCGTCGCGTCGGCGGATGTACTCGTCCAGGTAGATGATGTCGCATCCAGCCTGCGGAGGTTGGTTGGCGGCGGGTGGGAAAAAGGTATATTCCGTCAGCGGCGAGGTTAACTTTCAAAGTATCGGTGGCGGGATATTTTGGCACGATGGATAGGCCGGGGGACGACGACGCTGGAGACGCGCGGTGGACGGGACGATGCGACGAGCGCTCACCTCGATCAGTTTGCGCGAGAGTTGCAAGCCCTGCGGTTGGATTTTAAGATGAGCCGCGGTGCGGTCAGGATCGCGCGCCTCGGGGCGACCGGAAAAGCGAGAATCCGACGTGGAAAGAGGTGGGAAGCGAAGGGGCGTTTTCACGCCTTTTCACGCGGACCGGACGGGACTTTACGCGGTCCTCACCAGGCGGCTGCCGCTGCGCTTGTTTATGATGACCACGACGGTGACGTCCGGCCACGGCGGATCATCGTCGTCGGGCTCGCGCTCGTCGTTTCCCTTGGGCTTTGGCAGGCCGAGCAGCGCGCGCACGAGCCTGCTCATGGCGGCCGCGCGGAACCCGAACTTCGTCGAGGGAAAAAGAACAGGAAGCTCGACGGGTGCGAACCGCGCCCGCACGACTCAACGCAACCGAGTCGAGACCACTCCGCCGCCGCTCGGTGTTCGTGAAGTACTCGAGAGAGAGAGCGCACCTCCCGGGTGCGCCGACTCACGCGGCGTCGCCCTCGCGCGGCTAAATGGCT
>Ga0181573_10005612_pt1 | contig 10369 bp, 7 predicted proteins | sample 101ome_25_FD_148643 | JGI IMG/M metagenome (GOLD analysis project Ga0181573, IMG submission 148643) | Coastal salt marsh microbial communities from the Groves Creek Marsh, Skidaway Island, Georgia - 101409BT metaG (spades assembly) | ecosystem: Environmental > Aquatic > Marine > Intertidal zone...
TGGCGCCTCCGCCTGAGCCGACGCCGTCAGCTCTTCGCGACGGGCGTCTGCGTCACGACCTGCTTGGCAGGCGTCGAGGCCGCCGGCGGCGAGGCCTGAGGCTGCGGCTGCTTGCCCAGGCGGAACTTCCGCATGGTCTCCTGCAGGAACGACTCCATCTTGGAGGTCTCCTTACCTCGCACGAAGTTCCAAAGGATGCGGAACCAGCGCTGCGGACGCAGCAGCAGGCTGCGCGTGTAGAAGGCGCGCACGACCTTGTACTTCCACTTGGTCAGCTCTTGGGCCGTGAAGTTCTCGTTGTACTTCCGGTCCTCGCTGAGGAACGTGTTGTGCACGTAGATCGGCAGCTTCAGGAAGGCGTCGTCGTAGACGACCTTGCCCTCCTTCTCGAGCTGACGCGTGATCTCGGTGTTGGGCAGCGGGAAGAAGAAGCCCGCCGAGACGTCGTCGACCCCGGCCTTGCCGAGTTTGGCCGCCAGCTTGACGGTCGCGGCCATGTCCTCGGGTTCGTCGGTCGGGTAGGCCAGCACGAAGAACGCGCCGACGTTGAGCCCCGCCTTGACCGACGCGCGCACCGCCCGGAAGAGCTTCTCGTCGGAGAGCATCTTCTTCATGTGCTTGCGGGTGCGCTCGCTGCCCGACTCGGGCGCGAAGTTGAGCGACTTGCAGCCGCTGCGGACCAGCAGCCGCGCGACCTCCTCGTCGATCACCTCGCTGCGCGTGCCCGCGGGCAGCTGCCAGGTGATGTCGAGGCCGCGGCTCTCGACCTCGTTGCAGAACTCGACCACCCAGTTGCGCTTGAGGATCGCGGTCAGGTCCTGGAACGGGAAGTTGGTCGCGCCGTACTTGTGGTAGTAGTGCTCGATCTCGTCGAGGACGTCCTTCGGCGTCCGGGCGAACCACCGCGTCGTCCACATGTTCGGCGAGCTGCAGTAGGTGCACTGGTACGGGCAGCCGCGGGTCGCCAGGATCGGCACGGTCTTGCCGTAGTAGATGCCGCTGACGAGGCGGTTCGACGAGTAGGCTTCGACGTCGAAGTACTCCCACGCCGGCCACGGGATCTCGTCGACGTTCTTGATGCGGTCGCGGCGGTCGTTCTTCTGCAGCGAGCCGTCGCCGCGACGGAACATGATCCCTGGGATCACTTCGTGGTCGAGCTTGAGCTCGAGCGCCCGGAACAGCGCGACCGCCGTCTCCTCGCCCTCGCCGAGCACCAGGTAGTCGATCGGCGCCTGCTCCATCGAGAGCTCCGGCACCGCCGTGAAGTGCTCGCCGCCGCAGACGATCGTGGTGTCCGGAAACGCCTTGCGGAGCTCCTGCAGCAGCTCGCGCACGATCGGCCAGCTGTAGCTCCACATGCTGGTGACGCCGATCACCTCGGTGTCCTCGGGCACGTTGGCGATGATCTCGGCCGGGGTGAGGCCGAGCCGCCAGATGTCGCCGTCGGGGATCATCTGCTCGGGCGCGTCGCCGAGCGCGTCGACGACCGAGATCTCGTGGCCGTCTTCGCGCAGTACAGCAGCGATGTAGGCCAGCCCGAGCGGCAGACTCGGACGGAGCGCGGTGAGGCCGTTCTTGTTGATATAGACCGGCGGGTGGATGAGCGTGACCTTCATGCGCGGCGAGGTCCCCGGTTGGGGAACCGTGCAACTATAGCATCGTGTCGCCGGGCGGTTGTGGACGCCTGCCCGCGACGCGATATTAGGTCTTCGACAAGATGCGGTTTCCGGCTGGCGAGAATCGGTTCCGAAGCGACCCAGCGCGCGGCCCCGCAGCGTCGAAGCGACCGCTCGCAGCGGCGCGAGGTCGCGTCAGGCGACAAATTGCACGTCCGCCCCTCTCTCCATGAACCTCCCCCAAGTCGCCCGTCTCATGGCGGGATTCGCGCGGCTCTTCGCGCTCGCGCAGGTGCCTGCGCTGGGGATGGCGCTGTGCGAAGATGACAGCGCCGGCTTGTCCACCGTCACGGGCTTCACGGTCGGCCTGGTCACAGGGATCGCCGTATCGCTGGCCCTGGGCGCGATCGGCCGCGGCGACCGATCGCAGATCTTTCGACGTGAGACGATCGCCGTAACCGGGCTCTCGTGGTTCCTGGCCGGCCTCGTCGGCGCCGTCCCGTTCTGGGTCTCCGGCCTGCTGGCGCCCGTCGACGCGTTCTTCGAGGCCATGAGCGGGCTCACGACCTGCGGCGCGACGGTCCTCGGCAGCGGCGGCAACCTCGACATCGAGGCGACCCCCGCGAGCCTGCTGCTCTGGCGCGCCATGCTCCAGTGGATCGGCGGCGCCGGGATCGTCCTGATCTTCGTGGCCCTGCTGCCGGCGGTCGGCGTCAGCGCCAAGAACCTCCTGTCGTCGGAGTCGGTCGGGGTCGCCACCGACTCCTACCAGCCGCGCGCGGTCGAGAAGGCGCGCAACGTCGGCATCGTCTACGCCAGCATGACGGCCCTGTGCGCGGCGCTGCTGGTGCTCGTCGGCGGCTTCGACGTCTTCGACGCGGTCTGTCACGCGTTCACCACGATGGCGACCGGCGGCTACTCGACCCGGGCCTACGTCGGCGCGTTCGACAGCCTCGGCGCCGAGATCGTGCTGACGGCCTTCATGTTCCTCGCCGGCGCGAGCCTCGCGGTCGTCGCCACCCACTACCGCACCGGCGCGCGCTGCGTGAGCAAGCTGGTGCAGTCGGCGGAGTTCAAGATGTACACGGCGTCGGCGGTCGCGCTCGTCGCGGTGCTCACCGTCACGCTCGTCCGCATGGGCTTCTCGTTTGCAGAGGCGCTGCGGCTCGCGTCGTTCAACGGCGTCAGCGTGCTGACGTCTACGGGCTACGCGACCAGCGACTTCCAGGCGTGGCCGCCGACGGCCACGCTGTGCCTGTTCGCCGCGATGTTCGTCGGCGGCTGCAGCGGCTCCACCGCCGGCGGCTTCAAGCAAGTGCGGCTGCTGGTGATCCTGCGCTTGCTCGGCTACACCGTGCGCCAGTTCGTTCGCCCCAAGGCCGTCGAGCGCATCAAGCTCGACAACGAGGTCCTCCCGGCAGCCGTGATCTCGACGATCCTGGCGATCGTGCTGCTGTGGGGCGTCACCGTCATCACCGGCGCCGTGCTGATCAGCTTCGACGACCGGCTGAACTTCGTCGCCGCGTTCGCCGCGAGCGCGAGCATGGTCGGCTCGTGCGGCCCCGCGCTCACCATCGTAGACCCGGCGACTGCCAGCGACGCGGTGCTGGCCGGCGGTGCAGCAGGCACCCTCGCGGGCACGCCGGACATCGGCCCGTTCGGCGGCTACGGCGACCTGCAGAGCTGGACCAAGCTGCTGATGTCGGTCCAGATGGTGTTCGGCCGGCTAGAGCTGCTGACCGTGCTGGCGCTGTTCTCCCCCAACTTCTGGCGCCGGTAGCGGCGCGCGCCGCGACGCTCAGCCGCGGTCGTTGAGGACGACCTTGTCGCGCTTCTTGAAGACGATGCGGATCGGCACCTCCTCGCAGTCGAAGGCGACCCGCAGCCGCTGCTCCAGGTAGCGCCGGTACTGGTCCTTAAACAGCTTCGGGTCGTTGACGAACACGATCAGGGAGATCGGCTCGGTGCCGACCTGGGTCCCGTAGAACAGCTTCGGGATGTTGCCGCCCGACGGCATCAGCCGCTCACGCGCCGCCTGCAGCTCCTCGTTGAGCTTGGGCGTCGGGAAGCTGCGCGTCGTCTGCTCCCGCAGGTCGAACAGCAGGTCCAACATCCCGTCGACGTTGGTCCCGTCGAGCGCGGACACGAACACCACCGGCGCGTGGTCGAGGCCGGGAAGCTGCTGCTTGATGTACTTGTCCCACTTCTCGATGTCGAACGCGCCGGGCCCGTCCTTGGGCGCGAGGTCGACCTTGTTGCCGACCAGGATGACCGGCTTGTGGTGCTCGACGCAGTAGGCAGCGAGGTTCTTGTCGACCTGGCTGATCTTCTCGCGCACGTCGAACATGTGCACGCAGATGTGCGCGCGCCGCACGCTCTCGGTGCTGCGGGAGTGCGCGAAGATCTCGATCGCGTGCTCGACGCTCTTCTTCTTGCGCACGCCCGCCGTGTCGATCGCCAGCAGCTTCTTGCCGTCGTGCTCGAACTCGATGTCGACCGCGTCCCGGGTCGTCCCGGGCACGTCGCTGACGATGACGCGGTCTTCACCTGCGAGCCGGTTGAGCATCGTCGACTTGCCCGAGTTGCGCTTGCCGACGATGGCGAACTTGAGCGTGCCGGGATCCTCCGCTGCTGCCTCGGGCGCGACGATCTCCGGCACCTCGGCCGACACCCGCTCGAGCAGCTCGTGGATCCCCCAGCCTTCCTTGGCGCTGATGACCAGCGGGTCGCCGAAGCCGATCCGCAGCCACTCGGGCGCGGACAGCTCGTCGTAGTGCGACTCGACCTTGTTCACGACCAGCAGCGTCTTCTTGCCCAGCTGCCGCAGCTTGCGCGCCACCATGTCGTCGCTCGGGACCCGCCCCTCCTTGCCGTCGACGACGAACAGGATCAGGTCCGCGGTCTCCAGCGCGATCTGGATCTGCTCCTCGATGTGACGCTTGAGCAGCGCCTCGTCGACGAGCCCGAGGCCGCCGGTGTCCACCAGCTCGAAGGCCCGGCCGTCCTGCCGGACCAGGACCGAGATCCGGTCCCGCGTGACGCCCGCAGTCGGCTCTACGATCGACACGCGTCGACCCGCCAAGCGGTTCATCAGGCTGGACTTGCCGACGTTGGGGCGGCCGACGATCGCTACGCGGGGGAGGGTCACGGGCAAGGGGCAGACCATACGCAGCCCGACACACCGACTCCAGCGGCGTCATCGGGAGCGACGGCTGTCGGGCCGCCGCGCGGGGCCTGGGGCTCCTCCGTGCGCATTTTCCCGCACCTCGCCCTCAAGATCGGAGCCGGAACCGCCGATGGCAACGGCGTCGGCACCCAGGAACTGCCGGCAGGAGAACCTTCAGATGCTGGCCCAGACCAAGCCCACGATGCCATCAGGCGTCTCGCGCGCCACCGCGCCCCTCATCCGCGTCGTCGACGACGAACCCGCGATCCAGTCGCTGTTCGAGCGCATCGGCCAGCTCTGCGGCTTCGAGGTCGACTGCCACGGCACGGCAAAGTCGTTCCTCGACGCCTTCGACGGCGAGCGCGCCGGCTGCCTCGTGATCGACCTGATGCTCCCGGACCGCTCGGGCATCGAGGTCCTCCAGGAAGTCACCGAGCGCGGCTGTGAGCTCCCTGTCGTCTTCATGAGCGGCATGGCGCGGGTCTCCGAGGCCGTGCAGGCCCTCAAGCTCGGCAGCATCGACTTCGTCGAGAAGCCGTTCGACGTGCAGCAGATCGCCGAGGTGCTCCGCCGCGCCGTCGACATCGACTTGCAGCGTCGCCGGCAGGACGAGGACCTCGCCGGCGTCCGGCGCCGCTTCGATTCGCTGACGCGGCGCGAGACGCAGGTGATGGAGCAGATCGTCCGCGGCGCCGCCAACAAGGAGGTCGCCGCCAAGCTCGGGCTCAGCCACAAGACGGTCGAGGTCCATCGCGCCAACGTCATGCGCAAGACCCAGGCGGGCTCGCTCGCCGAGCTGGTTCGGATGCACGTCGCCGCGCAGGCCGACGAGCCGCAGAGCTGAATCGCCATGCCGCCGGCGCGCCGCCCCGCCGCTCGTCAGTAGAGCAGGGTCGCGAGCCGCCGCCGGTAGACGTCCAGCCGCTCGTCGTCCTCGCCGACGACGGCGAAGCAGACCAGCATCGCCTTGCGCGCCAGCCCGCCGCAGAACTCGCGGTCCGCGGTCGCCGAGTCGAGCACCGCCGACATCGCGGCGTCGTAGTCCCGCGCCAAGAACCGCTCCCGCGCTGCCAAGAGGTGCTGGGCCGCCTCCCCGGTCTCGCCATCGAGGCCGGCGTCGAACCAGGGCAGGCCGCTGCGCAGGCGCTCCCCGGCGGCGAACGAGTCTTCCTCCTCCGGGATCCCGCTCAGCGCCTCCTCCACCTGCGCGACGTCGCCGACGGACGCCGCCATGCGCGCGCGCTCCAGCCGGGCCTCGGCGCTGTCGGGATCGACGGCCGGCGCGTCGGGCTCCGCATCCGGTTCGCCTGTGCCCGCCTGCGGCGCGACGCCGTGCTTCTCGAGGAACGCCTTCACGTCCGCCTCGGGCAAAGCGCCCTGGAAGCCGTCGACCGGCTTGCCGTTGTGCACCAGCACGCAGAACGGGATCCCCTGGACGCCGAACGCGTACGCGAGGTCCTGCTCCTTGTCGGCGTCGACCTTGCCGAGCACGAAGCCGCCGCCGTAGTCCTCGGCCAGCTTCTCCAAGGTCGGCCCGAGCGTCTTGCACGGGCCGCACCACGCCGCCCAGAAGTCCAGCAGGACCGGCGCCGTCATCGACTGCTCGACGACGTCCTGCTGAAAATTTGCGGCGGTGATGTCGCGTACGTGTGCTCCGGGCATGCGCCGTCTGTAGGAGCAACCGGGCGCCCAGTCAACGACGGGGCCGGCGCGCGCCCGCTGTCGTTACGCCAGCCCTACGCGGCCCGGCGGCGCGGGCCTACGCCACGGCGTCCAGGCAGCGGCACGGAACTTGTCCTGCGCAAGGCCCCGGCTCGGCGCGACGAGGTTCCAACACGGAGCACGCGAGAGAGAGGCGCTCGCCGCGCCGAGCCGGGGCTTTCCCCCGACGCGCGCTGCCGGGCGACCGCTCAGGCCGAGACGCCGATCGTTGTCAGGAGCGACGTCACCAATTCGAGCATCGCGAACACCCCCGCGCCGAAGCCGAGCTGCATGACCTGGGCCACGACCGCCTGACCGCGCGTGAGGCTGAAGAGCTTCCTCAGGAAGAACAGCGAGAGGCTGCCGTTGAGCAGGACCATCACGCTGATCGACAGGTCGTTCACCGGCACGAGCGCCACCTGGGCGAGGGTCGTGCCCAGGTAGTAGAGGCCGAGGCCAGCGCTCCGGCCGAGCCGCGGCCGGTCGGCGCCGGCGATGCGGACCGAGAGGTGCACCAGCAGCCCGGAGCCGACCAGCAGCAGCAGCCCGAGGCTGACCCACTGCGGCGGCGCGGCGGGAGCGAGCCACGGATACGCGCGGTCGAGCGCCTCGATCCTGGGCATCAGGTGGAGCTCGTGACGCTGATCCACCGGCACGAGGTTCGGGTCGCTCGGATCGACCGGGTCCGGGAGCGGTCCGCTCCAGGGCAGCGCGGGCCGCGGCGGCGCTGCAGACGCCCCATCGGACGGGGCGCGTTCGGCCGCGGCAGCGGCGGCAGCCTGCGGTCCCTGCTGCTGCTCCTGCTGCGCGCGCAGGGCTTCTTGCTCAGCCGCTTCGCGCTCCAACTCCTCCAGCGTCGCGAAGCGACAGCTCCGCAGCTTCGATGCGTCGAGGCGCACGGTCCCGCCCGCCACCTCGAGAGAGAGCTGGTCCAAGTCCATCTCGACGACGCGCCCGACCAGCCGCTCGCCGCCGTCCATCAGGACCTCGGCGTAGCGCTCCTGCGCCGCGATCGACGGCCCGAACGCGAAGACAAACAGCAGCGAAGCAAAGATCCGGAGCATCACGTCTGTCCGATCGTCTTCGGCCGGAGTTCGCTTGAGCTCGGGAGTCCCGACTCGGGATCCGCGCGCCCGCGGCGACGTCGCTGGTCAGCAGCGACGCTGCGTCCTAGGCTCTTGCCGCCGCAGGGCCCCTCCCTACAGCACCGACGCCATGGCCATGATCGAGCACCGCACCACCCTCTTGCTGGCCCTGTGCGCCCTGCTGGGCCCCGGCCTGACTTGCCAGACGGAGTCGACCGCCCAAGAGCAGACGACCGAGCTGGAGGAGTTCGCGCGCGAGGTCGGCGCGGCGCACCGGCCCGACGGCCCGACGCCGCGCGTCGACGCGTTCCGGTGCCGACTGGAGCTGCACCTGCTCGACGTCCGGGAGCAGAACGGCGGCCAGGCGAACCTCGACGTCCGGTTCCTGCTGCAGCGGCGCGAGCCGCCGAAGAAGGCGCGCGCCTACATCCGCTACGAGGTGCGCGGCGCCGAACAGGAGATCCGGCGCGGCTTCGACCGCGTCGGCCCCTGGCACATCAAGCAGGGCCGGCCGCAGGACCTGACGGCCGCGGGCGCCGAGAAGGACCTCGCCTCGCTGCAGGAGCACACCAACCTCGCGCGGCAGCTCGTGCGCTTCCTGTCTCCCGAGGCGGTCCTCCGCGCGCTCGCCGAACCCACCCGCGTCGTCGACGACAAGCTGCGGATCGGCAGGCAGCAGGTCCCGGCGAAGAGCGTCAGCGGCCGCATCGCGAAGTTCCCCCTCGTCCAGGGGGGCGGCGACGAGGCCCCCGCCTACGTCACGATCTACGTCGACGAGCGCAGCAAGCGACTGCTCGGCGTGGACGCGTGGCCGCTGAAAGACGGCAAGCCCGACCGCGTCCGCGGCGAGCGCATCCTGCTCTCCGACCTGCAGCTGCAGGACGGCCTGCTGATCCCGCGCACGCTCCGCTACCTCTGGCGCAACGAGAGCGGCATGCTGCGAAGCCACTCCACCGTGAAGATCCTCTCGCTCGATCTCCGCCCCGACCTCACGCTCGCGGACTTCGACCGACGCTGATCGCCTGTCAGCAGCGGCGTCGGAAGTAGCGCTCCAGCTCCGCCGCCGAGAACGTCAACGTCGTCGGCCGGCCGTGCGGGCAGTTGTGCGGGTGTTCGAGGGTCGCCGCGACGCGCAGCAGCTCGCTGATCTCCTCGTCGTCGAGCCGGTCCCCGCTCATCACCGAGCCCCGGCAAGCCATCGAGTGGAAGCGTTCGGCGATGTGCTCCCCCACCGAGGCGCGTCCGCCGTCCGCCTCGCCGGTCGCCAGCGCCCGGACGAGCTGCTTGGGGTCGGTCCGCGCGAGCACCGCCGGCATTCCCTGCACAGCGATCGCGTTGGGCCCGAAGCGCTCGACGAGCAGCCCCTCCTCGGCCAGCTCGTCGCGCACGCCCTCGAACCAGCCGAGCTCTGCGGGCGTGAGCTCGACCACCGCGGGTACCAGCAGCCGCTGGACCTGGACGTCGCGCGCCGCGTGCTGCCGCTTCAGCTGCTCGTAGGTGACGCGCTCGTGGAGCGCGTGCTGGTCGACGACCAGCAGCCCGTCGTCGCCCTCGATGAGCAGGTAGAGGTCCATCACCTGCAGGAAGCGCCCCGCCGCGCGCCGAAACGGGTTCGGACGGTCGACAGCGCGCTCGGGCGGCGGCCCGGACGGCTCCCGCACCTCGACGGGGTGCTGGACGGCCGGCGCCGCGGCGGCTGGCTGCACCGGCGTCGCGCCGCCGCCGCCCGCCTCGAACAGCGTCCGCGACTGCGACGGGAAGCCCGAGCGGGCCCGCGGCAGCTCGGGCCGGATCGACACGCCGCCTGCACGCGCGGCGGCGTCCGGCAGCGTGCGCTCCTGCAGCGCGCTCCGCACCGTCTCGTGCAGGCACCCGGCGACCTTGCGAGACTCGACGAACCGGACCTCGGCCTTGCGAGGGTGGATGTTCACGTCGACGAGGTCGGCGGGCAGGACCAGCTGGAGCACGTAGACCGGGAAGCGGCCGCCCATCAGGAACTCTCGGTAGGCCTGGCGGACGGCGTGCAGCGCGCTCTTCTCGCGCGCCATCCGGCCGTTGACGTAGGTGAGCTCCAGGCGGCCGTCCCGTCGCGCGAGGTCTGGCTCGCCGACGACGCCTTCGACCTTGAGCCCGTCGAACTCCCGCCGGACCGGCAGGAGCCCTTTGCCGAGTTCGCGGCCGAAGCACTGCTGCAGCCGCTCGGCGAGGTCGACGCCGCGCGGGAGGCGCAGCAGCTCTTTGTCGTCGCTGACGAGCGTGAAGTCCACGTCGAGCCGCGCCAGCGCGAGCTCGCACACCAGCTGCTGGATCCGCGCGCGCTCGGCGTGCGCAGCCTTCAAGAAGCGCCTCCTCGCCGGCACGTTGTAGAACAGGTCCCGGATCTCGATGCGGGTCCCCTGCGGGCACCCGCACGGCTGCGGGGCCGACTCCTCCCCGCCTTCACAGCGCACCTCCCAGCCTTCGGCAGCGTCTCGGTGCCGGCTCTGCACGCGGGCCTTGGCGACCGCGCCGATCGACGCGAGCGCCTCGCCCCGGAACCCCAGGCTGCCGATGTGCTCGAGGTCGTGCACGTCGCTGAGCTTGCTGGTCGCGTGGCTGGCGAAGGCCAGCGGCAGGTCCGCAGGCAGGAAGCCGTCGCCGTCGTCGATGACCGTCAACTGCTCTGCGCCGCCGCCGCGGAGCTCCACGCGCACGCGGCCCGCGCCGGCGTCGAGCGAGTTCTCGATCAGCTCCTTGGCCACCGACACGGGGCGCTCGACGACCTCGCCGGCCGCGATCTGGTTGACGACGGCGATCGGCAG
>Ga0181573_10005614_pt1 | contig 10367 bp, 7 predicted proteins | sample 101ome_25_FD_148643 | JGI IMG/M metagenome (GOLD analysis project Ga0181573, IMG submission 148643) | Coastal salt marsh microbial communities from the Groves Creek Marsh, Skidaway Island, Georgia - 101409BT metaG (spades assembly) | ecosystem: Environmental > Aquatic > Marine > Intertidal zone...
CGATGTTGAACTCCTCCTCTGCGGCGACGCGGATTTCGTTCGCTTTCTCTTCCGCCTCTTGCTTTATAAACTCAACCATCTGGTTGATTTGCTTCTGGACCTCCGTGTCGTCCATTTTTATATATCTCCTATTTATACTCTCTCCGCGGCAATAATAAGGGGTTCGTGTGTGCTATGTGTATCGTTTATAGTAAACTTCTCCTCTACGCGAGCGCGTTTGTGTGTATCTCTGTTTTCAGGATCTATCCAAAAACACTTGATGCGACGAAAAGTCAAAAAATGAAAAAAATTGAAAAATTGAAAAAAGAAATGTCAGCACGTGTGACGAAAAAATTTATATACTCTCTCGGAACGCACGCACACGTGACCTTACGTTATATACTCTCTAGATTTGCGTTTTAGTAATTACACGTGCCTATAGTGATAAAACTCTCTCTCTCTCTCTCTCTTTTTTCTTTCTTCTTCGTTTTACCAGACTTGGTCGCCGAAGTACTTCAACGCCGGGACGCCGCGAATCTCCAGATCGAACATCGGCGCCTCGATGCGCTTTAAAGTTTTGAGACCGGCGTCGGTGTCTAACATTTCCATCGCTTTTCGTTGGTCTTTTTCTTTCATTCGGACGAAAGAGACGGCTCTTTTGGAGGCCAAGGCTAAGCGTTCGCTCGAGGAGATTAACGCTTGGACGTCTTCTGCGTTTTCGTCGTCGCCGTCTTTGCTTTTTGTTTTTACTTTTTCCGCGGCGGCGTTGCAGGCGTCCGCGGCGTCTTGGAAGTCGGCGACGTCGACGTTTAAGATTTGATTGACGACGATTTTCGTGCACGGCACGGTTTCATCTCTCAAAGATTTCAATAATCGTCCGCTTTCACTGATGCCTAAAACGGTCGGAATAGTCGCGATGATAAACTCCGTCGTATCTTTATTCCGGAACAAATCTTTCACCTCTTGTAAGCGCTTCTTCAAATTTTCCAATTTTTCTACGGCGGCGTCTTGGTTTTGGTTCTCCTGACCGAATAAACCTTTCACTAAATCACCCGCGCTGGTTAACTTCTGTCTCAATCGAACAATCTTTCCGATCGATTTATCTAAAAACTCCGGCAACGATAATAATCTCAGCGTGTGCCCTGTTGGCGCCGTGTCGAATACGATTCTCGTAAACTTGGCGTACTTCTCATCCTTGGTAAACTGCACAACCTTCGCGATGGCAATCGCTTCGTCCAACCCGGGAGGAGGCGTATCCAACAGCTCCCCTAACTTCAAATCTTGCAGCGAATCCGAAATGCCGCTCAAACCAACGCTCCCCATAAAATCGCTCGCGCCTTTGGTAAAATCCGCGCTCTTCGAAAACTCCGAAAACTCATTCTTCGCTTGCGTCGTGTCGATTTCCATCGCCCAAAGCATACCATCCGTACCTTCTACCGCTACGGGGACCCCAGACGAGACGTCTTGCGCCAACGAATCGCTCAGAGAATGCGCCGGGTCCGTCGAGACGATCAGCGTCGGATGTTGCCCACTCGTCGCAAACTTCACCGCCAGAGAGGCGGATAAAGACGTCTTCCCGACGCCACCTTTCCCACCAACGAGGTAATACTTCCGAGTTCGCGTCGACGACATTTCCTCAAAAAAACCAGCATCATCGCTCGAAGACGCAAACGCAGTCGCACCGCGACGCCTTCTTCTGTTCGTATTATTACTACTACTCTCGTTCTTTCTACTAAAAGCTATTCTTTCTAAAACCATCGTCTTCAAAGCGCCTTCTCCGTTTCTATTATTATTAGTATTAGTCATCGTCATCCTCATCCTCATCATCGTCATTCTTCTTCTTCTTCTCCCGTCTTGGTTTTTGTTCGTTTTTACGCCCAAAGACGAAAACGAAAACGAAAAAAACGCGTTGTTTGAATGCTGATGACACCTCTGCGCAAACATGTTATTATGTTATATGCGTGCGTGTATATTATATATTATATCGGTTGATGCTGTTTTTGTGTGAAAAAAACTGACGCTTTTGTCGCTTTTGCGTTGTGAAAAAATCTCGAGGGCACAAAAAGGGGTGGCGGGTGCCTTTCTTTTGGCAGTTTGGATAAAAAAAACTTCGACACAAACAAAAAAAAAAAGAAAAAAAGAAGCAAACCTTCTCTCCAAATTTATCTTCTTCTCATTAAAACACGCGAGCGTGTGTATTTATCGCTCTCGTCTTCTCGGGTTCAAAAAACGCGAATTAAAAAAGCGCAAAAAGAGAACAGAATCGCGCTCGAATAGAAACGCGTCATCGGTAGAAGAACAACGCTCTGGTTCTTTTTATCGGGGAGACGGAGTGTTTACGTTCGTTCGCGCGAAAGAGAAATTTCGGTTAAGAGAAGGAAAAAAAAAAATATTCCAAGCTGGCACAGAGGGCGCTTTTTTTGTTACACATTTTTTATATATAAGAAAGAAAGCGTGACCTTTGCCGTTTAGTTTTTTAGACCGAGAGAGAGAGGGAGAGAGAGAAAGAGAGAGTCAGGAGGACAGAGACAGATATAAAGCAAAGATGGGGAAGAAAGAGGTGCGCTTTTTGGCTGTTTTCTGTTCGCGCGGGAGACGTACCAAAAGCGATGTTTCGCATTTTTTTTTTTTATTAACCTCGTCCTTTGTTTGTTTGTTTGTCCCCCGGGGGGGGTCGTTTTATTTTTTCTCTCTCTCTCTCTCTCTCTCTCTTATGAACGCCTTCATCGAGAGAAAGAGAGAGAGAGAATCGGAAAGCGAAACGACCTTCTTTTCCTCCTCTTCCGAGCGCGCCCTTTTTCTTCACCGGTCGCCTCTTTGTCTTTCCGCGAATTCTGCGCCGAAACTCACCGGTGGATATACCCCCATACGGTTTGGGCTTGTTTTATCCTCCCATTAAAATTTCTCTCTCTCTCTTTTTTCTTTTTTTGTTGACTCACTTCTCCTTTTCTCTTTTACAACAACAACAACAGAAACCAACGAGACTGATGAAGCGAGAGGATAAAGCGCAGTCGGAGTCGCGAGACTCGAAAGAAGGCTCGATGTCGCCGATTGACTTGTCCAAGTTTACGGACGAAGAGTACGTCGCTCCGCAACATCATCAAGGAGGAGATGTATATCACGTTCACGTTCATCATCACGGCGAACAGCAAGAACAACAGACTTCGGACGACGCGATGGATTGGTTGGATCAGGCGACGAATACGACGCACTATTTCGCGGACCCGCTGGATACGTTTATGCAGAATTTTCAAAATGCCAACGCGGGCGGTGGGGGGAGCTCCGAAGATGCAGATTACGGGGGCATGCACGCGCATGAGACGCACTTTTCCTTAGATTCGAGAATATTTGAGAACGATTCCCAGCCTGGGACGAGCGGGGTACACGTGGACGCGTTTAACTCGAAGACGACTACTTCGCCGAAGAAGCCGAGTTCGTTAAAATCGCCCAAGAGTAAGTCGTCGAACAAGAGCAGCAGTAGTAACAACAACAATAACAACAACACGAGCAACAACACATCGGTCCAAAGAAGCACTTCATTTACGAAACCGAGAAAGACGAGTTCCTTTAAGAAATCGAATTTGAGCGGAGTAAAGAAAGCGAGTTCTCAAGTCGATCTGACAAAGGCGTTTAGCGATTTGGAGCAAGGCATGATGCATTTGAACTCCGAGCAAATCCAGCCAGGCGTGATGCGTCGCATCCCCTCGGAGATTCGCATGCAACAACTCGCACGGTACCGCGAGAAAAGAGCGAGACGTAGATTAGGACACAAAAAGATTCGATACGAGTGCCGCAAGACGCTCGCGGATAACCGTCCAAGGTATAAAGGTCGATTTGCTAAGATTATACCTACTGTGGCTTCGGAAGGAAACTTATCGACAATGTCCGCGCCAGAACCTGGCGAGGGCGTGGCAGCCATGAACGACGTTTTAGATTCCATGGAAGCGAAAAGTAAAAAAGCCCCTCGAGATGAGAACGCCGCTTCAACTAAATCCGAACAACAGACGAAGAAAGAAAACATGATCAAGAGCGCGAACGAAAAGGCTGCGATGGCGACGAGAAAGACGAGAGCCGAAACCGCCGCCGCGGCAGCGGTCGCAGCAGCGACGAAGAAGACCAGGGCGAACTCGAATTCCAAAGGTTCCGAGGAAACCAACGATAGTGAAACCGCCGAAAGCGACTTGTTCTCCATCGAGGTACCGAAGAGAACGCGAGCTATGCGAAGACTACAATCAAACGCGAGAGGTTTGCGAGTTTCGCAATCCGAAGTTTCTCTCGTCAAACTGGTTGAATCCTAAACGAGATTACGAGACATACACGTATAGACACATACGCAGACATGTGTATAGTGCTCGTTGATAGAAAGAGAAGAGGGAGAGAGAGAAGAAGAAACTAGATACGATACTAGTATAACATTCCCACTAGATAGAAAAGGAGACGGACGCAGATTGTTGTATCATATAAGAGAGGGAAGAAAACTGCGAGCGAAGGAGAGTTAGTCAACATTGTTTTTATCTGTACAAATATTAATTTCACAACATGATCATACCTTGATTGAAGATTCAAAAGTGTACGCGCATCAGACGCCGATGGAGTTGCACTATGTCGAAGATTTTGCCGGAGAGGAAGGCTTCGCCGCCTCACCGTACTTAAAACTCCCAAAAAGAAGGTGAGGTACTTGTACGAACGTTCGGCTGTGTGATGAGCAACGAAAGTAAAAATATGATGATGATGATATAAAAAGAACAGTGATAGAAAGTGTGTTCTATATATGGAGTGGCACACGCATTATGTAGTGGCTCACGTTTACGTTTCCCTCTCGTTAGTTCATCTCTTTTCGCTTCTTTTTGTTTTTCAAAGCAGCAGCGTGGTGTACGCCGCGTGTAGTTACGCCGGGCCACTGCTGCTTCCCGGAGGCGAAGTGAATGTGCCTTCATAATATTGTTGTTGCTGTTTCTGCTCTGTATAACCGCTCATTTGATATTGTTGCTGTTGTTGTTGCTGCTGCTGCAGCGCATGAATGTATTCCTGAGATACGTAAGGGTATTGGTGCTGTTGTTGAGGATAAAACGTCGGCGGTGGCGTGTATTGCGAGAACATCGGCCCTGAATAAGATGTTCTTGGGGAGTAATATTCATCCGCCGCATACTCGTACTCTTCATAGCTCGCAAATTGACTACCAGTACCAACACCAACAACATCACCTTTTCTACCATCTGACTTGGAAGGACTTCTCGATTTAGGTCGTAAACGTGTTATATCTTCGTCGTGCGGTAACAAGTGCGCGGGACGACTCACTCTCTGAGGACTACTCTGAGGACTCAAGCCGCTCCTATGATGATACGTGTACGTTTGACGCTCTCTTTGCATGTGTCGTTGCTGATACTGTGGTATTGTAGACGACTGTGGCGATTGATACTGATTGTATCGCTGCTGCTGCTGCTGCTGCTGCTGTTGTTCTTGTTGTATCATTGTTGCTCGGTTCGCCCGTCTTTGATATTGCGCCTCAAATTTCCCACTCAACCTCGTTCCCTCAAAAGCTTTCCTGTACGTGACTGGATTATGCGTCGTTCTATACACGTTTTCACTCACTGTGACCCAGCCAGGGCGAAGTTGTTGACTATCTCCGAACAAGTTCAAACGTCTCAACCCTTGGACGAAGCGTTCCGCGATGGCATATATCTGATCTGGCTTTTGATTTGATGAGAGAGGGGGTGAAATGATTACGTCCGCGTCCACGTTCGCATGAATTAAAGCCGCTTCTTTGCGAGTAACTTTTGCTTTTGCCGCAATCATGCAGTGTTCTTTATGCAAAGCGAAAGGGAATTCTTCCTCTTTTATTCCTCCTGAATCTTCTGAAAGCGTCGACAAATGAGAGACCGTGGATGCGATGGACGTAGACGCCCTCGATCGAAACGAAGAGGGAGAGGAATAAGACGAAGTCGAGGACGGAGTTGAGGGAGTACTCGGAGATGATGGCGATGACGCTGAAGGAGATGAAGACGCATGTGGAGGAGTTCCTACCGCTCCGACGCTCGCAGAAGCAACACTTTTTCTCGAGGCTGACGATGAAGCCGGAGACGAAGGCGAGGCCGGAGACGATTCGATCCTATCCAATCCTGTCTTGACCCAGATAATCTCCTCCGCACACCGGCGAAATTTCCACGCTTTTATGATCTTGAGCGCGTTGTCGTGCATCTTTCCGTCTCCTTTCCCAATCCACAAAAATACGAACGCCTTCTCCGAAGTTACCGCGTTTAAATCCAGCCTCGCCACATCGCGCCAACTCAATTTCGACCAATCGGGATTGATGACCACTACATCAAACGTCCCTAAATTCTCGCTTGTCAGCTCGTACGTCTTTGCACTCTCAATTCTCACGCTCAGTGGCACGTGCGCATGCGCATTAATCAATTCACTCTTTAAATCTACCAGTTTTTGCAAAGCAGGTGTCGGTATGCCTTGCGGATCGATGATAAAATTTTGAGGTCGTTCTCCCGTGACTACGTAATGGGAAGAGTAATCCAACGACCAGTGTTGATTGGGAGGTTTCGGCGTGTTTGGTGGCGGTTGCATGTGCTGCGCTGGTTCAACACCGCGATGCTCCCTTCTTCTCTCTCCTCCTCCTCTTCCTTGATATTGGTACTGGTGACGATACGAGTGATCCATCATCATCATCGTCGATTGAGAAGAAGAAGACGCGGGCGAAGCAGACAGATGCATATCGCCGAAAGACGCCGACATGGCCGCCGCAGCAGCAGCCATCGAAGCCGCGTAGTGATGTGCGTTTTCATGATGCTGTGCCATTGTCAACGTCGCCGGTAAAGAAGCGGGCAAAGGCGGAGGAGGAGGTAAAGGCGGAGGAGGCGACGGCGGCATCGGCGGAGGAGGAGGAAAAGGCGGAGGAGGAGGTACGTACGTTTTTATCTTCGTATCCTCCTCCGTTTCTTTTTTTTCTTCCTCTTCTTCCTCTTCTCTCGGCGACGGCGGCGGCGTCGCTGGAACATCGTCCGACGACGAAACAGACGCGCTGCTACTTCCGCTCGAAGAAAGATGTTGTCCTCGTCCTCCTGGATCTTTGCTCGCGCTATGATGTTCGCGCGGTCGCGGAATGACCTTCTTCGCAGGAGTTGTCGTCGTTCTTCTTTCGCCTTCTTTTCTTCCTCTGGGCGTCGGTATCGTCTTCTTCATCGTCCCAAAATCTTCCGTTCGCTGATATTGTTTTTCCTCCTCCTCCTCCTCGTCTTTTTCTTCTTCCTCTACTTCTACTTCTTCTTCTTCCTCTTTTTCTGCTGAATCGTCGGCGATGGCGGCGTCGAAGGGTCCGTCCATCTCTCCTCCTTCGTCGCGGATTTCTGGAGCGCCGCGCGCGCGAGCAAACGAAAGAGAGAGAGAGAAGAGAGAGAGAAAGAGAGAGTAAAAAAGAGAAAGCACTCTCTTTCTGTGTGTGTGCTTTTCGCGCGCGTATTTTTTGAAGAAGAAGAGAAAAAAATTTCTAGGAAACAAAAAATGAAGAGCTTGGGTTTGGTTTTGTACCTAGACGCGCGCGATTCGACGACTCTCTCTCTCTCTTTCTATTTCACGCAAACATGCACACACACACACGACGACGACGAGAAAGGATGGACTATATACTCTCATTTTAAAACGCTATACAATTACAAAAAACACACACATACAAGGTATATTTCTTCTACCATTTTTTTACTAAATTAAGTTACTTCTGGGGGTTGTGTTTGAACCCATCGAATTCTTTGTTCCTCTCCTGCCTATCTCGCACCAACGCGTCGACTTCTTTTTGTAAACTTTGCTCTTTTTGGACCAACCACTCGGCGGTGAACGCGCCGGCGACGGCGAAACCGGCGTGGATTTGAGGTTCTGTTTGTGTGTTTAGAAAAGAGAGAGAAAGACTTTTGTCAGAAGAGAGAAGAGAGAGAGAGAGAGAGAAGTAGAAGAGAGAGACCGGGGAAAACGATTGCAAACAACGACAACAACAACAACAACAATAAAACGCGGCGGGAGAAAGAAAAAAAGGAAACACTTTAAAAAAACGTACGGTGAAACAACGGCACTTTACGCAAAGCGCACGCGTACATCTGCGTGCAGACGCCGGCGACTGCGCCGACAAAGGTTGCCGAAGACGTGAAGAGCATTCTTTTCTTCTATATTATTCGTGCGCGACTTTTTTCTGCGGGTCTTTCGTCTGCTCTCTTTTCGAGATCGATTTTTTTTCATTACACAAATCACAAACAAAAAAAGTATATAGTACGTATGTGTGTTTTAAGCGAAGGTCAACATCTCCCTGTTTTCAAACCCGCACTCGTCTAACGTCCTCCCCGGGTCGTCCAACGTCGTCCGCTTGGGGAAGTGGACTAAAACTAAGCACTCGTGTCCACCTTGGGACCGAAAAGTGACTTTGTTATTGCTCTCGCGGACGATCCAATTTTCCACGTCTTTGACCGAGTCGGTTTTGAGAAACCGGCGCGGTTTGAGCCGCTCGCCGTCTGGCATGCGAACGGCGACGGAAAGCGTGTCCGGACTTTCCTCTGGTTCTTTCTTTAGTTCTATCGTTGTTCCGTTGTTGTTTTTGTTGTCGTTTTCTTTGCCTAAATTTTGCCAAGTACTGGTGGTTCCTTGTTGTCCTATTCCTCTCCCTCCTTCTCGATTTTCTTTGCTGCCGTAACCGCCTCTTTTGCTATTCTTCATTCTTTTCCTCGCTTCCTCTTCTAACGACGCTTTCATCGCCGCGTACAACTCCGGATCTTCGTTCCGGTCTACCCCAATATCTGCATCGTCTATTACTATCGCAACGTCGTCGTCGTCGTCGCCGCCGTCAACCTCGTTATTTGTGTTCGTCGTCGAATCCCCTCCTCTCAACGTGTTTGCCTTGCCGCTAAAAATCATCTTCCTCTTCTTCTCCTCCTTCATCTCCTCCTTCACTCTCTCCAACGTCTTCCCTTCTCTTTCCGCTCTCGCTACCATCTCGTTCATCTCTTCGCACTCGCTCTCAGCGATCCAGTTCCCGTACTCGCCGTCTTTCTGCCCGAAAATCTCGTGCGCTTGCGGCAACGCGCCCACCACGGCGAACACTTGCGTCCCTCTTTGAATCATGCTTTCTAAATACCACACGATTTCCCCGTGCACTTTCATCGGCGCCGCTAACTGAGAATTCAAATTCCACCACTGCCCTCTGATTTCTCTCATCGCGTACCAATGCTGATGCGCGTTCAGCAAAAAAGCTTTATTCTTCGCCGCTTCGTTCAGCTCGCTTCGCTGAAACACGTGCGTTAAAGTCAGTTGAAAACGCATTTCCAACGCTCGGTCCAACACTTGCAAAGAATAATTCCCGGTGTGCACGTCCACGTTCTCGCTCGGTCTCTCGTCGAATTTCCGTCTATCTTCCGCGCTCGTGAGTAATTTCCTCTCCTCCTCGTCCAGCGTTTCCGCTATTTTTTGTAAATCATTCGTCGTGACGTGCGGGCCTTGCAGCAGCGCGTTCAACGAGTGGTGACCGCACAGCGCTAAAGTTTGTTTTTCCCAATAGATTCTCGCCTCTTTCCTTTTCGTAGTAGTACTCATTTTTTGCTTTGTTTCCTTCTTTTTCTCTCTCTCTCTCTCTCTCTCTGTGTGTGTGTGTATATATGAAGCGACAGCAGCGCGTGCAGAGAGAATAAGGGGTATATCTGCCTCAAAGCGAGAGAGCGCTCGCGCGTATATATATAATATAATGAAGAGAAGAGAAGAAAGATAATTTTTTTGCATGATGGAATTTTTTTCTTCTTTTTGCCCCTTTTTTTTTCTTCAGAAAAACGCAACAGCGCACGCAGCACACAAACACACGCAAAATACGAACACATAACAACAACAACAACAACAACAACAACAACAAACGAAAGAAGAAGAAAAGAAAAGAAAAATGTCGTCGCTACTCGCGCACCAACAACGAGACGACGAAAAAGGAAAACTAACGGTCGATATGATTCTAGAATCGAACCAAACGCTGAACGCGGTGGACGACTACGAGCTCGATCTCTCTTCGAAAGGAATCAAAACGATAGAAAATTTAGGCGGCACGAACGACCAGTTCGATTGCATCGACGTGAGCAAAAACGAAATCGTCAAGTTGGAGGGGTTTCCAAAGTTGAAGCGGTTGCACACGATCAACGCGAGCGAGAATAAGATTGAGAAAATTAACGGGACGAATTTGAGCGAGAACGTGCCGAAGTTGGAGTGGTTGCTGATGCAAAATAACAAGATTAAGAATTTGCACGACATCGACGAAATAGGGAAGGTTAAACGTCTGAAATGTTTGGTTTTGAAAGGGAATCCGGTGTGCGCGGTGGAGAATTATCGGCTGTATTGCATATACAAATTGAACGATGGATTGA
>Ga0181573_10005615_pt1 | contig 10366 bp, 4 predicted proteins | sample 101ome_25_FD_148643 | JGI IMG/M metagenome (GOLD analysis project Ga0181573, IMG submission 148643) | Coastal salt marsh microbial communities from the Groves Creek Marsh, Skidaway Island, Georgia - 101409BT metaG (spades assembly) | ecosystem: Environmental > Aquatic > Marine > Intertidal zone...
CGGGTTCGGCGGGCTGGGCCTCGGGGGGAGCGGCGGGGAGGCGATGGGGTCAGAGGAGGATCGCGCGTTGGGCGTGGACGAGCGGCCGGCGCTCAGCACCGTCGACCGCGCGTACCTGCGCAAGAGGAAGCTCGACCTCGACGACGCGTTCCTCGCCGCGAGCATGGAGATTCCCGGCGCGGGCGGGGGGGGGGATGAGTAGTGGCGGCGGGGACGAGGCGATGGGGTCGAAGCGAATGGGAGGAGAGGGAGGGGGACGCAGAGAGAGGCGGAACCGATCCGAGCCGCCCGCGCGCCAGAGCGAGATTTTGACGTTCACTACCTCCGCCGACACGTCGACCCGCCGCGCGCGCGCGCGAAAGAAATTCAGACGCGCCTTCGGTGCGGACAATAAAACCCTGCTATTCGCGCATGCGGTTCGCGTTCGCGTCACTCTCCCTCCGCGCGCGCGCTCTGGACGGGCGCGATGCCGACTCCCGGGAGCATCGACGCGGACTACGTTCGATGGAAGACGCTGGTGCCGTTCCTCTACGACTGGTTCGCGCACCACCGCGTGGTGTGGCCTTCGCTGTCGTGTCGGTGGGGCGCGGTGCTGGAGCGGAACGAGTTCAAACACAAGCAGCGGCTGTACCTGAGCGAGCAGACGGACGGGAGCGCGTCGCACCCGAACACGCTCGTGGTGTGCAACGTGGACGTCGTCAAGCGACGCGTCGCCGCGGCGGAGTCCATGATCTTCGAGGAGGAGTCCCGGTCCGCGTTCGTGAAGAGCTGGAAGAAGATCATCCACCCGGGCGAGGTGAACAAGATGCGCGAGTTCGAATCGCGCCCCGAGCTGCTCGTGACGCACACCGACGCCCCCGAGCTCCTCTTCTGGAACACGGACACCCAGCCGCACCGCAAGACCACCGCCGCCGCGAGCTCCGCCCCGGCCGCGCCCGCGGGGGCGAAGGCCCCCGCGCTCGACGCGCAGTCCCTCGCCCCGTCCAAGCCCGACCTCGTCCTCGTCGGGCACGAGGAAAACGCCGAGTTCGCCCTCGCCGTGCGCCGCGACGCCCCCGACGTCGCGTCGGGCGGCAAAGACCAGAAGGTCCTGCTCTGGTCCATCGAGGACCACGACGCCGCGAAGGCCGCCGTCAAGAGCGGCGCCCCCCGCGCCGCGGCGCTCTACGACGGCGCGCCCGAGCTCCCCCCCAAGCTCGCGTTCGCGGGGCACGAGGACACCGTCGAGGACGTCGCCTTCCACCCCTCCTCTCACGCCGCGCGGCTGTGCAGCGTCGCGTGCGACCGCAGCGTCATCTTCTGGGACGGCCGCGCGGGGACCGCGCCCGCGCACAGGATCGAAAGCGCGCACGCGGACGACCTGCACACGGTCGACTGGTCGCTCCTGGACGAGCACGCGGTGGTCACGGGCGGCGCGGACGGGCTGTGTAAGCTGTGGGACGCGAGGCGGCTGTCGCGGAGCGGCGACGGGTGCGTGGTGCGCACGTTCGACGCGCACGCGGGGCCCATCACGACCGTGCAGTGGTGCCCGGACCAGAGGGGCGTGTTCGCGAGCGGGGCGGAGGACGGGTACCTGAACGTGTGGGACGTCGGGCGGGGCGAGGGAGGCGAGGGAGGACGGGGGCGGGGTGTGGGGGGCGAGAACGCCGGCGCCGGGGAGGGCGGCGACGGCGCGGGCGGGGACGCGAAACCCCGCCCCGCCGCGTCGAGCGCGCTCGTGTTTCAACACGCGGGGCACCGGTCGCAGGTGTCGGACTTCCAGTGGAACCCGTTCGACCCGTGGACGATCGCGAGCGTGAGCTCGGGGGACGGCGGGAACACGCTGCAGATGTGGCGCGTGAACGACCTCATCCACAGGCCCGAGGAGGAGGCGCTCGCGGAGCTCGAAAAGCACAAAGCCGTCATCTGCGGCGTCAAGCTCAAGGAGAGAGACGACGAAGAAGGCGCCCCGGGGAACGACCCCGACGCCATGGACGTCGGGGAGTGAGACGAAGAGAGTCGGCGAAGAGCGAAGCACCCGCGCGCGGTATCGTGTCGTATCGTTATCATAAATATCACGAATGTCACATCACATCTCTTCGAGACGTCATCGAATACTACTTGTACCGACCTCCTCCCTCGCCGCCTCTTGCATCTTCTTTCGTCTTCAGACGACGCCGTCGAGCGCGGTCAAGTCCTGGGCGCTCGCGCCGCGACTGGACGTCCTCCTGTGCGCGCTTCGCGTCAGCCTGTCGCCCTCGGCGACGTCCTCGACGCGCACGGCGCCGTCGCTCGCCCTCGGGCGCGTCCCCTCCTCGACGTTCTCGTCGTGAAGCCTCGCGAACGGGTTCGGGTCGCCGCCGGCGAAGGGCAGCCGCCGCGGCGGAAACGCGCGCCCCCCCGCGGCGCTCGAGAGCGCCTCCCCCCTCTCGCCGCCGCGCCCGCGCCCGCGCGTCGCGCGGTGGAAGCCTCTCCGGCGCTCGGCGCGGCCCTCGGCGGCGCCGCCCGGACGACCCCCGCCCCGGACGACGCGCGGGGGCGAGGGCGAGCGCCGCGCGCCAGGGAGCGAGCCTCGGACGCAGCTCACCACGCGGCGCCCGCCGACCGTGAGCGCGAGCAGGCACGCGCCGACGGCGACGAAGACGACCGCCTCGGCGGCGTCCGGGGCGCCCGGGTCGTCGGCGCCGTCCGGATCGCCCGGCGCCAGAACGGACGCGGTGGACGCCGCCGCCGAGGTGACGGTCGTTCGGATCGCGCCCTTTTCTCCGAGCACGTCCGTGGTGTGCCCGAAGAACGCGTCCGGGTCGTCGCCCAGTAACCCCACGGCGAGGTCCGCGTTCAGGCGCTGCACCTCAATCGCCGCCGCGATGTCGTCCTCGTCCGTGCCCGGGGGGAAGTGCGACTCGAGCACCGCCGCGACTTCGGACGCGATCTTCACCCGCCGCGTCTTCGTCTTCGAAGACCCCCCCGAGGACCCCTCGCCCTCGCCCTCCGACCCCTCCTCCTCCTCGCCCTCCTCCTCGCCGCGCAGCCTTCGCCTTCGCGGCGCCTCCTCGCTCGGCTCCGCCTCCGCCTCCGCCTCCTCCCTCACGATGCGAATCGTCGCCGCGACCCGGCTCACCGGGACGCCAAACGCCCGCGCGCAATCCGACCGAACGAGCTGCGTCACGACGTACGCGTCGGTGAAGGTCGCGCCGTCCGCGCCGCGCACGCCCGCCGCGTCGGCGAGCGCGAGCGAAGGCACGCCCGAGCGACCCCCGTCCTCGTGCGCCTCGTCCTCCTCGCCCGCCGGAAACTCGAGCGCGAAGTTCGCGACGATGGCCACGTCGGTGCGAATCGTCGTCCGGGAAGAATCCCGCAAATCCGCGTCGCCGCGCCCGTCCCCGCCGGACTCCTCTTCACCCGGCTCGGCCTCGCACGCCGTCGCGGCGTCCTCGTCCCGCGTCCACGTTCCCGGAGGACACGCGTCGCACGCGTCCGACCCCTCGCTCGCGGCGCGCGTCCCGACGATGCACGGCGAACACCGGTGCCGCGCCTCGCGCCGCGAGTACCACCCGGGCGCGCACGCCTCGCACGTCGTCTTGCGCGCGTCGGGCGCCGCCCCCGCGGGACACGGGTGGCACGCCGTCGCGTCGGGCGTCTCGGAGAACCATCCGAGCGCGCACGCGACGCAGACGGAAGAGGAGCCCGAGTCCTCCTCGGAGGACGGGGCCGAGGAGGAGGAAGCCGCGTCCGAAGCCGACTCGGGCGCGAGGGCCGACGCCTCCGTCCCCTCCGCCTCCGTCCCCTCGCGCGCGTCGTCCACGAACCCGTCGGCGTCGTCGAAGGAAACCTCGTACGTCTCGGTCACGTTCAGCCCGCTCGCCGCGTCGACCGCGCGGACGATCACGAGCGCCCTGGTCGTGGGCGCGAGCGGTCGCGCGGGAAGAGACACCGCGAACGACTGGAACGATCGGTCCGGGGTTTCGTCGGCGCGTCGGACGCTCGACGCCGCGTCGGGATACCCCTCGACGCGAACCTCGACGGCGGCGCGCGCGTCGAAGGGCGCGACGGAAAACGCGACGCCATCGACCGCGGCGCCGTCCGACGAGACCGACGGGACCGCGACGCGGTAGGAGAGACGCGACGGGTGGAACGGCGGGTCGAGGTCGAGGGGTGTGGGGGTTTCCGTCCCCGCCGTCGATGACCGCGACGTCGAGCCCGCGACGTCGAGCGACGCGAGGCGCGCTTCGCGCGCCGCCGCGGGCGACGGGCGTTCGAACCCGCGCGGGCACGCCCCCTCCTCGACGCCGATCACGCGAAGCGCCGCCGCCTCCGCCGCGTCGTTGACCGGCGCCCTGGCGTTCTCCAGCGCCGCCAAGCGCACGCCCACCGAGATGTCGTCGTAGTCCCGCACGAGCGACCACGCGACGGGCACGAAGAGTTCCGCGAAGGACGCGTCGGCGTCGAGCGTCATCTCGCCCGAGACGCCAAGCACCTTCGGCGGCTCCTGAGGGCGCGCGTGCGAATCGGCGCCGGAGGCGGAGGCGAAGTACTCCGCGCGCTGGCCCAGCCCCAGCCCGAGGAACCCGTCCGACGCCGCGCGTTCCCGCGGCGCGTGGACCGTCTCGTACCGGAGCACGGCGGGCCCGCGGCGCGACGGCGCGCCGGCGACGCGGGCGACGCGCACGGGCGTCGGGACGTACTCGACGGCGCTCGGATCCCCCGCGGGGGGCGTCCACGCCGCGCGCCGCTCGCGCTCGCGCCTCTCGAGCGCCTCGTTCCGCGCGGCGAAGTACTCCAGCGCCGCGGCGCGATCGCCGGTCGCCCGCACGTCCGCGTACGGCGGAAGCGGCGACGACGCGGCGAGGAGCGGGGTCCCCGCGCCCTCCGGCGTCGTCAGCGGGAGCGCCCCCCCCGAGTCCGCGCCCGCGGCGTTCGTGGCCGGGTGCGGGCGGTGCGCCACGGTCCCCGCGCGCACCTCGAACGTCGGCGGCGGGTCGTCGTCGACGACGGAGATGAGCGCCGCCGCGTCCCTCGGCGCGTCGGCGACGACGGCAGACCACGTCGTCGACGCCACCACCACCTCGAACCGCTCGGCGCGCGGAGGAGACGGAGGCGCCGTCGCGCTCGACCCGGGAGCGGCGTCGTGCGCCCCGACGGCACCATCCGACGGCACCCCGCCGCCGTCGAGATCGCCGCCGAGACGCGTGTCCTCCTCGCCCTCGTGGCGGTCGTCGTCGACGATGGGCACGACGAGCGTTCTCGCCGCGCCCGCGGGGGCGCCCGCGGGCCACGTCACCTCGACGCTCGTCTTCGCGTCGCCCTCCCCCGCCCCGTCGCTCGCCGTCTCCGCGTCCACGAACCCGCCGTGGTCCTCCCCCGCGGTGGCGGTGACGTCCCTCAGCTCCACGCGCGCGGTCACGGGCGCGAGCGCGCCCGCGAACCGCGCGTCGAGGGACACCTCGACGCGAACCTCCCCCGCGCTCTCCGGGACGAGGAACTCGTGCGCGCGGAGCATCACCCGCGGCGCGGGAACCCTCGACGCCGACGTCGCCGCGATCGACGATCCCGGCGCCGGGTCGGGGTCGCCGCCGTCGGAACAGAGAGACCCCTCGGCGGCTACGACGACGCCGCGCCATCTGAGCGTGACGCGGTCGAGGAGGAAGCCCGCGGGCGGCGGCGCGCACGCGGCGCGCGCCGCGTCGAGCGTCTCGCCGGCGCGTCGCGGCGTCGCGCGCGCGAACCTTGTCGCCGCCGGGTCGCCGCCGTTCTCCAGCACCCTCGCGGAGGCGACGCCTCCGGTCTCGGACGAGGCGTCGCCGCCGGTGGACCCGGTGAGCTCGACGGGGACCTCGGGCTCGCTGCCCTCGAACGCGCACTCGAGCGCGGCGGCGGGCGGGAAGCCCGCGCCCTCGACGAGGACGAGATCGCCCCACTCGACCGCGCCGAACGCGCTCGGGGAGACCGCGAGCGGCGCGGTCTCCGCGCCCGCGTACCGAACGAGCGCGTCGGGGTCGGAGAGGGCCGGGCGCGCGACGGAGAGGGCCGGGGCGTCGTTCTCGTTCGCGGCGTCCGGCGCGGGCGCGCCGGGCGAGCCCTCGACGAGCGACGCGCTCGCATCCGCCTCGATCCACGCGACGGTCACCGCCAGAGCGCCGGCGTCGGGGGCGCCGGCGAAGTGAGCGGCGACGGGCGGGATCTCGCACGTCACCGCGGTCACGTCGAGCGCGTCGCGCTCGGCGCGCGCGGAGACGAACGCGGCGGCGCCCTCCAGGCCCTCGACCTCGGAAACGCGCGCTCGGACGCGGCGCCAAAATTCGTCGTCGCTCGTGATGTTGCCCCCGAGCGGGATCGCGCGCGCGCCCGGCCCCGCGCCCGCGGCGACGTCCCACGCCTCCTCCCAAGCCGCCGCGGACTCGTCCACGAGCGCGAACCGACACTCGAGCCCCGACGCCGCCGCGGGCGGCGCCTCCTGGAGCGTCACGCGCGCGATCGGCGCCCCAGCGGCGCCCCCGCACCCGCCGCTTCGCGCGGCGACGCCAGCCACCGCGCCAGCCCACCGAGGCGTCGCGCCCGAGGGCCCAAATGTAGCATCCGACCCGTCGGCTCCCGCGGTCGCGCCCGCGCACGCCGCGAGAATCGCCGCGAGGAGCGCCGCGGCAGCCCCGCGAGGCGACCGTCGCGAGCGCCGCCCCATCGCGACCCAGAGCGACGCACCGCGCCGCACGAGTTGTGGTGGACGCGACGGATGCGGGACGTGTCAGATCGACGGGAATATGCGTATTAATATCATCATAGCGTTATTCTGATGGCGTCCGGCGCCCGTGTCAAAATCTTGCTGAGCCCGCGGCATGCGTGAATTTAATCGAATTTTTCCACTCTGAGCGTCCCAGCCGCGTCATCTGCGAACACCCGACGGCTTCCACATTCGCACCCTACGCGCGCCCCTCCTCCTCCTTCCACATTCGCACCCCACGCGCGCCCCTCCTCCTCCTCCCCCCTTCGCACCCTACGCGCGCCCCTCCTCCTCCTCCTCCTCCCTTCCCTCACCCTCTCCCCCCCCGGTCCGGGTCCCCGCCGTGCACGCGCTCGACGAGCCCCCCGATGTTCCTGGAGAACTCCCCGAAGTCGATCCTCCCGTCGCCGTTTCCGTCGAGGGTCTCCGCCAGCCTCTCGAGCGCCTCGTCGGACAGCAGCCCCGGCCCCCCCGCGCGGTCCAGCGCCTTGACGGCGGCGATGAACTCCTCCCGCGCGATGGACCCGGCGCCGTCGCGGTCGAAGTGCCGGTGCCACACGTGGAACAGCTCGCGGCGGTGCGTGTAGAAGAGGCTCGCGAGCGCATCCGCCAGCGCGCGCTCCGCGTGACGCTCGGGGTCGCGCGCGTTCGCGCCCCCGCTCGCCTCGGCGCCCCCCCTCTCTCCCCTCGGAGGCTCGCCGCCGTCGCCGCCGCTCGTGCGCCACTGCAACCCCACGACCTTGCGGCTCGCTTGTCCGTCCCCCTCGCCGTTCCCCGAACCCTCGCCGCCTCCGCCTTCGCCTTCGCCTTCGCCTCCGCCTTCGCCTTCGCCTTCGCCTCCGCCTTCGCCTTCGCCTCCGCCTTCGCCTTCGCCTCCGCCGCCGCCCCCCTTCTTGGTCGCCTCGGCGATGTGCGCGTTCAGGAGGTGTTCGAACTCGTCGGCGTCCACCTGCCCCGACCCGTCCGCGTCGAACGCGCGAACCACCGCCTCGAGCTGCGCGTCGGACAACACGGCGAGGCTCGGGAGCCGCCGCCGGACGGCGACGCGGAACTCCTCCGCGGAGATTTCTCCGCTTCCGTCCGCGTCCATCTCCCGGAACGCCTCGGCGAGGTCGCCGCCGGACTGGAACACCGCCGCGGAGATCTTCTCCACGACCTCGCTCTGCCACGCCTTACACCCGCCCTTGAGCTCGACGGTGAATCTCGCCAGCCACCGCTCGTACGCCACCCCGTCGCACTCGGGGTCCATGTCCTCGGGCGCGACCAGCCCGCTCACGAGCTTCTGCCACGCCAGGCGCACCTGCAGCACCTGCGCCAGCCCGCGCGCCCACTCGTAAAACGACACCACGCCGCGCCCGCCGACGTCCACGCGCTTGAAGTACTCCAGCAGCGCCGCGCGGTGCTCGACGACGTACTCGCTCGCCTGCTGCACCGCCGCTCGTCTGCGAATCTCCTTACTCCGCCGGTTACTCACCACCGGAGAGGACATCTTCGGGTCCTTCGCGGGGTCCCACTGGTACGTCTCCGTCGGCCGCTCGTCGCCGTGCCCGAAAACCAACACCGCGCCGAGGTTCCCGCTCGTGCCGCAGTAGTTACTCGCGCTGAACACCGTGTACACGAGCCCCGCGTGCGTCACCGCGACGCCGGCGGGGACGCACTGGTGCGACCGCACGATGGCGCGCAGGCCCTCCTTCTCCAAAAAAGCCCTGGTGACGTCCTCGCCCCAGAGCACCCCGGCGCCGCGTGCGGACTCCTCGAACCCGCGGAACGCCGGGTCGGGGTGTGGGTCGCTCCACAGGATGTCCCGGATCCAGGATTCCTTCCCCCAGTTCTTCTCCTCCGAGCACACGTCAGGGCCCCGCGCCACGCCGCGCAGATCCGCGACGCCGACGTCCCGCCACTCCGCGGGTAAGCCGGCGTGAAGCACGAGCGTCGCGTCGTTCACGACGGCGGCGTACGGCAGCCACACGAACGCGTGGTGGAACATCTGGAACACGCGGTGGTCGTACTTCGAGATGCACTCCTCCTCGAACCCGCTGTAGATGTTGATGTGCGGCTCCTCGTGGTTCCCGCGGTTGACGTGCACGCTCGCGGGGTCCTGCAGCTTCAGCGCGAAGACGAGCAAGACGAGCTCGCACCCGTGGTCGCCGCGGTCCACGAGGTCGCCGTTGAACACGTACACGTTCTCCGCGCTCGGCGCGCCGAGCTTGCGGAAGATGTGAAGGAGGTCGTCCTGACGAGAAACGGAAACCGACCGGGGTGAGTGAGAAGGAAAAACGGACGAGACGCGAGAATGACGCGGAGGAGAAGCTCCCGCCGAGGATTCGAAGGGGGGGCAGAACGGACGACGCGGAGGAGAAGCTCCCGCCGAGGATCCTCGGATCGCTCGCTCGGGTCCCGGGGCGATCCTCGGCGGGTAACAACGACGACGCGCGGGGTCGGGGCGTCGTCGTCCCGCTCGCGCACCAGTTGGCCGTGTAGGTCGCCGACGACGATGCACCGTCCGTTCTCCGGGACGTGCACGTCCACGACGCTGGGTTCGTTCATGAACAAAACCGTCGCCGCCTGGAGGATGGCGAGCGCGTCCACCATCGCCACGCGCTCGTCCTCGCCGAGCCCCGCGATGAGATTCTGCACGCTTCCGGAGGTGAGCGTCGGGAGGGCCGGCTTGGTCAGGGACTTGGGGGTGAGCGCGCGCGTCGTCGCCGCGCCCTCGCCGCCGCCCCTGAGCTTGGACCCGACGGTGGAGATGAAGTCCTCGAGCGTGCGGTTGACCTTGCTCATGACGCTCTCCCGGCGATTGATCCGGGCCTCGTCCGCCTCCTCCATCGCGCACAGGATGGCGCTGAGGTCCTCCTGCTCCGCCGCGATCCGCCTCTGCGCGCCGCGAAACGCGCGCTGAATCAGCGTCGCCGCGCGAGCGCTGTTGCTGATCGAAGCGGGCGTCTCCATCGCGTCTCCAGCGCGTGGGAGGCGCGTCCGGGACGCTCGCGAAGGAGTGTCGAGCGAAGGGGACGGGGCGTTCGACGCTCCGCGTATATCGAACAGGGCCCCGGGGGGGAGCGCTGAGCTGGTTCGGAGAGAGAAAACGCGAGGCGAGCTGCTGGCGCCAACGATCTCTCCCAGCCGCCGCTTTGGATAGAGACGGCGCGATCGACGAGGGGCGGCGACGCGACGACGCGCACGCAGAGCACCGCGCGCGTTCCTCGTCTCGGGAGCCCGCTCGCGAGTCCACCCTCGGTTATCTGAGCACATGGCGTCCATGACCGTCGTCAGCGGCGTCGCCCTCGCCGCGCCGGCTCGCGCGGGCGCGCGATCGCGGTGGCCCGATCGCTCCCCGATGCGCGCGCGTCCCGCGCACCTCGGCCGCCCCGGTCGCGTCGCGCTCGTGACGCGCGCGGGGAAGAAGAAGGCGGCCCCGGCGGAGACCGCCAAGGCGCCCGCCGTCGAGGAAGCGCCCGTGGACGCCCCCACGACGCCTCCGCCCGCCGTCCTGCCCCCGCCCGCCGGCTACGTCCCGCCTCGTGCGTGCCCGCCCCGCCCGCCTTTTCGATCGAAATTGAAAAAAGCGCCACGCGTCGCTCCGCGGTCTCCCCTCCGTCCTCTCGCGCCGACTGACCCTTCCAACGCCCCTCGTTCGATTCTGCCCCCCCCCCACTCCCCTCCCCC
>Ga0181573_10005616_pt1 | contig 10366 bp, 3 predicted proteins | sample 101ome_25_FD_148643 | JGI IMG/M metagenome (GOLD analysis project Ga0181573, IMG submission 148643) | Coastal salt marsh microbial communities from the Groves Creek Marsh, Skidaway Island, Georgia - 101409BT metaG (spades assembly) | ecosystem: Environmental > Aquatic > Marine > Intertidal zone...
CCACAGCCAGTCGTGCTCCACCGCGCGCCTCGCGCGGTTGTACCCGAGGTGCGATGGCAGCGCCCCGCCCAAGTGCTCGGCGACGGCGGCGACGGCGGCGTCCGTGGGGTCCCTCAGGTTCCAACGCGCGTCGCCGCCGTCGCACCCGACGGGCGAATCCCACGACCTTGACGCGGACTGCGCCACGAGGACCATGTCCGGCAAGGACACCGCGACGTGTTCGCCGTCGATGAGCAGCGGCGTTGGTGGGTCGTGCAGTCGATCAGCAGCCGCGTCGCCCGGATTAGCACTCGTCACGTCCGCTTCGACGACGAAGACGGGTATCTCCAGCGCGTCGGCTTTCTTCCCGGCGTCCGTCTGGGCCGAACGTTCACCGCCTCTTCTCCGAGCCCTCCTAGGTTCCGATGAGCCGCCATGAGCCGCCGCGTTGAGCTGCGCGTGCACCTCCGCGCTGTCCAGCCAGTGCACCTTACGCGCCACCACCTTCCCCGAGACCGGGTCCAGCGCCGGCGACGTCCCAGATCGCGTCGCGGCGAGCAACGCCGCGGCGAGCGCGGGATCGTCCGACGAGGAGAGCCTTTGCGTCGTCACCGTCAGGTGCTGGTCCGGGAGCATCAAACCCCGCAGCTCGTCGTGGAAGCCGTCCACGTCGAAGCCGCTGCCGCCGCCGTGGAGCTGCCCGTGGAGCGCCCCGGCGGTCGTGCCGCCCCACGTCCCGGACGCACCGCTCGAACCGGGCGACGCGGAGAGCATGTACACCAACACCGACACCCGTCGGTGGTACCGCCGCGCGCCCGCCGAGCTCGCGGGCGCCACGGCGTGCGAGTACCACCGCGAAACCACCGAAACGAGCTCGGAGACGAAGAGGTCGTGCGCGAGGGACGCGTTCGTCGCGGCGGCGTCGTCGCCAAAGATGGAAAAGTCCGTCACGATCGGCTCGATTCCCCCCGCCGACGAATCCTCGAGCGCGGTTTCAATCTCGCGGGTCCTTCGAGCGAGGTCCTCGCACAACCCGACCCGTCCAGGCGGGGACCCGTCCTTGCAGTGCTTCGTCGCGAACATCGAGTATACGTCCAGCTCCGCCCGTAACGTGGCGCTGACGTCCTTGGGGTCCACGTCCTCGGTCTTTCTCTGTTCCCGCATGGCGTCGAGCTCGGTGTGCAGCGCCGCCAACTCCGCTCGAGACGCGGCCCCCACGCCGAAGAGAGCCTCCAGTACGCTCACGTCCAAACCTCCGAACCTCAGGTCGACGTCGGGGAGGTCCCTCACGTTCCGTAACCCCTCGCCGCCCACGAGCGGGCCCCACGCGAACGGACCGGCGCTCAGGTCCACGAACGACGCCCTGCCGTGGCCGACGTAGAGGTCGACGAGGCACTCGGGCGAGTGATAAAAACTCGCGGGTTTATCGTCGTTTCGCGCCACCGCGTCCCGCTCGCGGTCGCCCATCATCGATCCGTCCGCGCCGTCCAGGTCCGCCGCGGCGCCGTCCAGCGCGGCCGTGAGCCTCCGCGCGGCGCCCTTGTCGTCCCCCGTCAGCACCCGCAGCGCGTGCGCAAACAACGATCCGTGGTTTTTAGCCGCCGCGTACGCCTCCTTTTCCTGAAGGTCCAACGACTTCGACGCCTTCCTCGCCCACGCGTCACCCGCGGCGCTCCTGTCGTCGCTCTTAAACTTTCGTCTGCCCATCGCCCTGAAGTACTCGGCGTGACGCGACCGGGGCCCCGTCGTCGGCGCGGGGGCGCGCGCGCGCGTCCCTCCCCTTCGCTTCGCCTCCCTCAACAGCTCGGTTCGCTTACTTCGAAGAAACTCCGCCTCGTCGTCGCTGAACCCCTCCCTGTACCCGTACTTGGCGCCCATGTTGGACCTGCGAGGGTTCATCAGGACCAGCGTGTACGAGTCGGTGAGGTCCAGGTCGGCGACGAGGTCGTCCACGAGCGCCGAGAACGCCTTGGCGTCCACGTGGTGCGCGGCGACCGAGTCGCGCGAGTGCCTCAGACGGGTCTCGTCCCCCAAGGGGTTCACCGGCCTCAACGGGCGCGAGTACAGGCGCATCGCGCGCTCGAGCACCGCGGTGACCTTCACGCCGACGTCCACGACGTGGCACGTGAAGTTGAACCGCGCCACGCTGTTCGTGGGGGCCTCGTCCGACTGTCGGAGCGGCGATGATCCCGATCCCGCGGCGGCGTTGTCCGGTGTTCGGATCGATCGAGATCTCGCCCGGGCCCGCGCGGCGTGCGTCGGCGCGGGTAGCCTGGCGTGGGGTCGCACGTGGTCCGCGTGCTCCAGCCACGCCACCAGGTCGGCGTGGTCCAGCTTCAACCCCATGTGACCCTCCCCGAAGAACCCGACGAGTATCAGGTTCACCGGCACCGGCACGTGCACCGCCTTGACGGATTGGATCCCGAGGTAGGACGCGAGCGACGCGCTGGACAGGTACCGTCGCCGCTCCTGGTCCTGCGTCAGCGCCTTTTGTCGCGCCTTGGACCTCGCGGCGGCGCGGAGGAACGCGTCCACGCCGTCGTCGTCCCAGATGACGTCGGACGCGTCGAAGCCGCCGTCGAGGAACGCGGGTCCCGATCGGCCCATGCGCGGACCCTGTCGACCCGACGACGCGTGCGCCGCGTCAACCTCCGCGCGCGCGACGGTGACGGGGCCGAGCCCTAAGCCGAGGAAGAGGGTGATCAGCGCGAGGGCAGTGAGGCGCGAGAGCGCCGACGCGGGCGCGGGCGCCGCGCTCCCCGTCCCCATGCTCCCCGCGCGCGAATCAGACTGGCCACGCGTCGGGTAGCGAGGCGAACCTGACTGTCTGCAAGAACTGAGACGAAAAAGTTTGTCGTGAATCGCGCCGCCGACACTTCCGGAAGCGCCCCACCGCGCGCGAACGCACTCGACCGCGCCTTCGCGAACCGCTCGAGTCGCACGATGGGCCGCAACACGGAGGGCGAGAAGATCGTGGAGGCGGGCGCCAGGTCCGTGGCGTACAAGCCCCTGCCGCCGCCCACCACCACCGAGGGCATCACGCAGATCCTCTTCTACCAGTACGTGGAGCCCGTGTGGTCGGCGCGCCGGCAGAAGCAGGCCATCGCGGAGTTCCACCGCCTGGCGCGCGAGAACGACGTCACCGGCCGCGGCCGCATCGCGCTGGAGGGCGTCAACTGCACCCTCACCGCGCCGCCCGCGGGCGCCAGGCGGTTCTGCCAGGGCTTGAGGGATTGGGACCCCGACCTGTTCAACGACACCGACTTCAAGCTCACCGACGGCGTGCCCGCGGAGACCAAGTTCAAGGCCCTGACGCTCAAAAACACCCAGGAGCTCGTCGCGTACGGCCTCGGCGGCGAGCGCGCCCCGTTGCTCAAGCAGAACACCGCCAAGCACCTCGAGGCTGACGAGTACCACAAGATGCTCGGCGACAAGGACACCGTCGTCATCGACGTCCGCAACTATTACGAGACGTGCATCGGCCGCATAGAACCCCCGAAGGGTGGCGCCGAGTTCCTCGACCCGATGATGCGAAACAGCCGCGAGTTTCCCAAGTGGCTCAACGCCCCGGAGACCAAGGAGAAGCTCAAGGGCAAGAAGGTGATGATGTACTGCACCGGCGGCATTCGGTGCGAACGAGCCACCGCGCTGCTGTCGCAGATGGAGCGAGCCGAGGACGAGCTGCAGACGCAGGGCATCTACCACGTGAGGGGCGGGATCGACCGGTACCTGAAGACGTTTCCGGAGGGGGGATACTGGAAAGGTCGGAACTACCTGTTCGACCTGAGGGGCGAGCAGAAACCCGAGGAAAAGCCCGACGAGGTGGTGGACCAGGAGACGACGAACGCGTGCAAGGATTCGTACTGCTGCGTGTGCAAGGCGCACTACGCGCTCTACAAGGGAAAGCACGTGTGCAGCAACAAGGAGTGCAAGGTGCCGGTGATCGTGTGCGACCGGTGCAGGAAAAAAGCGGAGACGGAGCTCAAGGGAAGCCTCCTGTGCCAGCTGTGCGAGCGGGGTCACGACCTCCGCGCGTTGCCGCTGCCGGATCTCGTGGGACAAAAGCGGCGGCTCGCGTTGGCGCAGGGTTCCGACGTCAACGGCGCGGCGAAGCGCGCGGCGAAGAGAGACCTGGAGCCGGCGCGTTGGGTGCACGTGGGCAAGCTGCCGCTCACGATCACCGCGGATCAGGTGCGCGCCGCGCTGGCCGCGGGCGGTTCCACGGTGGAGTGGATCGCGGATAGGGACACGGGCTTCTTCTACGGATCCGCGTACGTGGAGTTTCCCACGCTCGAGGACGCCGAGCGCGCGGTGGAGCGGGCGCGGGAGGCGCCGCCGAGGTTGGGGGGCAGGCTGAGCAGGGTCAACTTCGCGCCCGCGAGGGCGAAGGACCCGGCGAGGGCGGGGCGCGTCGGCGAGAGGCCCCCGATTCCAATCGCGCCGGGACGGGCGTAGATGAACCCTTTTAATCCATCGCGCACTCGTAGACTAATCTATCGCGTCATCATCTATCGCGTCGTCATCTATCGCGTCATCTATCGCGCACGCGCGTACACGTACGCGTCGTGCAGCGCCGCCCACACCGGCCGGGTGTACGCGTACGCGCGTATCACCGCCTCCTCCCGCCACGCGCACCCCTTGACGTCGACGAAGGTTTTCTCCGCCGGGAGCGCTCGTTCGATCCACCTCAGCACAGGCCTCGGCGCGGGTCCCCACAGCGTGAAACTCCGGTGAAACTCGACCACGCCGTCGCGTTCGTTGTTGACGATGCCGTCGATGAGGGCCGCGCGCGCCGGGTTGGCGCTGGCGAAGAGGTGCGCGGCGGACGCGGCGAGCGTGACGCCGCATCGCAGGGGTTCCACGAGCTCCCTCATCGCGTTCGCCATGTCGGTCGTGTATCCGAGCACGGGGGTGCCCGTGTGCGTCCATCCCAGGCTCAGCGTCGCGTTCGGACACGCGGCCACGCACTTAGACACGAAGTCCGCGCCGGCGATGGGTTCCCGTCCCCCCGGCCCCCGCACCACGTCCGCGTTGAGCCACAGCGGCACCGCGCGAAACTCGCCGCTCGGATCTGATCCCCCGAACCCCGTCGCGCGGAGGAGGTCCAGGCACGGCGCGACGCACTCGATCTCCTTGAAGTCCAGCTTTATGCCGACCCTGCGACCCTCGCGAAGCGCGGCGATGACGTCGGACATGAAATCCTCGAAGCCGAGGTCGGATTCTCGCGCGGGCGGGTGGCACATGAGCACATCCGACGCCGAGGCACCCGACGACGAGGACGCGCGCTCGGGCGGGCGTGACATGAGAAGGTCAGCCTCCAGCATGTGCACGGCCGGATCCGCGAGCGCGGCGGCGAGCTCCGCGCGGCTGTTCACCGCGTGCGCCCAACGCACCCCTCGAGCGTCCACGCCGAAGTACTCCCTCATCGTCGTTGTGTCGTCAGCGAAACCGCGCGAGATCATTGTGCTTCGTCCTGGTCACAGGAAATTGTGCTTCGAGAATCTGTAGAAGCTGACGTGACGGGGCACACGCGACTGCGCTTCGTTTCGTCGGCGGGGTTAGGGTTCCGGGGGTCGGAATCCGCGGTCCGCCATGCCGCGCGAACACCGCGTGATTGGCTTCGAGGGCGGGGGCGGGCCCGGCGAGTGCTCCTACGCGGTTCAGGTGAGCCCCGTTCCCGCGACGCGAATTAGAATCTTTTAACAACCCTCGTCCCCGCCGCTTTTTCCAACGAACTGTCCGCGAACCGCCTCGGGCGTCCGAGCGGTGTCCGCGAGGTTCCGACGACTGATCCCGATGCGCCCCGATCCCGACCGCCCAGATGGCACCCCTGAAGCACGAGGACAGGTTCCTCGCGGAGCACAACGTCGACGCCGCCCTGGCGCGCTCGCGATACGGCCGACAACCCGCGATGGCGGGGCGCAAACCGACAACGACGAACCGCGACGACGACGCCGACGGCGACGGGGAGACCGGCGATCTCGCGGGTTGCTTCGGGGTGTTTGACGGGCACGTCAACGCCTCCGCATCGTCGTACGTGGAGCGGCACATGCTCCGCGCGCTCCTGGACCAGGGCGCGGACGGCCGCGGCGCCGTCCTGGAGATGTGCTGCACCGACGCGTTTCGACAGCTGGAATCCTCGTACGGGAAGATGGGCGCCGCGTCGCCGCAGTCGTCGCTCGCTAAACCCGACCCGAAACGACGCGCGTCCGCCGTCGGCGATCGCCGTTCCAGCGCGTGCCTCCCGCGGTGCCTCTTCTCGTCCACCGCCTCTTCGTCCAACGCGACGAACGCGTCGAACGCGGCGAACGTCGCCATCGAGGGCGGCACCACCGCGTGCGTGGCGCTGTTGCAGATGCTGCCGTGGGGCGCGGATCCGAGGGTGGACGTCGTCGTCGCCAACGCGGGCGACTCCGGCGCGTTGCTCGTGTACAACGGAGGAAACGGACGTGACGCGAAGGAGGACGCCGCGAAGGAGGACGCCGCGAAGGAGGACGATGCGCGAAGTGCCGCGTGCCAAACGCCTCGGACCAAGTGGCTCACGCGGTGCCACTCCCCGGACGATCCCCTCGAGGCCAAGCGGCTGACCGACGCGGGCGCGAGGCTGGGACGGATGCGACGCGAGGGCAACGAGGTTGGCCCGATGCGGTCGTACCCGGGCGGGTACGCGGTGTCGCGCGCCATCGGCGATTTCGACGCGCCCCACGTCGTGTGCACGCCGGAGGTGAAGCGGTTGAGGGCGCCCGCGGAGGGTTGCGTGTTGGTGTTGGCGTCTGACGGCGTCTGGAACGTCGTCTCCGAGGCTGCGTGCGGGGACATCGTGCGTACAACCGCGCCGTGCGTCAAGCTGGCCGCCGAGCGGATCATGGAGGCGGCGCTGGGCACCGAGCGGGGACTGCACGACGACGCGACGGTGGTGGTTGTTCGCGTGCCGCCGCCGACGGAACTGCTCGACGAGAAGTTGCGTAAGTTGCGGGAGGAGGAGAAGTCACGGGCGTCCGAAGTCGCGGCGTCCGCCCAGGTGGAGGTGACGCGCCAGGACTCGTCCATGTCGACCACCACCACCGCGTCGACGAGCGAGCCGGTGCCGAGGAAGTCGTGGACGCGTCGCCTGAGCGTCGGGGGCGGGGGAACGAAGAGCCAGATCGAGAAGCTTCGAGCCGAGATGGAGGACGACATCACCGTCCGCCGCGGGCGCGTGTCGCTCGACGAGACATCCTCGGACGGGAGCACGCACAGGACGTACGCCAAGATGGACGGGCTGAACGCGATCGAGGGTCTGGGGCTCAAGGCGCCCGAGGACGGCTCCGTCAACGGCGACTCGAACAAGGACGAAAACGACGAAAACGACGAGGGCGCGGATTCGGCGTCGAAGGGCGAGGGGGAACCCCGGGATTTCCGTAACCAGAAGATGCGCAGCCTCGAGGATCGCGGCAACGCGAACGCTGGTGGGCTGTTTCACGGCTGCGTCGCGTTCCTGTGCGGCGGCGGCGGCGGCGGGGGCGAACACTCCGCCACCGTGGGCTTTGACGACGTGGCGGGTGATGGGCGGAACCTACACGACGACTACGACGTCGGCAAGTTGCTCGGCCGGGGGAGCTACGGATCCGTGCGCGAGTGCACCCTACGCGTCATTCCGTCCAAAGCCACCGTGGAGCACCTCAAACCGAGGGCGGTCAAGTCCATCGCGAGCAACGGGAGCCGGTACAGCGCCGCGCTCATACGCGACGAGGTGGACACGATGCTGGCCGTGTCCGGAAGGCACCCGAACCTACCCACCGTGTACGACGTGTACGAGAAGAGGCACAAGGGCGTCGCCCCCGGCACCACCGTGCACGTCGTCAACATCGTCACCGAGCAGTACGCGGGCGGGGACCTGCTCGAGGGCATCGCCCGGCGCAAGCGGTTCACCGTTTCCGATTTCGAAGCCATCGCGCTGCAACTCCTCGGCGCGACGTCTTTTTTGCACAACGTCGGCGTCGTTCACCGCGACATAAAGCCCGATAACATCATGCTGAGGAGGCACTGGTACGAGGGCGTCCCGCCGCAGATCGTGCTCCTGGATTTCGGCGGCGCCGCGTTCGCCCGGGGCGCGAACAAGACGAAGCTTCGGGGTAACGTCGGGACGAAATTTTACTCCGCTCCCGAGGTTGTCTCCGGCAAGGAGTACGGCGCCAAGGCGGACGTCTGGTCCGTCGGCGTCACCCTCATGGTCCTCCTCGCGGGCGTGCCCCCGCCGCACAGGATCGCCAAGGACTGGAAGCGGATCCTCGGCGGCGAGGTTTTGCGACTGCCCCGGGGCACGCCCCCGAGGTTCGGCCGGCTCGTGGCCCACATGCTCGTGCCCGTGCCCGAGACGCGGCCCTCGGCGACGGCGGCGCTGTCCTCCGCGGCGTGGCTCCTCGGCGACGGGCGGATGATGTCGTGGCGCGCGGCGAAGGAGGCGCAGATGCGGAGCAGGAAGGACTCGGGCGGTGTCGACAAGGGCCCCGACAAGTTTTGGCCCGACGCGCAAGGCTCCGATCGAAAAGGAGGTCATCAGTCCGTCGGCGGCTCCGTCGCGATTGGAGCCGCGTCGCCCAAGACGAAGAGCAGGTTCGCGCCCGGGGCGGCGTCGGCGTCAAGTCGGTCGGATGGCTCGCCGCTCGGACCCAAGTTCGCCGGGTACGACCTGGAGCCCGCGTGGAAGTCGTCGGTCCGGAAAGAGTCCACGGTGCACTGGACGTTTCCAAAATCCGCGTCTGACCCGACGCCGGCGATGCCGCCGCGACGGCCGTCCATCGACCAGGAGCTCCACGGCGCCGCACGGCGTGCCCGGACGGACTCGCGCAGGAGCAAGTTCGAGCGCGCCGCCGCGTTCGTCCTCTCCGTCGCCCTCGGCCGCGATAAGACGGCGGCGCTGGTGTCGGCGCTGAGGGAGGCTGGTTACGACGAGGGCTACGCGCACCGCAAAGGTCGGCAAACAAAGGTCGGCGGCGAGGACGGCGCAAACGACGGCGCAAACGACGGCGCAAACGACGACGAGGACGGAACGAGTGACCTCGTTTCCGCGGAGGCGCTCGAGGCGGCGCTCTGGAAGATTGACGCCGTGGACGCCGCGATGCAGATTGAGATTTTGCGACGCGAGGCGACGGATCAAACGACGGAAAAAAATCGCGGGGAGTCGGGGACGGATTGCACCGACGAGGAAACCGGGACGGACGACGACGAGTTAACTCGTGGGTCGGCGCGAAGTGGCGTCGACAGGGGGAGCGGGGTGAGCGTGGAGTTCTCCAGGGTCCTCACGCTCGCGGAGCTCCACGATAACCACGCGCGAATCAACCGCACGGTTCGGAACGAGTACATCGAGTCCAGGGGGACCGACGACGACGAAGACGGGCATTTCATTCCCGCGCACTTCACGGGGGGCAAGATTCGCAATCGCGACGACCACAGCCTCAAGGAGGGGATGCTGATGGCGACGCTCACGCGGGACGAGGGCAGCCTGTCCGCGGCGATTGAGGGCAAGGAAGGGAGCTTCCGTTCTGCCACGATCGTGGAGGAGGACGAGGAGGAGGATGGCGACGGCGACACGCAGCTCAACGTCGGCGTCCAGGCGTTGCGACGGGCGAGCCAGAGCGGCGAGAACCTCTGCGCGGTGGAGGAGGCGGCGATGGCGCTGGTTCGGTCGGGTGATGGGGATTCGAACGGGTGATGACGCGACGCGAGTTTTAAGAGTGACGCGGGCGAGGCTCATCTCCGGTCTCGCTCGTGGGGTGCCGGCAGATTCTCCGAGGCGTGTCGTTCTCCGAGCGCGCGTGACTCTGAAGTCGTTTTCATTTAATCGTGATGATGCGTTCGTTCTTCAACGTCGAGCGCCGCTACGTTTCTTTCATCTCGAGCTTCGTTTCGTCGGTCGTGTTTCGTCTCGCGATCCACGCGGACGAAGGTCAGTAACCGCGGAGCATCTGACTGACTTGACTCTCTACGCGGTGACGGAGTGGAACGTCTGGTGCACCTGCCTGCCCTTGTTGTGGATCTCGGCGTTCTTCTTGTGCGCGTTCCTCGCCTCGTCGAGCGACTTGCGGCGGTCTTCCTTCTTCTCGAACTTGTCGTGCTCGTTGCAGTGCCTGCACGTGATCCCGACCTTCTTCGGGAGTTCCAGCTGCCTCTGCGAGAAGTCCTTCTTCGCGCGCATCTCGCCTGCGGGTGTGGACGGGACGTGGGGTTCGGGGTTCAGCGGATCGATATTCGCGGGTATCGAGGACATCGGAGAAAAAGGGGCGCGGAGGCTCGATCGACCGCGCTCGGCGGGGCGCGGCATCGACGCGCCTCCACGGGAGATTCGAAGCGCACGCGGTGGGGCGGAACGAAAAAGAGGGGGGCGCTGTCGAATGAGTTTCTTACC
>Ga0181573_10005617_pt1 | contig 10365 bp, 3 predicted proteins | sample 101ome_25_FD_148643 | JGI IMG/M metagenome (GOLD analysis project Ga0181573, IMG submission 148643) | Coastal salt marsh microbial communities from the Groves Creek Marsh, Skidaway Island, Georgia - 101409BT metaG (spades assembly) | ecosystem: Environmental > Aquatic > Marine > Intertidal zone...
GCGACCGCCCCAGCGACGGCCCAAGGCCGGTGCCCCCCCCCCCCTTTTCTCGCCTGTGCGATCCTCCATCCGTCCTCCTTGTTGGCGAGAATTTCCAGACGGCGCTTTTCGATGACCTCGTCACGGTCCTCCTGCCCGAGGAATCGGGTGGGGTCGGGAGGAGGGAGCCGAACGTCAGTGTCATCCATGGGCTGGCTTCCGTGGCCATGGGTCGCAGAGTCGGCGGGAACGGACCTCACGCCGACGCTTGAGCTTCCGACGCGCAATCCCATCCAGAAGACTGCAAGCACGGCGGCAAGGGCCAGTCCCGCCACGCGGAGGCGCCTGCCTCGCGCCACCCACGGCGAGACCGGGGCCCCCAGCCCGCCCACGCCGTCAAGCGAAACCATAATCTGCACGGTGAAAGGAATGTCTGGGGATAGGCTGGGGGGGGGGGGGGGGGGAAAAAACACGCTTCACTTCCTAACCCGGACCCTGACCCCCTCTCCCCCCTCGCGCGACAGCCGGCGGAGGCCGCGTCCGCGACACCGGGGCCGAGTCGTCGACGGTGTTCTTCTCATCGACGATGACGGCACGGCGGGTCACACCAGGCGCAGGACCCCGTCCACCGCCCCCGTTGCTGCGCCCCGCGCCTCGTCCGCCGACGCCCAGGCCACCGCCGCGACCACCCATTTCGACACCACCCTCGACCGAAGACCGCCTCTGCGACGACGACGGCGCCCTCCGCAGGCTCGCGACGCGGCTGGGCGGCTGAGTCGCCGCTGCCACCCCCGCGCCCGGCACGGTTGACCCACCGCTCGCCGATAGGGCCGACGCGTCGCGAGAGGGCGCCGCTTGTGTCGTGGGCGCCACGGTGCTCGACGGCGGTATCTCAGCCTTGAGGGCTTCCGAGGCGTCGAGCTCCACCTTGGAAACGAATCGCGACCGATGGGCCATCTCAAAGGCGGCCAGGCGTTCGTCCGGGAGGAGTGCGACTGCCGTGGCCCCGGCATCGGCAGCCCGGAGGCCCTTTGACGGTGTGACAAACATGCCCCCGGCCACGGGTAAGAGGGATCTCTCTGAGCCCTTGCTGCGCGTTTGCACTCCCTTGGGATCCTCGGCGTCGTCTTCGTCCAGGATGATGCCCCTGGCAATGGCGCGCTCACGCGCCGCGGCGCCCCGCATCGCCCGGGCCGCATCGGCCTGTTCACGAAGGCGGCGAAGTTTGCTCAGCGACTCGCCCTCCGACGACATGCCCGTCAGCACAACGGATTTCGCCAGCAGGTAAAAGTGTTGCGCCCTCTTCTCGCGCCGCGACAGCTCGAAGTCGCCAGGCCATCCCTTCAGGCGGCGGCGGAGGGCGGCGCCCAACCACCGGTTTGCGTATTTCTTCACTCTGAAGTTGGCCTCGTCGGTCCCGATGATCGCGGCGTGGCGCACAGCCATCCGCGATACCTGCTCCGAGAGGCGTGTCGCGATCTCGGCCTCGCGCAGGCGGCACCTGGACGCGAAATAGGCGCGCGCGAAGGACGTCACCTGGCCGATGAGGTTGACGAGGACGACGGCAGCCAGGGCGCCCAGGACGACGAGGCCGGCATCGCGGCCCTTGAGGAGCGCCTCGAACGTCTCGGACCGGTCGGCAATGTACGTCTGCAGATGGACCAGAAACATGGTGAAGTAGGCGAGGAACTCGACCGCCGTCGTGATGACCTCGGTGACCTGGGCAAATACCGTCGGCATGGGCGCGAGGACAACGACGATGGCGAGTGTGATGAGCTGGAAGAACGAGACCATGCCCGAGACCAGGGCCGCGTCACCCTGGGTTGAGCCTCCAGGCCCGCCCCCAATGCTGGCCATGAGGATGAGCATGCACAGCATCAGCACGACGCGGAAGAACGGGGCGACGATGCGCAGGTACTCGAGCACTGCCGACGTGTAGCGCTTGAGCGGCTTCTCGTTTGTGTGATCGTCGGCACCTAAGGGAACGAGGACGCCACGGTCGAACCGGGGCACATCGACCAACAACCCGCCCGAGGGCCCAAGGCGGGGTCCTTTGCCGTCGACCGGGACGGCGCCGGAGGTGGACGAGGCCAAGACGGGCGAAACCAGGGATGCGCCGCCCCCGAGGGACGCCCGGTGGTGGCCCGCTTCCACAGCCGCCGCGTCATCCGCCTCGTCACGTGCGTCGACCTCAGCGGCACCGCGGAGAATGCGGCCGTCTCTCGTTACGGCGTGTCCCTCGGAGTCGCGGCACACGCCCTCGGCCGCGGACACGAGGTAGCCCGCGACGGATCTCTTCCGGGCCACGCGGCGCGCCCTTGGCGACACAGACATACTCATCGCCAGGTCGTTTGTCTCCTTCAGCGCGGTGGCCGCTCGTGCGGCTTCGATCTCCGACTTGGTCTTGCGGGGCGCTGGCGGGGGGCGCGGCTTGGGTGGCGGCTTGACGTACTCGACCTCCATCCCCGGAGGCAGCGGGCGCGGCGCCTCCTTCTTCTCGGCCCCGCGCCCCCACCCCGCCCGGGCCTCGATGGGCACGACGCCCGTCGTCTGCATCCACGGCTTGGCCGCCGCAGCACGCTTGGCGGCAGCTTTCCGGGCCTCGCGCTCCTTGCGCGCCTTGAGCTCGGCGTCGGTGGGGGGGAGAACAAAGTCGGCGACTTTGTCCCGGAAGTCGTCGAATGCGCCCCAAAAAAGACCGTCGCCCGCGTTCGACTGCTTGCGGCTGACGGCGCGGCTCCGGGTCCGCGACGCGGCGCGCGACGAGGCGCGCGACAGGGTCCCCTTCCGCCCAGAGGCGGCGGCAGTCAGGGCGGCCTTTTCGGCCAGGACGGACGCCCGCCGCGCCACAGCCCGCTCGTCCTTGTCGGCCTGGGCCTGGGCCTTGATCCGAGACAGATTCTCGGCCGACAGCAGGGCGGCCGCAGCCGATTCACCAGGCCGGGCAGGCGCCACGGCCAGCGCCGCCATCCTCCACCCGTCGATCAGGCGCTCAGTGGCGACGGATGACGGAAGCCCCTGGCGGATGACAGCCTTGCGCGGCGCCGAGAGGGGGTTCGTAAGATTGGAAGCGGCCGTGACGGAGGAGTACACCGTCTCCCCGTCGAGGGGGGCAACAGTCGCGCCGCCCCGACGGAAGGACGATTTCTTCTTGGGGGCAGCTGTCGCTGCCGCCACCTTTTCGACGCCTCCGCTGGTGTCCGCGCGGTCCTCCTCGCCCTCCTCCTCCTTCTCCTCCACCTCCCCCTCCTCCTCCACCCCCTCCTCCTCCTTGTCAGGCTCGACGCCAAGGAGGACCGGGAGCAGGCCCTTATCCGTGTGCCACGAGTCGAGGACAGGATCCGCGGTGGAATCAGTCGGCAATTCCACTTCGCCAACCAGATTGTATGTCGCGCCAACCTTAACGCAGACGGGTCCCACAATGGCGCCAAAGAATGCGGGGTACCGGCGCAGGAGTCCGACACCTCGCTCGCTCTGGGCGACCCATTCGCCCGGAGGCGCGACGCGGGTGACGCCGGTGGCCCAGCGAGACCAGTACCATAGCTGAGCGCCTAGGCGGCCGATCCACGACTTTTTCGGCGGCACCGCAGCGACGCCCGTGCACGGGTCGTAATGCGCAAAGTAGTCTTCCTCGCGCACGACATAGACGACGTTGCGCTCCTGCGGAAGAGCCAGCAGCTGTGACCCCTCGACCCAAAGGGCCGCGAGGACGAGGAATCCGATGGCGACGCCGAGCATCGAATACTTGATGATACGTCCCCCGGGGACTTCGGCCAGGAGAAGACCAAGGGCATCCGCGATGATCGGCAGCAGGAGCACGAGGACGAGCATCTCGACCTTTGGGAACAAAAGCCACTCGGGCGGCTTCTGATCGACGAATATCGGATTGAGGTTTAGGCGTTTGATCTTGCGTTGGAGGCGCATGATGTAGGTCGTTTGCGCAATCTTGCGCAGCATCGAGCAGAACACGAGGATGACGGTGGACCAAATGGCCTCGCGCGTCGCCTGGACGTAGGACGACGTTCCGATGAGAAAGCGGAGCGCGTCGGCCTCTGTTTCCACGACGATTCTGGTGTTGCCGATGGAATCGTCACCACTGGCAATTTCCTGCGTACGACGGAGGAGCGCCTGGCGGACGGCGACAGCCGCGTTGGCGCGCACGAACGACTCGTCACGGTCGAAGCGGACCATAGCGGAGGTCGGAGCCCCCTCCCGAAACGTCGTCTCCGGGACCCCTCTCCGCGACGGACGCCACCCCTCGCCCGGCGACCACGCCAGGAGGGCGATGGCCCTTCTCCTCTCAACTTTGCGACATCCGCCATCGTCGGTGACGTCGTCGCCCTCGCACTCAATCACGGTCGTGGCGATGTCAAGGCCCGGCGGGAGCGTGGACACGGCCCCGGCGTCGGGCATGTACTCGTTCGAATCGGAAAACCGGAAGTTGCTGGCAAGGCCCGTTCCAGTGGAGGCGACATAGACGGCGTCGTCGATCTGGGGCACGGGCCAGTTTTTGGGTAACAGCAGGTTGGTGATGTAAGATCCCGACTCCTCGACCGCCGACCCCAACGACTTGGGCTGCATCTGCATCGAGACGGCGATGCGGCCGAATGTGGCTGAGACGCCGACGAGGGCGCCTGAGGGCACGACGCCCGCCGCGGCCCCGCCCGCCGCGGCTCCACCCGCCGCCGCGGCGGGAACGGCGGCACCTGCAGCCGACGCGACGGTGGCACCCATGCCGGCCGATATCACGGACGGTGCGACCTCCTCGACGACCGTCGCGGGCAAGCACGTTGCCAGCACGACGTTAGACGACACACACGAGTTGCCGGCTAGGTCTTGCACCTGGATGTAAGGGCACACCACCTCGCCGCCACCGGGCTCGCAGTCGACGAACGAGCCCAGCCGGAGAGTCAGCTCCGAGGGACCCAACGGCGTGACCCTGATCCTGGCGATCGTCTTGGTGCTGGGTGCGAAGCCGGGGTCGAGGGCAACGACGTCGATAAACGCGGCACGGTCGCCGAACAACTCAACGCCCGGAGCATCCTCGCGAATGGCCGTCACCACGAAGTTGTTCAGGATCTCGGTGCGGCGCGCATTGACGGCCTCGGCAGATTGGCCGGTGCCCCAGCTCAGGCTGAGCAGCAGCCCGTCGGCGCATACGAAATTGGTAGACGTGAGAGGCTCGAGCACGGGCGAGGCGCAGGCGGCGTCCGCCGGGGCCTCCTCGACGGGAGGAGGCTCGAGGCCAGTGTTTCCCTCGATCTCAAGGCACCCCGTACCCGACTTCCGGCCGTCGCCCTCGGTGCGCGGCGGGGGGTCGAGCGGGCACTCGCACCTGAATCCGCCGGCCTCGTTGACGCACACCGCGGCGATATCGCGGCCGGCTCCGGTGCGGACGACGCAGTCGTCGATCCCAAGGGCGCACTCGTCCACGTCGACGCAGTCGCCCTCGACGAGGCCGCTACCCGCGGGGGGGGAGATTTCGCCCACGCCCGACCCGAGCGGCGCGTAGCCGGGCAGGCACTCGGACCTGGCCAGCGCGGCCGCCGACGTGCACGCGCCCTGGCCATCGCGCGCCGCCCCAATGCCGCAATTGCAAACGAAGGAACCGGGCGTGTTGACGCAGTTTTCGCGGTCGCCGGGACAGGCGCGAGGCAGGGCCGACGACGGGGGGGGCAGGCACTCGTCCACGTCCACGCACCCAGTGGGCACCCCAGTGACGGGGTCGAGGGTGGCCTCGTAGCCCGACGGACACAGGCATCGGAACGCGCCCCTGGTGTCCAACGGGTCCACTAGCGAGCACTCGACGAGTCCGCCCGACGGCAGGCGGCCGCAGGGGTTGCCCGCGCAAGACGGGACTCTGTTGACGACGGGCTCCGGGGCCGGCGCCCCGCCGCACGGCGCGCCCGGGATCACGGCGGAGCCGTCCGGGCACACGCACTGGTAGGTGCCCGCGAGGGCGCGAGCCAGAGGCGAGTTGCCCGACCCGTTGTCGCACGTCTGGTCAGACGAGCAGACGTCGGTTCCCTCGCGACACTCGTCAACGTCCACGCACTGGAGGACCCGCGAACCGCCCTTCCCGTTGCCAGTGCCGATGTTGTTGCCATTGGCAGCCGCGACCGAGGTGAAGCCCGGCGCGCAAGCGCAGTCGAAGCCGCCCGGCGTGTTGGTGCACGTCGTATTGGCGCCACACGGGTTCGTCGCGCCGCCAGCGCACTCGTCGACGTCGACACAGACTCCGCCGCGGCCAGCATGGCCGTCTCCCGTCCACCCCGACTCGCAGAGGCACCCGTATCCGCCGATCTCCTCGATGCAGCGAGCGTGCTCGACGCAGACGGCGTCCGCGCCCGTCAAATCGCATTCGCGCACGTCCGAGCACGTCCCGCGGCCCGTGCCCTGAAAGCCGGGCGCACACGAGCACGTGAAGGATCCGGGGGGGGAGTTGGAGCACACGCCGCCCCGCGCGGACTCGACGCAGTCGTCGGTGTTTTCGGCGCACTCGTCAACGTCGAGGCACTCGATGCCGTCGGCCGACGCGCTCCCGGCCGTGCAGGCCAAACACCCGCACACGTCTCCCGGGAGGGGGCCCGAGGCCGGGTCCTCGCAGGGGTTGACGATGACGCTGGGCGAGCCCGTCCAGTCGTCGTCGCATTGGCACACGAGGCCAGAGACGTCGACGTAGGCCCCTCCCTGCACCTCACCGGCGACCACGCAGACGCCCGTGGCGTGGTCGCCGTCGCCGTCGCGGTCTTGGGGCGTGAAGGTCGTCGCGGGCGCGGGCGCCGGCGGAGGGATCTCGCACGTCGCGCCCGTGTACCCGGCCACGCACGCGCACGAGTAAGCGTCGACGCCGTCGACGCACCCTCCGCCGTTGCGGCAAGGGTTCCGGTCCGGGCAATCGTTCCTCGGCGCGCATCCGCGGCCGTCGGCGGCCGCGGGGTACTCGCCCGGCTCGGGGCACACGCACGTGTAGCCCCCTCCGCCGTCGGCGACGCACGTCGTCTGGCTCACGCACGGCGGAGGGCCCTCGCTCTGCAGGCACGGGTCGGGCGACGCGCCGGACGACGGCGACGGCGACGCGGAGTTTGTCGAGACCCCGCTGCAGCCCGTGCTGCGGCCGTCCAATCCGTCGTTGGTCCAGGCGCCCCGCGCCAGCAGGTCCGCCTTGCTCTCGCAGTGCTGCGAGTTTCGGTTGCGCCACTTGCCCGCGGGCTTGTCGACGGGACACCAGCACCAGTCGTCCTGGCAGCTCCGCGAAAGGCCCGCCGCGTACGTAAGCGACGCGCTGCACGACCCTTGCCCGGCCGCCGTCGACGCCGCCAGAAGCCATACGGTGGACGCGACGACGGTCGCCAGCTGTCGGACGACGATGACGTTGGGGGTTGTTGTGTTGGTTGCGTCGGTGGGAGGGCGGAGCGACGGCCGAGGGCAAACGGGACAAGCGTGGTCTCTCGTCCGGAGAAAGGGTACACGACGCAGTCGCACTCTCGTCGACCTCGAGACGCCCATTCGCGAACCCTCACGCGACGACGGGGAGCCGGCGCCGGCCGTTTCCGTGCGCATTTCTCCCCCAACGGGAGGGAGGAGCCGCGTCTCGGGCGTCGACGTCCGAGGCTCGACCCGCGCCCCGAGGATCCAGGTCGCACCGCGAGATCGACGGCGGGACGCGCCGCTCCTCGCCTGTCGAAGAGGACGCGTCCCTCTTCGGGGACCGCCGCGCCGACGCTCCACGGACGACGACGACGCCTTCGGCCCACCGCCTCCGCCGTCCATCACGGGCCCTCGCTCACGGAGCCTCGTTCTTCCTCGCGTCGTCGCGATCGATGTCGGCCCGACGACGTCGGCGCGACCTGCACAGCAACATTCGCATCGAATTCACTCGAGTGGCAGCAGGCGCGGGGGGCGGGTCGGTCGACGCGCGCGACGCGGGGCTCGGGGCTCGCCGCGGGGCTCGCCGCCGGCCCAGGAAGCAGCACCGGCGCCTCGCCCACGACCTTGTTGCGGCTGCCCCAGGAACCGTCGGAGAAGACGACTCTCCCGCTGCCCGACGGGCGGGGCGAGACCGAGACGACGAAGCCCTTACGCGCCTTGCAATTCGTCCTGGCCATCTTCCACAACTGGAGGCTGGAAGTCCCGGGCTACGTCGCCCCAAGTAGCTAAACGCACCTCACGGCCGGTCAGAAGGCACGGGTGGACCAGAGCGCCCCGGCGTGGCTGAGGGACGACATCGAGCGGTGGAGGACGCCCCTTAGCGACGCGTGCGCGGCGCACCCGAATCCCCGCTTGGGAGGAGGTTGCGGCACGTTGATTGCTCCGCACACCTGCTTGCGCCGGCCGGATCGCCCGACGACCAACGCCAAGATCGAGGCCTTGTTGCGGGAGCCCCAGGAACCGTCGACGACGACGACTCTCCAGCTGCCCGACGGGCGGGGCGAGACCGAGACGACGAAGTGCCCCAAAGTGGCTGAGGGACAAGATCGAGCGGTGGAGGGCGCCCGGCGACACAGGGCGGGTTCGTCCGGTTTCGGCCGGCGGCGACGTCGGCGGCGACACGGCGGCGGCGGCGGCGGCGGCGACCCAGCAGCGGCGGCGGCGGCGGCGCAAAAAGGAATCGACCAAGATGAGACGTCCGTTTCATAATATCGATGGATCCATCGATGAAATTTCGAACTCACGACCTTCAGCGCCGGAAACTGACGCTCTATCCAACTGAGCTACTCGGCCGGTGGTTAGACAACATGATGTCGAAAAGTTGCAGTAGTCCTTTGCAACATGGTTTTTAATACCGTCTCGCCTCATCGGAGGAGACGGCTGGAGACGAACGGCCCGGGGCTCCGAGAATCAGGACGAGAATGAGACGAGGGCCCTCCCTCGTCGCCTTCGTCGCCGTCGCCGCGAGCGTCTTCTCGCCGTCCTCTCCCGTGTGCACGAACGTCGGCGCGACGCTGCGCGTCGACCGGCGGAACCGAGGCCCGGACCCCCGCATCTCGCCCTCGGTGGGCCCCGACGGGGCGTCTGCCGCCCCCCCGCCGAAGCTGAGGGTCGACGTCGGGCGGGCAACGCCAGGAGCGTACTTGCTGAGGTAGTGGGCCACCGCGGCGGGGGCGACGGGGAGGGGTCGGGTCATGGCCCCCTGGCGGAGCGCCACGGAGAACTGCCCCGGGCGAGGGAACGCTTCAGCTCGACCGTCCGGGGGCGGGGAGGACGGGGGGCCGACCCCGACCCCGACCCTTGACCGCCCTCCGCGGAGATCGGACGTGGGGCGCGTCGACGTTCGTCGACGCGCCCCTCGACCTGGCCTCCCCCCGGCGGCCCACCCCACCAGCCCCACCCTGCCCTCCCCGGCCCAAAGGTTCGTCCTGAGCGTCCCCGTCCGCCGGTCGCTCGCGCTTCGGCGACCGACCCGTCATCCGCGAGGCGAAGACGACTGCAAGGGACCGCGGGCGGGCGCGGGGGTCGGCGGTCGGTGGGGGGGGGAGGTCGGAGACTGCGACTGCGGGGTAGGACCGGAGGGGGACGGTGCACTCGGCGAGGGCGTCGCGATCGCGGCCGCTCTGGCGCGCGCCCGCTCGAGGCGCGCAGATCGGATCGCGGCGGTGCGGGTTCGTCCGGGCTCGCGCGACGAGGACGCGGGGGCGCGAGACAAGGACGGCCCGAGCGGGCCCGTCGTGGAGGCGCCCCCCTCGCCGACGCCGCGGCTCGGCAGCGTCGACAACTCGCCGGAGGCGGTCAAGAGTAGACCGACATGGTTTACGAGAACGACGGGGCGAGGGGGCCGCTTAAGGGATCGAGCGCCTCGGGCCCGACGCCACAGCGTCGCTGGTCGTCGAGTGGGACGCCACTGCTCTCTGTCGGGGTTGGGTTCGCTCGTTTGAAGAGACAACACGTGCCTACCTCTGCGGCCGGAGCATGCAGACGCGCAGAGCCCTCAACGTGCCGCAACATCCTCCCACGTGGGGTTTGGGGTGCGCCGCGCACGCGTCGCTAAGGGGCGTCCTCCACCGCTCGCTCGATGTCGTCCCTCAGCCACTTTGGGGCGCGCTCCTGGAAGGACTTCGTCGTCTCGGTCTCGCCCTGCTGCTGGACGCGAGGACGACGGGCGGGGAACGGGGGCGGGGGTGGGGCCGTGACCCGCGCCCGGGCCGAGGGCGGGGCGAGGGGGAGGAAGTACCGTCGTTGTTTCCACCTCCCATCCCCAGGAGTCACCGCCGACGCGCGTCGGCTCAGCTAGCTGCCCGGAAACGCGGCCCGCGCCGGGGACATGCCGCCCTTGATGGGCGAGACCTGCCCCATGCGCCCGCCGCCGTGGGGCGGCGATCCGAGGCCGTGGGGCGACCCGAGGCCGACCCCCCCCCCCCCCCCCCCCCCCCCACCCACGCCCCCCGC
>Ga0181573_10005618_pt1 | contig 10363 bp, 8 predicted proteins | sample 101ome_25_FD_148643 | JGI IMG/M metagenome (GOLD analysis project Ga0181573, IMG submission 148643) | Coastal salt marsh microbial communities from the Groves Creek Marsh, Skidaway Island, Georgia - 101409BT metaG (spades assembly) | ecosystem: Environmental > Aquatic > Marine > Intertidal zone...
GCCATGACCGCCGGCTCCGACGATCCCTTCGCGACCGATCCCGTGCTCGCCCGCGCGGCGGGCTATCCCTACGACATCACCGCGCACTCCTTCACCTTCGCCGACGGGGCCGCCGCGCCCTTCGATTCGGACCTGCGCGCGGGCCGCCGCCCGGTCATCGGCTATGGTTCGAACCAGTCGCCGATCCGTCTGCGCCAGAAATACGGCACGGACCACGCGCCGATCCCGGTGCAGCGTGCCTGGCTCGACGATCACGACGTCGTCTATTCCGCGCACTTCTCGAGCTACGGATCCCTGCCGGCGGCGCTGCGCCATGTGCCGGGGACCCGCGTCGCGGTCGCGGTCAACTGGCTGAGCGACGCCGAGCTCGAAGTGATGCACCCGACCGAGATCGACAACTATCACTTCGCCCGGCTGTCGGGCCTGCGGCTCGCGCTCGACGGCGGCGAGACGGTCGAGGCGGCCTGGGCCTATCTGAGTTTTCGCGGCCATGTCGGCGACGACGCGCGGCCGTTCGCGCTCGCGGAGGTCGCCGCCGAGGGCCGCCAGCTCCCCGCCATCACCCAGCGCGAGGCGCTGGCACTGATGCGCGACCGGCTCGCGCCCGACGACCCGCTCGATGCGTTCGTGCGCGCCCATATCGACGACCCCGCCATACGCGCCGCGCGGGTCCGCGCGCTCGAGGCCGCCGCCGTCCCGGTCGCCCACGCGGCTCACGAGGTCGAGGCGGTCTAGGCTCGGTTCAGCAAATGGGCCGACGTCAGGCGATCAGCCGACCGGCGATCGCGGCCGCGAACAGGATCAGCCCGAAGTCCCGGTTGGACTTGAACTTCGCCAGGCAGTTCTTCGCATCGTCGAAATCGATCGTCAGGGTCTGCCAGGCGAGATGCGCCGCGGCGATGGCGAGGCCGGCCCAGAAGGGCCAGGCGAGCGCCGCCATCCAGCCCGTGACGGCGAGCAGCGCGACGGTCACGACGTAGAAGCCGGCGATCCAGGGCCGCGACGTCGCGCCAAGCAGGCGCGCCGTGGACTTGATGCCGACCAGCGCGTCGTCCTCCTTGTCCTGGTGGGCGTAGATCGTGTCGTAGCCGAGCGTCCAGAAGAAGCCGGCGGCGTAGAGCACGAGGGCGGCCGGCTCGAGCTCGCCGCGCACCACGGCCCAGCCAAGCAGCGCCCCCCAGTTGAACGTCAGGCCGAGCCAGGCCTGGGGCCACCAGGTGATCCGCTTCATGAGCGGGTAGGGCACCACGAGCAGGAGGCTCAGCGCGCCGACGGCGATGGCGAACCCGTTGAACTGCACGAGTATCGCGAGGCTGACGGCGAGGAGGGCCGCCAGAAAGACCAATGCCGCGCGCAGGGAAATGGCGCCGCTGGCGAGCGGCCGGTCGGCGGTGCGCGCGACCCGGGCGTCGAAGTCCCGGTCGAAGAAGTCGTTGATGACGCAGCCCGCGCCGCGCATCAGGATGGCGCCAATTCCGAACAGCGCCACCCATAGAATGCTGGGCCAGGCCCCGTCGGGCATTGGGATCGCGAGCGCCCACCAGCCCGGCAGCAGCAGGAGCCAGGTGCCGATCGGCCGGTCGAGGCGCATCAGCCGGGCGTAGGGGCGCGTGACCGGCGGGGCGAAGCGGTCGAGCCAGTTGCCGCGGGGGATGTCGCTGGCGCTATGATGGGGGGCGTCTTGCATGGCGCATTGTTAGCCCAGACGGGGTGCGCCCCCAATCCCGGATTTGGCCGATGGCGGAAACAGGACCCAGCTTCACGCGTATCCGGCTCTTCGTCGAGGACGGGCTCGCCGCGGACGCCGAGATCGCGCTCGGACGCGACCAGAGCCACTATCTGCAGACGGTCATGCGCCGGAGCGCGGGCGACCGGGTCGCGCTCTTCAACGGCCGGGACGGGGAATTCTGGGCGGAGATCGCCGAGGCGCGGCGCGGCGCGGTGCGGCTCACGGTCGCGGAGCGTTTCCGCGACCAGGCGGCGGAGCCCGACCTCTGGCTCGTCTTCGCGCCGATCAAGCGCGCGGCGGTTGATTTCATGACGACGAAGGCGACCGAGCTGGGGGTCGCGCGGATCCTGCCGGTGATCACGGCGCGCACCAATTCCGATCGGGTCAACACGCGCCGCCTGCGGGCGGGCGCGGTCGAGGCGGCCGAACAGTCGGAGCGGTTGAGCGTGCCGACCGTTGACGAACCTGTGAACCTCACCCGGCTTCTGGCCGACTGGCCTGCCGAGCGGCGCCTGCTGGTGGGCGACGAAACCGGCGCCGGACGGCCGATCACGGAGGTGGCGGCTGCGCTCGCAGGCGGCGGTCAGGTTGTGCCGCCAATGGCGGTTATGACCGGACCGGAGGGTGGATTTGTGCCGCAGGAGCTTGACCAATTGCACGATCTACCCTTTGTTACGCCGGTCGGGTTGGGGCCGCGCGTGCTGCGCGCCGACACGGCCGCGCTGGCGGCCCTCGCCGTCGTTCAAGCCGTTGCCGGGGACTGGCGTTCCGGGCGCGCCGGATAACCGGGACAAGTCGGGACATTCTCTATGGCAGCACCGTCTTCAGGGGGCGGCCCCGTCGTCGAATCCAAGGAACAGCTCATCGCGTGGTTCGCCGAGGGCGAGAAGCCGCGCGAGGCCTGGCGCATCGGCACGGAGCACGAGAAGTTCGCCTTCCGGCAGGCCGATCACGCGCCGCTCTCCTACGATGGCACCCCCGGGATCCGCGACCTGCTCGAGGGGCTCCAGCGGTTCGGATGGGAACCCGTCTATGAGGGCGAAAACGTCATCGCGCTGACAGGCGAAAGCGGCGCCAACATCTCGCTCGAACCCGGCGGACAGTTCGAGCTCTCGGGCGCGCCGCTCGAGACCCTGCACCAGACCTGCGACGAGGTGCACGAACATCTCAAGCAGCTGCGCGAGGTCAACCGCGAGCTGGGCGTCGCCATGCTCGGCATCGGCTTCCACCCGTTCCTCAAGCGCGAGGACGCACACTGGATGCCCAAGGGCCGCTACAAGGTCATGCGTGAGTACATGCCCAAGGTGGGCACGATGGGGCTCGACATGATGCTCCGCACCTGCACCGTCCAGGTGAACCTCGACTTCGACAGCGAGCGCGACATGGCGCGCAAGATGCGGATCGGCATGGCGCTGCAGCCGGTCGCCACGGCGCTGTTCGCGAACTCGCCGTTCCGTGAGGGCAAGCGCACCGACTATCTGAGCCTGCGCAGCCATGTCTGGACCGACACCGACAATGACCGTTCGGGCATCCTGCCCTTCGTCTTCGACGACGATTTCGGCTACGAGCAGTATGTCGATTACGTCCTCGATACGCCGATGTACTTCGTCTATCGCGACGGCACCTATATTGACGCCTCGGGGCAGTCCTTCCGCGATTTCATGGACGGCAATCTGCCCGCCCTGCCGGGCGAGCGCGCCACCATGGGCGACTGGACCGATCACACGACGACCCTGTTTCCCGAGGTGCGCCTCAAGCGCTTCATCGAGATGCGCGGCGCAGACGGCGGTCCCTGGCGGCGCGTGTGCGCACTCCCGGCCTTCTGGGTCGGCCTCCTTTATGACGGCGCGGCGCTCGATGCGGCGCACGACATGATCGCCGACTGGACGGCCGACGAGGTCATCGACCTGCGCAACAACGTGCCGGAGCAGGGTCTCGCCACGCCGTTCCGCAACCGCAGCCTTCTCGACCTCGCGCGCGAGGCGCTGGAGATCTCGCGGATGGGCCTGCGCAACCGCGCGAGGGTCGATTTCTGGGGCCAGGACGAGACGCATTTCCTTGCCACCCTCGAACAGATCGTGGACAGCGGGCTGACACCCGCCGAGAACAAGCTCGCGGCGTTCGAGGGCCGCTGGGATCACGATGTGAACCGGGCATTCGAGGAGTACGCCTGGTAGGCGTCAAAACTTCGCAAACAAAGGGGGAAGGTTCATGCACGGCGGAGAAGCATTTACGGCGTTCCTGCCGCTGATGTTGTTCGCGATTCCGTTTGCGATCGGCAACTATTTCGTCGCGGGGCGCATGGGGCGCAACAAGGCAGTCTGGGTCGTGCTGACCCTGATCCCGTTCGTGAACTTTATCTTCATGTACTACGTGATCTACGCCGTGGTCCTGTACATGCTCGACCGGCTGAACGGGATTGCCGGCGGACCGCGGAACGCAGACGCCGCCTAACCGGCGCGCCGGAACGGGGTCCACAGAGCCAGCGCCAGGACCACTGCGCACAGGCCGACGATGGCAAACACAAAAAAGGTGTCCTGGAAGGCCAGCGCGGTCGCCTGCGCGGCAACCATCCGGCCGAGATAAAGGGTGCTGAGCGCAGCTTCGGTCATCTCGGACAGTCCCGCCGGCGCGAGCATGCCCCGCACCGTGGCGAGAAGGCCCTGGGTGGCGGCGTTGGCCTCCGTCTGGGTGGTCGCGAGCAGCTCGCTGTAGATCGCCGTCCGTCGCTCGATGAAGATCGCCAGCAGGTTGATCCCGAACGCGCCGCCCATCTGGCGGGTAAAATTAAGCATCCCGTTGGCCGTGCCCATCTGTGCGGGCGGCGCGGCCTGGAGCCCCGCTGCGGTGACCGGCGGGAACAGCATGCCCTGGCCGATGCGGCCGAGGCCGATCAGGGCCGCGAAGGTGATGAAGGCGGTGTTGGGATCGGCGAAGCCCATCAGCCAGGTCGAGATTGCGAACAGAAGAAAACCCACGGCGATCGGGATGTAGGGCGGGATCAGGTCGGAGGCCCGGCCGGCCAAAGGCAGCATGAACCCCATGAGGAGGCCGCCGGGTACGAGCACGAGGCCGGCGCGCAGGGGCGTATAGTTCTGCACCAGCTGGACGAAGACCGGCTGCAGATAGAAGGACCCGAACAGCATTGCGCCGAACAGGAATGAGATGATGTTGGCGATCAGGAAACGCGGGCGGGCAAGCAGCCGGACGTTGAAGATCGGATCCTCGGCGTACAGTTCCCATACGATGAAAAGGATCGCCGCGCCGAGCCCGGTGCCGAGCAACGTCAGGACGGCGTTGGAGTTCCAGCCCTTCAGCTGTCCGTTCGACAGGCCCGTCAGGGTCGCGGTCAGGAACACCGCGACCAGCAGGAACCCGAACCAGTCAAGGCGCGTGCGCACCGTGCTGCGCTCGCGGCCGGGCAGGACGACGGAGGCGAGCATCATCGAGCAGAAGGCGATCGGGAGCGCCACATAGAAAGTGAAACGCCAGTTGAACAAATCGATGGCGATGCCGCCGAACCAGGGACCGAGGCCCGGCCCCAGCACGAAACTGATTCCGAAGAGCCCGGCGACCATGGCGCGGCGGTTGGGCGGAAAAACCGCGAACATCGCCATCATGGTGAGTGGCAGGATGATGCCGGCGGCGAGTCCCTGGATGGCGCGCGCAAGTGCGACGACCAGGTAGGTCTGGGCGGTCCCGCCTGCGAACGACCCGGCGCAGAACAGGAGCATCATCGCGACGAAGACATGGCGCGCGCCGAAGGTGCGCGTGAGCCAGTCGCTCGGCAGCATGCCCGCCGTCATGGCGGCGAAGAAGGCGGTCGCCATCCATTGCGCCTGGTCCTGCCCCACCCCAAACGCGCCCATGATGTCGGGGACGGCGACGTTGGTGATGGTGCCCGACAGGGCGAGCGCGAGGGAGGAGGACAGGCAGGTGGTCACGACGAGCCAGCGGTGGGCGAAACTCACCGCTGGCGACGACGCACCGGTCGCGGGCATCGTGGCGTCGGTCACCGTCCCGGGATCGCGATGTTCACCACGGCCATCATGCCCGGGCGCAGCACACCCTGGGTCTCCTCGACGGCGATGCGGACGGGCAGGCGCTGGGTCACCTTGGTGAAGTTGCCGCTCGGGTTCGGGTTGGGCAGCAGCGCGAACTCGCTGGTCGCCGCCTGGCCGATGCGTGCGACGGTGCCGGTGAAGGTCCGGTCCGGAAAGGCATCGATGCTGATGTCGACCGGCATGCCGGGGGCGAGGTGCCGGATGTCCGTTTCCTTGATGTTGGCCTCGACCCAGACGAGGTCCGGGTTGTGGACGAGCATCAGCCGCTGGCCCGGCCCGACGAATTCGCCGCGGTCCACGAAGGTCTCGGACACGATGCCGTCGATGGGGCTCCGGATTGTCCGGTCGGCGGCATCGAGTGCCTGCTGTTCGCGCTGGGCCGCGATCTCCGCCTCGGCATGCAGCAGCGCGTCCATGCGGCTGGCCAGCACGTTCATCTCACCCCGCTCGGCCTCCGCCTCGCCTACATCGGCCAGCGCGGCTGCCAGGTCGGCTTGCGCCTTCTCATGGCGTTCCTGCGCCCGGCTGAGCTCGGTGCGCACCTGGTCGAGTCGCTGGCGCGACACGATCTGTTCGGCCAGCAAGGTTCGGGTTCGCTCGAAATCGGTGCGGGCCAGCTCGAACTGCTCGCGGCTGGCCTCGACCGCCACGCGGGCAGCGTCGGCCCGCGAGCGCACGGCCTCGACCCGGCTTGCGGTCGTGCGGTCGATCAGGTCGATCTCGGATGTGATCTGCTGGCGCTCCGCCGCGAGGGCCGCAATGCGTGCGCCATACTCGGTGAGCTTCAGGCGCGATTCCCGTGAATCGATTTCCACGAGCAGGTCGCCCTTCCGTACGATGTCGCCGTCGACGATGGGAAGGTCGACGACCCATCCGGACACGCGGCTCGATACCGCGATGGTGTCGGCCTTCACGCGGGCATCGGTCTCGCTGACATGCGCCCACTGCCAATAGCCCCATCGGCCGGTGAATCCGATCGCGAGTGCTGCAATGACCAGGATGAAAAGAATCCGTACGTTCACGCGCCGCCGCGTGCGGGCGGGCGTTTCCGCATTCATGTCGGTGGTCGGCGTTTGCGGGCGTCCGTCGTCGGGCATGCCATATCCGTCTGGAGTGTGGTCCGCGCATCGGACGCGGCACGGCTATTGTGTATCGGTTCGGTGGGTCTGACAAACGACCATGCGTTGAACGCATGGCTGGCGTGCTGTCACACGCCGGTCCTCATTTCAGGATTGTCGTGGCGAATTGCCTAGACGGCGGTTCCGCCGACGGTCAGCGATTCCAGGTACATCGTCGGCTGGCCGACGCCAACCGGCACCGACTGGCCGTCCTTGCCGCAGGTGCCGACGCCGTCGTCGAGGCGGGAATCGTTGCCAATCAGCTTGACCCGGGTGAGCGCGTCGGGGCCGTTGCCGATCAGGGTCGCACCCTTGACCGGCGCGCCGAGCTTGCCGTCCTCGATCAGATAGGCCTCGGTGCAGCTGAAGACGAACTTGCCGTTGGTGATATCGACCTGGCCGCCGCCGAAGTTCACCGCATAGATGCCGGTCCTGGCGGCCTTGATGCATTCCTCGGGGTCGGCGTCGCCGTCGAGCATGTAGGTGTTCGTCATGCGCGGCATGGGGTTGTGGGCGAAGGACTGGCGCCGGCCGTTCCCGGTCGGCTCCATGCCCATCAGCCGTGCGTTCATCCGATCCTGCATGTAGCCCTTGAGGATGCCATCCTCGATCAGGACATTGCGGCCGCTCGGCGTGCCCTCGTCGTCGATGGTGATCGACCCGCGCCGGTCGGCGAGCGTGCCGTCATCGACCACCGTCACGCCCGGCGCCGCGACCCGCTCGCCCAGCAGGGTCGAGAAGGCGGATGTCTTCTTGCGGTTGAAGTCGCCCTCGAGCCCGTGCCCGACCGCTTCGTGCAGCAGCACCCCGGGCCATCCCGGCCCCAGCACCACCGGCATCTCGCCGGCGGGCGCCGGCACCGAGTCCAGGTTGACGAGCGCCTGGCGCAGCGCCTCGTCGACTTGCGCCTGCCACCGGTCCGGCGCGATCCATTCGTCGTAGACCGCCCGGCCGCCGACGCCATGGGAGCCGGTTTCCTGCCGATCACCGTCGCCGACCATGACGGAGACGTTGAGCCGGACCAGCGGCCGGATGTCCGCGCGCCTGTCGCCGCCGGACCGCACGATCTGGACCGCCTGCCAGTTCCCCGACAGCGACGCGGTAACCTGGCGGACCCGTGGGTCGCTTGCGCGGGCGTAGGCGTCGATCTCCGACAGGAGCGCGACCTTGTCCTCGAAGGCCATCTCTCCCAACGGATTGACGTCGGTGTAGAGATCGCGGTTCGTCCCGGCCGGCGCATCGGCGACCGTTCCGGTATGGCCGGTGCGCACGGCGCGCACGGTCTCGCCCGCTCGCGCGATCGACGCCTCGCTGATTTCGGTGGAATGGGCATACCCGGTCGCCTCGCCGGAAACGGCCCGCAAGCCGAACCCCTGGGAGGTGTCGAAGTTGGCGTTCCGCACACGACCGTCGTCGAAGGTGATGCTCTCCGTCTGATTGTATTCGAGGAAGAGTTCGCCATCGTCTGCGCCGTCGAGCGCGGAATCGACCCGGGACCCGACCCTTTCCGGGTCCATCCCGGTGCGCGCGTAGAAAATGTCGTCGGTGCGGGCGATGTCGGTCATGGGGCGATCTTTGCTCGAATTCGGGGTCGGATGAGGCCTCCAGAATATGGGACTTCGGCGGGGATTGTCAGCCTTGGCGGGGCAATGTGGACACTGTGGGAAAGGATTGAACGCGCACGACATTCGCCGCGGGTGTGCGCAATCCCCGAAAACGCAGCGCGATCAGGTGTTTGAGCCGCTGCGACAAGGTGTCTCAAGATTCCGAATCGCGCGGGCTGCGACTTGTTGGGGGCGGTGTGCTGGTATATTTTCCCGCACGACCAGTGGGGTTTTAGGGGGTACTCCGCGACGCGAGTTGATTCGCGCTGGCGGCGCCCCGACGGAAGCGAGCGGATGACGACAATCTATTCTTATGTGAAACGCGCCGCCGGCCTGGCCGGCTCGTTCGGAATTGCGGGCATGTTTTTCGCGCTGATGGCGTCGCCCGCGGCGGCCCAGCAGCCGACGCCCTGGCAGCTTGGCTTCCAGGAGGCGCACTCGCCTATCATGGAGCAGATGGACAGTTTCCATGATTTCCTGCTCTGGGTGATCTTCGCGATCTCCGTCTTCGTGCTGGTGCTGCTGCTCTACACGATCGTCCGGTTCCGCGAGAAGGCGAACCCCAATCCGACCAAGACGACCCACAACACGCTGATCGAGATTTTGTGGACGGTGATCCCCGTGGTCATCCTGTTCGTGATCGGTTTCTTCTCCCTGCCTCTGCTCTATGCGACAGACGATGTGAGCGACGCGGACGTGACCGTGAAGGTCATCGGGCGCCAGTGGTACTGGAGCTACGAATATCCCGACCATGGCGACTTCACCTTCGACGCGTTCATGGTCCCCGAGAACGAGCTCAAGGCCGGGCAGCCGCGCCTGCTGGCGACGGACGAGAATCTGGTCCTGCCGGTCGGCAAGAAGATCCGGGTGCTGGTGACCTCGTCTGACGTTCTGCACGCCTTCGCGATGCCGGCGTTTGGCTCGAAGGTCGACGCGGTCCCGGGCCGCACCAACGAGACATGGTTCCAGATCGATGAGCCGGGCGTGTATTACGGCCAGTGCTCGGAGCTCTGCGGCGCCGGTCATGCCTTCATGCCGCTGGCCATTCAGGCGGTGCCGGAGGCCGAATTCAACGCCTGGGTCACCAAGGCGCAGGCGCGGTTCGGTGAGTCCGACGACGAACTGACACCGCGGCCGATCCGAATCACACGCAACGAAGCGGGCGATACGCCTGTGACCGCACAGTAGCGCGGCGAGGAGAATTTACAGATGGCTGACGCGCACGCACACGCAGACGACCACGCCCACGATCACACTCCGAAGGGCTGGCGCCGGTGGGTCTATTCGACCAACCACAAAGATATCGGGACGATGTATCTCACGTTCTCGATCATCGCCGGCATCATCGGCGGCATCTTCTCGATCCTGATGCGGCTCGAGCTGCAGGATCCGGGCACCCAGTTCTTCCTGGCCGGCGACGGCTCGACCGATGGTCAGTTCTGGAATGTCGTGATTACGGCCCACGGCCTGATCATGGTGTTCTTCGTGGTCATGCCTGCGGTCATCGGCGGGTTCGGCAACTGGTTCATCCCGCTCTTGATCGGCGCGCCGGACATGGCGTTCCCGCGGATGAACAACATCTCCTTCTGGCTGTTGCCGCCGGCCTTCCTGCTGCTTGTCGGCTCGACCTTCATGGGCGGCGGCGCCGGCACCGGCTGGACGGTCTATCCGCCGCTGTCATCGGCTGTGGGTCAACCGGGACCATCGGTCGATATGGCGATCTTCGCGCTGCATCTCGCCGGCGCGTCCTCGATTCTGGGCTCGATCAACTTCATCACCACGATCTTCAACATGCGTGCGCCGGGCATGTCGCTCCACCGCATGCCCCTGTTCATCTGGGGCGAGCTG
>Ga0181573_10005621_pt1 | contig 10359 bp, 6 predicted proteins | sample 101ome_25_FD_148643 | JGI IMG/M metagenome (GOLD analysis project Ga0181573, IMG submission 148643) | Coastal salt marsh microbial communities from the Groves Creek Marsh, Skidaway Island, Georgia - 101409BT metaG (spades assembly) | ecosystem: Environmental > Aquatic > Marine > Intertidal zone...
GACGCGGTATCCGGCGCGGAGCCTCAGCCGCAGAGTAGTCTGGCCTATGGCTGGCTGACGGTGGGGCTGCTCACCATCGCCTATGTTTTCTCTTTCATCGATCGTTACGTGCTGGGATTGTTGATCGAGCCGATCAAGGCGGATCTCGGTCTGACCGATACGCAGATTGGTCTGCTCCTCGGCCCGGCTTTCGCGATCTTTTACGCCACGATGGGGTTGCCCCTGGGGTGGCTCGCTGACCGCAAAAACCGGGTGAAGATCGTAGCCGTTGGCATCGCGGTTTGGTCCATCGCGACTGCAGCGTCGGGACTGGCGCGTAACTTCACGCATCTCTTCATTGCACGGATGAGTATCGGTGTCGGGGAGGCCACGCTGAGCCCCTGCGCCATGTCGATCATCTCCGACAGCTTCCCGCCTGAGAAGCGCTCTCGACCGATCGCGGTTTACACCATGGCGCTCTCGGTCGGGGCAGGCTTTGCCTCACTTCTGGGGGCCGGGGTGCTGACCTGGGCCAAATCAGGCGGCACCATCACGCTCCCCGGTGTGGGTGAACTGGTGCCGTGGCAGGCCACTTTTTTTATCGTGGGGCTCCCGGGCCTCATCCTCTCTGTGCTGTTTTTTCTGCTGCGCGAACCACCGCGCTCGGGTGGGCCCTCGGCGACGGGCGGTAGCTTGCCCGACATGCTCAAACATGTGCTGGCGCGCTGGAGAATGTATGGCGGCTTCGTCAGTGTTTTTTGCTTCATGACCATCGTTGCCTACAGTCAGGGCTGGGGCGCGGCCTTGTTTGAGCGCACCTGGGGTTGGGAGACCAGCTACTACGCCTCTATCAATGGCTTGCTGCTGATCATCTGTGGCCCGGCGGCGGTCCTGTCTGCGGGGTGGTTGTGCGACCACTGGATTGCCCAGGGCAAGCGCGACGCGGCAATGAAAATTGCGCTGTTTGGGGTATTCGCCACGGTACTGACGGGCGCCCTGTTTCCCCTGATGCCCACGGCCCCGTTGGCCATGGGGGTCTTTGCGCTCAACAACATGGGTATCGGTATGACCTCGGCGATGGGTGTGACAGCGCTCCTCAGAATCGCACCGGGCCCCATCAAGGCGCAGACCGTGGCGCTCTACTACATGTGCATCAGTATGGCAGGGCTTTTCCTTGGTCCGACTGCGGTGGCGCTCCTCAATGATTACGTCTTTGGCGTGGAAGGCATTCGTTACTCCATGGCGGTGATCCCCGTCATTTTTGGTGTGCCCGTGCTACTTGGCCTGCGAGGGATCTTGGGTTCCTACGACCACGGTATGACTGAACACGAGGGATTGACCTAAATGGCTGCGCCCCGACGACACTACCTCGATAACACGCCGGGACAGCTACACGTGTGGCAGTGGCAGGGTGACCAGAGTGCTCTGCCACCCATCGTGTGTTTGCCACCCGTGCCCTATGGCGGCCGGTTTTTCGACAGCTTTGCACAGGCTTACGACGGTCCAGTGTGGAGCGCCGACCTGCCCGGTTACGGTTTCTCCGATGCGCTGGTGGACCCGCCCACCGTCGGTGGATACACCGATGCCATGACGCCCCTCTTGAACGCGCCGGGTCAACCTGTCTGGCTGGCGGGATTTCATTCGGGTGCGCTGGTGGCGATGGAGATGGCCAATCACTACCCCGAACAGGTAAGCGGCCTGGTGCTGGTGGACGTGCCAGTGTTTTCGGGTCCCGATATGGCGGACCTCCGGGCCTCATTGACTAAACCCCCAGCATATCTTGAGCAGGAGGACCCACTTAACGGTTTGTTCAAGGCGATGGTGGCGGATCGCCTCGATAAGGTCGCCTACCCAAGGGCGCTCGATTTGTTCTTTGATTTTGTGGGTGCGGGTGAGGCGAGAAACGCGGGCTATCACGCCGCAGCAAACTTCGAAGCTGAACCTGCCGCGAAACAGGTCGCGCAGCCTGCGCTGGTGATTGCGACCCACTCCAGCTTGCGCGATGGCACGTTACAGGTAGCTGAGTGGTTACCTCAGGCAACATTGGTAGAGCGCGATGACATCACCATGCCGGCTTTTGAGCTGGGTGCCGAGAGCATCGCCTCGCTGGCGCGAGATTTCGTGAGCTGATGGCTCCGCATGTGCGCCGCGATTAGCCGGCGCTCGTTAAAACAATTTTGTTGGCGATCAATCGCTCGTCACTGACTCGACGATCCTCCCACCTCAAGCCATTCATGCGTTGATCGCAGCGGGATCAGTTGGGGAGATCGATTGCCGGATTGTGATCAAAGAAGTTGCGCGGTTTCAGCACAATCTCGTCTACCTTGGCGGGCATCACGGGCCAATCCTCCGCCATGGGAACGTGGTGAAACCCAATTATTGGCCACGCTACCAAATCAGTGTTTTCGATGGATTCGTTATCGCTGGCGTACAGCGGCAGCCCGATCCCCGGGGCAGACCGATTGACCGCTATGCCGGTAGAGAACAGTTCATCGCGTTTGTAACGCGTGACCCAGAGGTTGTTTTTCAAAAAACCCGCGCGTTGATAAATGTCGTCCTCGGGTGTTACCAACGCTCGAATATTCGGGAATATCAGCTGGTAAGCCGTGGGGTAACCCATCGCATTGGTCGCCGTATCGCTCGAGAAAGTCAGCAGGGCGGGGCGCTCGACACGCATGACAGTTTGCGCACCGGTCTCATCCGCGACGCGCTCACGCTGTACACCCCATATGCCTTGTCGAGGCGCAGTTTCAGATTGAGGGACGGGTACCAATTTGTGACGCTCGAAATTGTTGCCGAGGCCATCCACATCCATATCAATGCGATAGCTGAAGAAGTGGTCGTGATTGACGCCTAACCGGTAGGGCGCGATCAGGGTGCCGACCTGCGTTTCGGATTCCGCTGTGGGGTCCGCTAGGGTCGCAGCAAATACGCCCTTGGTGGCATCGACACCAGTTGAGATCAGGCGGATGCGGATACGCCCGTCTTGCTGAAAAATATAGTCCTGAAAGTAATCGTAGTTACCAATTGTTGCCGCCATGCGCACGACGAGATGAGTGGCGCGGCGAGAGTGATGCTTGTCGATGCCCGGTACGTCTGCGTAGAGCGACTCGTAATGTCGCCAACTCGGATACCCCGGATCAAATTCAAAGATGCAGATGCGGTTTGATGCGGTGAAGGGTTCTCCCCCCGCGGTATGGAGCACCACGTTCTGAAACACCGCGTTCTTTGGGCAATCGTGGCCTTTGAGTTCGCTGGCCATGTTGCCGAAGCCGTATTCCCCCATATCGAAGTAGGCCCGGTAGAACCAGTGCTGATCGGGGTCCTGATAGGGCACAAACATTTCTGACATGGCGATTTCGTAGGCGACCGGCCTGAGGCTAGCTTTCGACTCGATGCCAATATTATTGAGAATAGTCCCCTGGCGTGGGTCGAAGCGAAGATGAAATTGCCAGCCCTGCCAACGGATTTGGCTGCCCGAGATGGAGAAATTAACACCCTCGCGTTGATTGATTTCAATAGGTGATAGCGGCTCACGCGTGGGCAGTGCGCCCTCGTGAAACTCCATGACGTCAAAGTCACTCGGGGGTGCGCCGCCTTCCGCAAACGAGTCCGAGAGCTCGATCACTTGGACCGTATCCACATCAACGAGAATACTCAGGCCTTCGACAGGTCGCGCAAAGGCACTGGTAGTCGGGAGGATTTCAAGGCCGCTTTGGCCGCGGATATTAAGACAATCGAATCTCACCAGTCGGGCATTCACCGGGTCAGCTAGCCCAGAAAAAAATCTCCCGACGGTTCTGGGCAGGCACAACCCGTTACCTTCGCTAACGCCTCTTTTTTCAAGCGCCGCCACCACTTCGGGCAATGCGTTAACGGTTTCAATGACGGGAAAGATCTCTTCACCTGCCAGCATGGGCTGGCCGCTAGTGATAACGGTGGCCGGAGAGAGTCGTTGGCTCTGAAAATCGTATTGAGCACGCCAGGATTGCTGATTGCTGCGGTACAGGACATCGGCCCCGCGTCGCGCGGGCTCGGCACCTTGCCAGGCAATGGCCTCTTCTTTATCCGGCTCCAGGAGGCTGATGCGATTAAAGACAACGGCATCGTCTGTTGAATCCATTACCGCCGCAGCGACCTCTTGCACCTCGGCTTCGGTGAGCGAGTGCCAGGGCGAGATTGGCCCGGTAGCACTGGACGTCTCGTTTCGTTGATCCCCAGAGCAGGCGCCAAGTAGCGTGACCGCGATACCAATCAGTAAAAACGTTTTATTCATGATCTTGCAGACCTCTTTTTTACCGGCGTCACCCAACGCGCTAGCCATCCGCCATCATCGACTTTGCGGTTTTGTAGTCGGCCTTGCCATTAGGTGCTCTGGGCACGACCGGCACCACCCGCAAGTCCTTAGGTAACTTGTAGCTGGCCAATAGTTTGCGGGTTGCCTCAAGGATATCTCCTGCCTCTGCAGTGCCGCCTTGTTCGAGTGAGACGACACCGGCAACCCGGTTGCCAAAGCGTTCGTCTTCGAGTCCGAATACCAGGGCGTCGGCCACGTCGGGATGCAACTTTAGTGCCTCCTCGACTTCCTCTGGGAACACCTTCTCGCCACCGGTGTTGATACAGTTTGAGCCTCTTCCCAAAAGATTGATCGTGCCATCGGCGTCAATGGTCGCCATGTCGCCAATAAACGCATAGCGCGTGCCATCGATTTCCTTAAAGGTCTTGGCCGACTTTTCGGGATCTTTGTAGTAGCCCAGCGGCACCATACCGCCCTGGGCCACCATGCCGACCTCACCCGAGCCAGGGACGACTTCCCTGCTACCGTCAGGCAGTAATACTTTCGCCACGGGTAGCAGTGTGAACTTGGCGGTTTCGCTGGGCGGGGTGTCTTTGGTCATGATCGACTGGCCCATGCCTCCCTCTGTAGAGCCGAGCACGTCCGCGATCGCAAGCTCCGGCACATGATCGATGAGGCCGCGCTTCACCTCGGTTGTGAACATGGCGCCCGACGAGATCATCAGTTTCAAGCTCGATGTGTCCCAGCGGTCCGGTTCTGTCTCCAGCGCGCGCAACAGCGGTTTGGCGAAGGCGTCACCCACAATGATGATTTGCGAGACGCGGTCGCGCTCTACCGTGCTCCACACCTCTTCCGGCTTGAAACCGCGGTTCTCCAGCAGTACCGATGTGCCGCCCAGCATGTGCGGGAACATGAGGCCCAACCAACAGCCGGTGCCATGCATAAGGGGTGGCCCCGACATGGCGACTACCGTGGTGTTGGCATCCACCATCTGTTTAGCGGCGGGGCCGAATTGGGCGGCATCTTCGAACGGTGGCAGGCCGATCATGGGCGGGAAGCCGCGCATGAAGAATTCGGTAAAACCATCCAGCGGATACATCACGCCCTTGGGCATGCCAGTCGTGCCGCCGGTATACAGCATGTAGATCTCATCGCCTTGGGGTTGGGTCCGTGCAGTGCCTGAGGCCTGTGAGAGAAACGTGTCATAAGGAATGCCAGTGGCAGGCCCCATTGTGCCGTCCTCGGCGGGCCCATCGTCTACGCAGATCATGGCTTTGAGCATCGGCAACCGATCGCAGACACGCGCTACCCGGTCGCCGAGCGAGCTGTGAAAGACCAGGCCTTCAATATCGGCATTCTCCAAAAGATAGTGCAGCTCCTCATCGAGGTAGCGATAGTTGACGTTGATCGGCACACCGCCGATTTTCATTGCCGCAAAATTGGTTTCGGCATACTCCGGCGAGTTGTAGAGATACATGCCGACCTTTGAGTTATGGCCTAGCCCCGCATCAATCAGCCCTTGGGCGAGACGCGCGGCACGATCCTCATATTCGTGCCAGGTTATTCGCCTTTCCCCTTGAATCAGCGCGATGTGCTCGGGCACCGCATCTGCGACGGATTCCCAAATCAGCGAAAAATGTGACTGCATCGTGTGCTCTCTTTTTTTATGGTTAGTGAAAACGAGGTGCTCAACGCAACTCTATCGTGAAACCCGCGGTTGTCGCGAGAGTGCCATAACTCATCGATCGGATGGGAGTGGCAGTGGGTTCAAGAATGTTTTAGTTTCTCCTGAGCCTTTAAGGCCAACTGTGTTCTTGGCTGGGCGGTGGAGTGTGTTATGGCTACTGACCGAAAAACTGAAATTCTGCGAGCGGCGATTGAGCTCATTGCCGATGAGGGGTACGGCAGTCTCAGCATGCGAGCGCTCGCGCGCGCGAGTGGCATGAAGCTGGGTGCACTCCAGTATCACTTCAGGACCTGGGATGCGCTGTTGGTCGCGTTGGTGGCCTACATAGAATCGGAGATTATCTCGGCTTTTGAATCGGGAGTGGGCGAACTGGACCAGGTAGATATCAGGGATATGGTTGCATTTATGCTCGACGAGCATGTCGGCACCTCCGATGGATTGTTCAGTGATCGCCTATGGGCTCAGCTTTGGGCAATGGAGCAGGTTGAGCCGTTGGTTTCGGATCTTTTGGAAGAGGTCTACGCCAAGTTTCTTGGGCAATTGGAGGCCAAGCTCGTTCTCAGGGGGGTATCTCAGCCCCGAGCGGAAGCACTCACGTTGCTGAGTTTGATCGAGGGGGAGTCGTTGTTCGTCGGCAGCGGTCGACGCTGGGAAAAGGACAGACCAGCAGTGCGTCGAAACATTCTTCAACTGGTCGACGAGCGCTACGGGGCTAAGTAGGCCGGTCACCTCCGCTGTCACGCAGTTTGTTCTTCAACTGCGCGATAGGCCGCATCAAATGCGGCATTCATCAGCGCCACCGCCTCCGCGTCAGAATTAGCGACAGAAATCCGACCAAACTGTGCTCGGCCTACCTCGTGTGGAGCCTGGCCTGCCTCCCACTCAGGGTCATCCAGTTTGACGTAAGGATAGGCGTATCCATGGGGGATCCGATTCACGGTGATGGCTTCGATGTCTGCTTGATGCTGAAACCCGAACTGTCCGAGCATTGACTGCAGTTGCTCGCGAATTTGCTGCTCGTAATCACTGAATTGCGTCTGGTAAATCTCGGTGCGCGCCATGCGAAGCTGATCACGCGCAGAGAGCTTCGGATCGGGTTTCGTCATAGGCATTGGTGAGTGCATCATGAAGATGACCATCGGATCTTCCGGCCCCCTAGGAGGCTCAAATCCGCCGACAGCCACAGTCGGTGCGCAGCTGACCCACTGAAACGGATCGTATGGACATTGAAAGAGCGTGGCGCCAGATTTAGAAAACGCCTTGCCGTTACGCACCTGGACGTTGGCGTACACAAACGGTGTTTTCACCCCGTAGGCCAACCCGGCTTTTTGTGACTCGGGCATTTCAGGGCAAAGATGTGGTATCAGGCCGTTGTAGCAAGCCAGGATGCAGTGGTCCGCCATTACGCGCTTTGCGGAGCCGTGTTCGACGTAGTCAACTTCCACTGTGCCTGCCTGATTTTCCCTGATGCCCACCGCGGTACTATTCAATCTGAGGCGCGTGGTGTTTCGCGCCTCATCCAGAGCGTCGTAATTAAAGCGCGCCCCCACAATGTTGGCGGGGCCTATGACCTCGGGCGCGACAGTGGGGATCAGTTTTTGAACCAGTAGGCGTGCGACCGAGGCGTTGCCGTCGGGGAACATGCGGATTTTTAATAATCGATCCAGAAAAGCGCCGCCAGCAGCGGCCGTGGCTCTTCCCAGCCACCCGAGGGATTTGATCCCGCTGGCGCCGCCCAGGAGCGCCTCGCCCACTGTCAGGTTCCAGCCGGTCATCCCGCTCAGGTGCACAATGATTGCGTTGAGGATCGGGACCGTGGTGGGGAGCAGTCCTACTTTATCGATTAAAAATTGGTTGTAGCTAACAGAGTTAAGGTAATCCCACTTTTCGCTGAGCGACAACCCCTCTAAAAAATCCCGCTTGCCTCCCCAGAAAGCGATGAGTTTTTGTCTCTCATTGTCGGGTAGAGGCAATGACTCGAGCACCTGCTCATACCCTTCACCACCATACATGACTGCGTTCCAGTTGCCCGCATAAATGAAGTGATCTTGAGACCCGGGCAATGCAACGCCGTTGTTGGCATCAAAATTACCCACGAGCGCCAGGTCCTCGCTGGTGCTGGCATCCATGAAATTCAGAAAGTCTTCATTAAGGCCAATGTCGTCCATTAGCTTTGCAGCGGCATCGCTGTAGCCAGTGACAGATTCAATATTCTGCGCTCCGCCCAGGCTAACCATCATTCGGCCGTCTCGATGGAACTCATTCCGCTTGGCGTGACCGCCGAAGTCGTCGTGATTATCGAGTAGCAGAATCCGCGCTTCTGGCCCCATTTTCTCGCGGTAGAAGTGAGCGGCGGCCAGTCCGCTCATACCCGCGCCCACGACAACCAGATCGTAGTGCTCGTCCAGAAGTTGGTAATCAGCAGGCTTTTCGCCCCGCCAACTGAGAGCGTGAGCCACTTCGTAAGATCCCTCGTGGCTGCCTCGCATGCCGGTCATGATAGGTGGGTAATAGCTCCCCGATGAAGGCGCGCGGCTCCCCAGCGGCGCCTTATTGGTAAAACTCACCGGAGGGGCGTCTGTGCAACCCGCAAGGAGCAAACCGCCCGCACCGATCGTCATCCCGCTAACAAAGTCACGCCGTTTGATTCGCTTTCTCACCAGATACATCACTTTACATGTCGACCGACAGGTTATAGCCTGTCGGTCGACATGTAAATGATTTGCCACCCGCCAGCGCGGCGAGGGGACAGACACAGACTGCATATGACCAATGATTCAGTAGATTCAGCATCTTTTGATCGCCAAGTGAGCCGATTCGGCCTTTGGTGCGCCGCACTGTGCATCGTCACCGCAATAATTGCTGCATTGCTGCCTCTCGACGTTCCAGAGGGCTTTAGCGCAGCCCACGCTGAGCGCTTGCAATGGCTGACTGAAAACAGAGATCCGTTCGTTGCTGCCTGGGTCAACCAGATCGTGGCGATGTTGAGCCTGTCAGGGTTATTTTGGGCGCTGTGTTGGCGAGGCCGCCTGAACGGCCCGTTGAGCGCGCTGTTGGCGGCTGGAGCCGTTGCAATGGCGACCATGGCATTCGTTATCCCTAAATTCATCGCCATATGGGCGATTCCGCTGCTGGCCAATGCGGAGGTAACGGGAGGCGCGGGCGCCGACATGGCGGCGGTATTGCTGCCCCTGCTGAACGTGTCAATCCCGTTTTCCTTGTACACGTCTTTCGACTATCTCGGGTTCTGGCTTTACGCGCTTTTTGCCGTCCTGATGATGAAGCCACTTTACGGCAGCGATTGGACCTCCAAACTCATTGCCATCTTGGTGGGTCTATTCGGAATCGGTTTCCACGCAGCGTTTGCCTGCCTTCTGCTGGGTGTCATTCAGGCTTCCGAAATCGAGATCAGCTTTGGCGTCTCGTTCATTCCGTTGCTACTACTCATATTGATTCTGGCAGTCACTTTTTGGCGTGACCTTAAGCACGCCTCAAATAACTTGCGTTCTGATGCTTAGCCTAAGGAGGCCTCAGGACACTTTTGCGATAAAAACGTTGCGATAAAAACGACCATCCCACGTCCAAGGAGTTAACACAGTGAAAAATATAAACCGGAAAGGCATTGCTGTTGCCATCTCTGCACTGGCCTTCAGTGCCACAACCTTCGCTCAGCTGGAAGAGGTTTTGGTGACTGCGCAAAAGCGTCAGCAAAGCTTGCAGGAAGTGCCGATTGCGATCAGCGCTGTGAGCGGAGAGCTGCTGGAACAAACGGGTGTAAATACGATTACTGAGATCATCCCTATGGTGCCCGGACTCAGCGGCGCAGATTACGGGTTAGCCACCAATAGCTGGGCGATACGAGGCATTGGCAGTAATGACTGGACCATTGGCTCAGAACCCTCGGTAGGGGTGTTTGTGGATGATGCCTACGTCGGCCGCAATATTTTTGCCACAACTAACTTTTTCGACATTAATCGCATTGAGGTGGTGAAGGGCCCGCAGGGAACCCTATTTGGACGCAATGCGGCGGCGGGTGCTGTCAGCTTGATCACCAACACGCCTGGGGATGAGAACGAATGGCGGCTGGGTGTAGCGGTAGGGGACGAAGGCCAGCAGCGCTATGAGGTGGTCGGTAACTGGGCGATCAGCGATACGTTTGCGTTGCGGCTGGCCTACCAGCATCAGGAATGGGACGGGATGTGGACCGAGGTCAACAGTGGTGAGGACATGTACACAGAGAGCGATGTGATTCGAGTGTCGGCTCGCTGGGACATCACCGACAGTCTGGAGGCCTTGATCAAGTTCAATCATGGTAAAGCAGAGACCAACTACACCAGCGCCGTGAACATCCCCACTAATCTTGCTCAGCCGGGGGTTGAGTACCCTGACCGATTTG
>Ga0181573_10005625_pt1 | contig 10357 bp, 6 predicted proteins | sample 101ome_25_FD_148643 | JGI IMG/M metagenome (GOLD analysis project Ga0181573, IMG submission 148643) | Coastal salt marsh microbial communities from the Groves Creek Marsh, Skidaway Island, Georgia - 101409BT metaG (spades assembly) | ecosystem: Environmental > Aquatic > Marine > Intertidal zone...
GCGCACGGCCCGCGACCTCGACCTGGCTCCCGACAAGCTGACCTTGGCCACGGGGCATTCCGACGGCTACCTGCGCTTGCACAAGATGGGAGCGTAGTTCCGGCTTTGCGGAACGAAGGGGGATACTCGGTTCTCGGTTCTCGGTTCTCGCATCCCGCATCCCGAGTTTGCAAACCTGCGATTGCATTCCTTCGGTGAAATCTGTTTCCTTGCCCGCCCTATGACAACCGCTGAAGAACCAACCACGCCCTTCGCTGTCGGCGAGAAGCTGACCTTGAAGATCGACGACGTCGCCTTTGGCGGGGACGGAGTGGGCCGCGTGGATGATTTCGTGATCTTCGTGCCCTTCGTGATGACGGGCGAGGAGGTCGAGGTGGAGATCATCGAGCGGAAAAAGAGTTATGCCCGGGCCAAGCCGCTGCAGGTCATCAAGCCGGCCCCCGAACGGGTGGAGCCGGAGTGTCCGCAATTCGGGCTCTGCGGCGGCTGCCAATACCAGCACATCGACTACCCGCAGCAGCTGGAGATCAAACACCGGCAGATCGTGGAATTGTTCCGGCGCATCGGCGGCATTGCCGAGGCGGACATCGCGTCGGTCGTCCCCTGCCCCAGTCCCTACGGCTACCGCAACCGCATCATGCTGCGCAGCCAGTGGAACAAGCGGCTGCAGAAGCTGCATATCGGTTTCCTGCAATACGACCGCCCCTGGGCCGTGGATCTGGAGGAATGCCGGATTGCGGAGCCGGGCATCAACGACCAGATCGCCGGCGTGCGCCGCAATCCCCCGCCGCGCGGCGGCTTGAAGGTCGTCCTGCGACTGCTGCCCGAAGGTTGGACCGTGCCCGGCGACTCCTTCTTTCAAAACAATTTCCACGCGCTGCCCATGCTGGTCCAGGCGGTGGAGGACCGCTTGAAGGACAGCGGCGCCCGGCATCTGATCGACGCATATTGCGGCGTGGGCTTCTTCGGCATCGAATTGTCCGACGTTGTGGATTCCTTCGTCGGCGTGGAATACGACGCGCGCGCGGTGAAGGCGGCCCGGGAGAATGCCGCGCAACAGAACGCAACCAACGGTGATTTCATACAAGGCAAGACTGAAGAACTCCTCGCCTCGCTCGTGAACCGATTTGATTCCGACAAGACCGCCATCATCATTGACCCGCCGCGCAAGGGCTGCCAACCGGGGACGCTGCAGACCTTGCGCGAGGCGCGCCCCAGCCAGGTGATCTACGTCTCCTGCCATCCGGCCACGCTCGCGCGGGACCTGAACACGCTTTGCGCCGACGGGGTCTACCGCCTGGCGCGGGTGACGCCGGTGGACATGTTTCCGCAAACGCAGCACGTGGAATGCGTCGCCGACCTGCGGTTGAACGAGGACGCGCCGGACGCGACAGAACAACCCGCGACAGAGCCCAACGACCGCCCCCATGTCTGACTCCAAGGATTACCAGCCAGCGGATCTGCGCCATTCCAAACTGCCCTGGATCGCCGGGGCGGCCGCGCTCATCGTCTACCTGGCGACGATGAGCCATTGGCTGACGCTGGCCAGCCTGACCGTGGTCGGGAAAGCCGCGGGCTGGTACTGGTGGGTCGCCAATCTGGGAAGCCCGCTGACCTATCTCCTCACACTGCCGTTCAAGGCGCTGCCGGCGACCACGCTGCCGATCGCCCTGAACGCGCTTTCCGCCATTCTCGCCGCCCTGACGCTGATGCAACTGGCGCGCTCGGCGATCCTTTTGCCCCAGGACCGCACTCGCGAACAACGCCAACGCGAGCCGAATCCGCAGGGTCTGCTCTCCCTGCGCGGCCGCTGGATTCCCCCGATCCTTGCGGTCGGCCTGCTCTCGTTTCAGATGACGTTCTGGGAACACGCCACCTCGTTCACCGGCGAAATGTTCGATCTGTTCGTGTTCGCCTTTGTCATCCGGTGCGTGCTGGAGCATCGCATCGCGGAGCATTCCCGCTGGCTGACCATGGCGCTGCTGGTCTACGGGGCCGGCATGGCCAACAACTGGGCCATGATCGGATTTCTCCCGCTGTTTGTCATTGCGGTCGCGGTCCTGGAGCAGAAGTCCCTGTTTCGCCTGCGCCGACTGTTCGCCGTGGCGGGACTGGGCGCGGCGGGTTTCCTGCTCTACTTCCTGCTGCCGTCGATCAACCACTTCGGGGGCGCAGCGCAGGAGTCGTGGTTCGAGATGTTCCGCTACCAGTTCGTGGTTCAAAAATCCCAGCTGCTGGGTTTCCCCAAATACGTGGTGGTGATCCTGGCCCTGACCTCGCTTTTCCCGCTGCTGCTCGCCAGCGTCAAGTGGCCGGCAAATGCGGGCGACACCAACCCGCTGTCCCAGGGCGTGGTGGGCATCGTGTTCCATGTCGTCCACCTGATGTTCCTCGTCCTCTGTGTGTGGGTGTCCTTCGATCCCTTCATCAGCCCGCGCGAGGTCGGCAAGGGGCTCCCCTTTCTGACCTTCTATTACATCAGCGCGCTGAGCGCCGCCTACCTGGCCGGCTACTTCATCGTCGTCTGCTCCAACGCCAACGTGAAGAAGTGGCAGAAGACCTCGCCCCTGCTCAAAGGCCTCAGGACTGTCGTGACGCTCGCGGTCGGAATCGCCGCGGTCGTGGCGCCGGCATGCCTGGCGTGGCTCAACGCCCCGAGGATCTCCTCGCACAACAGCCCGGTGTTCCGGCAATACGCCGAGCGCATCGCCGCCTCCCTCCCCGAGGAGCCCTCGGTCATCCTCAGCTCGCAACCCGAACTCATTGTGATGACGGAGGCCGCGCTCGCCGCCGCCAGGCCGGACCACGACCACCTCTTCGTGGACACGCGCTATCTCGGCCTGACGCATTACCACGAACGCATGCGACGCCGCAAACCCGAGCGCTGGCCCGAGGGCTGGACCAAAGAGAATTTCCCCCACGGCATTCCGCCGGCCTATCCCGCCTACATGACCGGCGCGCTTGCCCAGACGACCAAGCTCGCCGTCCTGCATCCCGTTTCCGGAAAGGTCTGGCTCGAGGGATTCCGGCTGGACCAACAGGGACTGAACTATCGCGTCCTCCCGCGCTCAACCGATTCCATCGCGCCCAAGCCGCCGACACCCGCGGAACTCGACGCCCTCCGGACGCAGTGGAGCGACCTGCAACCGCTCATCGACGAACTCGCCCAGCTGAGGGATTCCGAAACGCCCCAGGCCGCGTTCGCCGCCCGCCAATGCTCCACCCACCTCGTCTTCCACGGCGTGCAATTGCGCCGCGCCGGAGATGACAAGGGGGCCGCCGCCGCGTTCGACCAAGCCCTGCGCCTCAATCCCGACAACTATTCCGCCCAGATCAACGCGGCCTATTCCCAGCCCGGCTCCAGCGAACCCGCGCCCGATTTCGACTTCCAGGCCTGGCAGGCGGCCGTCTCCGAACAATCCGGCAACTGGGACTACCAGACCACGCGCAACGGGCCGGTCGACGCCCCGCCGCTGGTCTACGAGCAGGGATTGCACTACCTGGGGCGCAAGCTGTTCCGCCAGTCCGCGATCCTGCTGCTGCGCGCGCGGGAGCTGGATCCGGACAACCTCGGCCATCGACTTGCGGTGGCCGAGATGTATCTCCGCGCCAATGCTCCGGACAACGTCTTCGAGGAGGTCGCCGCCATCCGAAAGACGATCGCCCCGGACCGGTTGGAACCCGCACAAACCGAGACGCTGCTGCGACTGGAGGCCATGGCCCATCATGAAAAGAACGACTTCGCCAAGGCGGAGTCCATGCTGAAGGAGGGCTTGGCGAACAATGCCGAAGCCGCCGGTCTGCAACGCGCCCTGTCCAATCTCTACATTGTCCACGAGAAGACGGCCGAGGCCATGGAATCGCTGAGGAAGCAATTGGGCCTCAATCCCGAGGACACCCACGCCCTGCTGAATCTGGGAGCCCTGCTGATCAAACAGGAACGCCACGAGGATGCGCTGCGGCATTTTGACAAACTGGTGCGCCTGACCCCGAACAATCCCGCCGCGCGTCTCAACCGCGCCATCGCCTACTCAGGGCTCGACCGGCCCGCCGAGGCGACGCGGGACCTCGAGCGGATCCGCAGCCTCGCCCCCCAGAACGCCACCGCCGCCTACTACCTCGCCGAGCTGGCTCTCAAGCAGGGCAACAAGGAAGGCGCGCGCGAACATCTGAACGACTTCCTGTCGCTGGCTCCGCCCAACGCCGCGGAGGTCAAGACCGCCGGCGAATTGCTCGACAGGCTGAACGCGGAAGCGGGCGACTAACCGGACGGAAACATGCGTGTCGCGCACATCATCACCCGGCTGATCGTTGGCGGCGCGCAGGAGAACACAGCGGCTTCCGTGCTCCGCATGGCGACGCGCCACAACACCGACTCCCTGCTCCTCTCCGGCCCCACAACCGGCCCCGAAGGCTCCTTGGAGCCGGCCTTCGATGACGAACCTGAACGGCTCATCATTGTCCCCGATCTCATCCGCGCCGTGCGCCCCCTCTCCGATTGGCGGGCGCTGCGGGAGCTGACCCGGAGATTGCGGGAACTGAAGCCCGACATCGTCCACACCCACAGCGGCAAGGCCGGCGTCCTCGGCCGCATGGCCGCCCATCGCGCGGGTGTGAAGGTCGTGATCCACACCATCCACGGCCCCTCGTTCGGCCCCTTCCAGGGCGCGGCCGCCAACCTCGTCTTCCGCGCCGCCGAACGCCGCGCCGGACGACTGACCACCCACTTCGTCACCGTCGCCAACGCCATGCGCGACCAATACCTGGCCGCCGGCATCGGCCGCCCCGGACAATATACGCGCATCTTCAGCGGCTTCGACCTGCAGCCCTTTCTCCGCGCCGAAAACGACCCGGAACTGCGCAAGAAACTCGGACTGGCCCCCGACGATTTCGTCATCGGCAAGATCGCCCGGTTGTTCGAACTGAAGGGGCACGACGACCTGCTCGACGCGACCCCCGATATCGTCCGGCAGGATCCCCGCGTCAAACTGCTGTTCCTCGGCGACGGCGCCTGGCGCGAACGGCTGGAGTCCAAGGCCGCGCGCCTCGGTCTCCGCGACAAGGTCGTGTTCGCCGGACTCGTTCCGCCCGCGGGGGTTCCCCGTCACGTCGGCGTCATGGACGCGCTGGCGCATCTGTCGCGACGCGAAGGACTGCCCCGCGCCCTGCCCCAGGCCATGGCCGCCGGCAAACCCGTCGTCGCCTACGACTGCGACGGCGCCGGCGAGGCCTGCCGGGACGGCGAGACCGGCAGGCTGTTGCCGATCGGCGATCTCGACGGCCTGAAGACCGCGTTGCTCGAGCTTTCCGGCTCGCCGGAACAATGCGCCGCGTTCGGCGAAGCCGGCCGTGCGTTCGTCCGGGAGCGCTTCTCGGTGGACCGCATGGTGGACGAACTGCACGAACTTTATTTAAATCTGCTCCGCCCGTGAGCTTTCCCTTCAACGCCTACCTGCTGTCCTTTGGCGGCTCCTTCCTGATCGCGGCCTTTTCCATGCCGCTGTGGCGGGCGTGGTGTCTGCACGTGGGACTGAACGACGATCCGGGACATCGGAAGATCCACGACCGACCGATCCCCCTGGCCGGGGGCCTGGCCGTTGCGACCGGCATCCTGCTGCCCCTGATCGGGGGAGCCGCCGTGGTTCAGCTGGGGCTGCTGAACGTTTCTGTGTCGGCGCCGCTCGAATACGGCTTCGGCCGTCGAACCGTCCAGCTGGCGGCCATTGGCGGGGGCGCCTTGGGAATGGTCTTGCTGGGCTGGTTTGACGACAAACATGAACTGAAGGCCGGCCCCAAGTTCATCGGCCAGTTGTTGATCGCGTTCCTGGTCGCGGCCTCAGGCATCCGCATCACCCTGTTCGTGGACAACCTCCTGTTCAGCTACGCGATCACGGTCCTGTGGATCCTTACGCTGACCAACGCGATGAACTTCATGGACAACATGAACGGACTCTGCTCGGGCCTGGGCGTCCTGGCCTCGGGCAATTTCGCGCTGGCGGCGGCGGCGCAGGGGCAGTATCTCGTCTGCCTGCTGGCCCTGAGCGCCTGCGGAGCGCTGCTGGGATTCCTGCCCTACAACTTCCCCCGGGCCCGCGCGTTCCTGGGCGACTCGGGCAGCCACCTCATCGGCTATCTCCTCGCAGTGCTGGCCATCATGCCGCATTTCTACACCTCTGGCGGGGCCTCGACCTGGGCTGTGCTAAGTCCGTTGTTCATTCTGGCCGTGCCCCTCGGCGACCTCGTCTCCGTCGTGATCATCCGCTGGCGCAACGGCAAGCCCTTCTACATCGGCGACAACAATCATCTCTCCCACCAACTGGTCCGCCGGGGCTTCAGTCGCAGCCGGGCCGTGCTGCTGATCTGGCTGCTGGCCGCGGCGATCGACGCCACGGCGTTCTTCCTGTTCCGGTTGGGGTGAATACAGCCTCCCTCCGGAACAAGACTCCGCCTGTGACATCCGGCGCGATCGTTCGGAGTTCCGCGTTTACGCGGCTTGCGCGCCCGGCGCAGCCCGCCGGCTCACATTCTCGCCCGGCCGAGTGTTTTCCGCCTAAAGGCGGGACTCCGAACGTTGGGCGCGCCCCCGCCTTCAGAGCGCCGTTCCGAAACACGCCCGGAATCAACACCCACATTCCACTACATCGGTCACCAAAGTTGCAATGCCGCCCATTGTCGGCCAAGGTATCGCCCGCATGAGCAAGCAGTTCTACATCACGACGGCCATCGACTACGTCAACGGCCACCCGCACCTCGGTCACGCGTATGAGAAGGTCATCACGGACGTGATCGCCCGGGGGCGTCGCAGCCTCGGCGAGGAGGCGTTCTACCTGACCGGTCTGGACGAACACGGCCAGAAGGTGCAGCAGGCGGCCCTGGCCGACGGCAAGGAAACGCAGGCCTACTGCGACGAACTGGCCGCCAGTTGGCAGACCTTCTCCACCACGCTCGGCATCTCCAACGGCGACTTCGTGCGCACCACCCAAGCCCGCCACAAGCAGGTCGTCTCCGCCATCCTCTCCAAGCTCCACGCCAACGGCCATTTCTACAAGTCGCGCTACGAAGGGTTCTACTCGACGCGCCAGGAAAGCTTTCTGACCGACAAGGACCGCAACGAGGACGGCTCCTGGCCCGAGATCTACGGCGAGGTTTCGGAACTCTCCGAGGAGAATTACTACTTCAAATTGAGCGACCACCAGCAGTGGTTGATCGACCACATCGAGGCCAACGAGGACTTCGTCTCCCCGCCCACCCGCCGCAACGAGGTGCTGGGGCTGCTCAAGAACAACGAACTGGAGGACCTCTGCATCTCCCGCCCCAAGGAGCGTCTGACCTGGGGCATCCCCCTGCCCTTCGACTCCGATTACGTCACCTACGTGTGGTTCGACGCGCTGACCAACTACATCACCGTGCCCGCCGCCCGCGGCGACAAGGCCGTGTTGGAGCCGCTCGGCCTCGACGCCATCGACGAGCCGCAATGCGACGTCTCCGACGCCAGCCTCTGGCCCGCGGACGCGCACGTCATCGGCAAGGACATCCTGAAATTCCACGCCGTCTACTGGCCCATCATGCTGCACGTCGCCGAGGTCCCCCTGCCGAAGCAGATTCTCGTCCATGGCTGGTGGCAGAAGGACGGCGACAAGATCAGCAAGACCACCGGCAATATCGTCGAACCCGTGCAGATCATCGAGGACTGGGGACTCGACGCCTTTCGCTACTACGTCGTTCGCGAACTCGACATCGGCCCCGACGGCAACTGGACGGACGAGGGCTTCGCCGCGCGCTACAACGCCGAACTCGTCAACGGCCTCGGCAACCTCCTCAATCGCTCCCTCAAGATGCTGGGTCGTTATCGCGACGGCGTCGTGCCGGCGCGCTCCGACGAACTGGCCGACGAAGTCTCCGGCATCGTGGCCGAAGTCCGCGCTTCGCTCGGCTCCAACCGCCTGCAGGCCGCGCTCACCGGCATCTGGAAAATCGTCTCCGTCGGCAACAAATACGTCGACAGCACCGAGCCCTTCAAATTGGCGAAAGATCCGGAGAAGGCCGAACGCCTCGACGAGATTCTCTACAACCTCGTGGAAACGAGCCGCATTCTCGCCGTGTTGATCGATCCATTCCTTCCCGGAACCGCCGCCAGGATGCGGGACCAATTGAACTGGTCCGGATCGACCGGTCGACTGGACGACGCCGCCTGGGGCGCGCTGGAGGGCGGCCACAAGATCGGCGAACCCGAGGCCCTGTTCCCACGCAGGGAAACCAGGGCGTAGCAACGGGCCCGACCTTCCCCCGACGGAACGACACGGCGCTCAAGCCCGGGCCTTCGCATGAACACCAATCGCAACAGCTTCACAGGCGCAGAGTCGGCTGTATCAGCCGAAAAGCGAAGCCATCATGCGACGGTAATCGACTGCTCTCACAGAGAGCACGCTACAACTCGGCTGCAGTTGTAGCGTCGGCTGTGTCAGCCGAATAGCGGCGCCATCATGCGACGGTCATCAACTGCTCTCACAGAGAGCACGCTACAACTCGCCCAGGGGCGGGCTCCTGCAACTCATGCGAAGCCCTGCACACAAGCCTTGAATTGCGGAAACGTTATTGCTTACCTACCGAACATGAAGCGCGAAATGGCAGGTCCCCAAAACCGACGCACAAACCGATCGACGCCGCTCGTCCTGGCGGCGGCGCTGTTTTTCGGCGGCCTGGCCGCAACCCAGGCGGCCCCCTCCATCGACGAACTTGAGAAACTTGCGCGCAAGAGCCGCAACTACGAGGAGCAGTATCTCCTGGGCATGCACTACTTCAACGGCGACGTGCCCAAGCGCGACGCCGGGGACGCCCTGACCCAGTTCAAGAAATCCGCCAAGTCCCTGCCCAAGGCCCAGCACATGGTCGGGCTCTGCTACGCCCTCGGCGCCGGGACGAAGCGCAATGACAAGGAGGCCTTCAAATGGTTCCAGAAAGCCGCCGACGGCGGCGATGACAGCGCGACCTTCAAGGTCGCCGCCTGCTACGAAAAGGGCATCGGCGTGGACAAGAGTTCCAGCGCCGCGTTTCGTTGGTACAAGCGGCTGGCGGAGAAGAACGTGAGGGAGGCCCAATTCAAGATCGGCATGGCCTACTACCGGGGCGACGGCGCCTCGTTGGATTATGCGGAAGCGGTCAAGTGGTTCAAGAAGGCCGCAGAACAGGGACATCAGCAGTCCCAAGTGATCCTGGGAGGGTGTTACCGCCTCGGCCAGGGCGCGCCCCGCGATTCCGTCCAGGCCTACAAGTGGTTCGGCGTGGCGGCGGCTCTCGGCAACAAGACCGCCGAGGAGAGAATGCAGTCCCTGGAGAATCGGGGAATGAAACCGAGCGAACTCGCCGAAGCCAGGAAGCTCATCGCCGATTTCAAACCGGCCCTGAAGTAAGAACCACTTCCACTACTTCCTGGCCAGCACGACCCGGAAGCCCTGGTCGTCCTTGCGCTCGGTGGGCGCGAGATATCGCCGGTAGGAGGCCTGCGGCGAACCGGCGCTGTAGCCGTACCAGGAACCGCCGCGCAGGACGCGGTTCTTCTGCGAGGAATCGCCCCAGTCGGCGCACCATTCCCAGACATTGCCGCCCAGATCGTAAATCCCATGTTGGTTGGGCCGGAAACTGGCGACCGGCGCGGTGTTGTCGAAGTCGTCGTAGGTCAGATTGCCCGCGTAGTTGCCGGCGCCGATCGCGGGCGGCCACTCCTTGCCCCAGGGAAAGACGTCCTTCACCTTGCCGTCGCGCGCGAGCGGCGTGCTGCCCGTCTCGCCCGTCAGTCCCACCACGCCGCTCCACTCCAGATCCGTGGGCAAGCGGTAGACATAGCCGCCAAGAAGCTCCTCGCCGCCCTCCTTCTCGGTCAACCACTTGCAGAACGCCTCGGCGTCCGCCCAGCTGACATTGACCACGGGATGCGAGTCATCCTGTTTGAAGCGGGGGCGTTGCCAGCCATTGCCCGCCTGGTATCCCGAGGCCTTCACAAAGGCGCGAAAATCTCCGACCCGGACCTCGGTCGCCGCGATGTGGGTATCGCCGGCCTTGACGACGCGCATGCCCAAGGTGTTGTTCCAGACAGTCTTCTCCGGGCTGAAACGCCGACGGGACAGCTCCTCCTCCCGCTTGCGCAGCGCTTCCGCGGCGGCGAGTTTGGCCATCTCAGCCTCCTTGACCTTGCGGGCGGCTTCCGCCTTCTTGGCCTCCTCGGCGAGTCGGATGCGTTCCGCCTCGCGCTCCTTGGCGCGAATCATGGCGAGCCGTTGTTGCTCGGCTTCTTCCTCGGCCTTCTTCTTGGCGAGCATCTCCGCCTCGGCCTTGGCTTTGGCCTCGGCCTCAGCCTGCA
>Ga0181573_10005629_pt1 | contig 10353 bp, 5 predicted proteins | sample 101ome_25_FD_148643 | JGI IMG/M metagenome (GOLD analysis project Ga0181573, IMG submission 148643) | Coastal salt marsh microbial communities from the Groves Creek Marsh, Skidaway Island, Georgia - 101409BT metaG (spades assembly) | ecosystem: Environmental > Aquatic > Marine > Intertidal zone...
AGGGACACCACCAGCGCGTCCGTCGCGGCGATCACGTCCACCAGATGCTCGCAGCCGCCGATGTCCAGGCCCGCGTGGTAGTAAAGCCGCCGCGCCGGGCGGGGCGCCACCGGCTCGTTGGAGAACGAAGTCTGGCTGGCGAACCATTTCTGCCTCACCGGATAGCCGAAGGTTCCCGCCCGGATGGCGGGCGAGTCGCCCGGCCAGATCCGCAACCGCGCGTCCTTCTCCAAGGCCCAATGATCGATGTGGCTGTTGTTCTTCAAGCCGCCCGTGATCGGGCAGTCGATCCGCACGCCGCCGACCTGCGTCGGCAGTCGATACATCCCGGAGACCAGCGTCGCCGCCTCGCCGTTCACCCGGACGTCCGCCTCCGCGCGATAGACCTCTCCCCAGACCTGCCCGCGCGACTCGCGCAGGCCGAGCAGTTCCACGCGCGCCGTTTCCCCGTTCGGCAGCGCGACCTCCAACTCGTCGCCCCGATTCAAATCCACGGTCGCGAACAAGGGCTTCAACGAAACCTCCGCGCCCGCGCCCAAACAGGAGTTCAACCAACCGATCCAGCAGACAAGACCCAGGGAAAGCGCGCGTTTCATGCCGGGGATTAACCCCGCGCGCCGCCGGTTTGTCAGCGACAAATCACACGCCGGAGCGGAAAAGGGCATGACCAGAACTGGGTGGCATTGCGCATGCGAATCTTCGGAGCGCGGAATTCATTCCGCTTCAACGTTGGGCCAGCCAGCGCTCTCGTTGACGCCGATTCCCCGGGATTTCGAGGGGTGAAGCGGAATGAATTCCGCGCCCCGTTCTCCGCCAAACGCCGTCTCTAGAAAGACCACCGCCAACCAGTTTCGTTTACGCCGGAGCGGAAAAGGGCGCGGTTGAAGCTGGAACAAGGCGCCGTAGACGGAGCGCGGCCGTATCGATAATCAGCCTCAGCAACGGGCGGATGACTTCGATTGGGATGACGCGCAGCCCCCTTTCCTGTAAAACCCGGCCCCGATGACGAAACACCCTGTTTGCCTCGATCGGGATACGACCGACACGCGTCGCAGCGCCGGACTCGCCGACCGTCGCCTACTGACCGCGCTGGCCGCGCTTTTCTGTCTGCTGGTTCAGTCGACGGCCTCGTGGGGCGCGCCGGAGGTTGTGGAGCGGCCGAACGTGCTGCTGATCATGACCGACGACCAGGGATATGGAGACCTGCGGTTTCACGGCAACGCCTTGATTGAAACGCCCGCGCTCGACCGCCTCGCGCGGGAATCGACAAGGTTCGACAACTTCATGGTCTGCCCGCTTTGTTCCATGACGCGGGCCACGCTGTTGACCGGCCGTTACAATCTTCGCACCGGCTGCGCCTCGGTTACCCGGGGCCTGGAATCCGTGCGACCGGAGGAAGTGACGATCGCCGAGGTCCTGAAGCGGGCGGGCTACGCCACCGGTTGTTTCGGCAAGTGGCACATCGGGGAGAACTTCCCAAGCCATCCCAACGGCCAGGGCTTCGACGAGTTTCTCGGCATGCCGCAGGGGCATTGGGACGACTACTTCGATCCCGAACTCGAACACAACGGCCGCCCTGTCGCCACCAAGGGCTACATCACCGATGTGCTCACCGACGCGGCGATGAATTTCATCCGCGACCACCGCGAACGCCCCTTCTTCTGCTACCTGCCCTACAATGCGCCCCATACGCCGATGCAGATTGCTGACGAATACTTCGACAAATACCGCGCGCGGGTGACCGACGACAAGGTCGCCGCGATCTACGGCATGGTGCAGAACATCGATGAGAATGTGGGGCGCCTGCTCGGCCTGCTCGACGAACTCGAACTGAGTCGGAAGACCTTGGTGGTCTTCCTTTCGGACAACGGCGCGGAAGGCCCGGAGGGCAGCCGCTACAACGCCGGAATGCGGGGCATGAAAGGAACAGTTCACGAAGGCGGCGTCCGCGTGCCTTTCTTCGTGCGCTGGCCGGGGCGGGTCGCGGCGAACCGCTCCCTGGATCAGCTTGCCGCCCACATCGACGTGCTGCCCACCCTGGCGGAATTCTGCGGCGCCGCGGATGTCCCGACCCGACCGCTGGATGGCAGAAGCCTGGCGCCGCTGCTCCTGGGGACGTCCATCGACTGGCCTGCCGACCGCGCCGTGTTCACGCGATCCCCCGGCTGGCGGGCCATGGTCGGCGCCGACGGCAAGCCCGCCGTGGAGAGCGCGCACGTCCCCTATCCCGGCTCCGTTCGCACGGCTCAATGGCGGGCGGTCAACGAAGGCGGCGGCTGGCAGTTGTTCGATATGCGGAACGACCCCGGGCAGAAAACCGATGTGGCGAAGGCCCACCCGGACGTCGCGCGAGATCTTGCCTCCGCCTACGATGACTGGTTCGCCGATGTGCGCCGCGAGCCGATCGTCCGTCCGGTGATCGGCGTCGGTTACGCGGAATGGCCACGGGCGCGACTGGCCGTGCCCGAGGCGTATTTCACGGGCGGCGTCCATTGGTTCAACCGCTGGGGCTTCGCGCACGACTGGCTCACCGGCTGGACGCGGACGGAGGAGGAAATCTGGTGGGAGATCGAGGTGAAGAACGCCGGCCGCTACCGGGTCGGCGTGAAATACGCCTGTCCCGAATCGTCCGTGGGAACCGTGTTGCGGGTGAGCGCGAAGGGCGCCTCGGTCGAGGGCGCGCTTGAAAAGGCGCACACGCCAAATCCCGTCCAACGCCCCACCCGGATCAGGAAGAAGCGACTCGTGCAGACCTTTGCCGACCAGCCGCTCGGCGAACTGCGTCTGCAGACCGGACGCGCGCGCCTGACGCTCGACTGCGTCCGCATGTCCGGCGACACTGTCTGCGACATCCACTCCCTGACGCTGGAGCGTGTCGGGCCGTGAACCCGGAGCGGCTCCTCCAAAGGCCCCGCAATCAGGTCGCACTTTCAGCGCCCCCCTGCGCGCCCAGGTAGGGACGCCTCGCCGCAGGCGTCCCACTTCAACGAAGGGACAGGATGTAGCGTCGCCTGTGTAAGGCGATGGAGTCACGATGGGCTCACAGAGCCCCCACTACAGAGAAGTCCTGAAGGGACGCAAGCAGCCGCCGTATTTCGAAAAGAAGTCCGGGTTGCCGCAGCGCGCGAGAAGATTGGGCGGGAACGGACTTGCGCAAGATTCCGCGGCGTCTGATTCTCCGGCCATGAAACGAATTCTCTGCGCCCTTGCTTTCGCACTTCTGGTCCACGCCTGCTCTGGCGCGGTCACGATCGCCACCGACCGGTCGGACGCCCTCTACGAGGTCGGCGACAAGGTGGTCTTCCAGATCGAGGTCAAAGCGGGGAAGGACGCGGTCGAGAAAGGCGCGATCAGCTTCACCTTGAGCGAGGACGGGAAGAACACGATCCGCTCGGGAAAGATGGCATTGACCGGAGCGCCCCTGACGCTTTCGGGCCGGCTGTCACGACCCGGATTCCTGCAGTGCGCCGTGTCGTATTCCCCCAAGGGAGCCAAACCGGTCCGCGCGCTGGCCGCGGCTGCGGTCTCCCCGTTGAAGATCGGCGTCAGCCTGCCGCCGCCCGCGGATTTCGACGCCTTTTGGAAGGCGCAGAAGGAGGCGCTGGCCGGGATTCCGATGAAGGCCACGCTGACGGAGGTTCCCGGTCGGGACATGCCGGTCTTTGACGCGCAGATCACCTGCGTCGGCGCGCCGGTCTCCGGTTATTTCGCGAAGCCGAAGAACGCCAAACCAAAGAGCTGCCCGATCATTCTCTGGGTGCATGGGGCCGGCGTGCGCAGCTCCAGCCTCGGGAACGCCGTCACCGGCGCCGCCAAGGGCATGCTTTCCATGGACATCAACGCGCACGGCATCCCCAACGGAAAGCCGGCGAAGTTCTACCAGGACCTGGCCGCCGGAAAGCTGCGAAGCTACCGGCACGACGGCCGGGAGGACCGCGACACCGTCTACTTCAAGGGCATGTTCCTGCGGCTCGTGCGGGCGATCGATTTCCTGACCGCGCAACCCGAATGGGACGGACGCACGGTCGCGGTCGTGGGGCATAGCCAGGGCGGGTTCCAAGCCCTGGTCGCAGGCGGTCTCGACCCGCGCGTCACCTTCATCGGCTCGGGCGTGCCGGCGGGCTGCGATCATTCCGGTAACGTCGTGGACCGGATCGCCGGCTGGCCCAAGCTCGTCCCCCTGAAAGACGGCAGGCCCGACGCCAAGATCCTGGAGGCGGCCCGCTATGTCGACGCCGTGAATTTCGCGAGCCGTTGCGAGGCGGAGGCGATCGTGAGCGTCGGCTTCATCGACACCGTCTGCCCGCCGACCAGCTGCTACGCGGCCTACAACCAGTTGAAGGGTCCGAAGCGGATGCTCAACGAGCCGGCCATGAAGCACGCCGCCCCCGCGCACATCAAGGACGCCTTCCTGAAGGCTGTCCTCAAGCACGCGTCCCGGAAGCCCTGAAGATCCGCAGGCGATGGAAGCCGGCTCGCTCCCATCGACATCACCCTGATAAGCGGACTCGCGTCCGCCGCCCCGCCCCCGGGCAATGGACCGACCTGATCGGCGGCGCGCGGTTTGACGACTTTGAGGGGACCATCGAGCTGGAGCCGTATGGCTGCGCCTGGATCACCAACAAGGTCTGAGCGGACAGCCGGGCAGCGAGCGCGTTTTCCGGGAGTTGACGCCCATTTCCGGCTCCTCTAGCTTCTCCGCTCCTCTGAGGCCAAACCACCCGGAGGTCGAATCATGTCATTTCAAGAAGTCGTCATTTTGGGCCACACCGGCAATGTCGGAAGCGAACTCGTGCGCCAGATCGTCGAACTCGACGGCGTGGGCCGCGGCCACGAGGACCCGACCCGCATCGTCGGCGTCGCCAACACCGCGGGCTTCGCAGTCTGTCACTGCGGTTTCGAAACGCTGGTCGGCGACGGCAAGCCCATGAACTGCGTCGCCGATCTGGCGGACCGCAATCTCTTCCAAAGCCTCCCCGGATTCACCTGCTACAAGGCCGGCCCCGACCAGGTGAAAGAACGTTACGACGAGGTCATCGAAGCCGTGCGCGAAACCGGGCTCGCCGGCGAGGTGGTCTATGTCGACGCCACCTCCGCGGGTTCCGACGAGCATACCGCCGCCTGGCGCGAGATGCACCAGGCCGTGCTCGATTCCGGCGACAAGCTGGTCACGGTGAACAAGAATCCGCTCGCGCTCTCGGAACTTTCCGATTTCCACCGCCTGGTGAACGACCGCCGCCGCTACGGCTTCAACGGCACGGTCATGGCCGGCGGCGACGCGGTTCGTTTCCTCATCGAGTGCAAGGATCTCAGCGAGGCCGTCTACGGCGCCCAAGGCTGCTTCTCGGGCACGCTCGGTTACATCACCTCCGAACTCCACGCCGGTCGGCCATTCTCCGAAATCGTCCGCCAGGCCAAGGCCGAGGGCATCACCGAACCCCGCCCGCAAGACGATCTGAACGGCCTCGACGTCATGCGCAAACTCATCATCCTCGCGCGGTCCGCCGGCTGCGAGGTGGACGGCGACGACCTCGATCTCGAGCCTTTCATACCCGACGAATACACCGACATCGCCGACGTGGACGCCTTCCTCGACAAGATCTCCGAACTCGACGACGCGATGACGGCCAAAATCGACGCGGCCAAGGCCAACGGCAATGTTCTGCGCTACGTGGCCGGTTTTTCCAGCGAGGCCGGGATCACCCTCGACAACAAGAAGCCGGACAGGCTCGCCGTGGGTTTCCAGGAGGTCGCGCCCGATTCGCCGTTGGGCGGACTCGACGGCACCGCCAACATGATCGAAATCTATTCCAACCTCCGGGCGCCCAAGGGCGGCGACGGCGACTGCCCGCACGTGATCCAATCCAAGGGCGCCGGCGTCCCCCGCACGGCCGCCGCCATCCGGGCCAACCTGCTCCAATTTCTCGAACGCAATACCAACACCCCCTGAACGATGTCCGACCAGCAGCCGCAACCGCAGCAGAACAAGAAGAAGCAGCAACCCGCGCACGAAGCGATCGACCTGTCGTCCTTCCGCGGCGACGCGCTGGCCAATGTCGAGGCCCTGCGCGAGGCGGGCATCGATCCCTACCCGCACACCTTCGACAAGACCCACCCGATCGCGGCGATCCGCGCCGATTACGATGGCCTGGAAAACGAGCAGACCTCCGAGGATGAGATCCTCACCGCGGGCCGCGTCATCACCAAGCGCAACAACGGGATGTTCATCGTCATCGAGGATCCCGACGCCGAAATCCAGCTCTACACGCCGAAGATCAAGGAACTCGAGGGCGACCAATTGCTGGTCATGAAAAGCCTCAAGGCCGGCGACATCGTCGGTGTCCGCGGCAATCCCGCCCGCACGCGCCGCGGCGAACTCTCCATCAAGACGATCGAGTTGACCCCCCTTTCCACCTCCTTGCGCCCGAAGCTCAAGCATCACGGCGTCGAGGACCCCGAGGAGCAGATCCGCAACCGCGTGCTGCACCTCGTGACCAGCCGCGAGGCCCGCGAGAAACTGCGCGTACGCTTCCAGATGATCCAGCGCGTCCGTCAGTATCTGAACGACAACGGCTGGTTGGAGGTGGAGACCCCCGTGTTGCAGGCGGTGGCCGGCGGGGCCGAGGCCAAGCCCTTCATCACCCACCACAACAAGCTCCACCAGGACATGTACATGCGCATCGCGACCGAGCTGCACCTCAAGGAGCTCATCGTCAGCGGCGTGCATGAAAAGGTCTACGAGCTCGGACGCGTCTTCCGCAACGAGGGCATCTCGCCCAAGCACAACCCCGAGTTCACCACCATCGAGCTCTACCAGGCCTACGCCGATTACCACGACATGATGGCGCTCACGGAAGCCATCTTCCGCGACGTCGCCAAGAATGTCGTCGGCAAAGAGACCCTCGCCTTCCGCGATCACGAGATCGCCATCGACAAGGATTGGGCCCGCATCCCGATGCTGGACCTGATCCGGGACAAGACCGGCGTCGACTTCAGCGAAATGGACGCCGATCAGGCGGCCGCCGCGGCGAAGGAACTCGGCCTCGAACTCGAAGGCGGCGAAAGCTGGGGCCTGATCGTGCTCGAGGTCTTCGAGGAAAAATGCGAGGCCGGCCTCATCCAGCCGACCTTCGTCATCGACTACCCGGCCGAGGTCTGTCCCCTGACCAAGAAGCATCGCTCCAAGCCGCGGCTCGCCGAACGCTTCGAGCTCTTCATCGCCGGCATGGAAATGGCCAACGCCTTCTCCGAGCTTTCCGATCCCGTCTACCAACGCGAGCAGTTCACCAAACAGGTCGAGCTGCGCGACGCCGGCGACGAGGAGGCCCACATGCTCGACGAGGATTTCCTTCGCGCGATCGAGCACGGCTTCCCCCCCACCGGCGGCCTGGGCATCGGCATCGACCGCATGGCCATGCTCATGACCGACGCCTTCAGCATCCGCGAGGTCATCGCCTTCCCCACAGTCAAAAACAAGGACTGACGGGAAAGGCGAACGTTCAACGGAGAAATCTGTGCAGGTTTGGAGCCGGTGGACCCGCACTTTTTCTTCGGGCTGAAGGCCCGACCGCCCAAAGCACAGGGTTTCAGCCCTGTGAACACGATCACACAACGTTTGCGGCCTGAAGGGCCGCGCGCGTCGCCGGGTTCCCGTCCGGCTGGAGGTCAACGCCGTTCTTCATCGACAGAGTGCAACTCCGCTCGCAGCGAGGCCACTTCGCCCTTGAGCTCATTGATCGCATCCATGACCTCGGCATCCCTCGCTGCGTCCTCTTCTTCAGTCTGCTCAACAAACATTGAAGCGACATAGGCCGTGAAGGCGCCGAACACCCCGATTCCGCAGACCATAAGAACGGAAGCGATCAGTCGCCCCAACGCTGTCACCGGATAGAAATCACCGTAACCACATGTCGTCACCGTGACGAAAGCCCACCAGAGCGCATCGTCGCCGGAGCCGATGTTGCCTCCCGCCGGCTTTTCAGCCTCAAGCACAAGAATGGAGCCAAACAGGATCATGAGAAATGAGAATGAGGTTACGAGCGCGAACGCGCTGGATGATCGATTCTGAAAGAAATGGCGGATCAATGCGTGAGCCGAACGCATACCACGCAGAATTCGAATCAAACGGAAGATTCGGGCCAATCGCGCGACGCGAAGCCCCTCAACCGCGGGAATGCACGACAACAGGTCCAACCACCCCCAACGCAGGTATCTCGCCTTGGATTCCGCTGTTGCCAACCGCATCAGGAAATCGATGAAGAAGACTCCACAGACAACGTGATCCAGCGTCAGAAGAATGCTTTCGACATCCGACGATATCGGCACGAGAAAGACAAAGCTCACGGCGATGATCGAGTAGACGGAGAAGAAGAGCATGACGACATTCCACACGATGTTCCTTCGTGGGAGCTTTGAGTCGTCGCTTGTCGGGTTGGTCTCAGTTTCCTCGCTCATGGTTGGGAACAGATCATCGTGTGGGCGTCATGAGGGATCAAGCTTACGCCTTGGAGATTCTCGCGGTGGCGCACACCGGGACGCCGCGCAAATCCGCTGGGTTGCGGCGCTGTTCGGACGCCTCAGCCGATTCACAGATATTTGTTCCAACCTGTTTATAATGAGAAAGTTATGAATCAAATTCATCAATCCGCCCTCAATTCCGACTTGCCCGGATTGGATTCATCGCGTCAAATTCCGCCCCCACGAGATCCGCAAGGATCTCAAAGGCGGTCTGCGTCGGACCATTTCGGCGGGCGCGGAGCCAACCGGCCAAAAGGGCGTCCAATTTCGTGGCGTTGCACCGGCAACGTCGTCGGACGTGGGCGTCGGGTTTGAGCGGGTTTCTGGACACCCTCTCTTTACAATACAGTTGGTCGACTTCCTGCGTGGAAGCCGGGCGCGGTTTTGCGACCCCGGATATCGCGCTCGGAGCGGCCGGAAAAATGTTGATTTGCGGCGTTTTTGTCGCTTCAGTCCCGTCCCCTTTTCGGAGGGGCATCAGAAAGAAATATGAGTATGGAAAAGCAACAACAGCCTGATTTCCCGGCGGAGCAGGGGCTCTACAACCCGGATCAAGAGCGGGATTCCTGCGGCGTCGGTTTTGTGGTCGATATCAAGGGCCGCAAGTCGCATGACATCGTGCAGGGCGCGCTGGAGATCTGCGTGCGGTTGGACCACCGCGGCGGTTGCGGCTGCGACCTGAGCACAGGCGACGGCGCCGGGATCTTCATGCAGATCTCCCACAATTTCTTCAGCGCCGCCTGCGAGAAGGAGGGCATCCAGCTTCCGGAGGAAGGCCAATACGGCATCGGCTTCGTCTTCCTGCCCAAGGACGACGAGCAGCGCGCCGCCATCGAGAAGGTCTTCGAGGAGATCGTGGAGGAGGAGGGGCTGCCCTTCCTCGGTTGGCGCACTGTGCCGGTGGACAACAGCATGTTGGGCAAGGCCTCGGCCGCCTGCGAACCGCTGATGCGACAGGCGTTCATCGGCCGCAGCGCCGACATGACCGATGTCATGAAATTCGAGCGCAAGCTCTACGTGATCAACCGCGTCGCCTCCCACCGCGTCCGCAACAGCGATCTCAAGGGCCGCGAGCGGTTCTACATCAGTTCGATGTCGAGCCGGACGATGATCTACAAGGGCATGCTCACCACGGAGCAGCTGGGACCCTATTTTCTGGACCTGGCCGATCCGAAGATGGATTCCGCCATGGCGCTGACGCACTCGCGCTTCAGCACCAACACCTTTCCCAGCTGGCCCCGCGCCCAACCGTTCCGCCATCTCAGCCACAACGGCGAAATCAACACCCTGCGCGGCAACGTCAACTGGATGCACGCCCGCCAGGCCCTCTGCCAGAGCGAGGTCTTCGGCGACGACCTGAAGAAGCTGCTGCCGATCATCGATGAAAGCGGCAGCGACTCGGCAATGTTCGACAACTGCCTGGAATTCCTCGTCCTCAGCGGCCGCTCCCTCCAGGAAGCGGTCATGATGATGATCCCGGAGCCCTGGGAGAATCACAAACACATGTCCGACGAGAAGCGCGACTACTATCAGTTTGCGGCCACCCAGATCGAACCGTGGGACGGCCCCGCCTCGATCGCCTTCTCGGACGGCGTCCGCATCGGCGCGGTGCTCGACCGCAACGGCCTGCGCCCCTCGCGTTACTACGTCACCAAGGACGACCGCGTGATCATGGGCTCCGAAGTCGGCGTGCTGGATGTGGATCCCGCCAATGTCGCCTACAAGGGCCGCCTCGAGCCCGGCCGCATGTTCCTGATCGACACCGAACAGGGCCGCATCATCGACGACGCCGAGATCAAGAGCACGGTCGCCGCCCAGCATCCCTACGGCGAGTGG
>Ga0181573_10005633_pt1 | contig 10349 bp, 9 predicted proteins | sample 101ome_25_FD_148643 | JGI IMG/M metagenome (GOLD analysis project Ga0181573, IMG submission 148643) | Coastal salt marsh microbial communities from the Groves Creek Marsh, Skidaway Island, Georgia - 101409BT metaG (spades assembly) | ecosystem: Environmental > Aquatic > Marine > Intertidal zone...
TCACGAGTGACAGACAGGGTGCTAATTGCTGCAAGCTTTTATCTCTCAGACTGGCAACAATCTGATGTTCTGTCGTGTTATTCCCCAAGCGATCAACTCATGCCACAGGCTTTCGACGCCAGTGTTACAGTTGAGCGTCGCTTCATCAAGTTATGCGAGAGAGCCTCCAGTGTCATGACATTAGTAGATATCTGCCCCGTCGATTGGCGATCTCACCTCGACGACGTATTGACGAGTGTCACCGCTCTCGGCATAGAGAACCAACTAGCTCAGGAGCTCGCGAACGGTTATGTGTACTACCCTCAATTTGACCGTCTTTTTGCTGCGCTCGAAGGCTTGAGACCAAGCGACGTGCGGGCGGTGATACTGGGACAGGATCCGTATCACGGTGAGCATCAGGCTACGGGGCGCGCGTTCGAAGTCTGGGAGTCGACGCCCGCGCCACCGTCACTCATAAATATTGGGAAGATGCTGGAGCGAGACTTAGGCGTGGCTGTGGGTAGTCGTTTTCAGATTGGACGATGGTCAGAGCAGGGCGTTTTATTGCTGAACACGACCTTGAGTGTCCGTGCAGGTGAGCCAGAGTCACATAAAGGCCTGGGCTGGCAGACGATTACTGATCGAATTATCAGTGTCATTGCTGCCTCGGATAAGCCAACGGTTTTTTTGCTTTGGGGTGCTCACGCGCAGAAAAAAAGTGTTTTGGTAAACGGCCCACATAATTTGGTATTGATGGCTCCGCATCCATCACCGCTGAGTGCCTATCGTGGGTTCTTTGATTGCGCCCACTTTAGCGCCACTAACCAGTGGCTCACTATGCAGGGGGAGCGCGCTATTCGATGGGAGACTGCGTGCTAACGGTCTTACTCAGTATTTTTTTCGATAAAGGCCACTGATTTGGCCGGGGTGCTGCCTAGTTCAACATCCAAAGCGCCTACGTCGATGACAGCCTCGCAGAGGCAAAGATAGACATCGTCATTTTGGACTACCTCCACGACTGAGCCGATTGATTTGCCCGTTGATCTGTCAATGACCCTCTCATCATTGGCTGGCTGAGTCGATGATCTCACCGCTAGTAGGCTAAGGCGTCGCTTTGGCTGACCTCGGTAGTGGAGGCGGGCAATGATTTCTTGCCCCGTGTAACACCCTTTATCGAAATCAATGAATCCATTCAGGTCGTAGTTGAGGTCTTGCGGTAGATACTTACCAACGCTGTGTTCGTGGATTCGAGCCAATCCGCGACTAATTCGGAATAGTAGCCAATCGTTTGCTGGTATTGCATGCGTGGGCGTGTTTGATGGCGACGACCATACCTCGGAGTGGCCATCCGGGCGCGGAACGCGTATGCCTGAGGTCACACTCTCTGAACTATCGCTACACCCCCAACAATGCCAGTCAAGCCTTGTCATTTTTGTTTTTGAGAACATCAGATATTTGGCAAGGTGTTGTTGGAGTATTGCAGCAACACCGTGGCTTACGCGCATGAGTACAGTCGTTTCTGACGTGAGCACAGCTGTGAAGTCGGTAATCACACGACCTTTGAGGTCACAAAAGGCGCCGTCGATGGGGTGATGCAGATCGAGTGCCTTAAAATTTCGCGTCGTTTGACCGTGAAGCACGTCGCGAACGTCGGCTCCATCGAACGAAAGTATGCAGTCGCTCAAGTTTTGACTCACGATTTTAGCCCCATATATCACATCGCTATCGAATGGCTGTCTTGTTTCCGTTATGGTGCCGCCATGACGGATGATGACCATAACAGAATGCGCTGGGCAAGTCGGCGTGGACTTCTCGAGCTCGACCTGTTTTTAGCTGATTTTGTGGCTGATGAGTATCCGCGTCTATCTTCTGATCTCAAAGCGCTGTATCGAGAGCTAATGAGCTCGGCTGACCAAGATATGTTCGAATGGCTAATGGGGCGCTCCAAGCCAGAGGACGCGCTTGAACCTATCGTGTCCGCAATCAGAGAGTACAAGCGAGTCGCGCCTCAGCGGTAGGTGACGCTTAACGGTACTTCGGCAGCTCCGTCGATGTGCTCGTCCCGTTCTTGGGAACCAGAACAGTGTCACGACCGTCGCTTAGCATCGACGGGTAATCACTGTTGAAGTGTAGCCCCCGTGACTCCTTTCGGCTCCGAGCCGAGTCGATCATCAACTTGGAAACCAGCGTGAGATTTCTGAGTTCAAGCAACTCTTTAGTAATGGTGAAGCTTGCATAATAGTCGTCGACTTCTTGCTCAAGGACGGAAATGTGGTTTGCGGCTCGCTTTAGTCGTCGGTTAGTTCGCTCAATACCAACGTAATCCCACATAAGGCGCCGCAGGGCATGCCAGCTGTGTTGAATAACAACGGCTTCGTCGGACATTCGGACCCTGCTGTCATCCCAAGTTGGTAGTCGACCAGGCACGATATCGGGGAGGTTGTTGCTCATATGCTGCGCAGCACTGGAAGCATAAACAAAGCATTCGAGTAATGAATTGCTCGCCATTCGATTCGCGCCATGAAGACCCGTGCAGGCCGTTTCGCCTATGACGTAAAGTCCCTGCACATCAGTGGCGCCATGCTGGTCCACGACCACGCCGCCGCAGGTGTAGTGTGCTGCCGGAACAACGGGTATTCGTTCTTGAGCGATATCAAGCCCCAGCTCGGCACATCGGGCTTTCACTGTGGGAAAGTGTTCTTCGATTTGCTCACTCGACTTATGCGTGATGTCTAGATAGACGCACTCAAGACCCAATCGCTTCATTTCGTGATCGATAGCACGAGCAACAATGTCGCGAGGAGCGAGTTCCGCGCGATGGTCAAAGCGCGGCATGAACCTCTCGCCGGACGGCAGACGCAGCGTGGCGCCTTCGCCCCTAAGTGCTTCGGTTAGCAGAAATGTTCGCGCCTTCGGATGGTACAGACAGGTTGGGTGAAATTGGTTGAATTCAAGATTCGCTACCCGACAACCTGCGCGCCACGCAAGAGCGATACCGTCGCCCGTCGCTCCGTCAGGGTTACTCGTATACAAATACGCTTTGCTGGCTCCACCTGTCGCCAATGCAATCGCCCTAGCGCCCATGGTTTCCACCACGCCATTACTGGTATTTAAGACATAGGCGCCCGTAGTTTTGCCATTTGTAACAATGAGATCGACAACACAACGGTCGGTTAGAATTTTTACATTGGGGCGTTCGGTGATGCGCGCATTGAGCGCTTTTGAGATCGCGCTGCCGGTTTGATCGGCTGCGTGGAGGATTCTGCGTATGGAATGCCCGCCCTCCATTGTCAGGTGAAACTCTCTGAACTCGTCGTCTGGTTGATCGTTCCTCAGATCAAAATCTACGCCCTGAGCGACGAGCCAGTCGACAACCGAGCGACTTTGCTCAACGGTAAATGTCACAGCATCTTCATGACAGAGACCGGCCCCGGCTTGCAGGGTGTCGGCCACATGTGACTCAATCGTATCTCGCTCGTGTAGTACCGCGGCCATTCCACCCTGAGCCCAGGAAGTGGAACCGGAATTCAAATCTGACTTCGATAACAAGCCAATGGACAGAGTCTCCGGAAGCTGGAGCGCAAGGCTGAGGCCTGCCGCGCCGCTTCCGACGATCAGAACATCAAAATGTGTATCTCGCACCATGGACTCCGTCTAACAGCTGCGGCACTCTGGAGGGGCAGAGCGGCGTTTGAATATTGTGGCAAATAATTTGAACTTTTCGAAACATCAAACGTCATAGGAAACAGAAAACAGATTGGGCAGAAGTGGTAGACGCCAGATCTGTTAAGTGGGAAGCGGTACTTTGGCACTCAGCGATGGTGACGACAAGCTCGTAAAGCGCGCAAAAAAAGGGGACTCGCGCGCGTTCGATCTTCTGGTCTTGAAGTATCAGGGGAGGGTGGCGCAACTTGTTGCTCGTTACCTGAACAACGCGGCTGAGGTTGAAGATGTAACTCAGGAGGCTTTTATCAAAGCCTATCGAGCACTCCCCAATTTTCGCGGCGACAGTGCGTTTTACACCTGGCTCTATCGCATCGCGGCCAATGCGGCGAAGAACCATCTCGTTGCATTGGGGCGGAGGCCTACGTCAGATATGGCGTTGGATGACTCGGAGGTGTTTGACGTCCCGGGCCGATTGAAAGACCACGAGTCACCTGACGAGGTGATTATGGGTCAACAATTAGAGATGCTAATTTCTCGAACGATAGAGGAATTACCAGTAGAATTGAGAGCTGCGCTGACGCTGCGTGAGTTCGAAGGCTTGAGTTACGAGGAGATAGCGGACGTTTTAGAATGTCCGATTGGAACGGTCAGGTCCCGGATTTTCCGGGCGCGTGAAGCCATTGATATTAAGGTGGCTCAGCAACTTCAGGGGAACAAAGGTTGACAAAACACGACGATAAGTTTGCGAGCGGTACAGCCTCATGGGCAGAGCAGGAAAGCCTGTCCGCCCTTATGGACGGAGAGGCGAATGATCTCGATATGGCGCGAGCGCTACGGGGTGTTGCTGTGTCTGATGAGTTACGTGCGTATTGGCGGCGACAACAATTAATCCGCGAGTCGATGGCGGGGCAGCTGGCGTCTACCCTGGAGATCGATGTCAGTGAGGCTGTTCGGGCGACAATTTCGTCGGAGAAACGACGGTATGCCAATCCATTGATGTCAATGGCCGTTGCCGCATCGGTGACTGTGGCGGTTGTTCTTGGTGGTCAGCAGGCCCTGCTGTTCAACGAGGCGCCCGTTAACCCAATCACAGCTCCGGGTGCGATTGTTCAAGTGCCGGGCACGGGCGCGGTGCAAGCGAGTTTTGCGGAACCTCAGGTGATGCAGTCGCGTACCGTAACCACACCGGCATCGGTAACTTCGGTTGACCCGTACAGCAACAGAGCAAGTTATAATCGGCTCGCAGACGAACGGTTTGAATCGCTGCTAAAAGTGCACAACACCACTGCCTCAGCAGCTTCGATTACGCCTCTTGTCTCCCGGTCAGTCGATCCAACAGACAGCCAATAGCAGCTGAGGTGGCGGTGACCCAGTTGAGACACGCGCTTTTCTCCGTTGCCATCGCCGGAACGGTATTTTTGCCCTCGCTCGCAAACGCTCAGAATCAATGTGATATAGACCAGTCGATTGAGCGTGCTGTCGATCAGATTCAAGAGTCGCATCAGAACTTCTCCTACTCCGGCACATTTCTCAAGGAGTCTTCGGGCGCAAGGAACTTTATCGCCAAGTCCCATGTCGCTGGGGAGGATCTGGGTCAACTTGATTACCTCAATGCGCCTGCGACTGAAGAGATGCAAAGTGTTTGGACGCCTCGCGGTCCCACTGTCACTGCCTGTGAGTTGAGCGCCGTTTATTCGCTGCATCTCGAGTCCGGCCCGAAAGTAGCAGGCAGGGCCACATCTGCGTTGCATCTCAGGCCTCGAGACGGACTGCGTTTGGGGTATCGTCTCGCGCTGGATGATGTATCTGGCTTGATCCTTAAGTCGGAGTCATTCAGTGAGGATGGGAAGCTTCTAGAGCGGCATGAATACGCTTCAATCACGGTGACACCAAAAGACGACGCAGCAGCGGCACAGAGCACGACAGCGCTGATGCAGCACCTCGATATTGTCGGCTTACCTTTTGGCTATAAAGCCAGCCTTGCGCGAGGTTTTGAAGAAAAAGCATTGTTCGTCAGTGACGGTATCGCTGCTGCGACGGTTGTCTTCGAACCGCTCCCGGATGATCTGTCACCGGGTGAAGGTGCTGTGCGTCACGGCGCTACCTTGACCTACTCCAGGGGTAGCGTCGTCTCAGGCACGCGTATTTTGGTGACGGTAATAGGTGAGGTTCCACTTGCCGCTGCTCGGTTGATTGCTGAAGCCGTGCGTATCGCACCGAGTCGCTGACGCAATGACGATTATTGAAACCGGCAGGGTCGTGGCTCTAGAGGACGCTGCCGTATGGGTCGAGACCATTCGAAGCTCTGCCTGTGGCTCCTGTGCCGCTCGCTCTGGCTGCGGTCACAGAACACTGGCTGGTGTTTTGACCAGTGATAAAGGGCTTGTGCGAGCGCGCGAGTCTGATTCTCTGAAAGCCGATGATTGTTCAGTAAATGACAGGGTTGAAATATCGATTCCGAGATCCACATTATCGGCAGGAGCGCTAATGTTATACGGACTGCCGTTGTTGTTTGGTATCGCGCTCGCGCTGTTGATTGGACCTGAGAGTGATGCTCGAGCCGCTATGGGGTTTTTTGGTGGCTTATTGGGCGCATTTGCTGGGTTACGCTGGATGAGTAGCCAATCTCTCTTTGGGGCGGTTGAGCCGCAACTTGAGCGGATAGTTGAGTCCACAGCGGATGAGGCCATAGTTCATATCCAGTCCTAGTGAATTTCAGACCCGTCATGCGCTTGTGCTGTTCGGGTCTAAGTGTAAGGTTTTGGTTAAAAGGATGTATTAAATGATGGTTAGATTCACTTTGGTTGCGCTGCTTCTGTTCGTCAGCCAGCTCGCGACGGCGTCGCTTCCCGATTTTGCGACCATTGTGGAAGAGAGATCGCCCGCTGTAGTCAAGATCATTGCGGAAGTAAAGGCGCCGTCACGGTTCTCGCGCGATCAAATGGAAGAGCTGGAAGAGCTGGACCAGTTACCTGAGGCGCTTCGTCGATTTTTCCAATACCGCAATCCTCCTGCACCCCGAGGTGGTGGTACAGGCTCTGGATTTGTTATCTCGGGTGATGGGTACATCGTCACCAATCACCACGTAGTTGATGGCGCCGATAGGGTTATCGTCAGGTTTTCCGACCGCCGGGAGTTCGACGCAGAGGTCATAGGTACTGATCAGCGCTCGGATCTTGCTTTGCTTAGAGTCGACGCCGATGAATTACCCTTTTTAAGCTTGGGTAACTCCGAGAATTTGAAAGTGGGGCAGTGGGTTCTTGCGATTGGCTCTCCATTTGGCCTCGACTATTCCGTGACAGCGGGCATTGTCAGTGCCAAAGGTCGAAGTTTGCCAACAGAAAGAGGCGAAAACTACGTTCCCTTTATTCAGACTGACGTCGCGATTAACCCCGGTAACTCTGGAGGCCCACTCTTCAATTTGGCAGGAGAGGTCGTCGGGGTGAATTCGCAGATCTTTACTCGATCGGGTGGCTCAATTGGCCTGTCCTTCGCCATTCCTGCACGCGTTGTTAGTAACATTGTTGAGCAATTGAGGGAAAATGGGGAAGTCGTTCGAGGTTGGTTGGGTGTCAGCATTCAAAACGTGGATCGAACGCTTGCCGAGTCATTTCACTTGGATCGGCCGCGAGGCGCCTTAGTTGCGCAAGTAGGCGGTAACTCGCCAGCTGAACGTGCGGGTATCGAGTCCGGGGATATCATCGTTGCGGTGGATGGCGCCCAGGTAGAGGTTTCAGCCGATCTTCCGCATATCGTTGGATTGCTAGCGCCGGGCGATGTAGTGGATGTCACTATCATTAGAGATGGAGAGGAAACGCTGCTTGAGGTTGAAATTGGCGCTTTGGAGGCCGATGAGATTGCCAGTGTAGTAACAGCGCCCAGTGAGCCGGGAACCATCAGTGTGTTGAATGACCGTTAAGGAGTTAGAAGAGTCCGACGAATCTGGGCCCGCAGTCCGTGGTGGTGTGGTTGTTAGCTTAGTCGAGCCAGAGTCACCCGCCTTCGAGGGTGGCGTAAGAGCTGGTGATATTCTGACCCGATTCGGGCGCTCAGCGATTAGCCGGCTAAGTGATATGGCCGCGGCGGCAGATGGCCTCGAACCCGGAGACTCGGTTTCGGTGCGCCTAATCCGGCAGGGCGCGCCACAGTTCATTGGTATCAAAGTACCGGAAAATGACTGACCATTGAGTGGTCATAGCGCAAGACCCTGCGCTAGAATCCGCGCGCACGAGGGCTTACTAAAAGCCCTCATTTACTTTTAGGGAGCCGCCGTGACCGACCTGAGTCACATTCGCAACTTTTCCATCATTGCCCATATCGACCACGGCAAGTCGACCTTGGCTGATCGCTTTATACAGCACTGTGGTGGCTTAACTGATAGAGAGATGGCTGAGCAAGTACTGGACTCTATGGATCTCGAGCGCGAGCGCGGCATTACGATCAAGGCGCAGAGCGTTACGCTGAACTACACGGCTCGCAATGGCGAGGTCTATCAGCTCAACTTTATCGATACGCCCGGACACGTAGACTTTTCCTATGAGGTCTCTCGCTCTCTGGCGGCGTGTGAAGGTGCTCTGTTGGTGGTAGATGCGGGACAGGGCGTCGAGGCGCAGTCAGTCGCCAACTGCTACACCGCGATCGAGCAGGGTCTCGAGGTGCTGCCGATACTGAACAAGATGGATTTGCCGCAGGCAGAACCTGAGCGGGTTCAAAATGAAATCGAGGAGATCATTGGCATAGAAGCGAGCGAGGCTGTGCCTGTGAGTGCCAAGACAGGCCTTGGTATCGAAGATGCGCTCGAGTATCTAGTGAAGCATATTCCGGCCCCCGAGGGCGATCGAGACGAGCCTCTACAGGCGCTTATCATCGACTCCTGGTTTGATAACTATCTCGGGGTCGTCTCGTTGGTACGTGTCAAGCAGGGACAAATTAAAAAGCGCGATAAGTTTGTGGTGAAGTCCACCGGGAAGGTCCATCAGGCTGACATGATCGGCGTCTTCACACCTCGGCGAACTGTGACTGATCACCTTCAAGCAGGTGAAGTCGGCTTTATTGTGGCCGGTATTAAAGACATTAAGGGTGCTCCGGTGGGCGATACGCTCATTGCATCAGGTGCACCTGATACGGCGGCATTGCCAGGCTTTAAAGAAGTAAAACCGCAAGTCTATGCAGGCATTTTCACCATTAATGCTGACGACTACGAAGACTTTAGAGATGCGCTGGGAAAGCTAACACTCAACGATGCGTCTCTTTTCTACGAACCCGAGACCTCCGATGCGCTTGGCTTCGGTTTTCGCTGCGGCTTCCTGGGGATGCTTCACATGGAGATCATTCAGGAGCGGCTCGAGCGTGAGTACGATTTAGATCTCATCACAACGGCTCCTACTGTTATTTACGAGGTCGTTAAAAAGTCAGGCGATGTTGTCAACGTTGATAACCCGTCAAAGCTGCCCGATCTCGGTGATATCGAGAGCATGCGAGAGCCAATAGCTCGATGCACGATACTGACACCGCAGGATTATCTGGGGGCAGTCATCACTTTGTGTGTCGAGAAACGCGGCTCTCAAGTGGATTTGCAGTTCCTCGGCCAACAAGTCCAGGTTATCTACGATATTCCCATGGCCGAGGTCGTTCTGGATTTCTTCGATAGATTAAAGTCGGCGAGCCGCGGGTATGCATCACTTGACTATGGGTTTGAGCGATTCGAGACGGCACCGCTTTCCAAGCTCGATGTGTTGATCAACGGCGATAGAGTCGATGCGCTCTCGGTTATTGTTCATCGAGACTACATTCAGAGCCGAGGTCGTGTTCTCACCGAAAAGATGAAAGAGCTGATTCCGCGTCAAATGTTCGATGTCGCTATCCAGGCCGCTGTTGGTGGGAAAATCGTGGCTCGCCAAACGGTGAAAGCGCTGCGCAAAAACGTGACGGCGAAATGTTATGGTGGGGACGTTACGCGAAAGAAAAAGCTTCTAGAGAAGCAGAAGGCAGGGAAAAAACGCATGAAGCAAGTGGGCAACGTGGAAATCCCACAGACCGCCTTCTTGGCAGTGCTTCAGGTAGACTAGCCAAAAGGTGAAGAGGATTTTCCATTGAATATTGACCTGCCCCTCATCCTGACTGCGATCGTTGGGGCTAGCGGCGCTATTTGGCTGATTGACAGTTTATTGTTCGCGTCAGCGCGCTCAGCACGACTCGCTGAGCTACAAAAACAATATCCGCGCTGGAATGAGGCCGAGTCTGCCGATGCCACGTTGTTCATCGAGAGTGCATCGCGCGAAGCGGCCGATCCTGTCGTGGTCGAGTACGCTAAGTCATTTTTTCCGGTCCTTGCCTTTGTGCTTGTGCTTCGGTCTTTTCTCTACGAGCCGTTTCAGATTCCTTCGTCTTCGATGGTGCCAACTCTTCAGGTTGGTGATTACATTTTGGTGAATAAGTATCGATACGGGCTCCGTCTTCCCGTAACCCGTACCAAGGTGTGGGACGTTAGTTCGCCTAAGCGAGGAGATGTGATGGTGTTTTATCCTCCCCATGCGAACGATCAGTACTACATTAAACGTGTGATAGGTGTGCCCGGAGATCGTGTTCAATATAGAAACAAGCAATTAACCGTGAACGGTCAAGTAGTGCCGAGAGAGTGGCTAACCGATGTCCCCGGTGCTGGGCGAATTCAGATCGGCTTGGAAGAGGCCCGCGAGGGCAGA
>Ga0181573_10005634_pt1 | contig 10347 bp, 9 predicted proteins | sample 101ome_25_FD_148643 | JGI IMG/M metagenome (GOLD analysis project Ga0181573, IMG submission 148643) | Coastal salt marsh microbial communities from the Groves Creek Marsh, Skidaway Island, Georgia - 101409BT metaG (spades assembly) | ecosystem: Environmental > Aquatic > Marine > Intertidal zone...
AGTGATGACAATTGCGTGGTCCTGCACCACGAAGCTATTCAGGATCAAATATCCCTGAACACTCTGACCCGCGCTATCGCAATGGCCCCGTTTGCTGTGTGGATGGTCGATTCATCGAACGAACACGCCTCGCAGCTGCGGTGCAATATTCCGATAAGAACGAGGTCTAGTAATTGCTGGGGATTTTACATCAACATGCTGAATGTCGTGAAATCCAGAGCTCGCTTCCTGACCTTCTACAGGAAAAATCTGGGGGATCTATTGTAGTTTGTCCAGTCCTGAAAAGCTCCACACGCATAAAAAAGTGGCCAACTGTTTGACGGTTAACCTTAATCCAAAAGGTCAATCATTCGAACTTGCACAAACAACTGTGCCAGCCTTATTCGAAGCAAGAAGCATTGCAGTCACACATACCGAACAACCTGATCACAGGTCTTTACGAAAATCTGCACAAGCGTTTCTTCAATTTTCCCGCCAATACGAAAAGGTCGCGCAATGCATTCCGCTTCCCGTGAAGTGATAGACATCATCAAATGGCACAACGGCCACATCAACACCCCGCTTCTCCAATTCTGAGATATACCCCTTGGCACCTTCAGTCACAGCGTGTGTGGAGGGGCTTAGAGGTACGGAGTTTCCTGCACCGATAATGTACTCTTCGGGATCGATGTTGATTTGCTCCCAGTCCGTAATCTCATCGGGAAGATCTGTCAGTAATACGTTTTCGTTTACAGCAAGCAAACCCTCACGGATTAGTGGCATCAACGTGTCGATGTGATAGCCGAAATTCGCATCGAAATAGATTGTCTCAACCCGATATCCGAACGGCGTCAGGATGCGGCGTAAAACCTCAGCGCCCAACTCATTGCCTGAAGAACGTGGTTTGCTTTTGTCAGCAATATGGGACGGATCAAAAACGCCATGGGCTACGACAACAAGTTTGTTCGGGAAGATACGGATATCGCCTGGCGACAGGCCAGCTCCGAATGCTGTAGGCAGTGGCAGGGGGTCTGGCATGGCCAGCCAAACCGCGTTGGGGTCGGCCTCGACAAGCCCCATGAAAGCTTCGATGTACTCGATACAGTTATAGCGGATCGACGGTTGGGTTTCGTGGAAGTTCACGATGATATTGCCGAAAACCTCGCCGAAGGCTTGCGCATGAAACGCCCAATGCTTGCCGTACTCACCCAGCCATCCAGCCGTATAGTTGATCACTTCGGCCGGCGGGGGCGTTGTATTCTGAATAACATGGGCCCCAGCTTGCTTGTAGGTGTCTGAAAGCGCCTCTAGGCCTTTGCACATGCTTTCCCAAAGCTCTCCGTCCACGTCACGCACATGGCGGCCACGATTGTCCGCCATCCACTGCAGTTTGTCGCGTGGCAGGGATTTCATCGAAGCATACCATGACGGATGATACGGGTCTGGCAGATACATGCTTTCGGGATTTCCAAGGATCACGCCGCGCAACGTTGCGAATTCACTATCGACAAGAACCTTTTGACCGTTGGCCTGTTCCCTCAGCCCATCGATCATAACCTGTTTGTTCTCTTCCAGCGCAGCGATCGCGCTTTCTTCGGTCCAGGTGATTTTGCTTTGATCTTGCATGGCGCGTGCTCCCGTTCACGTCATGCAAGTCTGCATCGAAAGCATCTGATAAGGCATGACCGTTACGGCCAATGATCTATCAGAACGGCCAAACATGTCAGGGGCCAGATGCCCTTTTGCGATACTGGGTGGGGGTTTCGTTACCCCATTTGCTGAAGGCACGGAAGAAGTTGGTCGCGTTGGCGTACCCTACAAGATAGCTGATTTCATCAATCGAATGGCTGGTTGAGCGCAAGTATTCACAAGCCGCGTTCATACGCACATCGAGAACAATTTCACGGAAACTGGTATCGTGGTCTGCCAAGGTCCGGCGCAGCGTGCGTTCACCGATGGCAAGCTCTTGCGCGACTTCGTCAAAGCCTACAGGCTCGGAAATACGGCTGACGACAAGTGCACGGATGCGATCCACCAGCATGTCTCCACCTGTCATTCGTCGCAGGATAGTGTCGCACTGGGCCTCAAACATCTTCGCCGCTTCCTGATTGGCGTGCATCAAAGGCATGTCTAGTGCTGCCTTGTCAGGGAAAATCTTGTGATTGGGGGCGCCGAAATTCACCTCGGCCCCTAGGATGCGTGCGTATTCGTTGGCATAGGAAGGCGCAGCGTATTTCACATCTACACGGGGTTTCCACACTGCCTCTGAGCCTAATTCGGATGACAGTTGCAGAAAGCCCCCGAGTGCTTCTTCCAGAAAATATGGTTCAAGATCCGAAGGGACATCCGGCTTTAAAAAAAGACGAATTTCAGGTGTGTCCGCGTCGAGATCGGATTCGGCCGTAAAGGGGGGCGCTGTCACCGGCCAGAACCGGACTGCGCGGGATAGTGCACGTCTTAGTGTCGAGCTTGCGACAATCGAATACCCCATTATCCCGTGATCCAATGGAGATATTCGCATGCCGACATGAAGCCCCAAGGCCTTGGCCCCGGGTTGTGCAATAGCCGCACGGACAATGTCACAGTAATTCTGGAAAGAAATCCCACCGGCTGGATCAGCTACCCTGGCCGGACTGACGCCCGCCTGCGCAAAGATCGGAACAGCGGAAACGCCTAAAGACTCTAGCGCCTCGCGAATTCGCAAAACGTAGCGGTTGAACTGCAGTCCTTCACGGCCGCTATCGCTTCCGTTTATGTCGCTCGCATTGCTCACCTAAATTCTAATCCCCATGCTGTGTGACATCATAGTCTTCTGTTCAAGGTTATTGTCAACTAATGCGCACTGCGACCAATCCTTCAATTGTAGTAATCTACGGAGAAATTGGCCAAGATATTTCTTGGAGTTTGGCCGAACGGGGGCGAATTCTGATACGAATTAGGCAGGGCTGGTCACTTTGCATATTGCGCCTGCCTGCTAGTTTTGCGGGGAAAGCGTGGGCAAGTTGCGGACCGCGGATATAGGAGCCGACACATGGGCAAACACAACGTTATTCTGACAATTCCCGAAAAACATAAAGTTGAGCTTGTTGAGCGACCCTATCCGAAGGTCAAATCCGGTTATGTTATCGTTCGCAACGAATACGCCGGGGTGTGTCTGGAAGGCACGCGCATTTACGACCACCACGAATTTGAACTTCTGGCCGGAGGGCTTCGCAGTGATTACCCGGACGGGTTGGGACACGAAAGCGTCGGCGTGGTTGACTATGCTCCGGAAGGGTCCAACCTGCGCAAGGGGGATCGGGTTATCGTGTTCCAAGGTGACTGGTGCGGTCAGTGCCACGCTTGCCGCAATGCTTTGTCGCCTACCTACTGCAAATCGAATATGGAACCCAAGCGCGATCAAACGCGTGTTGCTATGGCGGGCATTCAGGACATTAACGAAAGCGAATCTGGCGGTTGGGCGATGGCACAGTATCGACTGGCGCCCGAGGCGCATTGCTATCGCATTCCTGATGCACTTGACCTGAAGCACGCTCAGGCAGCGAATTGTTCTTTGGGCGTTGGATGGTCAAATCAGGAACTGATGGGCGTGAAAGCCGGTGACACCGTATTGGTTGGCGGCGTCGGTTTTATCGCAATTGGTCACATCATCAGTGCGCTGTTTCGAAACGCGACGGTTATTGCGTTAATCCGCAATCCTTATCGTAAAAAGCTGCTGGAACAGATCGGCGTCGAACACTTTGTTGATCCGAATGATGACGATTGGCTCGAGCAGGTCATGGCTTTGACCTACGAGGGACAAGGCGTAGATCATTCGGTCGAATGCTCTGGTCATCCGTTCTATCAGGAAAAGTGCATGGCAGCGACGCGAGTCTATGGCTCGGTCAACTTCTCAGGTCATACGCCAGGCGCACGCCTTGATTTCAGCCCTCTGGATTCAGTTACGCATCCAGCCCATCGACTGATCGGACAACATGATGTTCGAATGCAGGATCGCGAAGGACTGGTGCGCAGCATGATGGATCCTGAGGTTCAGAGAATGATTGATGTGATGATGACCCACACATTCCCGATGCGTGACGCCGAAGACGCATTCAAGGTGCAGGTGTCAAAGGAATGCGGCAAAGTATTGCTGCAGCCACAACTGGTATGATGTCCTACCCTTGGGTTGCCTTGATCCTTGCAGGTGTTTTTGAAATCGGTTGGCCGGTAGCATTGAAAAACGCCTACGGAACTCAAGGTGTTAGCTTGGGCTGGGTCAGGCAGCCATCTCGCAGGTCATATCCTGACCGCAGCAGAGTGGTGACTTGATCTTGCCTTCGCATTTTGGACAACGAGAGATTTGCACCTCGGTTCCGTCATCAAGTTTCAAAGTGTCGTTTACCAGCGGCTCATTGCAGTCCGCGCAAGTTGCGTTGACGCCCATATTGCAGACGTTGCAGCGATAAGTTGCCATGTGATTTCCTCCTGTTCGCACCGGAAATCTATCTGACAAAATCAGCAGCTGTATATCCCTAATTTGGGTTACTCTGCTGTCAGATGATCCCAGGCGGCGGGTGTTAATCCAGCTGACCAACCCCCATCGATAACGATACTTTGTCCTGTCAAATAACGGCTCTCGTCCGCTGCAAGGAAATGGTAAAGGCCTATAAGGTCTTCGGTGTCGGCGGAGCGCTGCAACGGGCAAACCCTTTGAGCAATGCGGAACACCTCGTCCCCGCCAGCCATAGCTGTTTGCACATAAGCGGGACAGACCGAGTTTACACGAATACCGCGGTGGCCCAGTTCGACAGCGCCATTGCGGGTCAGCGCGTTCATCCCTGCCTTGGTCACCGCGTAATGAGGGGTTTCACGGATAGCGATCATCGAATTGTAGGACGACGTGTTGATGATAGACCCGCCGTCGCGCAATACTTTAGGGCCATGCTTCAAGCTGTGATGCACGCTTTGCAGGTTCACTTTCATCAACAACTCGAAGTTCTCGATTGTCTGCTCGGCAATGGAAACCTCGTTGCCCAGAATTCCGGCGTTATTGACGATGATGTCCAGCGGGCCAGCTGTCTCTAGCGCAACTGCGTAGGCATCTTCGTTTCCGACATCCAGTTTGACGGGGTTTGCACCGATCTTTACTGCGGCTTCTGACGGATCATTGATATCCGCAATGAAAACCTCTGCGCCGGCCTGTGCAAAGCGTTCGGCAACAGCATGACCAATGCCGCCACCAGCACCGGTGACGAACGCGCGTTTGCCGGAAAGGGAAAAGAAACTCATGTTTCGTCCTGCCAGATTTCGATGATGTTTCCAAATGGATCACGGGCGTATGCAAAGGGACCATCGCCAATATTGATGGGGTCCGAGTTCAACTGGGCACCGTGAGCTTTCAGTTCCTCGGCCATCGCTTTAGCATTTTCGACCTTGACGCAAATATGTGTCCAGCCGTGGCCAACGACCCTTGGCTCTTTTGGTTCAGTTGCTGCTGGTGTTTCAAACTGGAACATTTCGATGCAAAACCCATCCAGCTCGATCATAGCGAATTGGCCAGCCGATCCATCGGCCCCAATTGCCAAGTCGATTTCTGGTGAGCCCGACCACTCTGCGCGATTCAATTCCTTGAAGCCAAGCACGCCCACATAGAAATCCAGACCTTGTTGAAGGTCAGGTACAGACAGTCCGATATGATGAAACGAGGTGGGGCGGGGTGCCGTCATGGTAATCTCTCTTTAATAGGTGTTCGGCCCGAAAAGGCTTACCATAAAACCTTACCCATATAGAATGACCGCAAAATAACCCGGTTGACGTAATGTCTATCACATCCGGTCACGGCGTGAAGAAAGAGATAGGGAAATGTCCGAAACCGCGCTTGGATCAAAACGGTCTGCCTAGGAAGCTTAGGGTGGTAAATTGACCCGAGAACAGGGAGAGAAGAATGAAGTACCCGGTCAAATTGGCAGCCAGCTTAGCGGTCGCGACCGCAGGCTTGCTGGGAACGTCTGCCCTAGCGGCAGATAATGTATTCACTTACGCATGGTCGCTCGACGTTGAAGATTGGGACCCGGCGCACGCTGCTTCGACAGAGCCAGCCGTCCTTTATAATATCTACGAACCACTTGTGTGGTGGGACGCGGATGCCGAAGGAAGTTTCCGTCCTGGTTTGGCTGAAAGCTGGTCCGTTGATGACAGCGGCCTTGTTTGGACATTCAAACTGCGCGACGGTGTACAGTTCCATGATGGAACGCCCCTGACCGCGGAAGCGGCAAAGATCTCGTTTGAGCGTTCGATGGCATCCGAAGCCACCGGATACACTTGGATGGGTGTGACCGAATTCAAAGCCGTCGATGATCTGACGCTTGAAATCCACACAGCAGAACCAACGGCGGTTCTTGTTGCCGTATCCGGCACAGTAGGCTCGTTTGTTGTCGCGCCTTCGGCGTCGGCACAAGGCGAAGACTGGTTCCGCGCAGGAAATGCGGTTGGCACCGGCCCCTATACTCTGCGTCAGGCGAAAGCTGGTCAGCAGATCGTTCTGGACAAGTTCGATGACTATTGGGGCGGTTGGGACAACGACGGCACCGAAATTGATCGTGCGGTCTTCCGTATCGTGACCGAAGCGTCGACCCGTGTTCAGATGATCAACAGCGGCGAAGCCGATATGGTTGAAGACATGCCACGCGACCAAGTTGCGGCGATGGCCGACGATCCAAACTTGAACGTCTACAACCTGCCGACCTATCAGACAGTCTTCTGGTATATGAACCACAAGAAAGCACCGACCGATAATAAAATGGTCCGTCAGGCTATCCAGCATCTTTGGGATCGTGCGTCAATTTCGCAAGGCATCTATGCAGGTCAATCGACGCCAGCGACATCGACTGTCTGGTCGAATTACCCGGGTTCCAAGCAGTTCGATCTGCCGGAATTTGACATCGAGAAAGCGCGCGATCTGATCGAAGCATCAGGTGCATCAACCGACGATCTGAAACTGTCAGTCGCCTATATCTCGAGCTTCGAGGAATGGAAGAACATTTGTGTTCTGTTCCAATCGAACGCAGCTCAGGTTGGCATCGAAGTTGACTGTATCCCCGGCGAGCTCGGTACCCTTTGGGAAAATGCTCTGAACCCCGAAAGCTACAACATGTTCGGTATCATCTGGTGGCCGGATCGCATGACCCTGTCAGGTCCGATGTTCCTGCAGTACTTCTCGGAAGAGCCGATGTTCAACCTTGGTCACTACGCAAATGCTGACTATGACGCGGCAGTTCTAGAAGCCATCGGTCTGGAAGGCACGGATATGGCGGCTTCCACCGCAGCGTTCCAGAAAGCCCAGTCCATTCTGGTTGATGATGCGGCGGCTGTCTGGGATCAGGAAATCTCGGCGATGGTTGTTCTAAACTCCAAGTGGGAAGGTCTGAGCCACAACCCAGCCTACAACCGCTGGTATTCGCTTCGCGATCTTCGCCTGAAGCAGTAAGCTAAATTTCGGGCGGCGGCATAAAACCGCCGCCCGAAGTGCGACTAACGAAAGGTCAAACCGGTGAAAAGCTACGTGGCAAAAAGACTGGGCACCATGGTGCTAATCCTGATCGGGGTGCTGGTCATGACATTCGTCATCAGCCGCGTCCTACCTGGATCGCCGGTTGAGATGTACCTAGGCTCGCGCCCCTCGGCCGAGGCGGTCGAGCGTGTAACCCGCGAAATGGGGCTGGATCGCCCGATCTATGTCCAGTTCGTCCGCTATTTGGGCGAGGTTGTGCAAGGAGATTTCGGCATCTCTCTGATGACAAAACGGCCGGTTTTGACAGAAATTTCTGAACGCTTCCCCGCTACGCTTGAGCTTGTTCTATGCTCCGTACTCCTTGTGGTTCTGGTGGGTGTTCCGCTGGGTGTCGTGGCGGCCCTTCGTCAAAACGGCATTGTCGATGTAGTTGCCCGCTCTGTATCTGCCTTCGGCGTCGCAATCCCTACTTTCCTGATCGCGATGATGCTGCAGCTTTTCTTTGCGGGGCAGTTGCGATTATTGCCCTTGCAGGGCCGGATCGACGATCTGGTGCTGCTGGACTACGAATTTCCGCATGTCACCGGTCTCTATTTGTTCGACAGTGCCATAGCCGGTGAATGGGTGGCGTTTGGCAGTGCTGCCGCGCATCTGGTGATGCCAACGCTGGCGCTTTCGCTTTCTGCCTTGGCGTTAATCGTACGGATCACCCGCACCATGATGATTGAGGCATTGGGCGAAGAGTTTGTCACTACGTTGCGCGCCTACGGTCTGTCCAGCGCCCGTGTGAATTTCCGATACGTCTTGAAGGCCGCCCTGATCCCGTTGTTGACGGTGGTCGGCATGACCTTTGGCTATCTTCTGGGCACCTCGGTGGTTGCTGAATATGTCTTTGACTGGCCCGGCATCGGTGGGTTCATCGTCCGCGCCATCACCAAAAGCGATTATCCATCCGTCATGGCGATCACCATGCTGCTGGCAACCGCTTATCTTCTCATCACATTCCTCGTGGATATGCTGCACTTCGCGGTGGATCCTCGGCTGCGCCACTAAGGAGGCACGGGTATGGCTACTCAAGATATCACCCCGTCCGAACCTTCGCGCCTTGCGACGATCTGGTCACGCGTAGCGGGCAACAAGACCTTCTTTGTAGGGCTTGTGCTGTTTGTCGTCATCCTGTTCGCGGCCCTGTTTGCGCCGCTGATTTCAACGCATGATCCGCTAAAAATAGACTTTGGCGCCAAGCTGGTTGCACCCGGATCAGAGCATTGGTTTGGAACCGATGAATTGGGGCGCGACCTGTATTCGCGCGTTGTCTACGGCACCCGCACATCACTGATGATCGGTGTGGTTGTCACCCTTCTTGCGGTCGCGATTGGAGCACCAATCGGTTTGATTGCAGGATATGAAGGGGGGCGGCTTGGTTTCTGGTTAATGCGTTTTACTGACGTGTTCATTGCGTTCCCGCCTCTTCTGCTGCCAATCGCAATCACCGCCGCCTTGGGACAAGGGCTGTACGAAGCGATGCTGGCGCTGTCGATTTCGGCTTTCCCGTGGTATTCGCGGATCGTGTATTCCGAGGCGCAGCGGGTATCCAAATCGCTCTATGTGCAATCTGCTCGTGCCAGTGGCTTCAGCCACTTCCGCATCTTGACCAAGCATATGCTACCCAACTGCTGGACGCCGGCAATTACGCAAGCCTCGATGGATTTTGGCTACACGATCCTTGCAGCGGCTTCGCTATCATTCATCGGGATCGGTGCGAAAGAGCCTGACATCGAATGGGGTCTGATGGTGGCGACGTCGCGCACCAAGTTCCTTGACTACTGGTGGGTGGCCATGGTTCCCGGCCTGGCAATCCTCGTGACAGTCTTTGCCCTCAACCTGCTGGGTGACGGCGTGCGCGACCTGCTTGACCCGAAAGGAGACAGCAAATGACGACGCCAGTTCTTTCGGTTCGCGATTTGCGGGTTGGGTTCAAGTCTCGCCAAGGGATCACGCAAGTTCTGCATGGTGTGTCGATGGACATTGCCCCGGGAGAAATCGTTGGCATGGTCGGCGAAAGCGGATCGGGCAAATCGACCACGCCCGCCGCAGCCCTTGGCCTGATGCCGCGCAACGCGATTGTATCGGGCGAGGTGCAGATGGCTGGGCTTCCGGTGAACGTCGCCAGACCTAAGGATGCTAGGACCGATACACGCGGCAAGGCTTCGGTCATCTTCCAGCAGCCGATGCGGGCGTTTTCGCCCTATGACCGGCTAGAGAGACAAATCACCGATGCCATTATCGCCCAGACTGGAGTTAGTAAGAAAGACGCCAAAGAGCGTGCGCTTCACGGTTTCGAACGCCTGAAATTGCCTGATCCGGCACTCGCGCTAACCAAGTATCCCCACCAGATGTCAGGCGGACAGCTACAACGTGCCATGATCGCGCTGGCCTTTGCGTGCGAGCCGAAGCTGCTGATTTGCGACGAACCAACGACTGCGCTTGATGTGACCGTTCAGGCGCAGGTCATTCACATGATCCGCCAGATGGCGGAAGAGGACAACGTAGGCGTTTTGTTCATTACCCATGATCTTGGGGTCGTGGCCGAGATTTGTGACCGCGTTTACGTCATGTATGCGGGTCGAATCGCTGAGGAAAACTCTGTCGGCGAATTGCTGGGTAAGCCGCGCCACCGGTATTCACGGGCACTGCTGAATTCAACGCCGGTGATGGGCGAGAAAGCCCGCTTTCAAACCATTCCAGGAAACGCGCCGGCAGCAGGTGCCCATATCGAAGGCTGTGCCTTTGCCGATCGTTGTGCGGCTGCCACGACCGTTTGTTCGCTACATCCGCCGAGTAAGACTGAAAACAACTCTGGCCATTTTGCTTGC
>Ga0181573_10005636_pt1 | contig 10343 bp, 5 predicted proteins | sample 101ome_25_FD_148643 | JGI IMG/M metagenome (GOLD analysis project Ga0181573, IMG submission 148643) | Coastal salt marsh microbial communities from the Groves Creek Marsh, Skidaway Island, Georgia - 101409BT metaG (spades assembly) | ecosystem: Environmental > Aquatic > Marine > Intertidal zone...
GGGGGGGGGGGGACGCAGAGGGGGATGGCCACATCGGGGGTGGGGGGGGGGGGGGCGGGGGTATCGGATGGGAGGCGGTCGGGATGGGAGGAGCAGGATTGGGAGGAGCAGGATTGGGAGGAAGACGAGATGGCGGAGGAGGATTTGGAGGAGACGGCGGTGGAGGTGGAGGTGGTGGAGGAGGCGCCTGAGTTCTTGAGGACGGGGTCGAGCCGGAAGGGAAAGGACGGGCAGATCGACGTGTCCGGGGTGGGCGGTGCGGCGGGGGGGGCCGAGCACGGCACGGGGGTGATTCGTGTGCCGGACGGACGGATGCACCGGCGAGCGCTGGCGGGGGCGGCACTGCTCCGGGAGCGGCGGGAGGCCGCGGAGGAGGCGGCGAGGGTCGCTGCGCAAGAGGCTGCGTGGGCTACGGCCAGGGAGGCGAGGCCGTGGCAGGACCCGTTGTACAACAGCAATGCCGAGGGCGGGGCTGGCAGAGAGGGGGCAACGGAAAACATTTCGACGGTGGAATTGCCAGAGTGGAAGGAGGTCGCCTACGGGGCGACGGCGAGCGTCGGGTACGCGGTGACCGGGCAAAGTATCGTGGATCTGAGGAGGGGTCTTCCGATTGCGGCGAAACGGGAGGAGCTGGTGGCTCTGGTCAAGGCCAGCAGCGTGGTGGTGGTGGTGGGCGAGACGGGGTCAGGAAAGACGACGCAGCTGGTGCAGTACCTGGTGGAGGAAGGTTTGGGCGCGGTCGGGGGGAAGAAGGTGGGGTGCACGCAGCCTCGGAGGGTGGCGGCGGTGAGCGTGGCGGAGAGGGTGGCGGAGGAGTATGGGTGCAGGCTGGGGGAGGAGGTCGGGTACAGCATACGGTTCGAGGACAGGACTTCTGCCAGGACGTGCATCAAGTTCATGACGGACGGGATGCTCTTAAGAGAGGCGCTGTTGGACCCGATGCTGGAGGCTTACTCGGTGCTGATGCTGGACGAGGCCCACGAGCGCACCATCCACACCGACGTCCTCTTTGGGCTGTTGAAGGCGCTTTTGAAGAAGAGGACCGACCTGCGGCTCGTCATTACAAGTGCTACGCTCGACGCCGACCGCTTCTCAGAGTACTTTGGCGGCGCCCCAGTCGTCAGGATCCCCGGAAGGGCGTTTCCCGTGGACGTGTTCTACCTCGGAGACGAGACAGAGGTCGAAGCGGGTGGGCTGTCTACAACGGGCGACGACTACCTTGAGGCAGCTCTGCAGTGCGTGCTGCGAATCCATGCAAGTGAACCGCCGGGGGACATACTTGTCTTTTTGACTGGGCAGGAGGAGATTGACGTCGCGTGCGAGGTGCTGTGGGACCGGTTCAAGCGACTGCGCAGTAGTAGCAAGAAGCGGGGGGTGCCGCTGGACGAGCTGGTAGTGCTCCCCGTGTACTCGGCGCTGCCTCAGGAGGTGCAGACGCGCATCTTTGAGCCCCTGGGTCCGGGGCAGCGCAAGTGCGTGGTGGCGACCAACATAGCCGAGGCAAGTCTGACGATTGACGGCATCGTGTACGTGGTGGATCCGGGTTTCTCCAAGCAGAACGTGTACAACCCGCGTCTGGGCATGGACTCCTTGGTGGTGGCGCCCATCAGCCAGGCGAGCGCCAAGCAGCGCGCGGGTCGCGCCGGGAGGACCGCGCCAGGCAAGTGCTTCCGGCTGTACTCGGAGCGGGCGTACGACGACGAGATGGCGCCCGTTGCCGTGCCCGAGCTGCAGCGGGCCAATCTGGCCAACGTTGTCCTACTCATGAAGGCCTTGGGCGTGGACGACCTGCGGGCTTTCGACTTTCTGGACCCACCGCAGGAAGGTGCGCTGGTGGATGCCCTCCGCACGCTCTACCATCTGGGCGCGCTGGATGACGAGGGCTTGCTGACGCGGCTTGGGCGGAAGATGGCCGAGTTCCCGCTCGACCCGCCCATGGCCAAGATGCTCATCGCGTCGGCTGATCTAGCGTGTTCGGACGAGGCCCTCACCGTTGTGGCGATGCTCTCGGTACCCAACATTTTTTACCGGCCGCGGCAGAAGCAGGCTGAGGCCGACAGGAGGAAGACGGCCTTTTTCCACGCCGACGGGGACCACCTTACGCTGCTCGAGGTGTACCGCCAGTGGGTGAGCTCGGGCAAGAGTCAGACGTGGTGCTTTAAGCATTACGTGCATGCACGGTCCCTCGGGAGGGCGCACGAGGTAAGGCAGCAGCTGGTGGCTGTCATGGACCGGTACCGCCTCGACATTGTCTCGTGCGGCCGGAACACGGACCTGCTGCGCAAGGCCGTGTGCTCGGGGTTCTTCTACCACGTGGCCCGCAAAGACACGGCTGACGGGTACCGCACGGTATGGGAGAGCCAGGCCGTGCACATGCACCCCAGCTCCTCCCTCTTCCATCGCCCGCCCGAGTGGTGCATCTACCACGAGCTTGTCCTGACCAGTCGCGAGTACATGCGCGAGTGCACCCGTATCGACCCGCGCTGGCTCTACGAGCTCGCCCCGCGCTTCTTCCGCAATGCTGCCGACATCGTTGCCCAGGGCGGCGCGACCCGCCACAAACGCAGGGAGCGCATCGCGCCCCTCTACGACAAGTATGCCGAGCACAAGGACGACTGGAGGTTATCAAAAAGGCGCATGTGATTCATTTTACGAGACAGATGTTGAACTCACTGTCCCCCCCCTTGTGCCAGTCTTGCCTTGCGTCGCTGCTTGGGGTTGCCGCGCTTGGCCAGGCGAAGGTGCCCGCCATCGCCCATCGCCTTGACGCTGGTGACGAGCGTGACGCCCGGCCCAAGCTCCTTCTCGAGCTCGTGCAGGTCCGCCTTCTGCAGCCCCCCGCAGAACCAGACACTGAAAAAGGGTGACGCGTCCTTGCCCGTGCCCTCAGGGTGCTCGAACTCGTACTTTGCCGACGGCACGAGGAACACCACCGGTTCTACCGCTGCCGGCGTCGGGCTCGTCGACCCGGGAAATAGCTTTCCAAAGTAACCCTTGGTCGCCACGTAGTTGGGCAGCAGCTGGAACCACGGCCGGCCCCCATTTTCTGACGCCGCCCACCTCAAGCTCCTCTCCTTGTGCTCCCCCGAGTACGGCGGGTTGGTCACCACGACGTCATGCGCCGGTACCGTCCCCTCCGAAACCCGCGCGTAAAAGTCGACGCACTCGTTCAGTACGTTCGGGAACCCGACGTTGGCCAGCCGGTCCACCACTGCACCGTCGCAGTAGAATGGGTCGTAGATCCGCACGGACTCGCAGCTGGATCTCGGAGACTCACCTCCCGAGCAGAGCCGCGCGGCCACTCGCCTCAGAAGCGGTGCCAGGTCCTCGTACGCCCGCGCGGGACTCTCGAAGTGATCCGCATACTGCGACTCGAACGGAAACTTGACCGCCACCTCCTCTGTCCACCGCTGCTGCGCCGTTTTTTTTACAGCGGCAGCTTTGGCAGCATCGGGTACCTCCTCCTCCTCCTCCACGCCCTCTGCCCCCCCGTCACTTTTCGCCCTCTTCTTCTGCCCGTGCCCGTGCCCCAGTCCCTGCCCTCGCCCCGCTCCTGCCCCCCACGCCCGTTTCCTCCGACCCAATTCTCCCTTGCCCTTGCCTTGGTCGCTTTTCGGCACCAGCCTCGCACCCACTGCTTCCCGCTGCTTCCCAACGCCAAACAACGTCCCCCCTGCGCCTCCCCTCACGAACGACCCCGGCGACCTCGGCGCCAACCCGTCCATCATTCACCCAAACACCGTGAAGGACAAAGCACAGGGAGCGAGGGACGGCCTCTGGGAGACTCCGCGTGCGGAACTAGTAAGTCAAATCTCGAGCGCGTTCGGCGTGGTCACTCATGTGTACGTTCCCTCGCCAAAAAGTGCACAGTGCTCGGTCGGCTGTGTGGCCGCGGAGTTCACGCATTGGGAGGGGCACGTTGTGGGTCCCCTGCGGAGCGGAGCGGGGGGCAGGGCGATTCTTGTTCTTTGCGTGATTGAAAGTGGGTGACTGAGATTGAGTGGCTTTTCGGCGGCGTCGCACACAGACGCGATGGGCCCTGCGTCGGTCGTGGAAACGGTGCGCGGGTTGGACGTAGGGGGGTCCATGCAGAAGCGGATGATGCAGGGTGTCAGGGAGGGTCTGTGCGAAGGGTGTCGCTTGCCGCCGCCGACGACGAAAGGGTGGACAAGCTGTGGGCAGTGCGGCATGGCCAAGTACTGCGGCAAGGCGTGTCAGCGGGCGGCTTGGGCCCAGCACCGTCACGCGTGTGGGATGCTGGCCGAAGTGAGGAAGCGGTCCGAGGGAAGACTGCCGGGGGAACCGGTGCCTGCAGGGGAGGACGTGGCGCCACCCGGTGTCGGGGAGAGGGACGGCGGGGAAGCCATTCCCGCTGGGGTGGAGGAACCCAGGGAGGGGGAGATGCCGAAGGATTGGTACACGGGGCGGAACTGGTTCGTGCACAAGCAGCTCGAGGTGTTTCTGGCTGAGCACTCGTCCATTGAAGGGCGGCCTTGTTCGATGGAACGATTCTACGCCAACCTGGAGCGGACGCGGCGGGGATCGTGGTGGGTGCACGCGGGGTTCCCCAAGGGGGTCCGCCCGAGGCCTGTCCGAGACGAGACGGGCGGCATTCCCGAGGACGTCAAGGCCAATTTCCTGGTGCACTGCGGCCTCCTGGCCTCGCAGGACCCTGCGGAGGAGGATCCGCCCCTCGGCGACCTCGGCACGCTCGGCGCTGCAGCGTCCCTCCCCGGCGATGCCGCCGCAGACATGCCTGTCATGACCCCGGGCCTCTTCTGCCTCGTCTACTGCAACTTTGCCACCGCCCCGTGCTGAGCTTGGGTCGGCGAGAGACATGTCACGTTGATCCCAGCAACCATCTCAGGGGCCGAGCAGGGTGCGGCTGGGTGTTGGCGGCAGTCCGAGGTGTGATTTTCGAGTGCGCGGTCCAGACCATGTAAAGAAAATCAAGCGCATGCGTCAGGAGATGAGGTGCGCTGCACTCGGGGTGCCTGACAGCTCACGTCTGCACACCATGGTTTAATTGATTATGGTCACCTAATGATTTATGAATATTCCCGATGTTGCGGCAATGAGAAGGGCCAGCCTGGGTTTTCCATTTTGTGCCGGCGGAAAAGAGGGGGCGAAGGAGAAGGAGGAGAAGGAGTCCCACGCGTGCCGGAGTTTGGTGGCAAGGGAGAAAGGAGGGGGACAGAGTGGTTGGTTGGGTTTGAACCGCTCGAGTTCGAGAAATGGCGCCCTCCGAGGACATGAAGGCGATAAACGTGGAGGGTATGCGCGCCGAGGCCGGGTACGACGTGACGGTGGTGTGCTGCTCGAGCGCAAAGCAGGCCGAGTTCTGGACTGCGCGGCTGGAGGCGGGCAAGGGCTCCGTGGTCCCCTCGACGGGCACGGTGGTGGCTGTGGACGAGGACTGGGCGGGCGGGGGAGCCGGGAACGGGCTGGGCACGCTGTACGCGTGGCAGAAGGCGTGTGCGGCCCTGCAGCGGTCGACGGGGCGCGATGTGGCGGCCGAATTGGCGGCGGGGTCGATATCCGCGGCGCTCTTCCACACCGCCGGGAAGGGGACGCGGATGGCGCCGCTTCCCGGGAGCGAGAACAACAACAAGCCTGGGGTGAAGCTGCCGGCGCGGGTGGAGCTCAAGGGTGGGTCGAGCGCGGTGAGCATCCTGGAAAGCGTGATCCGGCAGACGGGGGCGTACGCGGGAAGCCGAAGGGGGCGACTGAGCGTGTACTGGGGCGACCAGGTGTTTGTGCCGTCCAAGGCGACGACCTATACGCCGACGCACCACGCCGACATTCTCTGCTCGCTCATTCCGATGCCCGACGCGACGGCCTGGGCCGCCAAAGGACTGCAGAACTACGGGCTCATTGCTGTCAATGGGGACGGCCACGCTGCGCAGGTGGAAAAGGTGGATTTCGCCACCGCGGACAGGCTGCTCAAGTCGCTGGGGGTCGTTCAGAGTGTAGGCACGTCCCTTGGCAGCTTCTCGCTGTCGGCGCCATTGCTGAGTGCGCTGTGCGACGAGTTCGCGCCCGAGCTCGCAGGGAAAGTCGCCAAGATGGACACCGACCCGCACTGGTGGATGCCTCTCACCCTGGGGCGCCAAGGTTACGCGGACCTCATGGCCAGCAAAGGGGTGGCTGAGGCCGAGAGCCAAGCGCACTGGGACCGCATGGACGCCTTCAAGGCGCGAGTGCCGAAGGGCCTCGGCCTCTTTGGGGCGGTCGACGTGGGGGACAACTGCTACTGGTGGGACTATGGCCAGCTCAAGTTTTATCTGGATGCCGTGCTGCTGCTCGCCCGACCCGCGGGTGACGTCGAGGCCGAGATGGCGAGGAAATTTTTCGGATGCGACCTCACTCCGTCCGGCGACGCCGTGATCACCGACTGCAAGTACCCCGAGGCGCAAGCCAAGGTCTCAGGGTCGGTCCTCGCCAACGTGCACGCAAAGGGCGCCGTGGAGGCCCAGGGTGCGGTCCTCGTCAACGTATCGGCGCGCTCCGTCAAAGCCGGGCCCGGGTGCGTACTCTACAATGTGTGCTCGGACGAGGACATTGTCATGGCGGACGGGGACGTGCGCGTGGGCGTGTTCACGGAGGACGCCAAGGAGCCCTACTTTGAAATGCGCTCCCGCATCGACGTTGACAGCGGGAAGGCCTTCAAGGACGTCCTCCCGGGCAACACCAGGAGCTTCCAGGACGTGTACGACCTCAACGCCGACGCTGACTGTGCCGCGTGCACCCGCCTCGGCCAGGAAGCCCACGCCAAGCTGAGGGGGAGCCTCGCGTGAGCCTTGTCCTATCAATGCATTTATACTTTCACATGAGGTCTCATGCTTCATGGCACGAGGAACGACGCACGCCGCTATTTCCTCGAGCCGTGGATTCCCAAGGTCTCTCTCTCTCTCTCGTGCGCCAGGATGCGTCGGGCGAGGATCCTCAGCACCCTAGCAGTCCAGGTCAAGCGTCCCTCCGTAGTCCAGCAGCAATTCCCCAAGAAAAGCATAACGGTTCAAAGGAGATGCCTCCCCAACACCCCATTCGCGTCGAGGGCATGGCGACTGAGAGCACTGCGAAGAAGGTTCGTTGGTTTTGATGAAACGGACGAGAGGAGAGAGGTGAGTGGTTGGGGGTGCGTCACAATCGGCGGGAGGGAGAGGGGAGAGGGAGGAGTTCGGTGCGTTGATTCGCGCCTCTATTCGTCGGGAGCAGCGGGTGTGTGGTATCGCGTGTTGAAAGTAGGTTAGAGTCGGAGGATGGGCCGCAGCCGTGGGGGTGGAGGGCGCGCGCCGATGCGGCGTGCGCCGCCGCCGGCGAGCCGTGCGGGGGCTCCGCCTCCCGCCGCGGCGGCGCAGCAGCAGGGGGGCGGCCTCATGTCCGGGATCATGGGTGGCCTGGCGCAGGGGATGATTTTCGGGGCCGGGTCGAGCATGGGCCACCGCGCCGTGGACAGCGTGATGGGGGCGAGGGAGATGCACGTGGTGCACGAGGGGGCCCCCGGGGCGGCCGCCGCGAGCGGCGCGGCCGCGGAGCCGGTTGCGTGCCAGAACCAGATGAAGGCGTTCAACGACTGCGTCCAGCAGAACATGAGCGACGTCGGGATGTGCCAGTTCTACCTGGACTCGCTCAGGCAGTGCAAGGGCGAGATCTAAACTCCCTCTCCTCAGAGAGGGAGCGGGTGAGCGCAGGTGCCATCCCCACGCATCGACTGTGATCCCACGCACAGACTGCGATCCCGCGCACTGGTCTATGATGAAGGGGCGGGCCTGAGTGTCATGCCTGAAATCTGAAATTGAAATATAATTTTACTGGAAGTAGGGATGGGAGAGGCACTCCTGTGCCGTAATGCGCTCGGCCGGGTCCAGCTTCAGCAGCTTCTCCATGAGGTCGAGTTCCACGTCGTCCATAATGCCCGCGTAGCGCCTGGCCAGCGTCTCGGGCTCGCCCACGCCATCGATGCGGCTGCCCGAGTTATTGGGATTCTGCAGAAATCTCCTGAGGTGGGCGGTGGTGATGCGTCCCTGGAGCTGCTGGATGCGAATGAGCTGGTCCATGTCCGAGTCCCCGGCAAAGAGGGGCTCGCCGTCGTAGAGCTCGCCCATGAGGCAGCCGACGGCCCACATGTCGACCGCGTGGTCGTAGAGGCCCGCGGTGGACGCGCCTGCGGGCGGCTGGCCGAGGAGAAGCTCCGGAGCGCGGTACCACCGCGTGGCCACGTAGTCCGTGAGCTCCGCGTTGTCGCCGCCCTGGCGCAGGCCACGCGCGAATCCAAAGTCGCAGACGCACAGCTTTTGCTGCTCGCTGTTGACCAGCAGGTTCTCTGGCTTGACGTCGCGGTACACGATATTGTGGCTGTGCATGTAGGCGATGGCCTCGAGCAGCTGCTTGAGGTAGATGCGGACGTCGGCCGGGTCCAGTCCGCCCTTGGACGCCTCGAGCATCTCCAGCAGGTTGAACTCGACGAACTCCATGACGCAGTAGAGCTTGTGCCCAATGCTGAAGTCCTCCTCGTACTGCACGATGTTGGTGTGGCGCAATGCCTTGAGAAGCGAAATCTCGCGCTTCGACGTGCGGCGCACGTCCTCCACGTCCGCGTCCTCCGGGTTTATCTTGAACTCCTTGACGGCCACCAGCGTGTGGTCAGCCAGACGCTCGCACTTCATCACCACGCCGTAGGCGCCCTCGCCCACAACTTTCAGGACGCGGTACCCTTTTCGGAGTAGACCCTGCTCCGTCGGTGACGGCGACGCCTCGGCGCTCAGCTGCGGCCGGGTCGACGGGTCATTGCTGGACAGCCTTTGCTGTGCCGCTGTGGCAGACTCGCGGGAGGCCGCCTGGTCCTCCGTGGCGACCCGCAGGTCCTCCAGCAGCACCTCAGCACGCTGAATGCGCACGTCGCTCCTCAAGGACAGCGGCGCCCCAGACGATCCCGGAGACAGCAGCACGAGCAGTGACTCGCCAATGAGGTTGACGAGGTCTTCACTCTGGATCAGGTCAAGCTCCCCGCGCGCCAGCAGACTCTCCCCGCGCGCCGCCCAGGCGACAACCTGCCGGATGAGTGCCTCTTGCTGCTCAAGCAGGTCGCGCTCCTGGTCCACCTTCGACCGCGACCCGTGCACGTGGAGGTCCTCGGTCGCAGCAGGCTTCTGCGGCTGGCCCACCACCGCACGCTTGACCTTGCCCTTGCGGCCCGCGTGGTGCGCCTTGGCCGGCCGCTTGGCCGTCACACCCTCGTCAGCAGCGTTCACCAGGGGTTTTCCCGTTATCTTGATGGGCCGAATTGCCTTGCGCTCGCGCTTTGTGAGGTTACGGTTCGGCCCGCTCCGGTCCTTGCCGAAATTCTGCAGCGACTGCAGCGGGTTGGACCCTACGCCGGAAGTGCTCTGCCGCGTGTTGACATTAAGGTTGCCGCCCCCGGCAAAGTAGAACCCGGACGCCCCGGTGATCCGCCGCTCTGCCTCCCGCACGTCCTTGAGGTCCTTCAGCCCCCGGATCCCAAGCCGGCTGGGCTGCCCCCCCTGTGCGCCAAGCAGGGAGGGCCCCCACTCGGGACCCTGACCCTGACTCTTGTCCGCGTAGCCGCTGCGCTGCGCCATCAGGCCATGCAAGTACGCCGCCTCCGCGGTCCGCGCCCGGTGCTTGTGCAGCCCCGTCATGCTGCTCTCTCGCCCCAGTCCCCCCTCCACGAACGAGTTCTCCACCCCCATGGTGCTCGCCCACGAAGGCTTCCACCCGTGTCCCTGCAGCGTCCCCGAAGGCACCACCCACAGCTGCTGCTCAGCTGCTGCCGATCCGCCCTGCCGAGCGTCCCGCCGCCCCTGGCTCACGCTCGCCCGCGACCCAGCGGCTGAGCGGCCTGCACCCATCTGGTCGCCCGCCCCGCCCTCGTCAAACCTGGGCGACATCATCAGGTACGGGCTCCCCTCCCGGTACTCCAGGAAGCTCGCCCTCCCCGCGTCCCCGCCCCGTCCCGCCACCTGGTCGCGCGCCCGTCGCCCGAAGCTCGTCTCGATCTGGGGCAAACTGAACTCGCTCCCGAGGCTCACCCCGTTGCTGGGTGTCCCCTTGCGACTCTTTCCCGGCCTCCACCCTCCCGTCACGAACGGCACTGCGTGACTCGACATCTGAGAGGAGCCCATGGGGGGGTGTCGCGTGCTCCCGTGCACCACGTGCCCCTGCCCCGCCTTGGTCCCCGAGGCACTCTGCATCTCCTTGTGCCTCCACCCCCTGTTCAACGCCTGCCCGTCCACCCCACGGGGACGATGCACCTCCTCACCTGTCCGGTGCGGCGGCCCCGCCTGTGCCGGCGACCCCCACACCACGTCCCCCTGCTCCTG